>JAANMX010004256.1_pt1 | contig 11512 bp, 14 predicted proteins | sample 7279681 | NCBI WGS metagenome assembly JAANMX01 (sample SAMN14094542, study PRJNA606508) | bioreactor metagenome | isolation source: A lab-scale SPAN reactor treating ammonium-rich wastewater day 351 | place: Ireland: Galway | collected 2018-01-01
AGAGTGCTAATGATGTATATCTTGCTAACCCCGAACGCAATGTTCGTTTCGCTTATATTCAAATAGATCAATTGTGCGAACTAATTCTAAAAATATGGCTTCAAAACAATATATCTGGTTGGAACCCTGTTTCTCATCAAAGAAATGGTAAGGATTATTACAAAGGATTCAATACCTTAATTCAGGAAATAATACAATCCACGTCAGGAAACACAAGTTTACATACTTTACTCAATGAGTTTCAAGCTAGGCGAGACAAGAGGAATAATTTCTTTCACAATCAGGACTTAGCCGGACTCACTGTTCAACCGAAAGAATGTCTGCAAGCATTTTGCGACCTATATCAGTTGATGGAAATGCTCTTCAGCAATGAATATAAGATTGCAGTAAATAAAGAACCAATTATCAAAACACAAATAGCGATTATTCGGTTAAAAAATCATAGCAGCCACATTGAACGTATTTTAGGACACTATAGAGTCATACTTGATAACGGAGAAGCCTTAACCATTGGCACTAACAACTCCAGATACGAATATCTGATTTTGTATGATAATCCCGGTGCATTATATGAACGTATTTTACGCCACTTCAATGAGTTGGTAGGTGCGTGGCAAACAGAAATTGACAGAATAGATAAATTAAAGCGACAAACAAGGAAACATAAAGCTGATCGTGACAGATATTCTGAAGAAGTTAACACCGTGCAAGATGCGATCAAAAAGTGCTTATCATAGCAAGCAAATTTTCGTTACGTAATGTCAAAACAGACCAAACTATTAGAACAATTATTATCATTAGAGGAATGTGGTTGGCTTGACTTTAAGCAAGAGATGTACAAGGTCGCTGATAAAAAGGCCAGGGATTACGATTGGCAAAAAAATGAAATGGTGCGCGACATCCTTTCATTGGTCAATGGCAACACCCACAGCGCCGGTAAACCCGCCTATCTTGTCATCGGCGCAGGAGATAACCGTAATCCTGACGGTTCCCGCCCTTTGTTTGACGTGGGCAATGTGGCTTTACCCAAAAGGCAAATCATGGATTGGGCCAATGCTTACGCCGAACCGGCCGTCGAAGAAATCAATACGCACCTTGTTTCCTACCAGGGCAAACGGTTGTTTGTCATCGAGATATTACCCAGCCGCCACGTTCACAAAATCAAACGTCTCCTACAAACAGGCCATAACAACAAATACCACGAGAACACCATCTTTATGCGCGCTGGAGATAACATTATTACTGCCGGACCAGAGCAAGCTCTAGCCTTGCAGCGTGCTAAGAAACATACGCACAATATAAATCGTTACGTCAATCCAATCTTGTTGTTGAGTGTTAGTTTTGCCTTAGTTTTTGGCACAATGAATTGGGTAGCAATTGGTGAGAACCTTCCCTCAACTCAGAACACAATATCCACGATGGGCACGCAAAAAGGGCTTCTTTTTCTTCGCTTATTCTTCGGTGCTTTATTCGGGATATTAGGGGCTGGGTTTGGGTGGTCAATTATGGAGTTTCAAGATTTTCGTATACGCTGGGTTCGCGCCACAACGAAGGGAAAAATAGGACTGTCGATTTTATTCATCTTGGCTGTGGTTTTCGTGGTGTGGTGGGTAAATATTTTCAGCCCATAGATAGCAAGTTTTTAATAAACAACAGGGCCGAGGTTTTTTACACCTGGCCCTGTTGTTGTGTTAGCATGATATTCCAGACAGGCAGTTGGTTAAATATTTGTCAACAGTGCGCCAATTTTAATTTTCAAGGCGCAAAATAAAATTTTCAATGCAGAAACAACAAAACTCCAATGCGGAAATTTTATTTTCCAATATGGAAATCAAAATCCCCAATGCGGAAATACCCACCCTAAATTTCCAGCGGATCATCCGGGTGGTCGGCATCCCACATCTGCTTTAGCTGCTGGTTGGTCAGCCCGGCCGCGCTTTTGTTTTTCATGCGTCCCACATAAGCCTCACCGTGGTTCGTGGCCTTTTTCAAAGCGGTGTCGGCGCGAAAGCCGATTTTCATCTCGCCATTACGGTTGATCACTGGCGTAAATGTACCCACGCCGGGCAGCTTTATCGGCGTCCCTTCGCTGGCAAAAAAGATGAGCGCCTCATGCAGTTCTTGCAAAACCATCATCACTTCGCTTTTGTTTACACCGGTACGACTGGACATCCACGTCACCACGCGGTCTAACTGCGCGGTTTTGTTTAGGTCTAATTTTGGCCCATAGGCATTGATTGCTTGCAGTAAATTTGCCATCTGGCAGGTCCTCCATATTTTGTGAAACGATTACTACCTGTTTGGATGTGGGGCTGCACTTTGTTACCCCACTGGCTAATGGGGTCATTGTATGCAGGAAGGGGGATGTCTGTCAATATGCGTAGATTATCCGATTGCCCTATCCATCAAAAACACACTTACTTCGTTTGAAAGGTTAGTAGGCGCTGGCGGCAAAGCTGTTGTAGAATGTGAACAGCGCACAATTGGTATCTGGAGGTTGGCATGGCTTTGACAAAAGAAAATGAACTACTGCGGCGGGTGAAAACGGCCGTACACACCCTCTCTCCCACCGCCGAAATCATCCTCTACGGTTCCCGCGCCAGGGGCACGGCCCGCGCCGATTCCGATTGGGATTTTCTCATTCTGCTGCCAGCGCCCCGCGACAAGGCATTAGAAGCAGCCATCAAGGATCGCCTGTACGACGTGGAATTAGAGATGGACGCTGTTGTGAGCAGTGTGATTCGCAGCAAACAAGAGTGGCAGTCGTCTCGTTACGCCGTATTGCCACTGCGTCAACAAATTGAGCAAGATGGCGTGCTGCTGTGAAGGAGCAAGAACTTCAAGCGTTAATCGCTTATCGCCTGGCGCGCGTTGCGGAAACGTTGGTTGAGGCACAGTTAATGCAGCGCGAAGCACACTGGAACGCTTGTGCAAACCGACTGTACTATGCTGCATTTTATGCCGTTTCTGCCTTGTTAGTGCGAGATGGACGCATCGCCGCTAAACATAGCGGCGTGAAGGCATTGTTTAATCAGCATTACGTGAAGCCGGGACTTGTGACAAAGGAAAACGGCCGTCTCTACAACCGCCTGTTTGATTTACGCCAGGAAGGGGACTACATTGATTTTGCGTCTCTGGAAGCAGAGACGGTTGAGCCATTAGTGGGGGAAACGGCCGTGTTTATTGAAACAATTCAGGCATTGCTCATTGAATAATTGACAAACAAGTGACCTGGCAACGGTGGCAAAGACAAATTCGCCAGGGCAGCGTTTAGATTGGTTCAATCTCCGCAGATTGAACCAATCTGGCGTAAGCGGTTTGGTGGTTGTGGTTCGTGTGTGGGCAAAGCTGTTGTAGAATGTGAACAGCGCACAATTGGTAGCTGGAGGTTGTTATGAAATATCAAGTCTCTGTTATTGTAGAACCCCTGGAAGAAGGCGGGTATTATGCTGAATGCCCCGTTTTGCCCGGTTGTCACGTTGAAGGTCAAAGCTACTGGGAAGCGTTAGAAAACTTGGAAGATGTGATTCGCATCCACATCGAAGGACGATTAGCATATGGTGATCTGTTGCCACCAGAGTTGTTGCCTGTACAGGAAACAGAACGGTTTCAGTTTCCCCTCCCTGTCATAGTTGGGAACTAACCACAATGATTCCCTCACTTAATTATCGGGAAGTTGCCAAACGGTTACGTCAGTTGGGCTTTGAGCTTTACCGGCAGGGAAAGGGGAGTCACGAAATTTGGCGGCATCCAGACGGCCGTTGGACAACTATCCCCAATCACGGTGGCAAAACAATCTCGCCCCGCACAATGTAATCCATCTTGAAAGCTATTGGTATAGATTGTGTGCCGTGAATGATTATCTTGGCGCAAAGAAATTGTTGTAAAATGTGAGCGATATAAAATTAGCTGATAAAGGTGAATGGTATGTCTGTTGCTACAATCCATATCCAACTTGACCAGGATGTGGCCCAAATCTACACACAAGCCTCTGAGGAGAAGCAAGAAAAATTAGGGCTGCTTTTCAGTTTATGGCTGCGTGAAGTTGAAGCGTTATCTCTCTCTGCCTTGATGGACGAGATAAGCGATCATGCCGAGCAGCGCGGTTTAACCCCTGAAATCCTCGAGTCTTTGCTGAATGACGACTAACTTGCGGTTTGTCTTCGACACCAATGTCATTGTCAGCGCCACATTGCTGAAAAAATCAGTCGCTCGCCAGGCATTTGATGCTGCACGCGCTCAAGGTTGTTTGCTCATTTCACAGGAAACGCTAAATGAGCTGAATGACGTGTTACGACGCCCCAAATTCAATCAATACATCAGCGAACATGAGCGGCTGCAAATGCTGGCAGCGTTGGCACGGGAAGCGGTGTTGGTGGAAGTTACGGCCGTCATCACCCAATGCCGCGACCCAAAAGATAATAAATTTCTGGAGTTAGCTCTCAGCGGTGAAGCTGACTATATCGTTAGTGGCGACAAGGATTTGCTTACTTTACACCCATTTGAAAATATCGCTATCATTCGCCCAAGTCAGGTAATTGAATTATTGTAGGGCAGCGTTTAGATTGGTTCAACCTCCACAGATTGCACCAATCTTGCACCAGCGTTGCTTTTTGGTTGTAACTACCAACAAACAAACCTCTATGACGTGGCGGTAACTTTGGCGTAGACGCCATTCGAGTTTTTTATGAAGCAGATAACGAAGCAGATTGTCAGCAAGTTTCAAGAGATGTTTGGCGCGCCGCCGGCGTTGGTGGTGCGCGCGCCGGGACGGGTGAACCTGATTGGGGAACACACGGATTATAATGACGGCTTTGTGCTGCCGCTGGCGATTGAGCGGGCGGTGTGGCTGGCGTTACGGCCGCGCGCAGACAGCGTGGTACAGGTGCATTCGTTGGATTTTGGGGAGACGGCCGTTTTCGACCTGAACGCCCTCCAACACAGCGGCGACCATTGGAGCGAGTACGTCAAGGGCGTGGCCTGGGCGCTGGCCGACGCCGGGTACGCGCTGCATGGTTGGGACGGGGTGATGGCCGGGAACGTGCCGGTGGGCGCGGGGCTGTCGTCGTCGGCGGCGCTGGAATTGGCGACGGCGCGGGCGTTTATGGCCCTGGCCAAAGCGCCCTGGCAGGCGGCGGCGATGGCCCGCCTCAGCCAGCGCGCGGAAAACAAATGGGTGGGCGTGAACTGCGGCATTATGGATCAGATGATCGTGGCCGCCGGGCAGGCGGGGCACGCGCTGTTGATTGATTGCCGCTCGTTGGCGACAGAACTCGTGCCCTTGCCGGAGGGAACGGCCGTTGTCATTCTCGACACCGGCACGCGGCGCGGACTGGTGGACTCGGCCTATAATGAACGGCGCGCACAATGCGAAACGGCCGCTGCCTTCTTTGGCGCGCTGGCGTTGCGCGATGTATCCCCCGACGAGTTTGCTGCCAGGGCGCATGGGCTAGACGAGACGACGCGCAAGCGAGCGCGGCACGTCATCACCGAGAACGAGCGCACCCTGGCAGCGGCGGCGGCGATGCGGCGCAACGATGCCGCCGCACTGGGCGCATTGATGGACGCCAGCCATGCCAGTCTGCGCGATGATTTTGCCGTGACCAACGAGGCGTTGAATACGATGGTCGCCATTTCGCGGCGGCAGCCGGGCTGCTACGGGGCGCGCATGACCGGCGCGGGCTTTGGCGGCTGCGCGGTGGCGCTGGTGCAGGCAGAACAAGCGGAGGCTTTCGCGCAAACGGCGGCGGCGCAGTACCAGGCGGCGACCGGGTTGCAGCCGCAAATTTACATCAGCGCGGCGACGGATGGCGCGGCGGTTGTGGGGTAGGCGCTATCGTCAGGGGGGGAGTAGGGGAAACGCCGGGTCGTTATGATGCTTGTAAGTTATAGTCCGCAAGATAAAGGCGATAACTGTAAACCATCATGATTCTGTAGGAATTCGCGGGGATATTACGCAATACATAACACGAACCCTAAAGAACCAACCAGTAACTACTAACCACAAAGGGCGCAAAGAACACAAAGATTAGAGAAAAACTTTGCGCTCTCTGCGTTCTTTGCGGTTAAATCCCAGAGAGGCTTAGTAGTTACACCAACCAAAAGGAAACAAACGTATGAAAATTCTTGTGACCGGCGGCGCCGGCTATATTGGCAGCATTACCGTTGAGCGGCTGATTCAAGCGGGCGATTCCGTTGTCGTTTTTGACAATTTATACCAGGGACACCGTGACGCTGTGCATCCAGACGCGGTTTTGATTGAAGGCGACCTGGCCGATAAGGCGGCGATTGAGGCCGTGATTCGGGAGCATAAGCCAGATGGGGTGATGCACTTTGCCTCTTATACGCTGGTGGGCGAGTCGGTGGAAAAGCCGTTCATGTATTTACGTGACAATCTGGTGAATGGCAGCAATCTGATCGAGAGCGCCGTCAAGCATGGGGTGCAGGGCTTCATTCTCTCCTCCACCGCCAATTTGTTTGATGACCCGGAGCGGATGCCGATTGCCGAAGATGAACGCATTGTGCCCGGCAGCCCGTATGGGGAATCAAAGTTTATGCTGGAGCGGGTGCTGCATTGGATGGATCGGCTGTATGGGATGCGTTACTGCTGTTTGCGCTACTTTAATGCGTGTGGGGCGACAGAAGAGCGCGGCGAACATCACGACCCGGAGACGCACCTGATCCCGCTGGTGCTGCAAGTGGCGCTGGGACAGCGGGAGAAGATCACCATTTTTGGCGATGATTACAAGACGCCAGACGGAACGTGCGTGCGCGATTATATTCACGTGGTAGACCTGGCCGAGGCGCACATTTTAGCGATGCGCACCTTGTTAGCGGGGGGACACAGCCGTAAATATAATTTGGGCAACGGCCGTGGCTTTAGCGTCAAAGAGGTAATTGACACGGCGCGCGCGGTGACGGGGCATCCGATTCCGGCCGTGATTGGGCCGCGGCGGGCGGGCGACCCGGACATCCTCATCGCCAGCAGCGAGACCATTAACCATGATTTGGGCTGGACGCCACAATACCCAGGGCTAAGACAAATCATTGAGATGGCCTGGAAATGGCATCAAAAACACCCGCATGGGTACGAGAAATAATAGACATTATTCGGCAAATCGCGTTACATCTTAGCAGGAGCAGGCGATGAGTTCACCCTTTCCCGGCATGGACCCGTATCTCGAAGGCGATTACTGGACAGAGTTCCATACGCGCCTGGCAAACCAAATCAGTACACAACTGCTGCCCCAATTACGGCCGAAATATGTCGCCTTATTAGAAAAGCGATACGTGCTGTACAGGCCGTTCCTGGGCATATTTGACCGCGAGCCGCGCAGCATCCGGCCAGATGTGGGCATTGCGCAAAAACAGGTGCGCGAAACGGCCGTTCCCTACCAGATACCCCCGGTAACGACAGCGCCCACAATGGAAACGAGAAGCCTCTTCGACGAGACATACCCTGTTACCAGTGTCGTTATCCGCGATGTGAGTGAACAGCGGTTAGTCGCCATCATCGAAATCCTGTCCCCGGCCAATAAAGTTGGCGAGGGACGGCGCGACTATATGCAGCGACGCGAGGAAATCTTGCAAACCCCGACGCACCTGATCGAACTCGACCTGCTGCGGCGCGGCGGGCGTATCCCTTTGGAAGAGATGCCACCGCTTGCGCCGTACTACGCTTATCTCAGCCGCCGGGAAAAACGGCCGCAGACGCAAGTGTGGGCCATACAATTGGCGGATACGCTGCCTGTGCTTCCCGTGCCCTTGCTGCCGCCGGATGAAGATGTGACGCTGGATTTGCAAACGGCCGTTGACGCCTGTTTCGCATTGGTCGGCTATGAAACTTTGCTTGATTACCAGAACCCGCCGCCCTCGCCTCCACTCTCCTCAGAGGAGGCCGCCTGGAGTGATAAACAATTGCAAGCGGCGGGGCTGCGCTAAGTGAGTTTAGGAACCGCGTTCCTGTTGAGGAACGCGGTTCCTGATCCTAAATGGCATCAAAAACACCCGCATGGGTATGAGAAGTAACCCACTAGGAAGGGGGCGCTTGCAAAAGCCGCCCCCTTTTTTTGTTATTTCAGCCTGAAACCATTTCCAGGGTGGCGCGTAATGGAGGCGGGACTTGAGTCATTTCCCATCTACCAGGAAATAACACCTAAACTATAAGGAAATAACACATGAATTATCGCAATCGTCTTTTGATCATTCCGTTTGCCTTGCTGCTCGTTCTGGCTGCGCCATTTGCTGGCGTCATGCCGACCGCCGCACAGCAAGCGGCAAGCACGACCGGCCCCACGGACCCGGCCGAATTGGAAGCGTTCATGGATGGCCTGCTGGCCGCGCAAATGACGGCGAATCACATCCCCGGCGCGGTTGTGGTTGTGGTCAAGGATGGCGACGTGTTGTTCGCCAAAGGGTATGGTTATGCGGATTTGGAGACGCTGACGCCGGTTGACCCGCAAACCACGCTGTTTCGCCCCGGTTCTGTCTCGAAATTGTTTGTGTGGACGGCCGTGATGCAGCTCGTCGAACAGGGCAAATTGTCGTTGGATGCGGACGTCAACGACTATCTGGATTTCAGTATCCCCGCTACTTACGCGGAGCCAATCACGCTCAAAACCCTGCTCACCCATACCCCCGGTTTTGAGGACGTCGGTGAAGATTTATTCAAACTTAATCCCGAAGAAGTCGTCAGCCTGGAGACATATCTCAAAAATCGCATCCCGGCGCGCGTTTTCCCGCCTGGGGAAGTGGGCGCTTATTCCAATTATGGCACGGCGTTGGCCGGGTATATTGTGGAACGAGTGACGGGAATGCCTCTTTATGAGTATGTAGAAAAGAATATTTTCGCCCCGTTAGAGATGATGCAAGCGACGTTTCGCCAGCCACTGCCGCCAAACCTGGCGGGGGGTATGTCCAGCGGATACAACTACGTCAATGGCGGTTACGTCAAGGCGGGTTTTGAGTACGTAGTGGGCTATCCGGCCGGCTCTTTGAGCGCATCTGGGTTGGACATGGCGAAGTTTATGATCGCCCATTTGCAAAACGGCCGTTACGCCCAAACGCAAATCCTGTCCGCCGCCACCGCCCAACAGATGCACAGCCAGTTGTACACGGCCGATCCGCGCCTGACCGGTATGGCGCACGGCTTCTTTGTAGACAATATCAACGGCCAACGAGTCATCTCCCATGGGGGCGATACGATTTTGTTCCACACCGGCTTGTTCTTGCTGCCAGAACACAACCTGGGTCTGTTCATTTCGACCAATGCCGTCGGTGGGGCGGGCGTCTCCGATGCCGTCGCCACCGCCTTTGCCGACCGCTATTTCCCGGTGGAGAAAACGGCCGTGCCCACTCCTCCCGCCGACTTTGACACGCGCATCCCCCTTTACACAGGGAATTATTACATGTCGCGCAGCAATGTCACCGGGTTTGAAAAGTTCCTGGGACTCACCACGCCGATCTCGGTCAGGGTAGATGACAACAAGCATGTGATTGTCTCGATGGCCGGGGAAGCGGCGCAATATGTGGAAATTGAGCCGGGACTGCTCGCCAGCGTAGAGCGCCCTGACATATTGGTGGTGCTGCAAGAGGAGAACGGCCGTGTCACCCTGTCGCCAGCCATGCCGTTTGTGTTGATTAAAGCCCGCTGGTACGAGAGCGTGATCCTACACCTGATCATTTTGCTTGGCGGTGCATTCATCTTCCTCAGCACGTTGATCAGTTGGGTGAAAACCTTTTTCGTCAACCGCTCCCGGCATGAGCCAACCCCGCTTCTAGCGCGCCTGGCGCGTATCGCTGGCGGTTTGTTTGGGCTGGCGTACCTGGCATTTGTGGCGCTGCTGCTTGTGGCGTTGAGCGACGTTGATCCGGCTTATGGCGTGCCCAACCTGTTCTTCAACGTACCTTCCTGGTTCCAGGTAACGGCCGTTTTGCCCATACTGGCCGCGATTGCCGGCGTGGCGATGCTGATCTTCATGGTGTTGGCCTGGCAAAAACGCTTCTGGACAGTTAGCGCGCGCATCTTTTACACGCTGCTGACCGGATGGGCGCTGGCTCTGCTTTGGTCGCTGCACTATTGGAACTTTTTACTCTAAACAGGTGGCGCTTTGCCTTGACAAAGCGCCTTGTTGTGGCTACCATGTAGCCACAACAAGGAGAAACCCCATGCTCAAGCAGATTGGTATTCGCGAACTGAAGAATCAGACTTCTGACGTCATGCGCCAGGTGCGTGAAGAGGCGGCGGAGTACGTCATTACCCATCACGGGCAACCCGTCGCTATCCTACGACCAATTCGTGTGGCCGAAGCAGAGACATTGCAAAAACAAAAGTCAATAGAAGTATGGCAGAACCTATTAGAACTGGGTACGTTGCTTTCAGAAAGCAACCCATCTGCCAGGTCTGCGGTAGAAATTCTGACTGAAATGCGGGAGGAAGAAAACCAATGGCTGTCGTAGATGCCAGTGTCATCATTGCCACCATTAATCCCAGTGATCCCCATCATGAAGTTAGTAAACGTTGGCTTGACGACCTGATCTGCTCAGGTAACCATTTCTCAGCCCCAACAATTCTCCTCAGCGAAGTGTCTGCTCCTCTCAGTCGGGCCTATAACCAACCAGAATTAGCGCAGAAAATTGTTCAGATATTGATGGAAGCGCCGTTCATCAGATTATTTCCAGTTTCTGCATCGCTGGCGTATAAGGCGGCCGTCATTGCCGCAACATACCAAATCAGAGGGTGTGACGCGATTTATGTGGCATTGGCCGAAACTTTGGATGAGGAATTGATCACCTTGGACAGACAACAAGGCGAACGGGCCAAAAGCATTAAGGTTTATAGTTGGTAAGTGAATTGGAAACAGAAGCAGCGCCTTGCTTCAGGTCGGCGACCATTCCCTGGCTGGCGCGCACTAGGTCATCCGGGCGGAGGGCAAAGACGGCATAGGGAGTGCCGGCCGCTGCCCAAACCACCTCAAACTGCAACAAGTCCGCATCCACGTACACCGGCAGGGAGGCGCTGTGCCCAAAAGGGGGAACGCCGCCAATGGCAAAGCCGGTGGCCGTTTTCACCGTTTCGGCGTCGGCGCGTTTCACTTTTTTGCGGCTGACATCATATAGCTGCGCCAGTTTGCGTTCGTCTAGCTGGTTGGCGCCAGAGACGAGGGCGATGATCGGCCGTTCCGCCACCACAAAGCAGAGGCTTTTGACAATTTGCGCGACCTGGCAGCCAATGGCGGCGGCCGCTTCTTGCGCCGAGCGTGTGGTCTGGTCAAATTCGATGATTTCCACGTGGAGATTGAGTTGTTGCGCTGCCAGGGCAACTTTTTGCGCGGATGGATGCATCAATCACCTTCCCCTAAAACCCCAAAGAGGGTGGTTGCTTTCGCAAAACCACCCTCTTTGGATTCCCACTATTTCCCACTGAACCGCGCATTTCAGCGCAAGCCTGTTAACAGTATAGGTCAAGTTTGTTTGTGAATCTATGGGCAAGTTGGCAGAATAAAGCAACATC
>JAANMX010004261.1_pt1 | contig 11502 bp, 11 predicted proteins | sample 7279681 | NCBI WGS metagenome assembly JAANMX01 (sample SAMN14094542, study PRJNA606508) | bioreactor metagenome | isolation source: A lab-scale SPAN reactor treating ammonium-rich wastewater day 351 | place: Ireland: Galway | collected 2018-01-01
AAGCCGAAGAGACAGAAGACGTGATGACCGCGACGGCAGAGATGGAAGACGCAGCGAGAGAGACGGTGGCAGAGGCAGAGAAGGTGGCAGGGACAGAGATCGTGGTGGAAAACCAAAGCGAAAAAACGAAAATATGACCCGTTTTTTCTTCAATCTTGGAAAAAAAGACAACCTGAAAAAACTGGATATGCTGGATATCATTAACACAGCAACCAAAAAATCCAAGAAACGCCCGGATGTTGGCGACATAGAAATTCTGGAGAAATTTTCATTTTTTGAAGTAGATAAAGATTTCAAAAATGATATTCTGAAAAACTTGCCTTCGATGAAATTCAAAGGAAAAGAAATGAGAGCAGAAGAAGCTAACTAATATATATGCCGGGATTTATCCCGGTTTTTTTTTGCCCTGTTTTCCAATGTTAATAAAAATTAATATTAATATTGTCTTTCACTTTTCTTTTATACGGATATTTGCACTCTTAAAAATTAAATCATTTTAAAATGGGAATAGGCAATATTTTCAAGGCATTTCAGCCCAAAGACAAGGTGTTCTTCGTATTGTTCGAGAAAGTAGCAAGCAGTCTCGTGGAAATGTCCAAAGAATTTCATGATGGAATGTTGGAGTTTGACCTGAACGATGACAGGCTTTTGAAAAGAATGAGCGATTATGAACATCAAATGGATGATCTCACTCATGAAATTTTCATTCAGCTGGGAGAAAATTTCATCACGCCTTTCGACAGGGAAGATATCAATATGCTGGCGAGTGGACTGGATGATATTGCTGATTATATGTATGCTTCCGCAAAATATATTTATCTGTACAAAACCCCGCCAACAAAGGAATTTTCTGAATTTTCACTTCTCATTTATAAGTGTTGTATAGAAATACAGAGTGCCCTGAAAAACCTGAAAGGTTTCCACAATCCTGCAGAAGTGAAAGAATCCTGCATCAAGATAAATTCTTATGAAAATATTGCAGATGACGTGCTGAGCCAAGGTTTGGTGAGGCTTTTCGAAAGTGATGATCCGATTAATATCATTAAAGTAAAAGATGTTCTGGAATATCTGGAAGTGGTAACGGATAAGGCTGAGGATGTAGCCAACACGATCGAAAGTATTATCATCAAGTACGCATAATTTTTAATTATTTTCAAATGGAATTTCCCATTTTACTTATCATTATTATTGCACTTGCATTAATATTTGATTTCATCAACGGCTTTCATGACGCGGCCAATTCTATTGCAACCATCGTTTCTACTAAAGTTCTTACTCCTTTTCAGGCGGTATTGTGGGCAGCGCTGTGGAATTTTGCAGCATTTTTTGTTGCCATGTATATTATCGGCGAATTTAAAATCGGTAATACTATTGCCAAAACCGTCAACGAAGATTTTATCAATCTCGAAGTAATTTTCGGAGGCCTTATTGCAGCCATTTTCTGGAACTTGCTTACGTGGTGGTTTGGTATTCCGTCCTCATCGTCGCATACCCTCATAGGTGGTTTTTTAGGAGCTGCCCTTATGCATGCACTGGTAATGGATTATAACGCTGTGTCGGCAGCAAATCCCGGATTTACAACTTTGGAAACCTTCAAACATGCTTTGCAGCAGCTTTTTACTCAAAGTGTAGTCAGGTATGATAAGGTGATTCCTATCTTCTTGTTTATATTTTTAGCACCTTTGGTAGGGATGATTGTTTCTGTCATCATCACTCTTATTATTGTTAATATTTCTAAGAATACCAATCCGCATAAAGCAGACAAACAGTTCAAGGGATGGCAGTTGTTTTCTTCTGCACTTTTTAGTCTCGGACACGGTTTGAACGATGCCCAGAAAGTAATGGGTATTATTGGAGCTGCCGTTATTTATTACCACGTTACGCTTATTGGCGGCGATGATCCTTATGCCATGATGCCTTCTTCGGAGCGTTTCGCGTTTTTTACAAGAGATTATATTTGGGTTCCGTTTGTATCCTTCCTTTTTATCGCTATGGGAACCATGAGCGGAGGCTGGAAAATTGTGAAAACAATGGGAACCAAAATTACAAAAGTAACCCCATTGGAAGGAGTAAGTGCCGAATCAGCAGGTGCCATTACCCTATTTCTTACCGATCATTTAGGAATTCCGGTTTCTACTACGCATACCATCACGGGTTCTATTATCGGGGTAGGGCTTACCAAAAGAGTTTCCGCAGTACGTTGGGGAATTACCGTAAGCCTACTGTGGGCATGGATTCTTACCATTCCGGTGAGCGCATTTATTGCCGGTATTACTTATTTGCTCATTACATTATTTACTTAATAAAACAAAGGTTTAACATACTTGAAACCGGAGCAACAAACTCCGGTTTTTTCTTTGAAATGATTATATTTGAAGAAATTGGATGCAATGAAGAGCAAAAATATTAAATGGATATCACTGATATTATTATATCTCGTCACTTCTTTTATTTCCTTTCTTGTTTATCAGGCAGAAGACAGAAGAAACGGGATTGAAGAACCGCTGTCGACCAGCATTCCGAAGGCGCTTCTTATGGGATTATGTGTTTTTGGCTACGACCTCTATTTGTTTTTGAAAAAGTTTTTTAAGCGAAAAAATAGTGAAACTAAAATAGAATAGTTTCAAAAAGCAGTCTGTTTCAGGTTGCTTTTTTTCGTTCCATACGACGGTTTTGTTTTTATACCCAATTGCAAAACCGTATTTTTGTAGGAAACAAAACAGATATGGAATTTTTACAGCAATATCAGGAGATCGTAGAGCAAGGTATCGAAAAATATATGTTCAAAGACAAGCCAAGAGAGCTGTACGAACCGATGAATTATATCATCAATCATCGCGGGAAAAGATTGCGCCCGATTATGGTACTCATGGCTTGTGATCTTTTCGGTGGCGATATCAAAAAAGCGTTGAAACCTTCTTTAGCTATTGAGTATTTTCACAATTTTACTTTGATTCACGATGATATTATGGATGAAGCACCGTTGCGAAGAAATGTTCCTACCATTCATACCGTTTACGGCCTCAATACAGGAATTCTTTCCGGAGACGGCTTGCTTTTAAAGGCCTATAAGTTTTTTGAAGATTTGGAACCCCAACTCTACAAAGCCTGTGTTCGGGTTTTCACACACACCGGTTTACTCTTGTGCGAAGGTCAGCAATATGATATAAATTTTGAAACTCAGGATAACGTAACTTTCGAAGAATATATCCGAATGATTACCTACAAAACGGGTGTATTGAGCGCTTCTTCTTTCGAAATAGGTGCGTTAATTGCTGGTGCGCCTTTCCGGGATGCTAAAAATATTTTCAATTTCGGGAAACATATCGGCATTGCTTTTCAGATTATGGACGATTATCTGGATGTTTTCGGAGATCAGAAAAATTTTGGGAAACAACATGCCGGAGATATTGTCGAAAATAAAAAAACCGTTCTGTACCTTTTGGCAAGAGAACACGGAACAGAGGAAGAACGCCGGGAACTGGATTTCTGGTACTCTAAAAAAACGGACAATATCGATAAAGTGTATGGTGTGGAAAAGATTTTCCGAAGGACGAAAGTAGATGAAAAAACACTTCGCCTCGTGGAGAAACACAATGAAATTGCCCACGATTACCTAATGAAAATTGATATTGCTGAAGAAAAGAAAAAACCTTTTATTGAACTGGCCAATTATCTTTTGCGCAGGGATTCTTAATTCAATCTTTCTAAATTTTATATGAAATTCAGAACTGAAGTCCATTTTAACGAAGTTGCCGAAAAAATACAAACTGAAGACCGGATTTTTTCCATAGGTTCATGTTTTTCAACGGAAATGTCAACATTGCTGAAGCGCGGACAGCTCCAAACGCTCAACAATCCTTTTGGAACGATTTTCAATCCGTATTCAGTTAATACCGCATTGCGGCGTATTCACAGCAGCAGTTTTTATACTGAAGAAGATCTTATTGCCTATCAGGATCAGTTTATCTCGCTCGATCATCATTCGGGTTTCAATTCCGAATATGTTCATAAAACACTCGAAAAAATTAATTCAAATATAGAAAAAAGCAACCTTTTTCTTCAGTCCGCCAATTGGGTGATGATTACGTATGGAAGTTCTTTTATTTATGAATTTCTGCCTAAAAATAAACTTGTGGCCAACTGTCATAAAATTCCGGATAAGTTTTTCCGCAAAAGGCTCCTTACTCCAGGTGAAATAAGAAATTCTGTCCGCGAAACGATCTCTTTTCTTAAAGACATTTGCCCGGAAGGAGTTCAGTTGCTTTTTACCGTTTCGCCCGTTCGCCATACCAAAGACGGAATGATGGAGAATCAGAGAAGTAAGTCTTTGTTGATCAGTAATTTGCATGATGTTTTAGAAGAAACTGAAAACTGCACTTATCTTCCTGTTTATGAAATGATGATGGACGACCTTCGGGATTATCGTTTTTATAAAGAAGACATGATCCATCCAACGCAACAGGCGGTGAATTATATTTTTGAAAAATTCGGGAATGCTTATTTTTCAGATGAAACCATGGATTTTATTGAGGAAAATTTTAAAATAATGAAAGCTTTAGAACACAGAACTTCGGATGATCAAAGCCCAAAACATCATGAATTTCTTGAAAATCTGAAAGGAAGAATCGCTTTGCAACAAACGAAGGTGAAACACAAAATATTTACCGAATCCTGAACCCAAATTGATGATTGATACCCACACCCATTTATATTCGGACGAATTTGATAATGACCGCAATGAAATGATACAGCGTGCAGTAGATAAAGGCGTTGACAAGTTTTTTCTGCCGGCCATCGATTCTTCCACGCATAAAAAAATGTTGAATCTGGAAGCGGAATATCCCGGACAGATCTTTGCAATGATGGGATTACATCCATGTTCGGTGAATCCTGAAACTTGGGAAAATGAGCTGAAAATTGTTGAAAATTATTTCGATTCCAGAGCGTTTTGCGCCATTGGTGAAATCGGAATCGATTTGTATTGGGACAAATCTACATTAGATATTCAAATCCAGGCTTTTGAACAACAAATTGATTGGGCCATCCAAGGAGATTTGCCCATTGTCATTCATACCCGCGAAAGTTTCGATGAGGTTTTTGAAGTGCTGGATCGTAAAAAGCATCCTAAACTTCGGGGGATTTTTCATTGTTTCTCCGGAAATTTAGATCAGGCAAATCGTGCCGTCGATCTTGGATTTTTATTAGGAATAGGAGGTGTCGTAACTTTCAAAAACGGAAAAATTGATCAGTTTCTTCATGAAATACCTTTAGAAAATATCGTATTGGAAACTGATTCGCCCTATCTTGCACCGGTTCCTTTTCGCGGAAAAAGGAATGAAAGTGCTTATCTGGAACTCATTGCAGGAAAACTCGTTACTGTTTACGGAAAATCTTTCTCCGATATTGACAGGATTACTACGGAAAATGCACTGAGAATTTTTGAACAATTATAAAATTTGTGCAAATGTACCATCAAGTTAAAGAATTTCTAAAGCAAAAACTGGGTTCCGGATATTTTAAAATCTTGAAATCCAATTATCTTTTTCTGAAATCTTTGCCTTATGGCAGTAACCTGAATAAACTTGCAGAAATTTATCAGTGTGACAAATGGGGTGCACATTTTTATACGCCGCATTATCAATCTCATTTTCGCAAACTGAAATATAAAAAAATTAAACTTCTCGAAATCGGAGTTGGCGGTTATCACCATCCGAATATCGGAGGCAGTTCATTAAGAATGTGGAAAAGATATTTTCCGTTCGGTAAAATTTATGCGCTGGATATTTATGACAAATCTTTTGTACAGGAAAAGCGAATCAGGATATTTCAGGGAAGCCAGGTAGACAAAAAAGTTTTAGATAATATGATGGTCAAAATAGGGGAGCCTGATATTATCATTGATGACGGAAGCCATATTAATGAGCATGTAATCAAAACATTTCAGATTCTTTTCCCGAAATTGAAAGACGGCGGAATTTATGTGATAGAAGATACGCAAACCTCATACTGGCCAGGATATGGCGGCAACAGTGAGAATCTTGCAGATCCCGAAACCATGATGAATTTTTTTAAGAATCTAACGGACGGACTCAATCATCAGGAATTTATTTTACCGAATTACACACCTTCTTATTTTGATAAAAACATTCGGTCTATTCATTTTTATCATAATCTCATTTTTATTTTTAAAGGAGTAAATGATGAGCCTTCCAATGTGGATGTTACGGATCCTGAAAGCGTAGAAGCGGCTGAAATCCGGATCATTTAAAAAAAACCTGCCAACGTTCAGCTGACAGGTTTGGTATTTATTTATTTCTGAAAAAGTTTTTGTTTTTCACTTTTTTGAAATTAATATTTTCCTTCGCTTGCGGAGTGGGTCTGGGCGTAAAACTCCGGTTGTTGGAATCCCTTTTCTGTACTACCAGATCATCGGTATGAAAAGGATGGTCTCGTTCCACAGGAATTTTTTTCCCGATGAGTTTTTCCGTGTTTTTCAGATTAATGAGATCCAAACCGTCTACGAAAGAAATAGATTTTCCTTCTGCGCCGGCTCTTCCGGTTCTTCCGATTCGGTGAACATAGGTTTCTGAAACGTCGGAAAGTTCAAAATTAACCACGTATTTCAGTTCGTCAATATCAATTCCTCTGGCTGCAATATCGGTCGCCACAAGAATTCTTGTTTTCCCCGATTTGAAATTATTCAGAGCATTTTGCCTTTGGTTTTGAGATTTATTTCCATGAATTGCTTCGGCAGAAATTCTGCTTTTCTGAAGTTTTTTGGCGATTTTATCCGCTCCGTGTTTGGTTCGGGAAAATACAAGTACCGAATCTGAAATGTCATTTTGGAGAATGTGGGTCAATAATTCCAGCTTATCGTCTTTATCCACAAAATATACTTTCTGCTGAATGGTATCAGCCGTTGCAGAAACCGGCGCTACGGCAACTTTCACAGGTTGGTTCAGGATGGAATCTGCAAGACTTCTGATTTCATCCGGAAAAGTTGCGGAAAAAAATAATGTCTGTCTTTTTTGAGGCAACAGTTTTACAATCCGTTTCACGTCATGAACAAAACCCATGTCCAGCATTCTGTCGGCTTCATCCAAAACGAAAATTTCAAGGTTTTTAAGAGAAATAATTCCTTGCGAAATAAAATCCAGCAATCTTCCAGGCGTGGCTACCAAAATATCGACGCCTCTTTTCAAAGCCGCTTCCTGAGCGCCTTGTTTTACGCCTCCGAAAACGACCAGATTTCTCAGGTTCAAATGTCGTCCGTAAGCGTTGAAGCTTTCTTCAATCTGAATCGCCAATTCTCTCGTAGGAGTGAGAATGAGAGCTTTTATTTGATTATTGCGAATGTTTTTTTCTGTAAGATTCTGAAGAATCGGAATCGCAAATGCTGCAGTTTTTCCGGTTCCGGTTTGGGCTGTTCCCAGAAGGTCTTTTCCTTGTAGAATGGCAGGAATAGATTTTTCCTGAATAGGCGTAGGGTTTTCGTAACCTTCTTCCTGAAGCGCATCAGAAATGGGCTTAATTAGTTTTAAGTCGTTGAATGTCAAATTAATAAATGTTAAAATAATAAGTGCGGGCGAAGTGTTTTACTTCTACATTTTTGGAGCGGTTTCCGATGAAGATTCAGCAGAAACGGGAGTAAGAAAATTACCCATGGCTTTTGGAATGCCGCGAAACAGCTGCAAAGATACGTTTTTCCAGTGGAAAATTAAGATGTTAATTTGTAATCGCATGCAGCTGCAACTTTTCGTGTTTTTTGCATCTTATAGTTACGTTTATATTTTATCAGAATATTTGATTGACAATTTCAATTTATTTAATCTTGATTTTCTGGAGTAATGCACAAGCTGTGAAGGTTGGATCTGGATGACACCGGGATTACCTCGGTTAATCTACAGAGCAATCTCTTAATTAATTATTTAAATTTGGGACACAATAATTTGTCAGCATTTTTTTTATGTATTTTTTTAATTTTTTACTTTAAACAAGTTGAATATATATATTTATCAGACCAAAAAATGGCTAATCTTCATGTTATTGCAAAGAATAACCTATTAAAACATTTAATATGAATACAAAAATCTACTCAATTTTCTTTCTACTATTTTTTTCATTTGTTTTTTCTCAAAATGTGGTCTTTAATGATCCAAATTTTAAACAACTTTTTTTAAATCCGTACAACGATCTCAACAGTGATGGAGAAATATCTTACAGTGAAGCATTGACAATTACAAGCATCTATAAACCGGCGAACAGCAATATAAGTGACCTTACTGGTATTGAGAAAATGACCAATTTGACGAATTTATTAATTAAAAATAATCCGCTATCACAACCGATTGATTTGTCTTTCAATATAAATTTGAAAACTTTAAATTTGCAAGCATCTACAAATGTTTTAAATGTTACTGGGACTAATAGTCTAGAGCAGGTTATCCTTCAGGGCCCCTTTTCTGTACTGGATTTTAGCAACAAACCAGCGTTAACCAATTTATCCATTCAGGGCATTCCACCGCAGACATTACAATCATTGAATGTCACGGGATCACCAGCTTTGCTTAAACTCTGGTGCACATTTAGTGGTTTATCTTCTATAGATGTAACTCAAAATCCTGTCTTAGAAGAACTCGTATTAGGTGTTAATAATAGTTTCACTACTTTAAATGTTACTCAGAACCCATTATTAAAGATGTTGAGTGTAGGTGAAACACCATTAGGCACTATAGATGTTACTCAGAATCCAATTTTAGAAAGCCTGATGGTGGAAGAAACAGGCTTAACAAGTATAAATCTGCAGAATAATCCACTTCTAAAATTGCTTGCCGTTGGGAAAAATGATTTGTCTAATGGTATCTCTCTTTCCAATCTTACTGTTTTAGAATCATTATACGCCGATATGAGTCAATTGACCTCTCTGGATCTTTCCAATAATGTACTTTTGCAATACCTTTCTATTGGCAATAATTTCCTTACACATATCGATGTCACACAACTTTCTCAGTTAAAGCGGTTTACTGCCCATAACAATCTTTTTACTTCAGTAGATTTAAGCCAAAATTCTAATTTAACAAATGTTTCGTTTACTTCAAACAGCATCTTAAAGTATATTAATGTAAAAAATGGAAATAATGTGAATATGAACCATCATAATATTGAATATGCCTTTCTACCTCAACTTTTAGGAGTCTGCGTAGATGATCCAATGTCGATTTATGGTTTAAAAGTTAAAGGCTCCCTTCCTTCTTCTGTTTTAGTCACATCTAATTGCTCACTTTTAAATACTCAAGAAAGTTTAACAGATAGTGCCCGGCTAAGCTTTTATCCAAATCCTGTTGGAGATTGGCTAAATATAGATTCAAAAGAAAATCTTTTGAGATATGAGATTTTCGAAAATTCTGGAAGACTTATAAAGAATGGCAAGTTTGCAAAAGGCGAAAAGAAAATTTTTGTTGGTAATTTGTCCGCAGGAAATTATATTGTAACGGCAAGCACTTCCAAAAGTCTGCTGAAGGGTAAAGTTATTAAAAAATAGCAAACAATAATTTAGAAAATTTGCTTCAAACGGGAGTAGGTGAGCTGCTGCTGAAGCTTTTGCTTTGAAAGATAACAATCTGATGGAGGCTGCAATAGTTCAGATTGGTTTGGATAAAACCGTTGCCATTTAGTACGATTGGAGTTATTTTGTTTTGGCGTTTTACAGATGTTTAATGCAAGGCTGACAAAGATTCAGATGGCAACATTTTGCCGGCCTCCGATGCACCGCGGAGAATTTATGTAGAAATCCCAGCGGAAAATTAAGATGTTAATTTCCGTTGGGTTAAACCCGGAAATTTATAATTTATTTTTGTTTATGATTTAAAACGATAGCCCAAACCGATCTGAAAGAAACCGATTTTCATATCCATAATACCGGCATTATTGATTTTAAAAAAATTTAAATGATATCGGGTGTCGAGGAATAATCTGTTTTTCAGTTGGTATTCAGCACCAAGGAAAGGGAAAAGATTGAGCGTGCTGATGTTTTCCACTTTGCCGTTTTTACTGAGAAGATCTTCCGGTGTAAACTGAACTTCAGGACTCAGATTAAAACCAAAATTAATTCCGGCTGAAACGGAAAAAGGCTGAATAAGATAATATTTTACCGAAACCGGAACCTGAATTTGCGGGAATTTATAATCCATTTTTTTTGGGCCAAATTCAACAATTCCGTTGTGAGTAAAGTCAACGCCAGACAAGGTTTCATGGCCGCCCAATTCGGTATAAATTATTTCTCCCTGAATGGAAATTTTACTTTGTAAATAATGCTCTGCCAAGGCACCGATGTAAAAGTAGGATTTTTCTTTATAGCTGATATTTCCCGCGCTGAAAGTCGAAAGATTATAACCGCCTTTCACTCCGAACACGGTTTGTGCAGAAATGAAATAAACTGAAAATGTGAGCAATAGAAATAAGTATTTTTTTGTCATGGAAGTAAAATTATTTAATTTTTTATTTTTCAACTAACGAACACAGTTCTGAAATAAGTTTTAATGAAAAACGATTACCCATGCAACTTTTTCCAGATCGCATCTTTCAGTTCCATAAGGCCTTCCTGAGTGACGCCGGAGAAGAAAATGGGCTGACGGTTTTCAGGAAATTCAGCAGAAATTTCTTTTTTCAATTCATCATCCAGCAAATCGGATTTAGAAACGGAAACGATAAAATCTTTATCCAGCAGTTCAGGATTGTATTCTTTCAGTTCGTTTTCCAGAATTTTAAACTCCTGAAAATGGCTTTCGGAATCGGCAGGAATCAAAAAGAGCAGAATAGAATTTCTTTCAATATGTCTCAGAAAGCGGTGTCCCAAACCTTTGCCTTCGGCAGCTCCTTCTATAATTCCGGGAATATCGGCCATCACAAAAGATTTGAAATTTCGGTATTCCACAATTCCCAAATTGGGAGTCAGCGTCGTGAAAGCGTAGTTGGCAATTTTGGGTTTTGCTGCGGAAACGGAAGCGAGAAGTGTGGATTTTCCTGCATTGGGTAAACCTACCAAACCTACATCGGCCAACAATTTCAACTCGAAAGTTACGTACCCTTCTTCTCCCGGAAGTCCTGGTTGCGCATAACGAGGCGTCTGGTTGGTGGAGGATTTGAAATGTTCATTCCCCAGTCCGCCTTTTCCTCCTTTCATCAGAATGATTTCCTGTCCGTGTTCCAGAATTTCGCCGATAATTTCGCCTTCTTCGTTTCTGGCGATAGTTCCTATGGGAACTTCGATATAAACATCTTCACCGTCGGCTCCGGTAAGCTGGTTTTTAGCACCGTTCACTCCGCGTTCCGCTTTTATGTGACGTGTATAACGAAGCGGGAGCAGAGTCCATTCATGGGAATTTCCTTTCATGATAATGTGGCCGCCTCTTCCGCCGTCGCCACCATCGGGTCCGCCTTTCGGAATGTATTTTTCGCGGCGAAGATGAGCAGAACCTGCACCTCCGTGTCCGCTTTTGC
>JAANMX010004262.1_pt1 | contig 11501 bp, 9 predicted proteins | sample 7279681 | NCBI WGS metagenome assembly JAANMX01 (sample SAMN14094542, study PRJNA606508) | bioreactor metagenome | isolation source: A lab-scale SPAN reactor treating ammonium-rich wastewater day 351 | place: Ireland: Galway | collected 2018-01-01
CATCACGCCCGGTTATAAAATCATCCTGGAAGCGGAAGGCGTTCAATACGAGTACCATACCGATGAAGGTACTCACGTGGTGCTGTGCCAGCCCTGATCCACAATCTGCCGCTTTGTTAATCAAACCTGTATAATTTGCAGTCTTCCCTGATTGAACATGACCAACAACCATTCCCTTTCTGGCCCATTCTCCTTCCTTATTCGGATTTTCCAAATGGTCAACAATTTGGTCTGTTATGCTATCCAAACCATTAATGACCTGCTGAGGAAGTTGTTGTTGACCCAAAAGCCGTCTATATCGATTCCAGTAATACCAATCTGTTTCGCCTCTTGCAGCATCCAGCCAAGGTCGGTAATCCTCACTGGCAAATAGCGTTCCTAATGCCATAGTGATATTGAATCGTTCTTCAAGCTTCCGGCTAATATCCTGAATCTCTTGCTCTGAATAATTGCCGTGTATTCCGGCAATCGCTCTTACTTTTGCTTCAATAACCGTTCTTTCCACAGCATCAGCATTCAAGGACGACAACAAACTTGCTGCAGCATCTTCAACTTGAATTAATCTATCGGTCATTATCGTAGCCTCTTTGTTTCAGAATTATTCTGGTGCTATCTTGATGAGAAGCAAATGGGTCTGTAGAAAGGAATTTTTCCGCGAATTGCTTCTCCGGGATTCCCGCAGAAAACCAGGTCGTTACAAATATGTCAAACAGCATTTCCAAGTCTTTCTCACCGAATCTTGGATTTGCGACTTGTTCTGGTGTGCTTGCTATATCATTAAAAAACATATCAACCGGGAAACTGCTTTCAAACGTCGTGATCAAATTCTCAAGAATATCTTTCTGCCGGTCAGAAACAGTATTTAGCAATTCTCTGATTAACGGATAATCCCTGTTTATTTGATAAGAAATCGTTCCACCTGATGCAATTCGATTCCAAACAGGAGTTTTAATGTTAGTCGAAAGTTTCTGCCCTCTTTGCTGATAAACCTTTCGTCCGGATATTTCAATTTTGCTTACCACTTGCCGTAACTCGCCGCGTATTGCCTCTGGTGGAAATGCATGGGATTTCTTGACATCAATTTTCCATAGATGATCGAGTGAGTTTGGAATATCAACCCGAACTCGAATTAATTTATTCAATTCTTCCTTCTTAATCAACCGGAACCAAGTTCCCTTGATGATTAATCGTCGATTTCTGTAGACGTAAAACCCTTGATTATGAAGATAGCCACCTTCTCCTGAATATTGAATATATTCTTGCCTTGATACCTTATTATGATGAGGCAAGACATAGGGTTGTATAACGATTGTCTCGCCGTCAATGACTATTTTCTGCTCTGCAAGTTCTTGGGTAGCAAGGTTTCGAGGGTTGAACGGGTTATGTGCAACCAGTGCATTACCATTCATATTGATAGTTATTTTCTTTTTACCCGGGTCAGGCGATAAGTAACGATGAAAAACTAATGCAAGATGTCTTCTCGTGTCATCAATCAAGCCATTAAAATGACTTTCCTGTTTTGCCAAAGGTACTTGCTCTTTCACCCGATCAATGTCTTCCCAAACGATAATTGTTCCACTATCAAAATGTGCTAAAAACTCATCCTGAACCGAGTTTAGGATATTTCGGTTATGAAGAGCAGCCAAATCAACAATACTGAGTTGCCAGCCCACATTGTCAGTCTGAGACAGCCTATTCAAATCCCATTCGCAACAGGAGATTTTTCCATCTTTTTTACTCATCACGGTAAGATGGCGACATTGTGAAAATGAGGCCGTTTTCATGCCTAACCCGAATCTCCCAAGATCATCCACAGAGCGAGTTTCTAATGGACTTATACTACCAAAGCGCATAGCATCAATAAGTTCAGTTTTTGTCATGCCTGATCCGTTATCACTGATTGCAAGCCAAGGATTACCCGAATTCCAAGCAAATCTAATGCTGATTTGACCTGCTCCCGCTGTAATGCTGTTGTCAATCACATCAGCAATCGCTGTTTCAATCGAATAGCCAATGTTTCTGAGCGATTCTATTAAGGATACGGGCGTAGGGGCCAAGTCAATATAACTATTCACCGGATACCTCGCTGAGGATGTTTATTTCATATAAGCCTTCAGTATCGATTTCCATACAGTGTTTATTATTGGGGGCCAAAAATATCTCTGCTAAACATCCGATCTGTTTCAGAGTTGTTGGCAGATCGACCTTTCTCACACCCTTCAGGACGCATTCCCAAATAACAAGGTAAGCCCAATCAGAAGCTACCAAACTTGTGAAGTTTGTTTGATCACGATGTGCATTTCCTTCAATTTTCTTCTGCCAAAATTCCGCATTAGACTTCGGCCACTTGAAGTATTGACATTCATGTTTATGCCAAAAGCAGCCATGAATAAAAATCACCTTTTTTCTTCCGGGAAATACAATGTCTGGTTTGCCGGGCAAATTTCTGTAATGTAGTCGGTATCTATACCCATTTGCCCAAAGCCATTTGCGCACAAGCATCTCGGGTTTAGTGTTCTTCCCCTTAATTTTGGACATATTATAACTGCGTTGTCCCGGCGAATGAACATCCATAATTTTATGCACTTTGCTTTCTTGATTGTGGTGATGAATGCGGAAGCTGTAAATGTCACCAAATTTCCCAAAGCTTTTCGGCGATTTTCTGAGCAAGTAACACCGGAACTGCATTTCCTATTTGGCGAAATGGGGCTGTTCGACCAGGCTGCTCTGGCTCGCTTTCAAAAAAATAGTCATCAGGAAAAGTTTGAAGGCGAGCTGCCTCTCTGGGTGTTAATGATCGATTCTGTTCAATATCTGGATGAATGTAATAGTGACCATCCTTGGCTATATGCGCAACAATAGTATGTGATACAGGTAAATTGGCTGCCACAACCTTAAACCTGTCCGTGAAGGACGTCTGATTTTTGTGCGTTTTCAAATGCTCTGGCAGGTCGTAATATTGTAAACGTTCCTTGTGTTTATTCCATTGCTCAATAGCAAGTCTATAGATTTCCAAGTCTTGTTCGTTATGTGGGCGCGCTATATGCAGAGTGACCCGTTTATTTCCATTTCTGATTCCTGCCTCCCAAAGATACTGCCCTGAATAATCATCCAATTCATAGGGACGAATATATCCTTCGCCCGACTTGATGGATGGTAAATCCTTTAAGACTTCATCTACAGTTGTTTTGGGATGCCATTTTTCTGGTTGAGGGAAAAAATCTTTCTTGCGCTCCCTATTTCCAATCAAAATTATCCGCTTTCTTTTTTGCAAAACACCATAATCATCAGCGGAAAGAATTTTGAAATCTATTTCATACCCAACTTCATCAAATAATTCTTTCATGTTGTCAAAGTAGCGTTCGCCATTTTCATCCTTCGCAGACATAAGTCCTGTCACATTTTCAAACACGAAATACTTAGGTTTGTATTGCTTTAAGAACTCCGCATAAAACACATAAAGATAATTCCTTTTGTCACCCTTCATGCCATCTTTATCTCTTGAGCGGCCAACCACAGAGTATGCCTGACAGGGCGGCCCACCGATAATCAAATCTAATTGGTTCCCTTGAAGAAGATCATCTATTAACGCAAATATTTCCGGGAGTGTGTCTTCCCCGATCTCAGAATTGATCACTGACGAGATTTCTTCTTGGGGAATATGACCGTATAAATCCGCCCTTGTTATTGACCCAGATAAATAGTTATCATAAATTTCCAGTTGGTTATGTTTCTTGAGCCAGTGATAGGCGTTTCTGGTCTTTAATGTAAAACAGGCAGCCTTATTCGCTTCGACATGTGCGACTGGTGTAAATCCAGACCGAATAAAGCCCTCAGACATACCACCTGCTCCGGCAAACAAGTCTAGAAATTTCAGTGTCTTTGGTACATTGTGGATCATTAAGTTTTTCAATTCGGTTAATTTGGGAATCGTGTTGTCGAACGTTCATGGTTGCGGATTGAGCGTCAATAATTCATCCTGACGTAAATTTAGCATAGAGCGATTCTAAGAGCAACTCCCTAAAACTCTCCAAGGACACAGTCAGGCCGACAGGCTGAGGCTGTGAGGTATTCTCCTGCACCACCGCCCAACCGCTCTGCGTCACCCCTCAACTACCCAGCACTGCATCTCAGCCTTAGAAAAATGACTCGGCACAAGTCGGACACTGCTCGCTGAGTGTGGTGCCGAAATCATTCCTGCCTGCCGCAAAACTCAGTTGCCCACCTCCCCCACCTGATGTACGATACCTCACGCATTTATGCGCGTTCTATCGACCCACTCCCCAAAACCGGAGACTCCCCCCCAATCCCCAAAATCACCGCCATTCAGACCATCCGCACCCGGGCCCCGGGCCGCTGGGTGATCGTCAAAGTCCTCACCGATCAGCCCGGTCTATACAGCTTTCCAACCACTCATAACCGCCATTCAACCGCTCTGCATCACTCCCTCAACCCAATGTAACGTCGCTCAACCACACTGCGTCACCCAATCACCCCCAATGTAACAGCGCTCAACCACTCTGCATCACCCAATCAATCCCAATGTAACAGCGCTCAACCACTCTGCATCACCCAATCAATCCCAATGTAACAGCGCGCAACCACTCTGCATCACTCCCTCAAGCCAATGTAACGCCGTTCAACCACTCTGCGTCACGCCCTCAACTACTCTGCACCTCCGCCTAACCCCTTCGCGTCGCCGTTCAACTACCCTGCACCGCATCTTAGCCACAGGAAAGTGCCTCGGCACAAGTCGGGCACTGCTCACCAGGCGTGGTGCAGAAGCCCACCCGTCTGCCCCAAAACCCAGTTGCCCACTGCTCCCACCTGATGTACGATACTTCCACGCAAATATGTGCGTTCCATCGACCCCACCCCAAAAAACAGGAGAATCCCCCCAATGCCCAAAATCACCGCTATCCAGACCATCCGCACCCGGGCCGCGGGCCGCTGGGTGATCGTCAAAGTGCTGACCGACCAGCCGGGTCTCTACGGCATCGGCTCGGCCAGCGACCACTACCACTCGTCCACGGTCATCACCGCCATCGAGACCATCGCGCCCCTGCTCATCGGGCGGGAAGCGGGGCACATCGAGGACAACTGGCAGAGTGTCTACACCCACGGCTACTGGCGCAACGGCTCGATTCTCAACACCGCCCTGGCTGGGATCGACATGGCCCTGTGGGATATCAAAGGCAAAGAGGCGGGGATGCCCGTCTATCAACTCCTGGGCGGACCCACTCGCGATGCGGTGTTGGCCTACGCCCACGCCGGCGGCAACGATCTGGTCGAGTTGGAGGACGACGTACGCCGCTATATGCAGGAGGGCTATCAGGTCATCCGCTGCCAGTTGGGCAATTACGGCGGGGGCGGTTTTCTCCCCGGCGGGGAGGCGGGCCAGCCCAAGAATGCGCCGCCCCGGGAGCGGGTCTTTGACGACGAAGCCTATCTGAAGAATATCCCGGAGATGTTCGCTCACCTGCGGGACAAAGTCGGCTTTGTCCCCAAACTGACCCACGACGTCCACGAACATCTGCGTCCCCACAACGCGGTGGCCCTGGCCAAACTGCTGGAACCCTACCGCCTCTTCTTTCTGGAAGACCTGCTCTCCCCGGAGCAGATCCACTGGTATCGTCAGGTGCGCCAGCAGTGCGTCACACCGCAAGCCATGGGCGAACTCTTTATCAACCCCCACGAATGGATGCCGCTGATCACCGAGCGGCTCATCGATTACGTGCGGGTGCGGGTCTCCAAAGGCGGGGGGATTACCCAATGTCGCAAAATTGCCACCCTGTGCGAGTGGTTCGGCGTACACACGGCCTGGCAGGAGGGGGGCGACAACGACCCGGTCAACCAGATGGCCGCGGTCCATCTGGACCTGGCCAGCACCAGCTTTGGGGTGCAGGAGGAGAACCACTTCCGGCCCGAGGAGTACGACCTCTTCCCCGGCTATGCAAGGCTGGAAGGGGGCTATCTTTACGCCAACGCGCAGCCGGGGCTGGGCATCGACATCGACGAAGAGAAAGCCCGGGCCCTGCTCAACCCGGAGCTGGCGGCGAGGGCATACTTTATGGCCGAGGATCGGCGGGTGGACGGGAGTATTGTGCGGCCATAGCGGGGATGCGAAGGATGGCGAGACTGGACCTGTTCAGGCCGGTGGGGGATCGACAAACTCACCCGGCGTCATGACAGGGAGAGACGTGCGGCCCTGGTAGTGGCGTGCATTCCAGGTAATGAATGCACGCACACTCTCCGTTGCCTCTGCCAGTTCCAAAATGAGGCCGTCCAGATAGGGAGCAGGATGGCGGGACATCCTTTGCAGCGGGCCTTCCACCAATTCAGTGCCAAAAAACTCATCGGCTGTACGGTTGGCCGTGGCTGGATAGATGACAGTCAGCCCAAAGTGGTCTTGCAGCCAGCCCCGCCATTGGGTCAGCCGCTCTGCCGATAGATTGAATGACAACTGTCCCAGTAATTCCATCACCGAATAGATGGTTATCGCTGGTTCGTGGGTGCGAACGGCCTCCAGAAATTGGCGATTGGCGGCCTGACGACTATCCCGATGGAAAGCAAAAGCCAGCACAAAAACATCTGTATCTATGACAACCATTGCCGTCCTCGACGCGTCTGCATCAGTTCGTCAAAGCTGGTGTCGCTTTCCCATCGAACCAATTCTGCGCGCACAAGCGCGGCCAGCCGGTTTGCCTCTGTCAGCGAGGCAGCGTCCTGGGCGGGGGCTTCGATTCGCACCCGTTCGCGTCTTTTTGGGGTCGCCATTGCCGTTTGCAGCCGCAGCACTTCCTCCTCCGGCACGCGCCGGTAGCCGCTTTGTGGCAACCGTGCCATCCGAATCAAGCCGCGCCGTTCCCAACTGCGCAGGGTCTGTTCATGCACTCCCAATCGTTGGGCGGCTCGCTTTAGTGTCAGGTAGACAGTACCGTTTGTATCCATCGCAGCCCGCTCCTTCTTGCAATCACTCAACTTTACTCAACATTTGGCAAGATTTTAGCATCTGCCAGACACAAAGTCAACCGCTGTTTTGACATTGCATAAGCACGACGTAACTGCTCAGGCATCCTCTGCTTATTAACCACGGAAAACACGGAAAACACGGAACACACGGAAAAAAAGCGCAGAACTTCCGCGTATTCTGTGTATTCAGTGGTTATTTCTGTCGTTGGCTGAGTAGTCACAACACGACTTCAAATATCGGTTGGCCTATGTGGTCGAACAGGTCTGCGTTGTTCGCTACGACAACGAAGCGGGCAAAGGCGATCACCGGCACTTTGGAAGGCAGGAGAACAGCTACCTGTTTCAAGACGTGGATAGACTCATCGCCGACTTTCAACCGCCTGCCCCTTCCCATTCCGTCCGTTCATCACCGGGACTGGCGCGGCCTGCCCCTGCACCTGATTTAGGTGATGATAAATCCCGCCCAACGCCATCAACTCGGCGTGGCTGCCCTGCTCGGCCACGCCGCTGCCGTGGAGGACGACGATCTGGTCGGCGTTGCGGATAGTGGAGAGGCGGTGGGCGATGACAAGCGTCGTGCGCCCCACCATCAGCCGCTCCAAGGCCTGCTGGATCAGCCGCTCGGTTTCTGTGTCCACAGACGAGGTGGCCTCGTCCAAAATCAGAATCGGCGCATCCTTCAGCACGGCCCGGGCAATGGCCAGCCGCTGCTTTTGCCCGCCGGATAGCTTCACTCCCCGCTCGCCGATGACCGTATCGTAGCCCTGGGGCAGCTGGTCGATAAATTCGGTGGCGTTGGCAATTGTCGCCGCCTCCCGCATCTCTTCCTCTGTGGCGTCCGGGCGGCCAAAGAGGATATTGTCCCGCACAGTGCCGTGAAAGAGGAAGACATCCTGCAACACAATGCTGATCTGCTGGCGCAGGCTGTGCAGAGTCAAGTCCCGGATGTCGTGGCCGTCCACCCGGATACAGCCGCCGTCCACATCGTAGAAGCGGGGGATGAGACTGGCCAGGGTCGTCTTGCCCACGCCCGTCGGCCCCACCAGTGCGGCCACCGAGTTGGCGGGGATGTCCAGGCTGATCCCGGCCAGAACCGGCTGGTCGGGCAGATAGCTGAAGCTGACATTTTCCAGCCGCAGCGCGCCCCGGGCCCGCTCGGTCAGTTGGATGGCGTCGGGCTTGTCGTAGATGTCCGCAGGCTGATCCAGCAGTTCGGCCACCCGCTCGGCCCCGGCCAGGGACTCCTGCACGGCTTCCCAGGCGCTGCTCAGTTGGCGGATGGGGCCGTAGAACATCTCCAGATAGAGGAAAAAGGCCACCAAATCCTCGATGGGCAGGGTACCGGCCAGGGCCATACGCCCGCCAAAATAGATGACGACGATTAGCCCCAGGGAGGAGGAAAAATTGACGAAGGGCTGGAAGGTCGCCATCATTTTCAGGGCAAAGAGCAGGGAGTTCATATAATTGGTGATGCGCAGGCCGATGCGCTCGGACTCTACAGCCTCCCGGGTAAAGGTTTTGATCTCCCGGATGCCGGAGAGGTTGTCCTGCAAAATGGCGTTGAGTTCGCCCAACTCCTGCTGGCGGGTGCGAAAGGCCGGGCGCACGTAGTGGGCAAAGCCCTGCATGGCGATAATAATCAGGGGGATGGGAATGAGGGTCAGCAGCATCAGCGACGGACTCATCACAAAGAGCATCACACTGACGCCGATGAGCGTCAGAAAGTTGACCGCCACGTCCGGCACGGCGTGGGCCATCAGTTTTTCCAGTAAATCCGAATCGTTGACCATCCGGGACATCAGTTGGCCGGTCTGTTTGTCCTCGTAGAAGCGCAGGGACATACGCTGCAAGTGGTGGTAGACCGCCTTGCGCACATCGGCCACCACCCCCCAGCCGGCTACGTGGGCCATATAGCTGCGCAGAAATTCCAGCCCGCCCCGGGCCACAAAGACGGCCAGGGCCAGCAGGGCCAGCCGGGTGACAAAGCCGTAGTCCACGGCTTCTGTGCCCTGGGTGCGCACCGCGCCGATCAGCTCCCGGATGATCCACGGGGTGAGTAGCTGCACGCCGACCAGCAGCGTCATACTGGCGACAGTGACAAGCAGGGCAGTGCGATAGGGTTTGGCAAAGCGGAGAAAAGAGCGCAGGGTATCCATTGATTGTCCTTCGAGTTGCTGGTGGTTGTACCGGTTTAGGAAACTTTACCTTAATTCAGGGCCAATGTCTATTTGTGATTTGCAGCTATAGCCGCGTATGTCCACAGAGGACCGAGACTGTACAGATAAATCTGTGTTCCCTGACGATTTTCGGCGTTCTGTGCCCGCTTTCCACGAGTGAAGATACGCCAGCATAGGTAAAATTCGACGGTACAGGGGTCGATCTGGTAAGATACTTTTTTGAACGTCGCCCTTTGAATAGCTGAGTAATGAGAGATTTATGCTGACAACACGCACCGACTTGCGCAATATCGCCATCATCGCCCACGTTGACCACGGCAAAACGACCCTCGTGGACGGCCTGCTCCGCCAGGCCCACGTCTTCCGCACCAACCAGCAGGTGGCGGAGCGGGTGATGGACTCCAACGATCTGGAACGGGAGCGGGGGATTACGATCCTCGCCAAAAATACGGCCATCCGCATCCCGGACCCGGAGACGGGCCAGGAGGTGAAGATCAATATCGTAGACACCCCCGGCCACGCCGACTTCGGCGGCGAAGTCGAACGCATTCTGAATATGGTGGACGGGGTGCTGCTGTTGGTGGACGCCGCGGAAGGGCCAATGCCCCAGACCCGCTTTGTCCTGCGCAAGGCCCTGGAGATGGGCCACCGCGCGGTCGTTGTCATCAACAAAGTGGACCGCAAGGACGCGGACACGGATCGGGTGCTGGACGAGACTTTTGACCTCTTTATTGAATTGGGCGCAACCGATGCCCAGGCCGAGTTCCCGGTGGTCTACACCATTGCCACCACCGCCCAGGCCGGTCTGACCCCGGATGTGGGGCCGGATTTGCAGCCCCTTTTTGAGGTGATTTTGCGCGAGATTCCCGCGCCGAAAGTAGACCCGGACGCGCCCCTGCAAATGCTGGTGACGACCCTGGACTACGACAGCTATCGGGGCTTGACTGCCATCGGGCGCATCTTTGCCGGGCGGATGGAGAGCAAACAGGCCCTGGCCCGCATCACCCTGGGCTTCGAGACTTTGCCGGAGCGGGTGCGCTATCTCTTTGTCCACGAAGGGTTGGAGCGGATGGAGGTAGAGAGCGCCTCTGCCGGGGAGATTGTGGCCGTGGCCGGTGTGGAAGCGGTTGCCATCGGCGAAACCCTGGCCGACCCGGAACACCCGGTGGCTCTGCCCGCCATCAAAGTGGAAGATCCGACCGTGCGTATGACCTTCGGCGTCAATACCTCGCCCTTTATGGGCCGGGAAGGACGCTGGGCCACCTCCCGCCGTCTGCGCGAACGGCTCTACGACGAACTCAAATCGAATGTGGCCCTGCGGGTGGAAGAGACCGACAGCGCGGATACCTTCCTCGTCTCCGGTCGGGGCGAACTGCATCTGGCAATTTTGATCGAGACGATGCGCCGGGAGGGGTATGAGTTCCAGATTTCCCGGCCAGAAGTGATCTTCCACACGGACGAGAAGGGGGATTCCCAGGAACCCTACGAGGATGTACATATCGAGACCAGCCCGGATACGGTAGGTACTGTCATCGAAATGCTGGGCAAACGGCGGGGCGAGCTTTTTAATATGAGCGACGCCCGCAACGGCACGGTGGACCTGGACTACATTGTGCCGACCCGGGGGTTGCTGGGCTTTCGCTACCAATTTCTGACTGCTACCCGGGGGATGGGCACGATCCACTCCATCTTCCACGGCTATGGGCCGATGGCGGGCGAGATCGGTTCCCGTTCCCGTGGCTCACTGATTTCCTGGGAAATGGGCACGTCGTCGGTCTATGGGCTGAAGCAGGCGGAGACCCGGGGCGAGTTGTTCCTGGGCGCGGGGGTGGAGGTCTATCCGGGAATGGTGATCGGCGAGCACCAGCGCTCCGGCGATCTGGAGATCAACATCTGCAAGACGAAGACCCTGACCGCTGTGCATACGGTCTACTACGGGGTGGAGGACAAATCCTCGCCGCCCCGGGAGATGAGCCTGGACGAGTGTATGGAATATCTGGCCGAGGATGAACTGCTGGAAGTGACGCCCCTCAACCTGCGCATCCGCAAGCGCATCCTGGACAAGAACCTGCGCGACCGGGAGGTCAAGCGGAATAAGGCTGTGCTGGCATAGGAACAGAAGGACACGGATTGGCACGGATAGATTGGATTCACACAGATTCGGAATCCAACGTGGATTGAGCAGATATATGCAAGATCAAAGCCCGTCGGGGGATTCCCGGCGGGCTTTGGTTTTGGTTGTCGATTGGCTTTGCCGGTTGAGCCTGGGCCACTGCGACGGCTTCATCCATTGCTTGTGGGTTCGCACAATCGATTGCAGAATGGAATACCCTGGGCTATAGTTATTCCGCC
>JAANMX010004267.1_pt1 | contig 11489 bp, 7 predicted proteins | sample 7279681 | NCBI WGS metagenome assembly JAANMX01 (sample SAMN14094542, study PRJNA606508) | bioreactor metagenome | isolation source: A lab-scale SPAN reactor treating ammonium-rich wastewater day 351 | place: Ireland: Galway | collected 2018-01-01
GCCGTGAACAGGATCGGCGCCGTCTCCCCCGCCACGCGCGCAATGCCCAGGATCGAGGAGGTGAGCATCCCGGGCAGCGCGTAGGGCAAGACGTTGGTCCGGATCGCCTGCCACCGCGTCGCCCCGAGCGCCAGGGCCCCCTCGCGGAAACCTTGCGGGACGGCGCGCAACGACTGCTCGCACGCCGTGATGATGACCGGCAGGACCATGACCGCCAGCGTGCACCACCCCGCCAACAGCGAGACGTTCCATCGGAAGAAAAGCACGAACAGCGCGAAACCGAAAAGCCCGAACACGATCGACGGCACGCCGGCGAGATTGAGTATCGCGAGCCGGACCGCCCGGATGAAGGCCCCCTGCCTGCTGTATTCGCTCAGGTAGATCGCGCACAGGATGCCGAGGGCCATCGCGATCACGACTGACCCCATCGTGAGCAGCACGGTGCCCACGATGCACGGCAAAATACCGCCGCCCGCATGGGCGAAGGACCTCGCCGATTCGGCCCGCCCGGCCCGCGAGAGGTACTCGCGGAACTCCCTCTCCCCCATCCTGCGCTCCGCCCCAGCCTCGTCCCGAAACACGTGCAGCGTCTGCGGCGCCTCCGACAGGAACCTCAGGTTCACGAAGGGCGGCGTCGCGCGGAGGACGACCGGCGCACCTTTCCAGATGATGTCCGCAAACACGCAGGCCGCCGCCAGCAGGATCGCATAGGTGGCGCAGCGCAGGGCTAGCACCGCGCCGGCCTCGCCAGACCGCAACCCGCGCCTCCGGCAAACGAATCCCCCGCCCGGGTCGCTCTCGCGGGCCGCACCCATCTCAATACCCCCCCCGACGGAATCGCCGCATGACCAGCTCCGCGCAGTAGTTCACCGCCAGCGCGATCACGAAGAGCGCCACTCCCACCATGAAGAGCGCGCGATAATGGAGGCTCCCCTTGGGCACCTCGCCCAGTTCCTGCGCGATGATGCCCGTCATCGTGTGCGCCGGCTGGAAGAGCGCCCCCATCCCGAGGGAAAAATCGGGGATCTCAAGCCGATTGCCTGCCACCAGCAGGACCACCATCGTCTCCCCCACCACCCGGCCAAAGCCCAGGAGCACCGCCGCCATGATGCCAGACGACGCCGCCGGCACGATCATTCGCGCCACCGTCTGAAACTGCGTGGCCCCGAGCGCCAGCGACCCCTCCGAGTATGCCCGCGGCACGTTGCCGATCGCCTCTTCCGCGAGCGTGAATATCGTCGGGCAGGCCATCAGCGCCAGCATGAGCCCCGCGGTCGCGATGTTGAGCCGCTCGGCGATGGGGAAAAAGGGCACCCACGACAGCCACGGCTGCTGGCTCAGCCATTGAATGCCACCGCCCAGCACCGTGATGCCAAAAAAACCCAGCACGATCGAGGGGATGGCCGCGATGAACTCGATCGCGGGCTTGATGACCCCACGCTCCCAGGGCGAGGCAAATTCGCTGACAAAGATCGCCGCCGCCACGCTGAAAGGCACCGCGACACCGAGCGCGACCGCGGCGATGCAGAGAGAACCCACCAGCAACGGCAGCAGCCCGTAACGGTCATGCCATTCGCTGTTCGTCACCCAGTGCCGCCCCATAAAAAATGCCGCGAACGACTCGCTCAAACGAACCGGCTTCCCCGGATCCCATGCCGCCGCCCGCGCGTATGCCGCCGGCGCGGATTCCGCCAGGCGCCCGGCCATGCCAAGGAATCGTTCCCACAGTCGGCGGGAGGCGGGCGTCTTCGGCGCGGGGGCCCCCGCCACTGCCGCCTCCACCGACGAACGGAACTCCCGGAGGGCCACCTCGGCCTCGGGCAACAGCGCCCGCAGCGCGGCCGCTTCCCCCGAGAAATCCACGGCCTCCCCCGCCACCGCCCGGCCCCTCATGTCGCGCGCGATCTCTTCCGCCCGATCCACGAACTCCCTGAGCAAGACCCCCGCGCCCCGAAAATCGTCCGCGAATCTCTCGAAATCCGCCATGCCCTCCCGGCCCGCGCCCCGCAGGCCCTCCGCCTCCGCCGCGCGCACCCTGCCCAGGTAGCGATTCAACGCCCGGTGATCCACCAGCGGCCCACGGATCGCGTCCACGAATTCCTGGCCCGTCTGCCGATAGAGCATCAGCCCCCGGCGGTGCTCCGGCACAAAACCCATCCCCTCGCGAAAGAGAAACACCATGATCAGCGCCAGCACCAGGATCGCGATTGTGGCGCTGCCGACGAAGAAACTGCGCATCCACGAGTCGAAGGTCAGCCTCAGGACACGCCTCCGCTTCGAGGCGACCAGCGCCGGCCGACCGGCCGTCCCATCACCAGGGGAGTCGCCCCGTGGCGGCCGCCCGCGGTCATCGGGCATCCCTGTCACCTCGATCCCCTCCCCCCGCCGGCGACGGCGGCTCCGCGCCGATCGGGATGAATCCGTGATCCCTCACGATCGCCTGGCCCTCGGGCCCGAGCACGAAGGCGATGAATCTCGCCACCTCGCCCGCAGGTTCGCCGCGGGTGTAGAGAAACAGGGGGCGGCTGTAGGGGTACGTGCCGTCCTGGATGGTCTCGAGGCTGGGCAGGCGACCATCGATCCGCAATACCTTCAACCCAGCCCCCGCGGCATAGGGCATCCCGATATAGCCGATCCCGTTCGGATTGTGTGCCACCTCCGCTGCCACCTGCTGGTTGCCCGCCATCTTCTGCGCGCTCGGCGCGTAATCGCGTTTCTGCATCGCCAGCCAGCGGAACCCGGAATAGGTGCCGGACGATGCGCTCCGGGCGTACACCGAGATCGGGCCCGGGCCTCCCCCCACCGCGCTCCAGTCGGCGATGTCGCCGGCAAATATCTCCTCCACCTGCTGCCGGGACAACCCCGAGACCGGATTCTCCGCGTTGACCACCACGGCGATGCCATCGTGCGCGATGGTGGTCTCGCGCAGATCCAGCCCCTTGGCCTTGGCCCGCGCCCGCTCGAGCGCCGAGAGCTCCCGGCTCGACATCGCGATGTGGCAGGAATCCTCATCGCCCTCGATCAGGGCGATGAGGCCGGTGGTCGATCCCTCGGCCGCGATCTCGAAGGTCGTGCCGTGACCCTTGGCGATGTAGGCCTCTCGCATCGGGGGGATCAGCTCCGCGCCGATGGTGTCGGACCCCTTGATGACGAGACGCTCCCCGGCCGGGGCCGCGCTCGCCGCGGCGATCAATCCGGCAACGACCAAGCCCGCGCGCCATCTCATGGTCCCGGGTCCCCCGCCCCCTCTGGCACAAGTGACCGCACGGCGCCTCGCAACCTCCCTCAACACCCCCGGGAGCCGCACAGCGCGAGGGCGGCCTCGGCCACGCCTTCGACCGTGAAACCAAACTCTTTCGCCAACACCTGACTCGGCGCGCTCGCGCCAAAACGGTCCACCGAAAGGACGCGGCCCGCGGGACCGGCATACCGCTCCCAGCCCATGCCGACGCCGGCCTCCACCACCAGCCGCGCCGCCGCCGTCGGCGGCAACACCTCATCCCGATACGACGCCGGCTGCGCCTCGAATAGATCCCATGACGGCATCGAAACCACCCGCGCCCGACGGCCACCGGCGGCCAACCGCTGCCCCGCCTCCAGGCACACGTGCACCTCGGAACCCGTACCGATCAGGATGACCTCGGGCGCCGCACCCGCCGCCGATTCCCAGAGCACGTACGCGCCGCGGGCCAGCCCGGCCGCCGGGGCGCACCCCCCCCGGTCGATCACCGGAAGATCCTGCCGCGATAGCACCAGCACCGTGGGCCTCGCGCGGTTCTCCAGCGCCACCAGCCACGCCTGCGCCGTCTCGTTGGCGTCGGCCGGCCGGATGACCGAGAGATTCGGCACGGCGCGCAGCGCCGCCAGGGTCTCCACCGGCTGGTGCGTCGGCCCATCCTCCCCCACGAAAATCGAGTCGTGGGTCATGACAAAGACGACCTGCAGATGCGACAGCGCCGCCAGCCGGATCGGTGGCCGCATGTAGTCGGTGAACACGAAGAACGTCGAACCGAACGGCACCAGCCCCCCATGATAGGCCAGCCCGGCCAAGATCGCCCCCATCCCGTGCTCGCGTATCCCAAAATGCAGGTTCTGCCCACCGAAACTCCCCTTCTGGAACGAACCGCACTCCTTCACGAAGGTCTTGGTCGATGGCGCCAGATCCGCCGAGCCCCCGACGAGCCATGGCAATTCCCCCATCAGCACCTTGAGCACCTCGCCGCCCGCGGATCGTGTCGCCACCGCCTTGCCGGGCGAAAACGCCGGCAGCCTCGACGCCAGCCCCTCCGGCAATCGCTTCGCCGCCGAATCGCGCCATGCCGCGGCCTTCTCGGGATGCCGCGCGGCGTACGCCTCGAACATCCGGCCCCACGCCGCCTCCCGCGCCGCCCACTTCGGTCGCAACCCGGCAAAAAACGCCTCGACCTCGCCGGGAACCCCGAACGCCTCGTCCTCTGGCCAACCGAGTTGCCGCTTGGTCGCCGCGACCTCCTCCGGACCGAACGGGTCGGAGTGCGCCTTGGGCTTGCCCTGCCTCGCCGGGGAACCCTTGCCGATCACCGTCCGCCCGATGATCAGGGTGGGCGCGCCCCGGTGGGCGATCGCCTCGCGCAACGCGCCCTCGATCTGCCCGTGGTCGTGCCCGTCGACCCGGACCACGTGCCAGCCGTACGCCGCGAACCTCCCCCCCACGTCGTCGCCGCACGCCAAGTCCGTCATCCCCTCGATCGTTACGCTGTTGTCGTCGAAAAACCACGTCAGGTTGTCCAGCCCGAGGTGCCCCGCCAGTGCCGCCGCCTCGTGGGACACCCCCTCCTGGAGGTCGCCGTCCGATACGATCGCGTACACCCGGTGATCGCACACCGGAAACCCCTCCTCGTTATACCGCGCCGCCTTGTACTTCTGCGCGATCGCCATCCCCACCGAATTGCCCGTCCCCTGCCCCAGCGGGCCCGTCGTGCACTCCACCCCGTCGGTCACCCCGAACTCCGGATGCCCCGGCGTCGCGCTCCCCCACTGACGGAACGCCCGCAACTGGTCCAGCGTCATCTGCTTGAACCCCGCCAGATGGAATAGCGAGTACAGCAGCATCGAGCCGTGCCCCGCCGACAGCACGAAACGGTCGCGGTCCTCCCACCCCGGATTCGCCGGGTTGAACTTCAAAAATTTCGTCCAGAGCACGAACGCGAAATCCGCGCACCCCATCGGGAGCCCCGGATGCCCGCTCCGCGCCTTCTCCACCGCATCGATGGTCAGGGTCCGGATCGTGTTGACCGCCAGCTCAGCCACTCTATCCATGCGATCCGCGATAGCGGCAACCCTCCCCCAAGTCAAACCTGGCGGACGGGCCACCACCGCGCCCCCCGTAGCGAAGCCGATCGCCAGAGGCGATTCTTCCGACATTCCGGCTTCGGCCTTCTCCCCCGGCCGTAGCGAAGCCGCTTTCGGCTTCGGCCTTCTCCCCCGGCGAAGGGCGAAAGCCCTTCGCTAGCCCTTCGCCGCTGCTAATTGGGCCTTGCAGCCCCCGCAGGGGGCCAACATATTTGGCGCATGACCCGGTTCTCGGACCCCCGCGCCACCGCCCTCGCCGCGCTGGCCGCGGCCTTTGCCACAGCCTTCTGGGGCTGCGCCAAACCCCCTTACAAGGACGCCCTCGACGAGGCCCGCACCCTCGCCAAACACGACGAGTTCAAGAAGGCCACCGAGGTCCTCAACGATGCCATCCAGGCCAACCCCGACGTGCAGGACCTCCACCGCGAGCGCATCCGCGTCCTGCTCATGGCCGATAACGCGCAGGCCGCCGAGCAGGCCTACCTCCTGTTCAAAAAGAAGTTCTCCAAGGAGGATCCCATCCTCGTCCAGTCGCTCGGGGACAGCAGCCCCGTCATCCGCGCCGCGGCCGCGCGAACACTCGCCGACCTCCGCGACGCCACCGCCCTCAAGCCGCTCGCCGAGGCGACCGCAGATGGCGATGCCGAGGTCCGCCGGGCCGCCGTCGTCGCCCTGGGCAAACTGCGCGGGAAAGAGACCGTGCCCCAGTTGATCAAGCGGCTCGCGGACGAGGCCTGGGAGGTCCGGGGCGATGCCGCCGCGGCGCTAGGCCTCATCGGCGATCCCGCCGCCATCGGGCCGCTCTTCGCCCTGCTCGGCGACCCCGACGGCTACGTCCGCTCGACGGCGACCTCCGCCCTGACCGATCTCGCCAAGGAGGACACCAGGCCCCTGTACGCCACCCGCCTCCAGGATCCCAACGCCGACGTCCGCCTCACCGCCGCCCTCGCCTTGGCGCGCACCGGCAGCCGCGAGGGCGTGCCCGTCATCTACGCCTCGATGAAATCCGCCGAGGACCCGCAGCAGCGCCGGCGCTGCATCGAGGCCCTCGCCCGCATGCAAAACCCCGAGGACACCGCCGCCCTCCAGGCCATGCTCGTTGACCCCAACCCCATCGTGCGCTTCACCGCGGTCGACGCGATGCGGTTCGTCCCCAGCGCCTCGGCCATCCCCCTGCTCCGGCAGATCGAGGCCGATACCAATGCCTCCGCCTCCCTCCGCGACCACGCCCGAAAGGTCGCCAAAGCCATCGAGCAGTGGGACTCGAAACAGAAGAAATAGATAGCCGCGGCATCGGCCGCCCCGTGAATATGAACAGAGACACCCTCAGCCGACGACACTTCCTCGCCACCTCCCTCGCCGCCGCCGGGGCCGCCGGCGCGCCCGCCCTGCTGCGCGCCTCCGACGATCCCTCCGGCCCCGCCCCGCCCCGCGAGTATTACGAGCTCACCCGCTACCACCTCCGCCGCGGGCCCAAACAGAAACTCTTCGACGCCTTCATGAAGGAGGCCGCGATCCCCGCGCTCAATCGCGCCGGCATCGGCCCCGTCGGCGTCTTCCATGTCATGGCCGGACCCGATAGCCCCACCGCCCACGTCCTGCTCCCCATGCGATCCCCCGACGGCATCCTCGCCGCACACCACCGCATCCTCGCCGACCCGGACCTCCAGTCCGCGGGCAAGGACTTCCTCTCCGCCTCCCCCGACAGCCCCGCCTTCATCCGCGCCGAAAGCACCTTCATGATCGCCTTCGAGGGAATGCCCAAGCTCGAGGTCCCCGCCGCCGCCGAAGGCAACAAGCCCCGCATCTTCGAGCTCCGCACCTACGAGAGCCACTCCCGCCACGCCAACCTCAAAAAGATCGAGATGTTCAACATCGGGGAGATCGCCCTCTTCCGCCGCACCGGCCTCGCCCCGGTTTTCTTCGGCGAGACCCTCGTCGGCACCCGCCTCCCCAACCTCACCTACATGCTCACCTTCGAGAACATGGCCGCCCGCGACGCCAACTGGGCCACCTTCGTCGCCGACCCGGAATGGAAAAAGATGAGTTCCACCCCGGGCTACACCGACCCCGAGATCGTCTCGAATATCTCCAACGTCTTCCTCCGCCCCGCGCCCTATTCCCAGATCTGAGACCGCCGCCCCTTGATAACCGGCCACCCGCGGCCTACCTTGGATCATGCGCGCGCGCCGTGCGGTGCTCCCTTGCCTCGCGATCGTCGCGGTCACCGCCCGCCCGGCCCCGCGCCAGGAGAAACCCGTGAGCCCCGACGCCCTTCGCATCACCTCGTCCGCCTTCGCCGAGGGCAAGCCGATCCCCGATCGCCACGCCTACCGCAGACAGAACCTCAGCCCCCCGCTCGAGATCTCCGGCATCCCCTCCGGGACGAAATCCCTGGCCCTGATCGTCGATGACCCCGACGCCCCGGTTGGCACCTGGGTCCACTGGCTGCTCGCCAACATCTCTCCCTCGATCCACGCCATCCCCGAGGCCACCACCCCGCCATCGGCGACCCGCGGCAAGAATGACTTCGGCACACTGAACTGGGGGGGCCCCGCACCCCCCAGCGGCACCCACCGCTACTTCTTCAGGCTCCACGCCCTCGACGCCCCGCTCCCGCTCAAAGAAGGTTTCTCCCGAAAAGACCTGGACGCCGCCATGAAGGGCCACGTCTTGGCCTCCGCCGAAACCATGGGCACCTACGCCGCCAAATAGGTCCCATGCCCCGCACGTCGCGGCACCACCGGAAACGCCACTTGTAGCGCAGCCGATCGCCAGAGGCGATTCTCCGAACATTCCGGCTTCGGCTCCCGGAATCTGTCGGACAGGGTCCGACAGATTCCGCGCTGGACCAAACCCCAAAAACGCCTTAGATTTCCCCACGATGATGGCTTTCGAAGGAAATTACTCGCTGCACAGCGGAGGCTTTCAACGCTGGTGGGACGAATACGCGCTGGCCACCCGCGCCGCGGGCGGCTCGGTGGGCCCCGTGGATGAAGAGGTCGCCCACAGCGCTTGGGTCGCCTGCCGCCGGCGCCGCCACCGCGACCAGATCGTCATGGGCTTGGTCTTCGGCTGCGTCCTCGGCGTCCTGATCGCCGACCGCATCCTGAATCGGCGCTCGGATTAGCCGACTCAAAACCTCCAAACGTAGCCCATCTGGCCACAGGTGGGTCCCGCGCGTTCGCCCCTCCCCACCGGGGGACCGGCTACCGAAAATCATGCCCCTCGACCGGGGCCTCCGTCGGGTAGGCCAAAGGCTCGACGCTTTCCGCCTTCACGGAAATGACCCCCGCCTGATTTTGCACCCGGCCCACGATGGTCAGAAACGGCTCCTGCACGATCACCAACCGATGGCGTTCGAACAGCTTGGGCGTCACGATGGCGTTGGCGATGCCCGTCTCGTCCTCGAGGCTGATGAAACAGAATCCCTTGGCCGAGCCCGGCCGCTGGCGGCAGATGGCTTGCCCCGCCACGCGCACGCGCCTCCCGTGCGGTACCGACGCCAGATCCGCCGCGCGCCATATCCCGCGGGCGGCCATCTCGGCCCGCACCAACGCCATCGGGTGCGGCCCGACGGTCAGCCCCGTCCCCGCATAATCCGCAGCCAGCCGCTCCATCGGCGTCATCACCCGCAACGGCCCCGGCGGACACGTTCCCAGCGTGCCATCGCGTCGGCCCTGCCCGGGGTCCCCACCACCCGCGAACAGGTCCCCCTCCCGCAGCACGCGTTCCGCCTCCCACATCGCCTCGCGCCGATGCGACGACAGCGCCGCGAAAGCCCCGACCGACGCCAGCGCCCGCAGCTCATCCTTGTCCAACGGCACGCGCCGCCGCAGGTCCTCCATCGACTCGAAGGGCCGCCTCTCCCTCTCCGCAACCAGTGCCATCCCGTGCGACGCGGATAGCCCACGCACCACGCGCAACCCCAGCCGCAGTGAGTCATCCTCCCCGACCGCGCAATCCCACCCCGAGGCCACCGCGCACGCCGGCCGCACCCGCACCCCGTGCCGCCTCGCGTCCTTCACCAGCGTCGCCGACGAGTAGAATCCCATCGGCTGGTTGTTCAATAGCCCGCAGTAGAACTCCGGCGCCCGGTGCGCCTTCAGCCACGCGCTCGCGTAGGCCAGGATCGCGAAACTGATCGCGTGCGACTCCGGAAACCCGTACAGCGCGAAGGAGCCGATCGAGGACGCGATGCTTTCTATCACATCCGCCGCCACCCCCTTGCGCGCCATCGCCTCGCGCAATTTCGCCGTCACCTTGGCCATCCGCTCCGGCGAGCGGTGAAAACTCAGCGCCCGGCGCAACTCCTCCGCCTCGGCCCCGCTGAAATCCGCCATGATCATCGCCATCCGCAGCACCTGCTCCTGAAATAGCGGCACCCCCAGCGTCCGCTCCAGCACCGGCCGCAACCGCTCGTCGAAATATGTCACCGGCTCCTTGCCCTGCCGCCGCGCCAGATAGGGGTGCACCAGATCCCCCTGGATCGGCCCCGGGCGGATGATCGCCACCTCCACCACCACGTCGTAGAATTCCCTCGGCCGCATCCGCGGCAGCGTCGCCATCTGCGCCCGGCTCTCGATCTGGAACACCCCCACGGTGTCCGCCCGGCACATCATGTCGTATGTCGCGGGGTCATCCTTCGGGATCCTCGCGATGTCCACCGGGCGACCACGCGCCGCGCATGTCGCCATCGCGTCCTGCAGCACCGCCATCATGCCCAGCCCCAGCAGATCCACCTTGATGATGCCCAGATCCTCGCAGTCCTCCTTGTCCCATTGCACCACGACCCGGCCCGGCATCGCCGCATTCTCCAATGGCACGATCGCGTCGAGCCCACCCTGGCACACGATCATCCCCCCGCTGTGCTGCCCAAGGTGCCGGGGCAGGCCGTAGATCCTCCCGTACAGTTCCGCGAAGGCACCCGCCCTCGGATGATCCCCCGGCACCCCCGCCATCCGCAGGTGCTCCCCAAGCTCCAGCGTGTGCGGGAAATCCCCCCTGTGAAATATGTCCGAGAACCGCCGCAGCACGTCCGGCCCGAAATTCAGCGCCATCCCGATCTCCCGCGCCGCGCTCCGCCCGCGGAAGGTGATCACGTTGGCCGTCATCGCCGCGCCATGCGGCCCGTGTTTCCGGTACACCTCCTGGATCACCCGCTCCCGCCGCTCGCCGCTCGGCAGATCCAGGTCGATGTCCGGCCACCCCTGCCGCCCCTCGCTCAAGAACCGCTCGAACAACAGCCCCGAGCCCACCGGATCCACCGCCGTGATCCCCAGGCTGTAGCACACCGCGCTGTTGGCCGCGCTTCCCCGCCCCTGCACCAAGATCCCCTCGCGGCGACAGAAATTCACGATGTCCCACACGATCAGGAAATATCCCGCGAACCCCAGCCGCCCGATCACCCCCAGCTCGTGCCGCAGTTGCCCCCGCACCGCCTCGGACAACTCCCCATACCGTTCCCGCGCCCCCGCCCACGTCACCTTCTCCAGATACGACTCCGCCGTCTCCCCCGCCGGCACCGGATACCTCGGGAACTCATAGCCCAGATCCTCGAGAGAAAATCCCAGCCGCTCCGCCAGACGCCCCGCCTCGTCCACGACCCGCGGCATATCGCGGAACAGCTCCCGCATCTCCGCCTCCCCCTTCAGGTGCCGCTCCGCGTTCGCCTCCAGCAATCGCCCCGCCGCATCCAGATGCGTCCGCTCCCGCAGGCACGCGAACACGTCCAGCACCCGCCGGCACCCCCGCTCCGCCCCGCTCGCCCCGTTCGTCGCCACGGCGCACAACCCCACATGCCCCGCCAGCGACGCCATCGCCCCCGCGTCGCGGTCCGCCCCGCGCAGCCGATGCCGCTGCAATTCCACGAACACGCACCCCCGCCCAAATAGCCTGACCAATCGATGCAGCCACTCCAGCGGGCCCATTTCGCCGAACCCCCCCCGCCGCAGCGCCCGCCGCACCGGGCCCTCCCCGTCCCCCGTCAGGCACACCAGCCCCCCCGCCGCGCCCTCCAGATCCCCCCACGCCACCCGCCCGGTCCCCTTTGGCGCCGACAGATGCGCCCGCGTCAGTAGCCCGCACAGATTCCGGTACCCCTCCCGATTCTCCACCAGCACCGGCAACACCGACCCATCCTCCATCCATAGCTCGCT
>JAANMX010004268.1_pt1 | contig 11488 bp, 9 predicted proteins | sample 7279681 | NCBI WGS metagenome assembly JAANMX01 (sample SAMN14094542, study PRJNA606508) | bioreactor metagenome | isolation source: A lab-scale SPAN reactor treating ammonium-rich wastewater day 351 | place: Ireland: Galway | collected 2018-01-01
GCAAGATAGTCGGCATTGATCTCGGCACCACCAATTCGCTGGTCGCCACGGTGGACAGCGGCATCCCGTACGTCATCGCGGACGCGGACGGACGGCGGTTGACGCCGTCGGTGGTGCATTACCCGGCACCGGACGCGGCGCCGGTGGTTGGTCACGCGGCGAACCGGGGGCGCGCGGTGAAGCCGGCGGAAACGGTTTATTCCGTGAAACGTTTCAGGGGCCGCCGCGGCGCGGAGATTTCCGAGGAGGAGAAGTCCGTGAGCTTTCCGCTCAATGCAACCGGCGCCGGCAGCGTCACGATTCCGGTTCACGGCCGGAATTTCACTGCCGAGGAAATCTCCGCCAAGGTGTTGAGGAAGTTAAAACGCGATGCTGAAGCGGCGCTGGGTGAACCGGTCACGCGTGCCGTCATCACGGTGCCGGCATATTTCAACGATGCGCAGCGCAACGCCACCAAGCGCGCCGGGGAACTGGCCGGCTTCTCGGTCGAGCGCATCATCAACGAACCCACCGCCGCCGCTTTGGCATACGGTTTGGACAAGCTCAAGGAGAAATCCAAGATCGCCGTGTATGATTTGGGCGGGGGCACGTTTGATCTTTCAATCCTCGAACTCAACGAGGGGGTGTTTCAGGTTCTGGCCACGAACGGCAATACGCGGCTGGGTGGCGATGATCTGGATCGGCGGTTGGTAGATTTTCTAGTGACAAAGATTCAGGAGGCAGGCGGACCGAAGTTGACGCGTAGCCGCCGAAGTGAGGAGGCGGAGATCGCGAGCGTTGGCTTGGGGAATCCGCCTCCTCACGTCGGCGGCTACGACAGCTTGGCCACACTCGCTCGGGTTCGTGAAGCGGCTGAACTGGCAAAGATCAAGCTTTCCACCGAAACGGAAGCGGAAATCACGCTGCCATTTCTTACGCCGGATTTCAGTTTCAACCACATACTCACGCGCGCCGAATTGGAGTCCCTCACCCGCGATATCATCACCCGCACGCGGACCCATTGCCTGCGGGCGCTGGCGGATGCAAAGCTGGAGCCGAAGGATTTGGATCAGGTGATTTTGGTGGGCGGGCAGACGCGGATGCCGCTGGTGCGGGAGCTCGTGAGCGAGTGGTTCGGCTGCGCGGAGTTCGAGGAAACGCGCGGGGGTCTCCGGCTCGGCACGGAGTATCACCGGCCGGACGGCCCGCATTTGAACACGTCGCAGAACCCCGACGAAGCCATCGCACTCGGCGCGGCAATCCAGGCGGAGATTCTATCCGGCGGTTTCCGGCACGTGCTGTTGCTGGACGTGACACCGCTTTCGCTGGGCATTGAAACCTTTGGCGGTTTGATGAACGTCATCATCCCGCGCAACTCGACAATTCCCGTGAAGGCCGGCGAGCTGTTCACGACGGCGGTGGACCACCAGCGTTCCATGCTCATCCACGTGTTGCAGGGCGAACGCGAGCGCGCCAAGGACAATTGGAGTCTCGGGCAGTTCACGCTGGAGTTCGAGGCCGCGCCGCGCGGGGTGCCGCGGGTGGGCGTGCAGTTCGAGCTGGACGCGAATGGCATTCTGCACGTGCTTGCCCGCAACACGCGCACCGGGCAGGAGCGGATCGTGGAAATGAAATCCGCCGTGGACGTGGATGACGCTGCGGTAACGAAGATGGTCGAGGAATCAGTCGAGCATGCGTTTGAGGACCTGGCGGCGCGGCGCTGGGTGGAGGCAAAGCTGAAAGCCAATGAACTGCTGGCCGCCACGCGCAAGGGATTGGCGGATTGCGGAGCGGAACTGGATGCGAACTATGCCGCTCAAGTCTCCACGGCCATGGAGGAGGTTGAGCGGGCATTGACCACGGAAGCTGCCGCCTCGGGTGCGGGCGACACCAAACAGCTACAGGCGGCCTGCGCGGCTTTGGATGAAACCACAAAGCCCCTGGCCGATGTGCTGATGGACAAAGCCATGGAGGCCATGCTGCGCAAGCGCGGCGCAATCTCTTGAGGGGACGGTCGGTTATCTCAGAATAAACCGCGAACTGGTCATGAACCAAATGAGGACCGCAACGATGATCAAAGCAATGATGAGGAAGAAACCCGCAAACAAAAGGCTTTGGTTCTGGCGGCAAAACCGTCGCCATTTCCGGCCCCGCTGCGGATGGGGGTTCATGCGCGGCATCATCCGGCAAGGGATGGAGTCCATCAAGCGAGATTTTTTGCCTTGTTTCTGGAGGCGGCCGGCGCGGGTGATCGGGGTCGTGACGCTGCTTGTTTGGGTATCGACGGTACATGCGGAATTTGCCCGCGACGAAACTAACTTCCGCCTCGCCAGCCCGAATCTGCAAGTTGGGTTCGATGTCCGTAACGGCCAACTGCGGGAGCTGGTGGATTTGAACCTTGGCTACAATCTTCTCGGTCGCTTCCCAGGTCCGCTTTGGGAGGTTGAACTCGCCACTGCTGAAGGCCCATTGCTGCTCGCGCCCGAGCACGCCGGCTCGTTCAAGGCCGAACTGCTTCCTCCCCCGCAGCGCGGTGGACGCCTGACATGGAATAACTTTCCCGCCAGTCAAGCTCGGAACGTGAGCGTCCAGGTGGAAGTTCATCTCGACGAGCCTGCTCCCCTGAGCCGCTGGTCGCTTGCCATCGCCGGTCTGGCGGAACAGGTCGTGCGGGAGGTGAAATTTCCGCGCGTGCCCGACGTTGCGGAACAGGACTCCGAACGCCTCGCCGTGCCGGTATGGCAGGGGCAACTCGCCACCCATCCGCGCGAACTCCTGAATCCGGCCGGCGGCAATCCACGGCGGCATCAATGGGAATATCCCGGCCGGCTCGCGCTGCAATGCCTCGCGGTTTATAGGCCCGATGGACCGGGATTGTATCTGGCGTGCGACGATACGAACGCCAATCGCAAAACATTCGCCGTGTTCGGTGGCGTAAACACCAATCTTGGCTGTGAAATTGTTCACGTGCCGGAGGGTGCAAGCACGTCGGGACATTTTCAGCTTCCCTACCAGGTGGTGCTCGGCAGTTTTACGGGTGATTGGTTTACCGCCGCCGAACGTTACCGCGCGTGGGCGCGCGATCAGGTTTGGGCGCGCGAAAGCCGGTTACGGCAGGGGGCGGTGCCCGACTGGGTTCGCAACACGGGAATATGGGTCTGGAATCGCGGACGCTCCACCAACGTGCTCGCACCGGCAGTGGAATTGCAGAAACAACTCAAGCTGCCAGTGAGCGTGTTGTGGCATTGGTGGCACGGGTGTTCGTATGACACGGGCTTTCCCGAATACCTCCCGCCGCGTGAAGGCACAAGGCCCTTTCAATCCGCGCTCGCAGCAGCGCACCAGCACGACGTTCGCGCGCTGGTTTACATGAACCAGCGTTTGTGGGGCATGACCACGCAAAGCTGGACGAACGAGCACGCCGAACGATTTGCAGTCAAGGACTCCACCGGCCGGATTCGTCCCGAGGTCTATAACACCTTCACCAAGGCGCCGTGCGTGCCGATGTGCATGGGCACGGCGTTCTGGCGTGACACCTACGCCGGGTTGGCGGAACGCGCAATCCGCGAACTGGGCGTGGACGGCATCTACATGGACCAGGCGTGTACGAGTCTGGCTTGCTACGACTCCACCCACGGGCATCCATTGGGCGGCGGGACTTATTGGATGAACGGCTTTCGCGACCTGGCCGCTGAGATTCGCCAGCGCGCGGGATTCGGTGGAAGTCGGCCTAAACTCGCGGCCCCGAAATTCTCCGCAGCCGAGGCAAAGCAATCGCGTGTCGCCCTGGCCGGCGAGGGTTGCGGTGAACCGTGGCTGCCGTATCTGGACCTGATGCTCAGTCTGGAACTCAGCCGCGAACGCTACGCGCCGCCGGATGGCTGGGAAACCATTCCGTTCTTCAACGCTGTCTATCACGATAGCGTGATCACGTTCGGCAATTACTCCTCGCTCACCATGCCGCCCTACGACGATTTGTGGCCTGCCGAGTTTGCACCGAAGGAACCGCTGAAACTGCTGGACCGGAAATTCTCGCGGCAGTTTTATCTCGAACAAGCGCGGGCGTTCGTCTGGGGACAACAACCGACCGTGGCCAATTTCCTGCCCCGGCATTTACAGGAGCGACCGGAGGAAACGGAATTCGCCACCCGCCTGGCCAAGCTTCGCAGTCAGGCCGCAAAGTATCTCCAGCACGGAACTTTCCTACGTCCGCCCCGGATTGATGCTCCGGAAGCGACGATAGACATGTCGCGCCTCTCGATTTACGCGGGCCAGCAAGGCGGGCTGACGACGTTCCAGAAGCGCGTGCCACTCGCCCTCGCCAGTGCCTGGCGGGCACCGGACGGAAGCATCGCCATCGCGCTGGCCAGCATCTCTGACGAGCCGATGGAGCTATCGTTCAAGCTCGATGTGAACGAGTACGGATTGCCGAAACGCGGGTGGCTTTATCGCCTGGATGAAACAGGTCGGCGGCGCGTTGGGGAATTCACCGCCCCGGAAGCTTCGGTGAAACTGACCTTGCCGCCGCGTGGTGCGTGCATTCTCGAAGCCCGCGCGCGGCAGGGCCGTTGAATGAACGCGAGACGCTATTTGCCCTCGCCCAAACGCCACTCCGAATCCTGCTTCACGTAGAGGGTCTGCGTCGGGAACGCGAAGCTGATGCCTTCGGCGTCGAAACGTTCCTTCAAGGAGAGATTCATTTCCTGGATGCCACCGAGGTATTCCACAAAATTCGTCGAGTTCCACCAGTGAACCACGAGAATGTTCAACGAGGAGCTTTCAAACTTGTTGAAGCTGATGATGCAGTTGCTGGACTTGGGATGGTTTTTGTAAATCTCCTCGATGATTTTCAACGCGCGTTTCACCTTGGCCGCCGGCGTGTCGTAAGTGACGCCGATGTTCATCACCGTGCGGATGTTGGGCCGGGCGCTGATATTGGTGATGGTGGCGTTGCCCATGGTCTTATTGGGGATGGAGATCAGGTGTCCGTCCAGGTTGCGCACGCGGGTGCTGCGCAGACCGATGCTTTCCACCGGACCATCCACGCCGTCGAGTTGCACGCGGTCCCCAATGCGGAAGGGTTTGTCGAGGAAGATGGAAATCCCGCCAAACAGGTTGGCCAGGGTGTCCTGCGCCGCGAGGCCCACGGCCAGGCCGCCAATGGACAACGAAGCAATGGCGGCGGTGATGTTCACCTCGAGGTTGTCCAGGGTCACCAGCGCGGCGACGGCGACGACAAAAAACTTCAGGCTCTTGCGGATGATGGGGAACAACTGTTTGTTGAAGGCGTCGTCCTCCTTGGCCGCCGCGCGCTGCCGCCAGTAGTTCATCAAGAGGTCAATGAACTTGAGGACCATGTAGGTGATCGCAATTGCGACGACTACGGTGAAGCCTTTGGCCAGGACCTTCTGCACCATTTCCGGCCAGTCAAACACGTCCAGCCCGATCCGCAGGAAGATGATGAAGGCGACCACCTTGATTGGGCCGTTCAACAAGTCGAGCAGCAGGTCGTCAAACTTGGTTTCCGTCCGATCGGTGAGTTTCTTGAGCCAGACCCGCGTCAAGTAATCAAGCAGTTTGGACACGTAGAAGGCCAGAAAGATGTAAACCAACGAGAAGAGGTATTTCCACAGTTGATTGCCCCACAGGGTAGTCTTCAAGAACGGCAGCTTGACGGCCAGCTTTTCGATCCATTCCGGTGTGGGCATGGGCGGTTTGGGGGGTGTGAGAACCCGCTCCGTTGTGACGTTCGTGCCCGCGGCAGGGGTTTCCGCCGCCGTCGGTGCGTTGGTGCTCGCGCTGCCCGTGGCGTTTTGGGCTTGGCTGTGCCATACGGACCAGACCAGCAACACCACGAAAACGAGTAGCAGCCCGCGATAGAACGTCTCAAATTTCAACTTCATGATGCTTGAGTATTATTCAAATGCCGGCGGCACGGACAAGCCTTTATCCGGCGCAAGTGCGATGTGTGGCAGAATTCAACCTCTGCCGCAATCATCCCCCAGCCACGATCTTGACAATTTCCAGGTGATCACCCGCATTGAGAATGCGCTTGGCGAATTCCGAAGGCGCGACCGCCTCGCCGTTGTGCTCCACCACCACGCTGCGGGGGAGAAAGTGCTGGTCCAAGAGGAACTCCTCGAGGGTGCAAGGCAGATTGGCCGCGAGGCGCTGGCCGTTGGCGATGATGTGATTTGTGCTCACGTGAATGGATTGTCGAACTCGTTGTGTGTGCCGAGCCAGATCAATTAAATCGTATCCCTGCTGCGCACGCCCACCGCGCGGTATTGATCGTTGATGCGTACCGACCAGATATCTTCACGGCCATGGAGTTTCTTGAATCGCAGGGAGGGATGATCAGGATTCTGCGCGAACAAACGATAGACCTCACGAGCGCGGGTCTTCACGGAGGGAGCGAGCGGCCCGTGGGCGCGCCAGAATGCGGGGCGGGTCTTTGAGATCACAACTTCGCCGGATCCAAAGGTTCGGCGGGGCCTTCGCGCAAGGCCTCGGTCACAAACTTGTCCAGCTTTGGATACCCGCGCTTGTCGGCAATGATGCGCTCCCACTCGCGGTCGCCGGACTGTTGCTGAAGGAAACGCGCAAAATCCACCACCTCGCGTGCCTTGTCTTCCGGAAGCGCACCGACAATTTCAACCAGTTCCTTTGCGACGGCTGTCATAGTTGCAGACTAACGACACTATCGGAAATGGGCAAGTACGTGCTAATCGCTTACCCAAGCCACAAAATCATCATCATTAAGCTTCGCCACCTCACGTCCATAGAAAATGCTCTGAGAATCAGGTGGCGAAAATAATCGGGTTAAGACCTGAACGTGATCAAATGGAGTTTTCACTCGAAGTATTTGGTATTCGAAGTTGCACGGCAATTTCTGGCTCGCATTCTCGCGCCAGTCATCCTCCAAGACTCGCGTTAACGTTTGAACAACCACTTCCAAATTTCCAACGACATCTGGATCCCATGAATTTAGCTTCCGTGCGCGATCGGACGGCTTGAGTGAACCCAATTCATTCTTCAGCGCTACGTAGAAGACCTCATCCGGATTGGTTTTTGCACAGATCAGCTTTTCCATAGGTGGATTCGTTCAAGTCATCAACGCCGCGTCCCAATCCTTCCACACCGGCTCGTAGCCGAGGTGCTGAAGTCGCTTGGCCACCTCCTCAGCGGAACGTTCGTCGGCAATGTTGAATTGTCCGGTTGCGTTCGTCGCGTGGCCATTGGTCGGTGTCGCCCATTCACTTGCGCCCGCTTCCACGATACGGCCCCGCACGGTTTGATGAATGTTTTCCTTGCCCGCGCCCGTGTAACCACCCGGTTCGGTATGGCTGCCGGCACTGATCAGTGTAATGCCCAACGGAAACAAGCCATCGCGTAGTTTGGCCGGCTCGCGGGTTGAGAGCACAAGGCCAACGTCGGGAAACATGAGCCGGAACGCGCACACCAATTGCACCAGTTCGCGATCGGAGAGATGCGTGAGCGGTTGGAACTCACCCGCGCACGGACGCAGCCGCGGCAGGGAGATGGTGAGCGACGCCTTCCAGCAGTTGCGCAGCAGGTAATCCGCATGCGCCGCCACACTCAACGCTTCGTAACGCCAGTCGGCCAGCCCGAACAGCGCGCCGATGCCGATGCGCCGAAAGCCAGCGGCATAGGCGCGCTCCGGGGTTTCCAGTCGCCAGTCGAAATTCCGCTTCGGGCCGGCGGTGTGGAGATCCTCATAGACCGCGCGGTCGTAGGTTTCCTGATAAACGACCAGACCGTCCGCCCCGGCTGCGACCAGCGGCCGATATTCATCGGCTTCCAGGGGACCGACCTCCAGCGACACACTGGGAATCTCCGCATGCAAGGCCGCCACGCAATCGAGCAGATACCCGCTGGAAACAAACTTGGGATGTTCACCCGCTACGAGCAGGATGTTACGGAAGCCCTGCGTCGCCAGCGCCCGCGCCTCGCGCAACACTTCCTCAACGGACAGCGTCACGCGCAGGATGGGATTGTCGCGCGAGAAACCGCAGTACTTGCAGTTGTTGATGCACTCGTTCGAGAGGTAAAGCGGGGCAAAGAGGCGGATGACTTTCCCGAAACGCCGCTGCGTGAGTTGCTGCGAGCGGCGGCCCAGCGGTTCGAGCAAGTCGCCGGCAGCGGGCGAAATCAATCGCGCGAAATCAGTCAACGAGAGCGAATGTTTCGCCAGGCTGGCACGCACCGCCTCGGTGGTGGTGGAAAGCGATTCCCTCACCAGATGGGACAGCGGCAGGGCATTGAATTCAGCAACAAAGCTCACGCTGCCAACGTATCAAACGCCGGCGGAATGTCGAGGAACGCCACGCGGCGCCGGGACTGTCTAAACCGGGGGGCACCGCCCGCTTGGGGAGAAGGAGATGAAAGACATCCGCGAACGTGAGGCGGAGAAATTTTGACGCGATGGAATGCCTGAAGGTCTGAAAGCCTTGTCGCTCTTCCGGCGACCAGAAAGTCCCAGCCGTCTATTGCCTACTGGGTCGCCAAGACCAAGCCCTCACGACGATCGTTCAGCGCGTGATGCTCAAGCGCGATTTCATCCCCCCTGCTGGCGTCGCGGGCAAAGCCCGGCACAGGTTTCGCAGCAATGCCGAAGAGCGCCAGACAAAGTACAATCGAGATGCCGGTCCAGAGAGATATGATAAGCGCGATCAACATGCCAATTACAGAGCATACTGTGTGCCCCAACAGTCTGCCGAGGAGTCTGAACATCCCCAGCACGGCATATCCTGCAAGCCTGGCCACCGAATTGGAGCACGGACCTGGAAACGCCTGATGCCGAACGACGGTATAACCAGTTTGGCAGTAGCGGTTAATCGTCAACCCAACCCGGCCTACCCCTTGAAGTTCCACTCATTCCTGCGCCCCGCCCAACTCAAATAAGATGACGGAGCGACTGACGACGCATCGGACAAGGAGTGTCCACAAAAGAGTCATTTCCCGCCTCGACGCGAGACATTCCATGCCCGGCGATGGGCAGTCACCGGCGCAACGTCATCGAAACTCCCGGCGCAAGTCAGGTAGTCGAGACTTACCAATGCTACCCCTCGGGTCTGTCAACGGGGTGTTGGATAACCTCGTCGCCTATGGAACCAGCGACACGTTGATGAGTAGTCCAATGGCCTGTCAAGAATCTGTCGCAGACTGGCCCCAGCCGCGGCCCAAGTGCTTCCTGTGGTCTAACGCAATCCACATCGGCCCCCTGCGCCGCCGCGGTTTATCAGGCCAAATCCAGCATGTCCGCATCCAACTTCACCGCTGCCGCCTGATTGATGAAATCCAGCCGCAGCAGGACCGTTGCCCGGCCATACCGCTGTTCAACCCAACCTTCCAACCCCTGCAACGGTCCCGACCTGATACGCACCCGCATCCCTTCGCCAATGGTCGGGGCCAGCCGCACCTCCAGATTGGACTCCAACGCCAGAAGGATGTCCTGCAACTGCCGATAGAATGACTCCTGATCGAACACCTCGAGCAAATTCGCCAGATGGTCATTCTGGCGGACGGAATCCCGCTGCCCGGCTTCCAACTGCAAGAACACATACCCGGGAAACAAGGGCTTTTGGAACACAACGGTCTTCCCCCGATACTTATGCACTGAGTCAAAGCAAGGCAGCTTCGCGGCAATGCCCTGCCGCTGGCAGTAATCCACCAGCTTCTTCTCTCTTCGGGGTTTGGTATGGGCAACGAACCACTTCAACTCTGACACGCGATCAGAGGATTCGCGACCACCTCCAAGAAGTCAATCCGAAGCTGAGAAACCGAGGCTGAGTAACGGTCCAAACGTAGGCAAACGCACGCGTACCTGTGTCGCTGCGCGACCTTCCGGCGACGGCCAATCCCCACTCGGCGTGCCCCCATGATCAGCAAGTCATTTCCGCCATCTCATTTGCTTGACGCGCCCGCCCGCCAATGATGTAAATGAGCGTGGCCTTCGGGTCCGCGCTTGGGAACAATTTCGAGCCGGAGAAGGCACAGACTGGTGGAAAACCGGAGCAATTTTATGAGTGACATCAAGTTTTCCTGTCCCCAATGCGGTCAACATATCACCTGCGATCCCCATTGGATGGGACATCAATTGTCGTGTCCGGCCTGTCAAAACCAGATCACGGTACCCCAAGTTCCGGTCGCCGCACCTAGGCCAGCGGCACCGCAGGTCCGCATGGTTGCGGACCCCTCCCGTGGCTCGAACATCCAGGGCCCGCCCCCACCACCATCGAACCAATCCAGACTCTCGTTAGGCCGACCTCAAAGCAGCGGAGCCGAGGGTGAAACCACGACGCGCGCGAAGCCTGTGTACCGGGTCTATTCCTCCAACGAAACGGGGAAAAAGCGAGGCCCGATGCAGTATGTCACCATCGGCGTGGCTGTGATCGCGGTGGGCGTTCTTGGCTATTTCGGCTACGGCTACCTGCTTGATTACCAGGAGAAAGCCAACGCCGAACGCCGTGACAGTGAGCAGAATGCCGACGGCGGACAGGTGGGGCACATCGCAGACCTCCATCAAGTCTTGGACGCCACCGATCCCAACCGTGATCCGGTCGGTTCGGGCGTGCCCAGACCTCCGGGCGACAGCGACACCGCGCGACCACCAGAGAAGGAACTGCCGTTGCTTACCGCCGTCCACACCCTTGACCTTGCCGCGGCAAGAATCCCGGAAGGCCGGGCCAACGGCATGATCTCCGGCACGAACTTCGTCGTCGAAACGGCGCGCCTGGACCTTGCCGGCACATCGCATCTCTTGCGCCTGACGCAAGGCTCAAGCGTCTCCCCGGATCGGGAAATCCTGGTTTACCTTCGTCCGAAGGCCGGCGAACCGCTGGCGGGAAGCACTTGGGCAATTTCGAGTGACATGAAGGGACCGACCGTGCCGCAAGTCGTCAAACGGTGGAAGCCCAACCCCAAATTCGCTCCTCAATCAAGACCGTTTGCGACGGGTTACACGATGAAGCTGGAATTGGGCGAGATGATTGACGGCGAGCTTACCGGAAAGATTTTTTTGGCCCTTCCTGATCCAGAGAAAAGCGTGGTCGCCGGCATCTTCAAGGCCGTCACCGCTTCAACCAGCGCCAGCCCCGCCGGCACCGTCGCGCCAGTCGCCGCTCCGGGGATTGCGCCACCGCCCGGCAACCCGGAATTCGAGGCGCGCTACGGCATCAAGGTCAACGTGATGCGAGCCGCATCGCAGATCATCTTCCAACGGCTTGCTCAGGATCTGGCACAGGGTGCGGCGAATGCGGACGTGTTCAGCTCCGTGGACATCGCGCACTTCCTGGACCTGAAGCGCAAGGGCAGGCTGATGCTGTATCGGCCGGAGGGGACCTCGCAGCTGTTCCCGGTGTTCCAGAACATGGATCCGGACGGCTACTTTCATGCGACGGTCGCGAGCGTGATCGCCCTCGCGTACAACACCCAGAAGGTCACGGCAGCGGATGCCCCCAAGTCCTGGAAGGACCTGCTCGATCCG
>JAANMX010004271.1_pt1 | contig 11483 bp, 12 predicted proteins | sample 7279681 | NCBI WGS metagenome assembly JAANMX01 (sample SAMN14094542, study PRJNA606508) | bioreactor metagenome | isolation source: A lab-scale SPAN reactor treating ammonium-rich wastewater day 351 | place: Ireland: Galway | collected 2018-01-01
AGCTATGCGCAAAACGAGCGCGAGCCCGCGCAACCAGGCTTCGAGCACGCGCTGTTCATCAAAACCCAGGTGATCTCACGCCAGGGCGACCGCGCCGTGTGCGACGCCGGCCACAAGAGCCACGCCATCGACTCGGGCATGCCCCGCGTGGCGCTGCTGCCGCCCGAGCGAGCGCTGCGCTACAGCAATGGGGGCGACGAGCACGGGCTGCTGACCACCGAAGGCCCCAAGGCGCTGCTGCCTGCCATCGGGCGCATGCTGTGGCTGATACCCGGGCACTGCGACCCTACGGTGAATCTGCACGACTACATGATCGGGGTGCGCGGCGGGCTGGAGCATGGCACGGTCGAGCGCATCTTCCGCGTGGACGCCCGGGGCGCATTGACCTGAGTGCTTCGGTGCCGGGGCCGTTTTTTCCTTCTACTGGAACCACCTTGCCATGCCTCTTGTCGCTGCACCCTTTTCTCACGGTCTGCGCGGTTTTGCCGCCGTGCAAAGCGTCCTTCTGCTGGCCGGTCTGGTGGCCCTGGGCGTGCAGGCCTCCAGCGCACCACCCCTGCACAGCACCCTGTGGACGGTCACGCTGCTGGCGTCCGCATGGGCGCTGTGGGCGGCACTGCGCAGGCGCATCGGCTGCCTACAGGCGCTGATGGTGCAGGCCGGGGCGCTGGCCACGGCCACCAGCGCCATGGGACTGCTGCACTGGCATTGGCTGTTCAAACCACTGACCATGGTGATTGCTATTATTTTTGTAGCTTACAGCGCTCACCAGATAAGCGTTAGAGGCCAATTTCTCTCAAATTCCTGGGGGCTGCTGGTGGCGGCGTTGGTGGGTTCGCTGGCGGGCGACGCCTTTCTCATGGTGGAGGGTTTCTTCATCCCCGGGTTGGTGAGTTTTCTGCTGGCGCACTTGGCCTATATCGCCCTGTTCAAACAGGGCGTGCCCTGGTTTTCCCACCGCGGCGCGCTGGTGGCCACCGTGGGCGTGGGCGCCGCAATGTATCTGTTCCTCTGGCAAGGGGGCCTGCCGCCGGCGTTGCGCGTGCCGGTGGCGGTGTATGTGCTGGTGATTGCCCTCATGGCGGCGCAGGCCCTGGGCCGGGCCCGCGCGCTGGGAGACCGTGCAGCGCACCAGGTCGCGCTGGGAGCCTGCATTTTCATGCTGAGCGATGCGCTGCTGGCCACCAACCGCTTTGTACTGCCGCTGCCCCTGGCCCAGGTGGGCGTACTGGTCACCTATTACGCCGCCCAGGCCTTCATCGTGCATGGCACGGTGCGCGGTTTGCTGGCGGGGCGCCAGAGCGTTTGAACGCTTGACTCAGCCAGCGTCGGCCTGCTGGGCCGGATGGGCCGCTTGAAAGGGAGCCAAACTGTCGCAGTGCGCCGCAATGCGCTGCACGGTGGGATACGGTGCCATGTCCACCTGGAAACGCTGCGCATTGAACACCTGCGGCACCAGGCAGCAATCGGCCAGCGTAGGGTTGTCGCCATGGCAGAACACTCCGGTCTGCGGGCTGTGTGCGAGTTGCTGCTCAATGGCCTCCAACCCCAGGGCCATCCAGTGGTGTATCCAGGCGGTGCGCTGTGCATCGCTGGCCTCGAGCGGGCCCGTGAGGTAGTTGAGCACGCGCAGGTTGTTCAGCGGATGGATGTCACAGGCCACCGCCAGCGCCAGCGCCCGCACGCGCGCCCGGTCCAGCGCGGCCAGTGGCAGCAGCGGGGATTGCGGGTGCCTCTCTTCCAAGTATTCCAGAATGGCCAGCGATTGCGTGAGCGTAGCGCCATCGTCCTGCAGGGCGGGCACCAATCCGGCGGGGTTCACGGCACGGTAGGCGCTCTGGTGCTGTTCGCCACCCTCGCGCAGCAGGTGCACCGGCACAGAGTCGTACGCCAGCCCCTTGAGGGCCAGCGCAATGCGCACGCGGTAGGCCGCCGAACTGCGAAAGTAGGTGTAGAGCCGGAGCATGGCCACAACCCCCTTCAGACCGGGGCCTGTACGCGGCGCACGGTTTGGTCGATGGCGCCAAAGATGCTCTGACCGCTGGCGTCGAGCATCTCGATGTGCACGCGGTCGCCAAAGTGCAGGAAAGGCGTGGCGGGCGCGCCGCCCTCGATGGCTTCGTACATGCGCACCTCGGCCAGGCAGCAGTAGCCCACGCCGCCATTGGCAATGCTCGAGCCATGCAGACCGCCCTGCTTGTTCGATACCGTGCCCGAGCCGACGATGGAGCCCGCCGCCATGGCGCGGGTCTTGGTCGCATGCGCTACCAGTTGCGCAAAGCTGAAAGTCATATCCTCCCCCGCGTTGGGACAGCCGAAGGGCTGGCCGTTGAGCGCGACCCGCAGCGGCAGGTGCAGCTTGGCGTCTTGCCAGGCGTTGCCCAGCTCGTCGGGCGTGACGGCCACGGGTGAGAAGCTGCTGGCAGGTTTGGACTGGAAGAAGCCGAAGCCCTTGGCCAGCTCGGTCGGAATCAGGTTGCGCAGAGACACGTCATTGACCAGCATCACCAGCCGAATGGCCTGGCCGCACTGCGCCACACTGGCCCCCATGGGCAGGTCTCCCATGACGACGGCGACCTCGGCCTCCAGGTCAATGCCCCAGTCCTCGGTAAGTGCGTCAATGGGATCGCGCGGGCCGACAAACGAGTCCGATCCGCCCTGGTACATCAGCGGGTCGGTCCAGAAGGACGGCGGCACCTCGCTGCCCCGGGCCTTGCGCACCAGCTCCACATGGTTGAGATAGGCCGAACCGTCGGCCCACTGGTACGCGCGCGGCAGGGGGGAATGGCATTGCGCCGGGTCAAACGGCTGGGCCCCTGCGGCGTTCCCGGCGTTCAGGGTGTCAGAGACCGCCTGCAACAGCGGTGCGCAGCGGTCCCAGTCGTCCAGCGCGGCCTGCAGCGTGGGCGCCACCTGGGGTACGGCGACGCATTGGGAAAGATCGCGGCGCACGACGACGAGCGTGCCGTCGCGGCCTCCGGCTTTAAGGGTGGCGAGTTTCATGGTGCAAACCTTGGAAAAATCAGGGCGCTGAAACCGTGCACGCCAGCATGCAACAGCCCAACCAGCAGGTGCACAGCACCCTGCCGGTTCAGGCGCGCAGCGCGCGGGCTGGTTTAGCGGGGTTGATTCCGTTTCCAAATCATTCGTGTCTAGGCGCGAAGCCTACGATCAGTGCTGCAGCACGGCAAGGCGAAGCAACAACGACACGGATGGTTTAGAAATGGAATTACTTGGCAGCGAGCTGGTCGGTTACTTCCTTGTAGAGACCCTCACCCACGCTGGGGATGAACATCTTCCACACGGGCTGCACCTTCTCGCGCATGCGGGCGTGCTCGGCTTCGGTCACGTCATTGACGATCAGACCCTTGGCGGCCATGGCCGCCTGGGCCGACTTCTCTTGCTCACGCGCCACGCCACGCTGGAAAGCACGCGCCTCGATGGCGGCGTCCTTCAGGATCTTGCGGTCGCCTTCGCTCAGCTTGTCCCAGAACTTCTTCGACACCAGCGGAATGAAGGCGCCGTAGCTGTGGCGGGTGAGCGAGAGGTACTTCTGCACTTCGCCCAGCTTGAGCGCGGCGATCACCGCCGTGGGCGTGCCCTGGCCATCCACCGTGCGCGTCTCCAGCGCGGTGTAGAGCTCGGGCACAGCCAGCGGCACCGGATTGGCGCCCAGCGCCTTCACCGTTTCCTGCGAAATCTTGGCCTGCACCGCGCGGAATTTCAGGCCTGCGAAATCTTCTACCTTGTTGATCGGGTGCTTGCTGTTGGTGGCATTGAAGAAACCGTTTTCCCAGTACGCCAGGCCGATCAGGCCCTTCTCGGGCAGCATGGCCAGGAGCTTGTCGCCCACCGGGCCATCGAGTACCTTCTCGGCCTGCTGCACATTGGCAAACAGGAACGGGAAGTCGAGGATTTCGTACTCCTTGACCATGCCGGTCAGGGTGGTGGTTTGCGGCACGGTAAATTCAATGGTGCCGCCCTGCAGCGCCGAGGTGACCTGCACGTCGTTGCCCAGTGCTCCGGCGTAAAAACCCTTGATCTTGATCTTGCCGCCGCTCTTGGCGTCCACCAGTTCAATGAACTTGGCCACACCCTGGCCTTGGTGCGATTTTTCAGGCAGCGTGACAGCGAACTTGGCCGTCACCTGGGCCACCGCGGTCAATGGGGCCACCACCGCAAAGCTGCCGGCAAGCGTCAGAGCCATCAGTTGGGAAAGGGCTTTCATGGGGTTGTCTCCTGGGTTGAAAAAGGGAAAGAACACAAAGAATCAGCGCCACCAGCTGGCGGGCACCATGACCAGCGCCGGCCAGAGCACCAACGCCACCAGCACGGCCAGCTCGGCCATCAGGAAGGGCAAAACCCCGCGCGCCGCCTGGCCCAGCGTCACCTTGCCAATCGAGCTGACGACGTTGAGCACCACACCCACGGGCGGCGTGATCATGCCGAGCGAGCAGTTGATGATGAAGATGACGCCGAAGTACACCGGGTCGATACCGGCCTGCTGCACGATGGGCAAGAAGACCGGCGTAAAGATGAGCACGATGGGAATGAAGTCGAGCACCATGCCGGCAAGGAACACCACCGCCATCATTGCCGCAGTGAGTGCAAGTGGATGCTCACTCAATCCGCCGAGCCAGCCGCCCACCTGGCCGGGCACATCGGCAATAGTGATCATGTAAGACGCCACCATGGCCAGAGCAGCGAGCAACAGCACCACGGCCGTGGTGCGCGCCGTCACCAGCAAGCAGTGGTACATGGCGGCCATCGTGAGTTCGCGGTAAATCACCGCACCGACAAACAGCGCATAGACAGCCGCCACCACAGCCGCCTCGGTCGGTGTGAAGATACCGAATTTCAGGCCGCCGATGATGATCACCGGCAGCATCAACGCCCAGAAGCCTTTGCCCAGCAGCGCGAGGCGCTCTTTCCAGGGTTTGCGCGGCGCCACCAGCACGCTCGTGCGGCGCGACACCAGCCACCAGGCGACGACGAGCGCGCCGCCCATCATCACGCCCGGCACGATGCCCGCGAGAAAAAGCCGCGTGATCGACACATTGGCCACCACGCCAAAGAGCAGGAAGCCAATGGACGGCGGAATGACCGGCGCAATGATGCCGCCCGCCGCCATCAGTCCGCAGGCGCGCGCCGGGTCGTAGCCGGCCTGGCGCATCATGGGCACCAGGATGGCGGCGAGTGCGGCGGTATCTGCCACGGCCGAGCCCGAGAGACTGGCGAGCAGGATGGCGGCAAAAATCGCCACGTAGCCCAGCCCGCCGCGCAAGTGGCCGACGAAGGCACCGGCCATTTCGACGATGCGACGCGACAGCCCGCCGGCGTTCATGAATTCACCGGCCAGGATGAAGAAGGGCACGGCCATGAGCACGAAGTTATCGGCCCCGCCGATCGCGTTCTGCACCACGATTTGCGAATCGAACTGGCCCATCTGGAACATGACGGCCACGCCCGAAAGCAGCAGCGCAAAGGCAATCGGCATGCCCAATGCGATGAGCGACAGCAGCGCTCCCAAGAAGATGGCGGCGCTCACCGTGGCTCTCCCTTCTTATCACTGGCGGCTACCTCGGGCATCTTCTCGAGAATGCGATCGCCCAGGTCTTTGGTCAGTGCCGGGCTGCCAGTGCTGCGCAGCGTTTGCCAGATGTTGTTGGCGATGGCCAGCGCCATGCCGCCGCCAAACACGATCGCCACGCCATACAGCCAGCCGTAGGAAATACCGAGCACCGGGTAGCTGTTGCCCAGGTTGATCTGCATCTGCTTCCAGCCGCCCACCAGGAACATGCCGCACGCCCACAACATCAGGCTGCCCGTGAGCACCACCAGGAGTTTGCGTCCGGCCAGCGGCAGGCGCTCCACCAGTGCATCAAAACCGATGTGCGCACGCTGCACCGACGCCAGGATGGCGCCCAAAAAAATCAGCCAGACAAAGAGCAGGCGCGAGAGTTCTTCGGACACCGCAATGCCCGAATCGAAGGCGTAGCGCAGCACCACGTTGCCAAACACCAGCACCGCCATCACCGCCAGGCAGGCGACGATGACGATCTCCAGTGCACGCACGCAGGCGCGCCCAAAGCGTTGGGCCATGGTTGGGTCCTTTTCGGTGCTGCGTCGGGGGGAGGGGCGGTTACTTGGCGTAGCTGCCGTCGTGCATCCAGGCGGCGTGCTTGGGTGCTTTCTTGGTCTGTGCCCATTCGTTGAGCATGTCCCACTTCACATCGTCGAGTTTCTTCATCATCTCCGGCGTGCCGGTGTTCACGGCCAGCTCCAGGCGGTGGCCGCTGGGGTCGCGGAAGTAGATGGACTTGAAGATGGTGTGCTCCGTCGGGCCAATCACCTCGATGCCATCGGCCTCCATGCGCGCCTTGGCCTCCATCATCTCTTCCATGCTGCCCACTTCCATGGCCAGGTGCTGCGTCCAGGTGGGCGTATTGCGGTCGCGGTCCATCGGCGGCTTGGTCGGCAGCTCGAAGAATGCCAGGATGTTGCCGCCCCCGGCATCCAGGAAGATATGCATGTAGGGATCGGGCTCTTTGGTCGAAGGTACTTCGTCTTCGGCAATCGCGAGGATGAAATCCATGTTCAGGTACTTGGCGTACCACTCCACGGTTTGCTTGGCGTCGATGCAGCGATAAGCCACATGGTGAAACTTCTTGATCTTCATGCCTTGTCTCCAGTCGGTGAACCAGTGCCTGAACCAGATTCCGCCGCAGCGGCAGCACGGACACTGCGTGCTGCGGGGCGGTTCGCCAGCCGCGCCTGGGCTGTCTGGCGATGCTTGCCATTAAAAGCCTTTGCCATCTATCATTCAAACGGTATTAATTGATTCACTCATAAGATTTTCCAATGAATGTCAGCTTGCGCCAGTTGCGCGCCTTGGTGGCGCTGGCCCGCACGGGCAGTTTTACCCAGGCGGCGGGTTCCTTGCACATCACGCAATCGGCGCTCAGCGGCCTGATCAAAGAACTGGAGTTGGGACTGGGCGTGCGCCTGGTGGACCGCAACACCCGCAGCATCAGCCTCACCGAGGTGGGTCGCAGCTTTGTGCCCCTGGTGGAAAAAACCCTGCAGGACCTCGATGGAGCCCTGGCCAGCATTGACGATCTCAAAGCCTTGCGCAAAGGCATGGTGCGCATCGCCGCGCCCCAGTTGATGGCTTGCACCCTGCTGCCCGATGTGATTGCGGCCTACCGCGCCGAGCACCCTGGCGTGCAGGTGCGCCTGACCGACTGCGCCGTCGAGAACGTGCTGATGCGTGTGGCCGCTGGCGAAGTGGATTTCGGCATTGGTCCCGAACGCGCTACCAGCGCAGACATCACCGCCCAGCCACTGTTCGAGATGCCCTTCATGGTGGTTTTCCCCCAGGGCCACGCACTGGAAGCCCTGCCGCGTATCTGCTGGAGCGATGTAGTGCAGCACCCCTTCATTGCGCTGCAGGGCCAGTTCACCGAGCGTCTGGCGCTCGATCTGCATGTGGCACTGCAAAAATTGACGCTGCAGCCGAGCAACGAGGTGGCCTTCATGACCACGGCACTGAGCATGGTCAGCGCGCGGCTGGGCATCACCGCCTGCCTGCCCTACGCCACGTCACTGGTGCGGCTGTACCAGTTGCAGATGCGCCCCTTGCACGAGCCCGAACTGCGGCGCACTTTCCAGGTCTATGTGCGCAGCAATACCTCGCCCTCGCCTGCCGTGGAAAAGTTCATGGAATTTCTGTTCGCTTACGTTGCCTCTCACGGCTGGAACGCACCGCAAAAGCAAGCCGATTAGGGAGCTGCCACCACCGTCGCCTGGCTGCCAATGCGTGCCTGCAGCGAGACGGTTTCACCAATCATGATCAGCGCCGGCGGGCACACCTGGTGTGCCACGCCCAAGGCCGGCAGGCTTTGCAGCGTGCCGATGATGCTGCGCTGGTCGGGCAGGGTGGCGCGTTCGATCAATGCTGCGGGCGTACCGGGCGGCAAACCATGCTCGATGAGCTTGGCGCAGATGAGCGGCAAGGTACCCACACCCATGTAGATCACGACGGTCTGCCGGGGCCGTGCCAGCGCGGCCCAGTCCAGGGCGACACTGCGCTCCTCGCCTTCGCCCTGCAAATGGCCGGTGGCAAACACCAGCATGCCTGCATGGTCGCGGGGGGTGAGCGGAATACCCGTAGCAGCCGCAGCACCTTGTGCGGCACTGATGCCGGGCACGGTTTCACAGGCGATGCCTACGGCGGCCAGGGCCTGGGCTTCTTCGCCGCCACGGCCAAAAATATAGGGGTCGCCCCCCTTGAGGCGCACCAGCGACCGGCCCGCCTGTGCCAGTCGCACCATGAGGTCGATGATGCCTTCTTGCGGGAGGCTGTGGTTGCTGCTTTGCTTGCCTACATAGATCAACTCTGCGCTGGCGGGTACGTGCTGCAGCACATCCTTGGACACCAGGTGGTCGTACAGCACCAGGCTAGCACTGGCCAGTACCCGTGCGGCCTTGAGCGTCAACAGCTCTGCATCGCCCGGCCCGGCGCCGACCAGCGTCACGCGGCCCCAGGCGGAGCGGGGCACGGGGGCCAATGCGACGGACGGTGCGTCCGCACCGCGCGGGACGGTACTGTGGACTGGGGGGTGGGGAAAATCCATCAAAACTCCGGAACAAAAAGGCAGACTGTAGGTGGGGCCATTGTCAAAAGCCCTTGCCCAAGTGTCCTTGATGCACATCAAGGACGCATCCGGCCAATGCGGTGAACATCCCTCCATGGTGCCACTATTGTCCCTCCACTCCTTCCGCCTGCACGGCCCCGCTCCCCGCAAACGCAGCGCACTGTGGAAGCCGCTGCTGGGTCTGGCGCTGCTGGCTGCCAGTAGTGCCCAGGCGCAGGCACCCGCCCCTGATGCCGCCCGCCAGGGCGCACTGGTGCGCATGGTGCGCCAGGACTGCGGTTCGTGCCATGGCCTGTACCTGACCGGCGGCCTGGGCCCGGCCCTGACCCGTGCTGCGCTGGCAGACAAGCCACTCGAATTTCTGGCTGCCACCATTTACGGTGGACGCCCCGGTACGCCCATGGCCCCCTGGAAGGCCATGCTGAGCGAGGCGGATGCCCTGTGGATCGCCGGGCAATTGCTCGCCGGTTTCCCTGAACCCTCGAAAGCCCCCCAATGAAACGCCGCGACTGCCTTGCCCTGATGGGCGCATCTTCTTTGCTCGCCGGCTGCGCCGGTCTGCCTGCCGCCACCGGTACGGGCGACCTGGGCGTGGTCGTTGCCCGCGCCACGGGAACGCTGGCCATCGTCAACACCAGCGAACGCAAGGTGCTGGCCGAGGTACAAGGGCTGGGCGACCTCTCGCACGCCTCGGTGGTGTTCTCTCGCGACGGCCGTTACGCCTATGTGTTTGGGCGCGACGGCGCACTCACCAAGGTGGATCTGCTCACCCGCCGCACCGTTGGCCGTGTGATGCAGGCGGGCAATTCGATTGGCGGCGCCATCAGCGCCGACGGCAGCATGGTCGTAGCGCAAAACTACACCCCGGGCGGTATCAAGGCGTTTGATGCCGCAACGCTGACCCTGTTGGCAGACATTCCGACCGAATATGCACCGGGCAAGCTCTCGCGCGTGGTCGGCCTGGTGGACCTGCCAGGGCGCCGCTTTGCCTACAGCCTGTTCGATGCCGACGAAATCTGGATCAGTGACCTGTCTACCCCCGCGCAGCCGCGCACCACGCGGCTGCGCAACATCGGCCACCAGCCGTACGACGCGCTCGTCACCCCCAATGGCCGCCACTACATCGCCGGGCTGTTTGGCGAAGACGGCCTCGCCATGGTGGACCTGTGGGAGGAAAAGCCCCAGGTGCGCCGCATCCTGGGCGGCTACGGCCGGGGCCAGGAGCCGCTGCCGGTGTACAAGATGCCGCACCTGCGCGGCTGGGCCGTGGCCGGGCGCCGCGCCTACCTGCCTGCCATCGGCCGCCACGAGGTGCTGGTGGTGGACACCGACACCTGGCAGGAGGTGGGCCGCATCCCGGTGGCCGGCCAGCCCGTGTTCGTGATGGCCCGGCCCGACGGCCGCCAGGTGTGGGTGAACTTTTCTGTGCCCGACTACCACCGTGTGCAGGTCATCGACACCACCACGCAGAAGATTGTGCGCACGCTGGAGCCCGGCAAGGCCGTGCTGCACATGGAGTTCACGCCGCGCGGTGAATCGGTGTGGATCAGCTCGCGCGACGACCACCGCGTCAGCGTGATCGACACACAGACCTTCGCCACCCAAGCGACCATGACCATCGATTCGCCCAGCGGCATTTTCTTCACGTCGCGCGCTGCGCGGCTGGGCTTTTGACATGCAAGCCCACGCGGCACAGCGCCTCGCGCTGCTCAACCCCTGGCAGCGCGGCTTTCCGCTGGTGCGCGAGCCTTTTGCGCACATCGGCGCCACGCTGAATCTCTCCGCTGTGGAGGTACTGGACAGCTACGCCCGGCTGCAGAAAGAAGGCGCACTGAGCCGCATCGGCGGCGTGTTCGCGGGCAATGCCGGCGGCGCCGCCCTGCTGGCCGCCATGGCCGTGCCGCCCGAGCGGCTGGACGCTGTGGCAGCCCTCGTTTCCAGCCACCCAGGCGTCAACCACAACTACCAGCGCGAGCACCGCAACAACCTGTGGTTCGTGATGACGGGGCACGACGATGCCGCTGTGCACAGCGCCATGGCATCGCTCGAAGAAGCCACGGAATTGAGCGCCTTGCAACTGCGCATGCAACGCGCTTACCGCATTGACCTGGGTTTCGATCTGCGCGAACGCACCGCCCCGGCGCCCATGGCGGCCGCCCCCGAAGCCACGCCAGTGGCCGAGGCCGACCGCCCGCTGGCGGCCTTGTTGGAAGCCGGGGTACCGCTGGTGCCGCGCCCCTTCGACGATTGGGCGCAGGCGCTGGGCCGAACGCCCGCCTCGGTGCTGGCGACGCTGCAGCAATGGCTGGACCAGGGCACGGTGCGGCGCATCGGCGCCATCGTGCGCCACCACGAACTGGGCTTTGACGCCAACGCCATGACGGTGTTCGATATTCCCGACGCCGCAGTGGACCGGTGCGGCGAGGCCCTGGCGTGCGAAACCGGCGTGACGCTGGCCTACCGGCGCGAGCGCGCCGAGGGCTGGCCCTACAACCTGTACTGCATGGTGCATGGCCGCGACCGTGCGGCGGTGCTGGAGGTGATCGCACGCGCGATGGGCAACGCAGGCCTGGCGCACTATCCGCACGAGGTGCTATTCTCCTGCCGCCGCTTCAAGCAGACCGGCCCCCGGCGCTTCCGCGCCCTGCCCACCGCCACGGCACCGGACGCCGCCCTACCGGAGGTGCTCGATGCTGTCGCCGGATGACGCCCGCCTGCTCGAGCGCCTGCACGGCGACCTGCCGCTGACCGAGCGGCCCTTCGCCGATGTGGCGTTTGAGTTCGGCTGGACCGAGGACTACGTGATCGGTCGGCTCTCGGCCCTGC
>JAANMX010004273.1_pt1 | contig 11479 bp, 14 predicted proteins | sample 7279681 | NCBI WGS metagenome assembly JAANMX01 (sample SAMN14094542, study PRJNA606508) | bioreactor metagenome | isolation source: A lab-scale SPAN reactor treating ammonium-rich wastewater day 351 | place: Ireland: Galway | collected 2018-01-01
AACAGCACCGACTCGGTCAGCGGACGCTCGTACTCGGCGGCGTAGGCCGTCCAGCCGTCCGCGTTCTCAACGGCGAAGACCCGCGAGCCGATCGCCGAGCGGGGCAGGGTCATCGGGGCCGGGGCGATCGGGTCAGCGACGCTCACTTGCCGCCGAGACCCGAGGATGCCATCGAGTTCAGGATCTGCCGTTGGGCGACGATGAAGACGATCAGCATCGGGATGGTGGACAGCGCGGACGCCGCCATGATCAGGCCGTAGTTCACTCCCGCATACTGCCCCTGGAACTGCGACAGCAGCAGCGGCACGGTGAACAGTTCCGAGCTGTTCAGCAGCACCAGCGGCAGCAGGAAGTTGTTCCAGGCGTCCAGGGCGGTGATGATCGCCAGGGCGCTCAGGCCCGGACGCAGGTTGGGCAGGATCACCGAGAAGAACGTCCGCAGCCGGCCGCAGCCGTCGATCAGCGCCGCCTCGTCCAACTCGATCGGCAGGGACAGGATGAACTGGCGCATCAGGAAGACCGCGAACGGGTTGACCAGCATCGCCGGAACGATCAGCGACAGGTGCGAGTCCACCCAGCCCAGGGTGCTCATCACCACGTAGGTGGGGATCAGCGTGACCTGCTTGGGGATCATCTGGGTGGCCAGGAAGACCACGAACAGGACGTTGGCGCCGCGGAACTTGATCCGGGCGAAGGCGTAGCCGGCCATCGCGGAGGTGATCAGGGTGCCGACCACGCTGAGCGCCGCGATGTAGGCCGAGTTCCAGTAGGCCAGCGGGAACGGCACCGCGTTCCAGCTGTTGATGTAGTTGTCCCAGGTGAACGGATCGGGCAGCAGCGACAGCGGGGCGTTGAGCAGCTGGCCCAGCGTCTTCACCGAGGTGAGCACCATCCAGGCGAACGGGAACACCATGGCCAGTGCGGCGATGATCAACCCGGCGTGCATGGCGATCGCACCCCACTTGATCGCCCGACGGCCGGGCGCGGCGGCCTCAGAGGTCATAGTTCACCAACTTCTTCTGGGCCGCCAGCTGGATCATGGTGACCACCAGGGTGATCAGCAGCAGGATCACCGAGGCGGCGCTGGCCACGCCGAACTTCGCCGACCGGTAGCCGACGTCGTAGATGTGGTAGACCATCGTCCGCGTCGCGTTGTCCGGGCCGGCGTCGTTGGTCAGCACGTAGACGATGTCGAAGGTCTGGAACGACGAGATCACCGCGACGATGGTGGAGTAGAAGATGACCGGGCTGATCAGCGGCATCTTGATCCGGAAGAACTGGCTGACCGGGCCGGCGCCGTCGACGGTGGCGGCCTCCAGCACGCTGGGCGGAATGTTCTTCAGTCCGGCCAGGAAGATCACCACGTTGAGGCCCATCGACGACCAGATCGCCACCGCGCAGACGGCGAGCAGCGCCAGCCGCGGATCGCCCAGCCAGTCGGGGGGCGTGATGCCGAACATCGAGGCCAGCGCCTCGCTGATCAGTCCGTCGGCGCGCAGCATCTGCTGCCAGATCATCGCCACGGCGATGGACGAGGTGACGACGGGGGCGAAGAACATCACCAGGTAGAGCGCCCGGGTCCGCAGTTTCTCGAGCATGGTGGCCACCACGATCGAGGCACCCAGCCCGACCGGAACCGTGACCAGCGCGATGACGAAGGTGTTGACGATCGAGCGCAGGAAGACCGGGTCGGAGAGCTGATCACCGTAGTTCGCCAGGCCGATCCAGCGGATCGGGCCCAGCCCGGACCAGGTGCCGAAGGACAGCGCGATGGTCAGGGCGAACGGGATCATCACGAAGACCACCATGCCGATGGTCTGCGGGGCCACGAAGAACCAGCCCCACCAGCGGTCGCGCCGCCGCCAGGCCGCCGCGGATCGGCGGGCGTGGGACACGCCCGCCGACTGTGCGGTCACTTACTTGGCCTTCGCGATCAGGTCGGCCACGCCGTCCAGGGTCTGCTGCGCGGTCGCCTTGCCCTGGTAGAGCGGCAGGAACATCTTCTCGGCGATGTCGCTGGACAGGCCGGGCACCCGGGCCTCGGCCGCGTAGTTCACGAAGCCGCGGTCGCGCATGTCGAGGAAGGTCTGGGCATGCGCCGGGTAGCCGTCCAGGACGACGTCGTCGGCACCCTTGATCGACGGCACCGCGTTGCCGCCGCCCGACAGCCGGATCTTCTGGCCCTCGGCGCTGAGGAACTCCGACCAGAACACCTTGGCGGCGTCCGGCACCTTGGTGCCCGCGTTGATCGCCAGGTACGAGGCGGCCAGGCCGGTGGACGGCGGGGTGCCGTCCGGGCTCGGCCAGTCGACGATGTCGTAGTTGTCGGGGTCGCCGGCCTCCTTGATGGTGCCGATGGTGTAGCGGCCCTGGGCGAAGAACCCGGCCTTGTGGCTGATGAACACCGAGTCGGCGCCGGCGCCCGAGGGCAGGGTGTCGGCGACCACGAAGGTCTTGTCCTGGAACAGCTTGCCCAACTGGTCGACCGCGGCGACCGACTTCGGGTCGGTGTTGGCGACGAAGGTGTCGCCGTCGTAGGACTTGCCGCCCTGGCTGGAGATCCAGCCGTAGTGGGTGGCCCAGTAGTTCCAGAACATGGTGCCGGTCTTGCCCTTGGCCTTGAGCTTGGCGTTCATCGACAAGAAGGCGTCGGTGGTCCACTTGCCCTCGGCGGCCAGGGCGGCGGGATCCTCGGTGATCCCGGCGTCCTTCAGGGCCGTCTTGTCGTACCACAGGGCGTCGGGGTTGACGTCGTTCGGGGCGGCGAAGACCGCGTCGTTGCTGGTCGCGGCGCCGAACGTGGCCGGGTTGAACGCATCGAAGGGCGCGACCGCGTTCGGGGCCTTCAGGACGTCGGTGACGTCCATCAGCGCGCCGGAGTCGACGAACTGGCCGATCTTGTCGTCGCCGACGTAGAAGACGTCGGGCGCGGTCCGGGAGGTGAGCTGGGCCAGCAGCTTGGCGTGATAGTCGGAGTAGGACGGCACCGACTGCAGCTTGACCGTGATGTTCGGGTGCTTCGCCATGAACTTGGTGTTGAACTCCTCGTAGCGCTTCAACTCCGAGGGGGAGCCCCAGGTCGACCAGGTCACGGTCGCCGGGGCCGTGCTGTCGCCGGTGGAGGGTGCCGGGTTCTGACCGCCGCTGCCGCTGCCGCTGCAGGCGCTCAGCATCAGTGCCGCAGCCGCTGCCGCCGCGAGGACTATGGGCCGTTTCGAGGTCATGCATCTTCTCCGATCGCCGTCGATTTGGAGTAGCGTATTTTGTATACTGTAGATTCCGCAAGGGTTCCGGGCGCTCGTTACAACCTCGTAGCCTCCCGGGAACCTCGGGTCTCGACGAGTCGACCAGCGAGATCGCGGCGTTCCGTCAGCCCGGCGAGCCCAGGTCATGCCGGCGAGCCCACGTCATCCGGACGAACCCACCCGGCGAACCCACGTCATCCCGGCGAACGCCGGGATCTCAGGTCGCGCCCGGGCGTCGCTACCGAGATCCCGGGTCGAGCCCGGGATGACGGAGGCGTCCGATTTGAGCGCTCGTTGCCTCCTGGACGCCCACGTCATCCCGGCGAACGCCGGGATCTCGAGCCGCGGCCGATCATCGCCGCCGAGGTCCCGGGTCGAGCCCGGGATGACGGAGGCGTCCCGATTTGAGCGCTCGTTGCCTCCTGGACTAGACTCGACCTTCGGTCACCTGTGTTCTCAGGTGCGTCCACGTCCAGATTGGGAGCAATGGCGAAGAAGGAAGGCGCCCTCGAACTCGAGGGCCAGGTCGTCGAAGCACTGCCGAACGCGATGTTCCGGGTGGAACTCGCCAACGGGCACCGGGTGCTCGCCACGATCAGCGGCAAGATGCGGCAGCACTACATCCGTATCCTTCCGGCCGACCGGGTCGTCGTCGAGTTGTCGCCCTACGATCTGACCCGCGGCCGCATCGTGTACCGGCACAAGTGACCCGCACGACATCCACCACCTGTTCCGGCCGGTTCCCCGAGCGTTCATGCCCGGGGATCGCTGCGTCCGGGGCGATGAGTCAGAAAGTTGCTCGATGAAGGTTCAGCCGAGCGTCAAGAAGATCTGCGACAAGTGCAAGGTGATCCGCCGGCACGGTCGCGTGATGGTGATCTGCGACAACCCGCGGCACAAGCAGCGCCAGGGCTGACCCCGTCAGTCACCGCCGCCGGCCACGGCCGCGGCACCCGGACGGTCCGCCGTCCACCATCCCTTCGGGGTGGACCAACAGAACAACGTGATCGCACCAGCGGGGCCCGCACGGTCCCGCTGCCACCCCCGGTCGGAGGCCGGGGCCCACGCCGAGGCGGCGAGGGGACGCATCACGCCAGACACCTCCGCGGACCGGGCCGACGCCCCGTCCGGAACTGAAAGGAAACGCCTCATGGCACGCCTCATCGGGGTGGATCTGCCGCGCGAGAAGCGCCTGGAGATCGCCCTCACCTACATCTTCGGCATCGGGCGTACCCGCGCCGCCGAAACCCTGGCCGCCACTGGCATCAGTGGCGACATCCGTGTCCACCAGCTGACCGACGAACAGCTCGTCGCGCTTCGCGATCACATCGAGGCGAACTACGAGACCGAGGGCGACCTGCGCCGCACCGTCGCCGCCGACATCCGGCGCAAGATCGAGATCGGCTCCTACCAGGGCCGCCGCCACCGCATGGGCCTGCCCGTGCGCGGTCAGCGCACCCGGACGAACGCCCGCACCCGCAAGGGCAAGAAGAAGGCCGTCGCCGGGAAGAAGAAGGGCCGCTGACGCGGCTGGCCCTCACACGAGATACCAGGAGTACTGAAAACACATGGCTACTGCAGGCCGCACCAAGGCTCAGGCAGCTTCCAAGACGAAGCTGCGCCGCAAGGAGAAGAAGAACGTCACCGCCGGTCAGGCGCACATCAAGTCGACGTTCAACAACACCATCATCACCATCACCGACCCGACCGGTGCGGTGATCTCATGGGCTTCCGCCGGCACCGTCGGCTTCAAGGGCTCGCGCAAGTCGACCCCGTTCGCCGCCCAGATGGCCGCCGAGGCCGCCGGACGCCGTGCCATGGAGCACGGCATGAAGCGCGTGGACGTGTTCGTCAAGGGTCCGGGCTCCGGCCGCGAGACCGCCATCCGTTCGCTCGGCGCCGTCGGCCTGGAGATCGGTCCGATCTCCGACGTCACCCCGGTGCCGCACAACGGCTGCCGTCCGCCCAAGCGCCGTCGCGTCTGAGCCCGAGCCGAGAGAGAAGGACTGAATCATGGCCCGTTACACCGGACCCATCACCAAGAAGTCGCGCCGGCTCGGCACCGACCTGGTCGGCAACGACAAGGCGTTCGAGCGCCGTGCCTACCCGCCGGGTGTGCACGGCCGCGGCCGCACCAAGGAGAGCGAGTACCTGCTGCAGCTCCGCGAGAAGCAGAAGGCCCGCTACGCCTACGGCGTGCTCGAGAAGCAGTTCCGCCGCTACTACGAGGAGGCCAACCGGCTCGGCGGCAAGACCGGCGACAACCTGCTGATCATCCTCGAATCGCGCCTCGACAACGTCGTGTACCGCGCCGGCCTGGCCAACACCCGCCGGCAGGCCCGCCAGCTGGTGGTCCACGGCCACTTCCTGGTCAACGGCAAGAAGGTCAACATCCCGTCCTATCGGGTGAGCCCGTACGACATCATCGACGTCGCCCCGAAGTCGCTGAACGCGCTGCCGATCGTGATCGCCCGTGAGACCCATCACGAGCGCTCCGTTCCGGGCTGGCTGACCGTGCGTCCGAACAAGGGCCGCATCCTGGTGCACCAGCTGCCGGTCCGCGACCAGATCACCATCGACGTCCAGGAACAGCTGATCGTCGAGCTCTACTCCAAGTAAGCCCGTTCGGGGACGCCGGTGCGCCGGCGTCCCCGAATCCCGCCCGGGACCGACCCGGGCGGTCACCATGACTGCCGTCATATAGCGGTCGGCAGGAAAGGAACCACAACTCCATGCTCATCGCACAGCGTCCGACCCTGACCGAAGAGGTCGTCGACGATTTCCGCTCCCGCTTCGTCGTGGAGCCCCTGGAGCCGGGCGTCGGCTACACCCTCGGCAACTCGCTGCGCCGCACGCTGCTGTCGTCCATTCCGGGCGCGGCCGTGACCAGCATCAAGGTCGAGGGCGTCCAGCACGAGTTCTCCACCATCGAGGGGGTCGTCGAGGACGTCACCGAGATCATCCTCAACCTCAAGGGCCTGGTGCTCTCCTCCGAGGAGGACGAGCCGGTCGTCATGTACCTGCGCAAGGCCGGTCCGGGCGAGGTGACCGCCGCCGACATCGCGCCGCCGGCCGGGGTCGAGATCCACAACCCCGACATGCACATCGCGACGCTGAACGACACCGGCAAGGTCGAGATGGAGCTGGTCGTCGAGCGGGGCCGCGGCTACGTGTCGGCCGCCCAGAACAAGAACCTGGACGCCGAGATCGGCCGGGTGCCGGTCGACTCGCTGTACAGCCCGGTGCTGAAGGTCACCTACAAGGTCGAGGCCACCCGCGTCGAGCAGCGCACCGACTTCAACCGGCTCACCCTGGACGTCGAGACCAAGTCGTCGATGACCCCGCGGGACGCGGTGGCGTCGGCCGGCAAGACCCTGGTCGAGCTGTTCGGCCTGGCCCGCGAGCTGAACGTGGACGCCGAGGGCGTCGAGATCGGCCCGTCCCCGGTGGACGAGCAGCTGGCCGCCGACCTGGCGCTGCCGGTCGAGGAGCTGAAGCTGACCATGCGCAGCTACAACTGCCTCAAGCGCGAGGGCATCCACACCGTCTCCGAGCTGGTGTCGCGGTCGGAGCAGGATCTGCTCGACATCCGCAACTTCGGCTCGAAGTCCATCGAAGAGGTCAAGCTGCGGCTGCACGAGATGGGCCTGTCGCTGAAGGACAGCTCGCCGGGCTTCGACCCGCTGGCGGCCCTCAACCGTTACAACGACGACGCCGACTTCGGCGACGAGTACTGATCCGCGAATAGGAGAAACCCGAAATGCCCAAGCCAACCAAGGGCCCCCGGTTCGGCGGCTCGCCGGCCCACCAGCGGATCATCCTGGCCAACCTGGCCAGCCAGCTCTTCGAGCACGGCAAGATCACCACGACCGAGGCCAAGGCCAAGCGGGTTCAGCCGCTGGCCGAGCGGCTGATCGCCAAGGCCAAGCGCGGTGACCTGCACAACCGTCGCCAGGTGCTCGCCACCATCACCGACAAGGGCGTGGTGCACGTCCTGTTCACCGAGATCGCCCCGAAGCTGGCCGATCGCGACGGTGGCTACACCCGGATCACCAAGATCGGTCCGCGCAAGGGCGACAACGCCCCGATGGCGGTGATCGAGGTGATCACCGAGACCGTCGAGGAGTCCCGGAAGAACAAGGCCAAGGCCAAGGGCGCGTCCGCTGCGCCGGCCAAGAAGGCCGACAAGCCGAAGAAGGCGAAGAAGGCCGCTGTCGAGGCTCCGGCCGAGGAGGCCGCGTCCGCGCCGTCCGCCGAGTCGACCCCGTCGGCCGAATCCGCCGAGTCGGCACCGTCCGCACCGTCGGCCGAATCCGCCGACGAGGCCAAGGCCTGACCGACAACCGCACCGCCCGGTCCCGATAGGGGCCGGGCGGTGCCGTATCCGCGGCGAAACGATCGTTGTCGAGCGCTGGGGGTGAGCCCGGTGGGCCGGCGCGCAGATGCGTGCGTTCTGGGTACCCCCGCCGGGTATCGAGAACGCACGTTTCTCCGCTGGGCGGCCGGACGGTCGATCGGGGTCCGGCGATCGCGCGCGTTTCTCCGCGCGAGTGGACGGCGCCGGGCGCCGGAGGACGGAAGCCGTAGCCTGAGGCGAGTGCAGGTGTCGTTGTGGTGGACGCTGGTCGGGGCCGGGGTGTTGATCTCGCTCACCCCCGGCGCGGGAGCCGTCAACACCATGGCGAACAGCCTGGCCGCCGGGTGGCGGCGCTCGCTGTGGGGGATCCTGGGCCAGCAGGTCGCGCTGGTCGTCCACGTGGTCATCGTGGCGCTCGGGGTGGGCGTGCTGGTGGCGACCAACCACTGGCTGTTCACCACCATCCGGCTGCTGGGCGCCGGCTACCTGGTCTGGTTGGGCGTCCGGCTCTGGCTGGCGCGGCCGGCCGGCACCGGCGAGCTGGACGCCGAGGTGGCCGCGGACACCGCGGAACCCGACCATCTGCGGCCCGGCCCGATGTTCCGTCGCGGGATCTTCGTCAACCTGACCAATCCGAAGGCGATCGTGTTCTTCCTGGCCCTGACCCCGCAGTTCATCCGGCTCGATTCGCCGCTGTGGATCCAGTACCTGATCTTCACCGTCACCGTGGTGGTGATCGACATCGTCGTGATGTGGCTGTTCTTCGCCCTAGCCGCGAAGGGCCTGCGCCGGTTCATGCGGGACGCGGCCGGCCAGCGGGTGCTCAACCGCATCTTCGGCTCGTTGTTCGTCGCCGTCGGCATCATGTTGGCGGTCCTCGAATGACCCCGCGGCCAACCGACGCCGAACTGGTCGCCCTCTCCGACGGCGCGGCGCTCGCCACCCGCAGGCGGCCCGGACGCCCCGGCACCCCGGATGTCGTCCTGCTGCACGGCGGGCCTGGCCTGTGGGACTACCTGGAGCCGCTGGCCGACCTGATCGGGGAGGAGGCCAGCACCTACCGCTACGACCAGCGCGGCTGCGGGGCGTCCACTCCTTCGGCGCTGCAGTCGATCGACCGCAGCGTCGCCGACCTGGAGGAGCTGCGCCGGCACTGGGGGCTGGAGCGGATGGTGCTGATCGGGCATTCGTTCGGGGCGGCCCTCGCGCTGGCCTACGCCGCCGCGTTCCCCGCCCGGGTGAGCGTGCTGGGTCACCTGTCCGGGGTCGGCATCGGCGATTGGCGGACGCCGTTCAGGGCCGAGGTGCGGCGCCGGCGTGCGCCCTTCGAGGCCCGGCTCGCGGAACTGACCACGGCCACCCGGACGCCCGAGCAGGAGGTCGAGTGGCGCACCCTGACCTGGGCCACCGACTACGCCGATCTGCGGGCCGGCCTGGCCGCAGCCGGGGCGATGGCCCGCAGCCCGCACGCCATCAACGACCGGGCCAACCGACAGATCGGCTACCCGGACGCCGACCAGATCGGCTGGGCCGCTGCGACCGAATGCCCGGTGTACTTCGTCCACGGCACGGCCGACCCGCGTCCGGCGGCGAACGCGATGCAGTTGGCCGACCGGACGCCGATCGCCCGCAAGCGGGTGGTCAGTGACGCCGGTCACCTGCCGTGGGTGGAGCAACCTGAGCAGCTGCGGGAACTGCTGCTGGAGATCGTCCGCGCCGGACGCTGACACACAGCCGGGACCGCCTCCACGATCGGTGAGCGTTCTCTGGCGCGCCGAGAGCCCCCGGCACGACAATGTGCTCGCTCGGGCACCCCGACCCGTCCTCATCCCTCACCCCTTGGAGGTACTCCATGACCGAGCCGTTCATCGGCGAGTTGCGCTGTTTCGGCTTCAACTTCGCCCCCCGTGGCTGGGCGCTGTGCCAGGGCCAGCTGCTCCCCATCTCACCGAACACCGCACTGTTCTCCCTGCTCGGGACCATGTACGGCGGCAACGGACAGACCAACTTCGGCCTGCCCGACCTGCGCGGCCGGACGCCGCTCGGCTTCGGCCAGGGGCCGGGCCTCAGCCCGCGCGACCAGGGCGAGACCGCCGGCACCGAGACGGTGACGCTGACCGCACAGCAGGTGGCGCCGCACACCCACCCGGCGATGGGTGGCACGGACGCCACGTCGAAGAGTCCGGTCGGCACGGTGCCCGGCTTCACCGCGGACGGCTCCTCGTACAGCGCCACGCCGTCGGTCGCCATGAACGCCGGCATGGTCGGGCCGAACAACGGCGGACAGCCGCACGACAACATGCAGCCGTACCAGGTGCTCAACTGGTGCATCGCGCTGGAGGGGATCTATCCCGCGCGTAGCTGAACCGATCACAGCCATTGCACAGCCGGGCCACAGCGGATGGCCCGGCTGGGTCCTTACTGTCTAGGCATGACCCGACAGCAGACGACCATCCCGATCCCCAGCTACGAGGGGCGCGCGCTCCCGCGTCCGGACGAGGAGGTGGTGGACCAGGGACTCGCCTTCGACATCGGCACGCTGTTCGACCGTCGCCGGGTGCTGCAGATCTTCGGGGTCGGCGCCGCCGGTGGGGTGCTGGCGGCCTGCGGGGTGTCGCCGTCCGGCCCATCGTCGACCGCCGGCTCGACAGCGACCTCCACGGCCACCCCCGACAGCGAAACCGGTCTGACCGAGATACCGGAGGAGACCGCCGGCCCCTACCCGGGCGACGGCTCCAACGGGCCCGACGTGCTGGAGCAGAGCGGGGTCGTCCGCTCGGATCTCCGCAGCAGCTTCGGCGGCGCGTCCGGCACCGCCGAGGGCGTCCCGATGACGCTCACCCTGACCGTCCTCGACATCGCCGCGGGCGGTACCCCGATGACCGGCGCCGCCGTCTACGTGTGGCACTGCGACCGCGCCGGCGAGTACTCGATGTACTCGAACTCGATCGTCAACGAGAACTACCTGCGCGGCGTCCAGGTCACCGACGACGCGGGCGCGGTCGGCTTCACCAGCATCTTCCCGGCCTGCTACTCCGGGCGATGGCCGCACATCCACTTCGAGGTCTACCCCGACCAGGCCAGCATCACCGATTCCACCAAGGCGATCGCCACCTCGCAGGTGGCCCTCCCGCAGAACGCCTGCGACGCCGTCTACGCCACCACCGGGTACGAGCAGTCGGTCAGCAACCTCTCCCAGCTGAGCCTCACCAGCGACAACGTGTTCGGCAACGACGGCGGGGTGCATCAGTTGGCGACGGTGACCGGCGACGTCAGCCAGGGCTACGCGGTGGCGTTGACCGTGCCGATCGACACCCGGACGACGCCCGGCCGTGGCTAGCCGCCTGCCCCGGTAGACCCCGGGCGAGACGGCGGTCGGTCAGGACGTGGCCGGCGGCGGTCGCGGTCAGGACGTTGCCGGCAGCGCCACCTGGACGATGTGCGGACGCTCGCCGCGCCGGATGAACCGGCCGCGTCCGGGCGGGAAGCGTTCCGGGTACACCCGGGGGATGATCTGGCCCTCGCTGCGCTCGCCGGACATCAGCAGCACCGAGCCGCCGGTGTCGCGGGTGACCTGCAGCACCCGGTCGTACATCGCCCGGGACGAGCCCGCCACCGGCCGGGTGATGATCAGGTGCAGCTTCAGGTCGCGGGCGCTAGGCAGGTGGGCCAGCAGCGGTCCGAGCGGATCGGTGCCGCCCGCGCCGACGATGTCGTAGTCGTCGACCAGCACCACGATCCTCGGGGCCCTGGCGTGTTCCTCGGCGCTGCGACCCGGCCGCTGCTCCAGTTCGCTGGCGATGGACGCCGTCAGCCCGCGCGCCTGCTGCGCGCTGCGGGCGTGCGCGGCCAGGTAGTCGTCGGCGATGATCGACGG
>JAANMX010004277.1_pt1 | contig 11469 bp, 10 predicted proteins | sample 7279681 | NCBI WGS metagenome assembly JAANMX01 (sample SAMN14094542, study PRJNA606508) | bioreactor metagenome | isolation source: A lab-scale SPAN reactor treating ammonium-rich wastewater day 351 | place: Ireland: Galway | collected 2018-01-01
CAAGATCCCGAAGGAAACCCTGAAGTTCATCACCTACCCCACCCGCTTCGACAACCGCGAAGCCGAGCGCGCGCTCAAGGGCAGCGGGATCGCGGTGCCACGCCTCGACGACTACGCCTGGCGGCTGTGGGACTACTGGGAGCGCCACCTCGATCCCGACCTGTTCATCGACCGCAGCCTGAAGGGCAAGATCCGCAACAAGGTGGTGGTGATCACCGGCGGTTCCTCCGGCATCGGCCTGGCCACCGCGCAGAAGGTGGCGGCGGCCGGCGCGGTCACGGTGATCGTGGCGCGCGGCGAGGAGGAACTGTTCAAGGCGCGCGACGACATGAAGGCGGCTGGCGGCAAGGTGTTCGCCTACACCGCCGACCTGGCCGACATGGCCGACTGTGACCGGCTGGTGGCGACGATCCTGCAGGAGCACGGCCAGGTGGACGTGCTGGTCAACAACGCCGGGCGTTCGATCCGGCGTTCGATCGAGGCCAGCTACGACCGTTTCCACGATTTCGAACGCACCATGCAGCTGAACTACTTCGGCAGCATTCGCCTGATCATGGGCTTCATGCCGACGATGACTCAGCGCCGCCGGGGCCACATCATCAACATCAGCTCGATCGGCGTGCTGGCGAACTCGCCGCGCTTCTCCGCCTACGTGGCCAGCAAGGCGGCGCTGGATGCGTTCAGTCGCTGCGCACAGGGCGAACTGTCCGGCAAGGGCATCAGCTTCACCACCATCAACATGCCGCTGGTGAAGACGCCGATGATCGCGCCGACCAAGATGTACGACAGCGTGCCCACCCTGACGCCGGACGAAGCCGCCGACCTGGTGGTGAAGGGCATCATCGAACGCCCCAGCCGGATCGCCACGCGGCTGGGCATCTTTGCCGCACTGGTCAACGCGGTGGCACCCAAGGCCTACGAGGCGGTGATGAGCACCGCCTTCGAGCTGTTCCCGGATTCGGCCGCGGCCAAGGGCGACAAGCAGGCGCTGCGCGACGAGACACCCAGCCAGGAGCAGATCGCCTTCGCCTCGCTGATGCGCGGGGTGCACTGGTAGCCGCGCGCGTTGCCGGTGCCCCCCGGAGGGGCTTCACAGCCCCGACCAGGGACGCCGTGTCAGAACGAGCTGTCCAGCCCGAAGCCCGCGCCGCGTGCCAGCGTGTCGAAGCCGGGGAAGGAGGTCGCGACGGTGGCGACCTCGCGGATGCAGACCTCGCCGGTGGCCACCTGCCCGGCCACCGCGAACGCCATCGCGATACGGTGGTCGTCGTGGCTTTCGATCGTGCCGCTGCCCAGCGGACCGGGGTGAATGGTCGCGCCATCCGGGGTTTCGTCAACGCGCAGGCCCAGCGTGCGCAGACCGGCGGCCATCACGCCGAGGCGATCGGATTCCTTCACCCGCAGTTCGGCCGCGCCGCGCACCACGGTGGGGCCGTTCGCGCAGGCGGCGGCGATGAACAGCGCCGGGAACTCGTCGATCATGTCCGGCACCAGCGTCTCCGGCACTTCGATGCCGTGCAGCGGTGCGTGCCGCACCAGCAGATCGGCCACCGGCTCGCCACCGTGGACGCCGGCGTTGTCCTCGCGGATGTCCGCGCCCATCAGCCGCAGCGCCTGCAGCAGGCCGGTGCGGCGCGGGTTCAGGCCGACCTGGCGCAGCCGCAGCTCCGATCCGGGCACGATGCTGGCCGCGACCAGGAAGAACGCCGCCGAGGAGAAATCCGCCGGCACCGCGACATCGGTGGCGCGCAGGCGCTGGCCGCCGCGCAGGCGGGCGTAGCCCGGTGAATAGTCGATCTCGACCCCGAACGCGGCCAGCATGCGCTCGGTGTAGTCGCGGGTCGGGTGCGGTTCGCGCACCACGGTCTCGCCGCGGGCGTACAGCCCGGCCAGCAGCAGCGCGGATTTCACCTGCGCGCTGGCCACGTCCAGGGTGTGATCGATGCCGACCAGTGGCTGCCCGCCGTGGATCCGCAGCGGCGGCGTGCCGCCCTCTCCGGTATCGATGCGCGCGCCCAGCTTCGCCAGCGGCAAGGTAACGCGCCGCATCGGCCGCTTCGACAGCGAAGCGTCACCCATCAGCGTGGAATCGAAACGCTGCGCCGCCAGCAGCCCCGCCAGCAGGCGCATGCCGGTGCCGGCGTTGCCGCAGTCCAGCGGCGCGGCCGGCGCTTGCAGGCCATCGACGCCGACGCCGTGCACGATCCGCCGCGAGGGCGACGGGGTTTCGATCCGCACCCCCATCTTCGCGAAACTGGCGGCAGTGGCACGGGTGTCCTCGCCTTCCAGGAACCCGTCGACCGTGGACACGCCATCGGCCAGCGCGGCGAACATCACCGAGCGGTGGGAAATGGATTTGTCGCCGGGAATCGTCAGCGTTCCGCGCAGCGGCGCGCCGGCCCGCGCGGCCCAATGGTTTGCCTCGCTCACGCCATCACCTCGTCCAGCGCCGCCAGCAGGCGCGCGTTCTCCGTTGCCGTGCCCACCGTGATCCGCAGGCAGTCGCCGAGGCCATAACCGCCCATCGGCCGCAAGATCACTCCGCGCGCCACCAGCGCCGCTTCGACCTGCGCGGTGTTCGCGCCAAATTCCACCAGCAGGAAATTGGTCTGCGACGGCGCAACCTGCAGCCCGCGCGCGCGCAGCGCATCGGCCAAGGCTTCACGCTGCACGCGATTGCCGGCCACGCCGGCGGCCAGATGCGCGGCATCCTCCAGCGCTGCCTCGGCCGCCGCCAACCCCGCCGCGTTGACGTTGAAACTCTCGCGCACCCGCTCCATCACCGCGATCAGTTCGGGATGCGCAACCGCGTAACCGACCCGCAGCCCCGCCAGCGCATAGGCCTTGCTGAAGGTGCGGGTGACGATCAGGTTGGGATGGCGGGCCAGCAGCGGCAGCGCGCTGGTGCAGCCCGGCGCGTCGGCAAACTCGGCATAGGCCTCATCGACCACCACCAACACTTGCGCCGGCACGTCGCGCAAAAAAGCCTCGAACGCCGCGCCGGAGAACCAGGTCCCGGTCGGGTTGTTGGGATTGGCCAGATAGACCAGCCTGGTGCGCGGGGTGATGGTCGCCCGCAGCGCGTCAAGATCGTGCCCGCGCGGCGTCGCGTGGTCGTTCGGCAGCGCCGGCGCAAGCGTCAGCGCCGCGCCCGCGGCCTGCGCGGCCAGCGCATACACCGCAAACCCGTATTGCGACGCCACTACCTCATCACCCGCGCCGGCAAACACCTGCGCCAGCTGCATCAGGATCTCGTGCGAGCCGTTGCCGAGCAGGATCTGCGCGACATCAATACCGTGATGCCGGGCCAGTGCACGCTTGAGATCGCCGCCCAGCGGGTCGGGATAGACGTGCGCACTCGCCAGCGCGGCGATGGCGGCCTGCACCGCCTGCGGGCTGGCACCGTAGGGATTCTCGTTGGAACCCAGCTCCAGCAGCGGCTGCGCGGCCCGGCGGCGCAGCGCCACCAGGTCGTGGCCGGGGTCGTAGGCGCGCAGGGCGCGGATGCCCGGCTGCGCCAGCGCAACGAAGTCGATCATGCGATCGCCACCGGATAGGAGCCCAGCACCCGCACCTCGTCACCGGAGGCGTTGATCTCGTCCAGCGCATCCTTCAGCGGCGACTCTTCGCAGTGGCCGGTCACGTCGATGAAGAAGGCGTACTGCCATTTGTGGCCGTGCTCGGGGCGCGATTCGATCCGGTTCATGCTGATCCCGCGCCGCGCCAGCGGTTCGAGCACACCGTAGAGCGCGCCCGGGCGGTCACGAATGAACACCAGCAGCGAAGTGCGGTCGTTGCCCGAAGGCGGGAACGGCTGCCGGCCGATGACCAGGAAGCGGGTGGTGTTGTCGCTGCGATCCTCGATCGGCCCGGCGATCTTGCGCAGGCCATACACCACCGCCGCGGACTCGCCGGCGATGGCCGCCGAATCGTCGGCATTGCGCGCGCGCCGCGCGCCTTCGGCGTTGCTGGAGGTCGGGATCTTCTCCACCCCCGGCAGGTGGGTGCGCAGCCAGCCACCCGTCTGCGCCAACGCCTGCGGATGACCGAAGATACGCTCCACGTCCTCCAGCCGGCCGCTGCGCGACAGCAGGTATTGATGCACGCGCAACTCCACTTCGCCGCAGATGCGCAGCGGCGAGGTCAGGAACAGATCCAGCGTCACCTGGATGGTGCCCTGCCCGGAGTTCTCCACCGGCACCACGCCGAAATCGGCGCTGCCGCTGGCCACTTCCTGGAACACCTCCTCGATGCTGCCCAGCGGCAGGCCGTGCGCGGAGTGGCCGAAGTGCTTGTGCACCGCCTGCTGGCTGAAGGTGCCCTCGGGACCGAGGTAGCCGATCTTCAGCGGCTCCTGCTGGGCCAGGCAAGCCGACATCACTTCGCGGAACAGTCGCACCAGCACGTCGTCGGCCAGCGGGCCGTCGTTGCGATCCACCACCCGCCGCAGCACCTGCGCCTCGCGCTCGGGGCGGTAGTAGTCCACCGCCGCCGCCAGCTTGCCCTTGGCCTTGCCGACCTGTTGCGCCCAGTTGGCGCGCTCGGCGATCAGCTGCTGGATCTGCTGGTCGATGCCATCGATCTGCGTCCGCACCTGCGCCAGATCGAGATTGGTTTCGGCAGCGGCCGCGCTCTTTTTCGCGACCTTCTTCGACGTCGCCAGGGTCGTGATCGAGGTCTTCTTCTTAGCCATGGATTTTCTGGAACTCCTGCATGAAATCGACCAATGCCTGCACGCCGGCTTCCGGCATGGCGTTGTAGAGCGAGGCGCGCATGCCACCGAGTACGCGGTGGCCCTTCAGTGCCACCAGTCCGGCCTGTTTGGCCTCATCGAGAAAAAGCTTGTCCAGCGCGGCATCGTGGAGGAAAAACGGCACGTTCATTCGCGAACGCGCATCCACCGCCACTTCGTTGCGGTAATAACCGCCGGAGCAGTCGATGGCGGCGTACAGCAACGTCGCCTTGCGCGCATTGCGACGGGCGAATTCGGCGACGCCGCCTTCGTCCAGCATCCACTTCACGGTCAGGCCCAGCACGTACCAGTTCCAGCTCGGCGGCGTGTTGAGCATCGACTCCGCCTTGACCTGCGCGCGGTAGTCGAAGATCGGCGCACGCGGCTGGCCTTCGCGTTCCAGCAGATCGCGGCGCACGATCAGCACGGTGATGCCGACCGGGCCGAGGTTCTTCTGCGCGCCGGCGTAGATCGCGCCGAAGCGCGAGACGTCCAGCGGTTCGGAGGCAATGGATGAACTGAAGTCGGCGATCAGCGGCGCGTTGCCGGCGTCCGGGATCTCGCGCCACTCGACGCCGTGGATGGTTTCATTCGCAGTGATGTGCAGGTACGCGGCGTCCTGCGACAGCCGCCATTGCGCACGCGCCGGCACATCGCGAAAACCGCCGGCTTCGCTGCTGGCGGCGATCCGCGCGTCCACGCAGTGCGCAGCCTGCTTGAGCGCGGTCTTGCCCCAGTGGCCGCTGACCACGTAGTCGCAGGCCTGGCCGGGGGCGGCGAAGTTGAGCGGCAGCAGCGCCTGCACCGTGGTCGCGCCGCCGGCGGTGAAGATCACCGCGTAATCATCGGGGATCGACAGCAGCGTGCGCAGGTCGGCTTCGGCCTGCTGCGCCACCGCGATGAAGTCCGGCCCGCGGTGGCTGATTTCGAGGATCGACGCGCCGGTGTTTCCAAACTCCAGCATGGTCGCCTGCGCCTGGCGCAACACGGGTTCCGGCAGCATCGCGGGGCCGGGACTGAAGTTGTAGGCGCGGGACATCTCGGGCATCCATCGGGAGGAAACGCCGAGTATGCCGCAGCGCAACACGCTTGCGGGTACCGTTTCCGGCGAAACCGTCCATGATGCTTTTGCATCACGGCAGAAGCCCGGCCGGCGCCGGCGCAGCCCTCAGAAGCGCTCGTCCAGCACCCGCCGGATCTCCGCCTCGATCGGTTCCTTGAACATTGCCGCCAGGAAGCCGAGCTTGGCGAACACGTGCAGCCCGCCGTCTTCCAGCGCGATGTGGCCATCGATGCCGGAGCGCGAGAAGTTCAGCATGTCGCCATCCCAGCCGCACTCGACCTGGAAGCGTTCCTGCAGCTTGCGCGCGACCTCCTCCACCGCCTTGCGGGCTTGCGGCTTGGGCAGGGCATGGGGGTGGCGGATATCGATGCGGGACATGGCGATGGCGATTGCGGTGGCGGACGTTGCCGCATTCTGCCGCGTGCGGCGGCACACGAACAGCCGGGACGCGATCCGCGCATGCTAGATTTCGCGGCGATGAACGACCTGCACCTGCGGTTCTGCGATGGACGCCAGCCCGACCTGCCGCTGCAGCCGGGCGTGCACACGCTCGGCCACACCCCCGCCGGGCTGGGTCCGGTGGGTGCCGACGCCTCCGCGCTGCTGCAGCTGTGCAACGACCGCCGCGGCATCTGGATGACCGTGAACGAAGGCATGCGCGGCGTCCACGTCAACGGCCGTCCGGTGCAGCAGGTGGCGATGCTGCGCGCCGGCGACAGCATCCATGCCGACGGCAGCGAACTGCTGCTGTATGCCGCCAATGACGATCGTGCCCTGCCACCGTCGATGCCGCCGGCGCGCGACCCCGCCGGCAACCTGCGGATGGTGCTGCGCGGCATCGGCGGCCCCTATCACGGCCGCTGCATCAACCTAGATCGCCCGCGCCGCGTCGGCAGCGCGGCGGCGGCCGACCTGCGCATCGAAGGCACCGGCATCGCACCCGAGCACGCGCTGCTGGAAGCCGGCAACGGTTTCGCGGTGCTGCGCCACGCCGCTGCCGACGTGCGGGTCAACGGCCGCCCGGTGCGCCAGGCCGTCCTGCATAGCGGCGATCAGATCACCTTCGACGTCCGGCACCGGTTCGTGCTGGAAGGCCCGCCACCGGCCGCCGCCAGCACAGTGCGCACGGCACCGCCCAGCGAGGCCGACACCCCGCCAGCGCCGCCGCGTCGGCGCTGGACGCAGGGCGTGCCGTGGCTGCTGCTGGCCGCACTGCTGCTGGCCGCGGCACTGGCTGCGCTGCTGGTGTTCGGCGCGCGCTGAACCTCCGCCGGGCCGGGTACCGCGACGAGACACTGCCGCCGGACTCGGCCGGCCTCAGCGGGTGCCAGCACCGAACGGATCGCGATCGCCGGCGAACAGCCGCTGCATCGCCGTGGTCTCGCTGCGGCGAATATCGGCCAGGAATCCGGCGACATCGCCCAGCTCGGCGAAGGCCGCGCAGCCGCGCTCGAGGAAGGACTGCAGCGCACCCAGCCCCGCCGCCCGCGCCGGCAGTCGCGACAGCCGCAGCAGCGAATGCACGCCGGGCAACCGCAGCGCGTCGGCCAGCCCCTGCCCCACTTCATCGATCAGTTCGATCTGCCGCTGGCGCAGCCGCGGCAGGCCCACCTGCCGGTACGCCCGCCCATACAGAGCCACGTCCAGCGCCCGCGACCGCGGTGACAATGCCTGCAGCGCCTCGGCCATGCGCAGATCCAGCGCATGGCTCAGCGCGGCCAGGGCGATGCCGTCGGCCAGCGTTTCCAGCAGCGCGGCCGGTAGCAGCCGTTGCATCATCGGGATCACCCGCGCGATGTCGGCATCGCGCCGGCTGAAGTCGCGATCGCCGTAGACATCGGTCAGGAAGAACCGCGCCGCCGGACGCCGCGCCGGGTCGCGCAGGAAGGCATCGAAACTGCGTTCCAGCCGCTGCGCCTGCCACACCTGCAGCGGCTTCAGCCAGGCCAGGCGGTTGCGCGATTCGACCGCCGGGTCGAACAGGCGCTGATGCAGCGCCAGGCGCCGCGCCAGCCGGGTCTGCAGGTCAGGGCGTGATTGCATGCGCGCAGTGTCGGCGCGCGCCGGTTCCCGACGCAATACTCGAGAACCCTCCGCTACACTCGATCGATCCCGCACGAGCTGCCCGCATGCTGTCATTGCACGCCGCCCACGCCCCCCGACCGGCCCACGATCCGCCGCGGATCGGGCTGGCGATCGCCGGCGGCGGGCCGGTCGGCGCGATGTACGAACTGGGCGCGCTGCGCGCGCTGGACGAAGCCTGCGACGGCCTCGACCTGACCCGGCTGGACTGCTATGTCGGGGTCAGCTCCGGCGCGTTCTTCGCCGCCGGGCTGGCCAACCGGATGGACACCGCCGAGCTGTGCCGGATCTTCATCAGCGGCGACAGCGAGGACGTGCATTTCCGCCCGGAAACCTTCCTGCGGCCCGCGCTCGGCGAATACCTCAAGCGCGCCGCATCCACCCCGAGGCTGGCCGCCCGGCTGCTGCGCGACGTGTGGTCGGGCCGCACCGATTCACGCTGGTCGGACCTGCTCAACCGGGTCGGCAGCCTGGTGCCCGCCGGCCTGTTCGACAACGCCGAGGTCGAACGCTTCCTGCGCGACGTGTTCTCCCGCCGCGGCCGCAGCAACGACTTCCGCAAGCTCGACCGCGCGCTGTACGTGATCGGCGTGGATCTGGACAGCGGCGAGGCGGTGCGCTTCGGCGATGCGGGCTGGGACGACGTGCCGATCTCGCGCGCGGTGCAGGCCAGCGCAGCCCTGCCGGGTCTGTATCCGCCGGTGGAAATGGCTGACCGCGCCGGCCGCACCCGCCATTTCGTCGATGGTGCCCTGCGCCGCACCATGCACGCTTCGGTGGTGCTGGATCGCGGCGTCGACCTGATGCTGGGCATCAATCCGCTGGTGCCGTTCAACCCCGGCACCGACGCCAGCGAAGAGGCGCAGGCGCACCGCTTCAGCGACCGCCGCATCATCCAGGCCGGCCTGCCCGGCGTGCTCTCGCAGACCCTGCGCACCATGCTGCAGTCACGCATGCAGGTGGGGCTGGCGCGCTATCCGCAGCAGTACCCGCAGATCGACCAGGTGGTGTTCGAACCCAACGCCGCCGACCGCGAACTGTTCTACACCAACATCTTCAGCTTCTCGGCGCGGCGGCGGATCTCGCAGCTGGCCTATCGCAACACCCTGACCGACCTGCGCGAACGCCGCGCGCAGCTGGAACCGGTGCTGACCCGCCACGGCATCGCCCTGCGCGAGGACGTCATCGCCGACCGCCCGCGTTCGATCCTCGCCCACCTGCCGCCGCCACCGCGCGTCACCGACGCCACCGCCCTGCTCACCCTCGCGCTGGACGACATCGAACGCGACCTGCAGCGCCGCGGCATGGTGTGAATGCTCTAGACAGCCGCCCGATCCTGCACTGCAATCCAGTCCACGCATGCGTCGCCACGACGCGGGGAATACGCCATGGCCAAGCTCAAGAAAACCGCCGCCAAGACCACCGCCAAGACCGCTCGCGCCGGCACGCGCAAGGCCGCTGCCGGCAAGCCGCGCGCCAGCATCAGCCCGAAGTCGATTTCCGAATCGGCGCAGCAGATCTGGCTGGCCGGCATGGGCGCGTTCAACCGCGCCCAGTCCGAGGGCAGCAAGCTGTTCGAAACCTTGGTGCGTGACGGCCTGTCGCTGGAGCAGACCGCGCGCAAGTTCGCCGGCCACCGCGCAACGGTGGTTCGCGATGCCGTGGAAGGCCACGTCGGCCAGGCCCGCGAACGCGCCGTCGACACCTGGGACAAGCTGGAAAAGGTGTTCGAGGAGCGCGTGCAGCGCGCGCTGGTCAAGCTGGGCGTGCCCGGCCGCGACGACCTCAGCGCGCTGACCGAGCGCGTGGAACGCCTGACCGAGGCGCTGCGCAAGTCCGGCGGCAGCGCGCCGGCGCGCAAGCCGGCCAAGCCCGTCACCAAGGCCAAGCCAGCCCCCCGCAAGCCGGCCAAGGCCGCCAAGCCCGCCGCGAAGAAGGCCAGCAAGGTCGCCAAGGCGCGCAAGCCGGCCAAGGTGCCCGCGCAGGCCGAAGCCACCAGCAGCGGCACCGGCAACGCCTGATTCCGGCCTTGCCGGGCCACCAAGGCACCGGCGACGCGCCGTGGGCATTTTCCAGCCCGCACCGACTCGCCCGATCCTCGGAAAACGGTCGGGCGTGTCCTGTCCGCACCTGCGTTCCACGTTCCAGTGGGTATAGTGACGCCCCCCGCGTCTTCCGCTTCCCGACCGCATGATGCCCTCCCTGATCGCCTTGATCGTCTTCGCCCTGTCCGGCTTCGGACTCACTGCCTGGCTGCGCCGCAATCAGGCCGCACGACCGGCACCCGCACCTACGGAACGCAGCGCCGACGAACTGAGCAAGCTGCGCTGGCGCGACTTTGCCAAGCTGGTCCTGCAGGTGATGCACGCGCGCGGCTATCGGGTGGCGGCCGAAGATGGCCTGCCCGCCGACGGCATCCCCACCGATGGCAGCGACATCGTGCTGGAGCGCGACGGCGCGCGCACCCTGCTGTCGTGCAAGTACGGCAGCGCCTCGATCGTCGGTGCGCAGGCGCTGCTGGGGCTGGCCAAATCCGCCACCCTGCGCGGCACCGGCGACGTCATCGTGGTCTCGCCGGGCCGCTTCGACGAAGAAGCCGCCCGCATCGCCCGCCAGCAGAACATCGAGCTGATCGACGGGCCAAGCCTGTGGCCGGAAGTCCGGCCCTACGTCACCACCGCGCAAGCACCGGTCGCGGCCGAACCCTCGAATGCCCCCGCACTGAAGACACTGGGACTTGCCTGGTGCGCCGCCGCGATCATCGGCGGCCTGGCCTGGATGCTGGCGCAGGGCATGCAGCCCGCCGCCGAGGAGGAAGTGCCACAGATCATTGCGCCGCCGCAGGCCGCCGCACATCCGGCCCGATCCATGCCGGAAGCCGCCGCGCCGGCCAGCGCGGTTCCCGCCGATCCGGCCGCGCTGGAAGCGCGCAGGCGCGAAGCGGCCAACACCATCACCACGCTGTTCGGCGTGGATCGCGCGCTGTGGTCGACCCAGTCCACCCTGCTGGTGTACCTGTCCGCGGAAGATGCCGACCCGACCACCGACCTGTGCCCGCTGCTCGAGCGCTACCCGGAACTGGCCGCCTCGCGCGTGCAGCTGCAGCCGCCGGCCGGCAGCAGCAGGCCGGTGCGCTTCAAGCAGTGCCGGACGTATTGAGCAGGCTGTTTCCGCATCGACACGAAGCCCCGCGCAAGCGGGGCTTTTCGTTTGCCGCACACGTGCAAGCACAGCCGCCCGCGCGCTCAAAAAGAAAGCGCCCCGGAGGGCGCTTTCAAGATGGAGGCCGAGGTCGGAATTGAACCGGCGTACGCGGATTTGCAGTCCGCTGCATAACCACTCTGCCACCCGGCCGGATGACGTGTCGCGCTTCGGATTCTTCCACATCGCGCGATCACTTGCGATACGGCAGAACCTGCAAACGCACCGGAACATGTCCCGGAAAAAACGAAGCCCCGCGAACGGGGCTTCGTGAACATATCTGTTCAGAACTTGGAGCGGGAAACGAGACTCGAACTCGCGACCCCGACCTTGGCAAGGTCGTGCTCTACCAACTGAGCTATTCCCGCGTTGAGCCCGCCATTCTACGGGC
>JAANMX010004281.1_pt1 | contig 11462 bp, 13 predicted proteins | sample 7279681 | NCBI WGS metagenome assembly JAANMX01 (sample SAMN14094542, study PRJNA606508) | bioreactor metagenome | isolation source: A lab-scale SPAN reactor treating ammonium-rich wastewater day 351 | place: Ireland: Galway | collected 2018-01-01
GCATGCGCGATGCCGCCACGACGTTGCGGACAGTCGAGGCGCAAGGCTCGTCGCGATCCGCAGACGCGCCGTCTTCACGCTCGCCGCCCGGCGCTCGCGTCCGGCCGCAACGTCCCGGGGAGGACTCGAACCTCCGACCTGCGATTTAGAAGGCCGTAGGGATACGCACAGAATACACGGGAAATCGGCCACTTTCCAACGCTTCTCCACCTTGGCAAGGATTCTGGCAAGGATCATCCCGCACAACCGGACCCCCAGAGGCCGGGAACCCTCTTTCCTTGGCGAGGGTTTCCGGGGTGCGTAGAATACTTGTGGCCCCCAAGATGAGCCGTCACCCGCCTTCAGGCGGAAACCGGGCCGGGGTCTGAATGATGAACTGCGAATGACGGACTGCGGACTCTGAAGCCCTGAATGATGAATGAGGAACCGCGAACTGCCCCAACCCGGCGCGTTCGTCCGTTCAGGGTTCCACCGTCCAGCGTAACGACGGCCCCGATTCGTTGACGGCCCGCGCCCCCTGGGAGCGTCCGTCATGTCTATTGCATCATCCGGCGGGGCGCTCCCCGCCGAGTTCGCGCGTGAAGTCGCGTCGATTGTTCTCGCCGAAATCCAGCGCCGGGGCATCGTCACCCCTGAATACCTGGACAGCGCGCAAGCGTCGGTCTACCTGGGCATGAGTCAGGATTGGTTGGCCAAGGCCCGAAGTGACGGCGGCGGCCCCAACTACTCCAAGGTGTCCGGCTCCCGTGGCGGCGCTGTCCGCTACAAGCGCACCGACCTGGACAAGTTCATGGCGGCCCGCCGCACTGGGGGAGGCCGCTAAACATGGACCCCGGATGCCACGCCAACTACGCCCATGCCTGGGCGTTCCTTGATCGTTTCCACCCCAGGCGGCCCCGCACCATAACGGGAATCACGCTGGACAAACGCCAGATTCCTACGGCCACCTTCAGGCCGAACCAGCGCGCCGACTTCCTCACTTGGGCGGAAGCGTGCGCGAAGATGCCCGCCAATCTCTACTTCTCCGTCGCCGAACCGATCGGCACGCCAACGGAGAAGATGAGCCGGGCGGAAGTCCGCGCCGTGCATTGGTTGCACGTTGACGTAGACCCCCGCAAGGGTGAAGACCTGGAGGCGGAGCGCTCCCGAATCCTGGAACTACTGCGCGATCCGACGGGGCTTCCCGCCCCGTCGGTCATCGTGTCCACCGGCGGCGGGTTCGCAGCGTACTGGGCGCTGTCGGAACCGATCATCATTGACGGGGACTTGGCCCGCGCTGAAGACGCGGCGCTCTACAACCTTGCGATAGAGCGGGCGTTGGGCGGGGATACTTGCCATGACGTTTCGCGCATCATGCGTCTTCCGTTCACCGTCAACCTTCCCGACGCTGGCAAGGTGAAGAAGGGCCGCGTTCCCGCTCTGGCCGCCGTGGTTGAGTGGCACGCCGATTGGGTCTATCCGTTGTCCGCTTTCCCGAAGGCCGATCCCGCCCAGGTGAACGGGCAGGCTCCGATGCCCAAGGTGGACGCAGCCAGCGCGCGCAGCATCGCGCACGTTGACGACCTGGGCGAGCGGGTTTCGGACAGGCTCAAAGTGTTGATCGTCAACGGGTGCAACCCCGACGAACCGAACCACTTCCCTTCCCGATCCGAAGCGGTCTTCTACGTCGCGTGCGAACTTGTCCGCGCCGGCCTGGACGATGCAACGATCCTGGGCGTACTCCAGCACCCGGAGTTCCGCATAGCGGAAAGTGTGCGGGAGAAGGGGAACGGGGCCGCGCGGTACGCGGGGCGACAGGTGGAACGCGCCCGCGCCGCCGTCGATGAAGAGGCCGCCGATTTCCAGTGTGACGACAAGGGGAACCCGTTCCCGTCGCCCCACAATATCCGCGTGTCCATCCGCAAACAGGGCGTGCGCCTGTGGTGGGATGAGTTCGCCGATCGGAAGTTCATTGAAGGCTTGACGGGGTTCGGACCACACCTTGACGACCGCGCCGTAGTCCGCTTGTGGATCAACGCCCAGGAAGTCCACCGGCTCCGAACCGGGAAAGAGTTCTTCCATGACGTTGTGTCCGACTACGCCATTTCCAACCGTCGGCATCCCGTGCGTTCGTACCTGGACGAAATGTCCGGCACCTGGGATGGAACGCCCCGCGTTGAAACGTGGTTGATCGACTACGCGGGCGCTGAAGACACGCCCTACGTCCGCGCCGTGTCCCGCTTGCCCTTGGTGGCCGCCGTGCGCCGCATCCTGTCCCCAGGGTGCAAGTTCGATGAAATGCCGGTCCTGGAGGGACCACAGGGCGGCGGGAAGTCTTCGCTTCTCCGCACGCTTTGCCCCGATGAATCGTGGTTCACCGATGATCTTCCGTTGGATGGGGACGCCAAGCGGTTCATCGAAGCCGTGAAGGGGAAGTGGATCGTTGAGGCGGGCGAACTGAAGGGCATGAGGAAGGCGGAGGCCGACGCGCTGAAGTCGGCGCTGTCGCGTCAAGTGGACCGGGCGCGCATGGCCTACGGGCGGGAGCCTGTGGAACTGGCGCGCCAGTGTGTCATCTTCGGGACCACGAACAGTGAACGGTACCTGAAGGACACCACAGGGAACCGGCGGTACTGGCCGATCCGATGCGGGACGCTGGACGTGGCCGGGCTTGCCAAGGTGCGCGATCAACTCTGGGCAGAGGCCGCCCGCCTGGAGGCCGACGGCGTGTCAATCCGCCTGGACCCGTCCCTCTACCCGCACGCGGCGGAGGCCCAGGACGCCCGCCGACAGGAAGACCCCTTCATGGAAGCCCTGGAACCGGCTCTGGCGGGCTTGGTGGGCAAACTCCGCGCCCAGGACGCTTGGTCGATCGTCGGCAAGGCCGACGTGGGCACGCGGACGCAGGAAGATATGAACCGCCTGGGGGAGGCCATGCGGATGCTGGGTTGGGAGCGTCGCCAGCGCCGGTTCGGCGGGAACCCGGAGTGGTGCTACCTGAAGGGGACGGAGGCCGAGCGGGAAATACCTGTGACCCTGAACTGTGTGGAAGGGCGTTGGGAGGGGGTGTCGGATGCGTTCTAGCCGTCACTCCCGGCCCCAGGCCCGTTACGCCCAGGGGGCTACGCGAAATCGCCCCTGGGGCTTCAGGAACGCCGATTCTGCGCCCCGTAACCGCCGTAACGGCCTGAAACCCCCTGTTCTACAGAGTGGTCCCGGCCCTAGCCGGAAGGTCTACCTGTCTACCCCTTTGAGAGAAAGAGGGGTTACGGCAGTTACGGTGTCAGAAAGAGGCCCTGGGAAGTCAGAAAGCCCGATTCCGCGTCGCCCCCTGGGCAGTGACGCCAGCAGTTACGGAGGGGCGACGGCTCCGCCCCGGCCTGGGCGTCCATGCCGCGCAAGCCGCGCAAGCCGCGCCGCATCCGATAACCCCTCGCGCGCCCGTGACCCCTGGTTATCGCACCCTGGACCACCCTTGCCAAGGGCCGCCGAATCCTTGCCAACGCCCCTTGGTCCGCTAGGAACCGCCTTCCCGTGGCCCCAGGGCCGTATCCCTTCCGCCGGTTACTTCCCGGCTCCGACCACCGACCATCGTTCTCGGACCACCACCTGTGAAGATGGGAGGTCTGGGAGGTCTGTAGGGGTTATGAGGGGGTGGTCCGAGAAATCGCAGAGTCTCGGACCTAGGTACCCCTCCACCCCAGCGCCGGGCAGCATTTCGATCATCGCAACTTGTTAGTAGTCGCAAACCAATAGCCATGAGTACGAAACCACCCACACCCCTTGATCCGAACGGCCTCCCGCCCATGCCCTCGCGCGGATGCCCGGTCAGTTCCAGCATGTTCGATCGACTGTTGGAGGCCGCGCGCCGTGGCGGTTGGCCCGCCGTCTATACGGTCTTCGCACAGGGCGAAACCGTCATCGACCGTGGCGGCCTGGGCGGAGTGTGCGAACGCCCCGCGCGCCGCGCCACGTTGAATGAGTTCCTCGCCAAGCGTTCGGACTTGGCCGCGCTCTTGGATAACGCGGCCCAGGAACGGCGGGACCGGCTCTTGGAGAATCTCCAAGATGAGGTGGAACAGATAGCCCTTGGGCCGGGCGACGTTACCCAGGACTTCGATGATAAGGGCCGACTGAAGCGCACGCGGATTGATCGGCGCAACAAACTTCACGCGCTGTTGAAACTGTTGGCCGCGCACGATCCCGACACCTACGCGGAGCGCCGCAAACTGGACGTGGCCGGACAGGTGAATCACGCGCACGCCCACCTGTCATTGGGCAACGCACCCGGCGGGTACGTTGTGGATATGGACTCCGTAGCGGCGTTGGAGCCGGGCGAGCAAGCCGAACTGTTCCGACTTCTCACCAAGATTGAAGACGCGCGCCGCGCGCTTCCCCCTGGAGATTCCGACCAATGAACGCACGCGACCACCAAAGGCGCGTGGCCTTCCTGAACCTGAAGGCCAACGCGGGCGCGCTCACTCCAGATGAGCGGGCCGAACTGGATCAACTGTGCCAACTGCGCATCGTTGAAACCACTGGAGGCGGGCCGATCATCGTGGAACCGCTCCCGATCCGGCCCGAAGACTGGAACGCATACGCGCAGCGCCGCAACGCTGAACGCACGCAGTTTCATACGGATACATAAGGCTACATAGGTTTACAAGATAGTTCGTACTTGTCAGTATTTCCGAGCAACGTAGAATACTAATGATGCAACCGGAAGAGGCCACAACCATTGCGGAGAAGATCATCGACTCCGACTTGATGCCCAAGCCAACGGCCTTGGCCGTCATCGCGGCCATTCAGGCGGCGGGCGGGTCGCGTGTCGGCCCGGAGCATTTCGTCCCGGCGGCCAAGGCAAAGCGCGCCAAGGTGCGCAGCGTGGCGGCGGCCTGTGGTTGGGGGCGATGCTGGCATTGTGGCGAGTGGCGCGACGTGGGCGCGGAGCCGCCGGACGATCCGTGTACCTGTCCCTGTGTGGTTGAAGTCATCGACGATGAAACCTGGGCCGCGCTGTCCGTCTACTTCCTGTGCGGCGGCCCAATCCGTGCATCCCTTGGCCTTCCGGCTTCACTGGCGGCGCGCTCCCGCCACTTCGATCCCGCCGTTTGACGACGGCGGGATGGTTTCGCATCGCGGTTGGCATCCCCGTGGTGCTCCTCTCTCCGCCGTGGTGGGCATACCACGGCGGGGTTTCCGAATCTGAATCACCCTCCCGCCCGCTAGTGGCGGACGGGCGGGTTTATGGCAAACGAACGAATCGACACGTCCATTTCAATGTCGGTCACTCCCGAAATGATCGACGTTCACCGGGACGGCTTCATCCTGGGCGCGAACACCGACGGTTCACCCGTCTTCCATGATGCCTTCACCAAGGCGCGGGCGACGATGGAAGCCGTCTTCACCAAGTCGCGTGCGCTGTCCGAAGCCGAGCGGGCGCTGAAGGCGGCCACGGCCCAGCAAGCCGACCCCGCCCAGGAACGCCGACTCCGCACGCTGGCCGCCCGCACCCTGGGCGAATGTCGGAAGGCGGTTGAAGGGGCGTTGGAGTCCATCGGGGCGCATCGCGCAAAGGCCGATGAGGGAATCACGAACGCCCTGGGCATCCCGGCGGCGCGTCTACAGGTCACAGATTCCCAGCGTGCATCGGATGTGAGGGCCGCGCTGCGCGCAATGGGCAAGGCCGAACGAATGGCCGCGCTGCGCTCCGCCGTTCAGGACGGGGACGCGGAAGCCGTCGGCGCGATCCTGTCGGCCAGTCCGCTTGCGGCGGGCCTGTCCCGAACCGAAGCGGACAATCTGCGCGCCGACGCTGAACGGCGGTTCACGCCCGAACTGGCCGCGTTCCGGTCCAATCTGGACCGGCTACGGGAAGTCATCGTCCGCGCTGGCGACGTGACGGAGAAGCGGTTCGGTTCCTTGGTCGGGCGCGGAAACTCCCCCGCCGCGCGGGTGGAGGCGGCGCTGTCGGCGCTGGAGTCCAACTAATGGCGGAAGAGAATCCCAGTACGAACCCGGCGGAGGCGGAGTCCGTCGCCAAACTGACCAAGGCGCTTGAAGCCGAGCGCGCCGCGCACGCGGCCACCAAGTCCAAACACCGGGAGTTCTGCGCGTCCGTCTACAAGGCGCGCGGCCTCCCGGATGATGCCACTCCCGATGCGCTCTTCGCGTCCCTGGGCGATGAGGAAGCCCGCGTGGCCGAACGCACAAAGTCGATTCAGGAAGAGCGGGACGCGGCCTTGAAGCGTGCGGATCAGGTGGCGGGCGAGTGGAACGCATTCCGTATTGACCGCGCATTGTCCGAAGCCTTCACCAAGTCGGGCATGAAGCCGGAGAACTTGGAGGATGCGTTGGCGATAGCGCGGGGCCTGTTCACCGTCGATGAGAAGGGCCGCGTTCACACCAAGCCGGACGCGCCGAACACTGTCCCCGGCCAGAGCGCCGAAACCTGGGCGTTCAGTGAACTTCGCGCCAAACGCCCGCATTGGTACCCACCGTGCGTTGGGGGCGGCGCGAAGACACCCGGCGCGGGGTTCGTATCCCGCGTGGATGATTCATGCTTCAACCCCCGAAGCCCCAGTCACAACTTCACGGCGCAACTGGCGTTTGAGGGGAGATACGGCGCGAAGGCCGCCGCCGACGCCCGCGCGAAGTACCGCCACCTGGGAGGCAGTTTCGTATGAAGACCGAGCATCAACTGTGGTCCGCGCGGGGTTTGGCCGTGGCGGAAGACGTGCGCCGGGAAGTCGCCCGCCGCGCCCTGAAGTCGGTTCGGCTTCAGGTGGAGCGGGCCGGGGGCGACTGGGACGACCACTCCGCCCAGGTGCGGGCCGCCGTCCGGGACTTCCTGGGCGGCGCATCGGCCTACCACGTCATCCTTTACGCGGCCTCCGCCGAAGCCGTCCCGCATCGGTACACCGGGCCGGGCGATGAGGCGTTCCCCGGAGCCGTCCGGCGGGCCGTGCGCCGCATTGGACGGCTTCTCCCGGCGCTGGCCGCCGTGGCGGGCCTGGAGGCTTTGGCCTCCACCCTGGGCGAAGACTCGCCCTTGGTCCAACGGATGCGGGCGAAGTGGTAGGCACCACCACTTGGGCTAACAGATTCCGACACCCCCAGCGCCGCGGTCTTCGGACACTTCGGCTATGATGCTCCCGTCACCGACGGGAGCATGATGGGATGAAGTCAATCGAACTCTTCGCCGGGGCCGGGGGACTGGCAATCGCAACCGCCAACGCGGGCTTTGACCATGAAGCCGTGTTGGAGTGGAACGACAACGCTTGCGCGACGATCAGGCGCAACAAGGCCGCCGGGATGCCCCACGTCCGGGACTGGGCCGTGGTGCAAGGTGACGTGGCCGCGTATGACTTCAAACAACACGCCGGGCGCGTTCAGTTCGTATCCGGCGGCCCGCCGTGTCAGCCCTTCAGCATCGGCGGGAAGCATCGGGGCATGGATGATGCCCGCAACATGTTCCCGCACGCCGTCCGCGCCGTGCGTGAGATCCAGCCGAAGGCGTTCCTGTTTGAGAACGTCAAGGGACTGACCCGCAAGTCATTCGCCAACTACTTCGCGTACATCATCCACCAACTGGAATACCCGGAGATCGTGCGGAAAGGCGATGAAGAATGGACCGACCACCTAGTGCGCCTGGAGAAGGCCGTCACCAGTGGCAAGCCCAAGAGCCTTCGGTACAACGTGGTTTATCAACTCTTGAACGCTGCGGACTATGGAGTGGCGCAGCGCCGGGAACGTGTGTTGATCGTGGGCATCCGCGCCGACCTGGGGGTCAAGTTCGCGTTTCCGACACCGACGCATGAAGCCGACGCCTTGGTGTTCGATCAGTGGGTGACGGGCGAATACTGGGAACGTCACAAGGTAGCGAAGAAGCATCGCCCCAAGATGCCCCCGCGTCTGCGGCCAAAGGTGGAACGCCTGTCGGCGCTTTGGTCTTCCGCGATGCTTCAGCCGTGGCGAACCGTGCGCGATGCCATATCCGATCTGCCGCGCATCGCGCCCGGCCAGACGTGCGAGAAGTTCCCCAATCACTTCCTCAATCCCGGCGCACGCGCATACGCGGGCCACAACGGAAGCCCGATGGACGAACCCGCAAAGACACTAAAGGCCGGGGACCACGGAGTACCGGGCGGGGAGAACATGCTCCGGCTCGCCGATGGAAGCGTGCGGTACTTCTCCGTCCGTGAGTGCGCCCGGCTTCAGACCTTCCCGGATGAATGGGTGCTGGAAGGATCGTGGACCGAATCCATGCGCCAACTAGGGAACGCGGTTCCGGTGCGCATGGCGGAAGTTGTGGCTTCGGACCTGTACCGCGCCGTGAAACGCGGCGATGAGGCCATGACGATCATTCGATCGGCGGGTAGGCGTCGTAGTGCGCCAGTATCGAAGCGGTGATTTCTTCGGGCGTCTTCGGGTTCGGTACGTTGGCCTCCCCGAGTGCCCACCGTCGCCCAGGATGGAGCGTGTCCCATTCGGAGCGCGTATTCGCGCGTGTGGTGGCCGCGTCGCCATGCTTGCCGAAGCCCTTGCAAAGCGGTTGATTCCACACGGGGCGGAAGTGGGCCAACAGGTAGTCTTCGGCGGCCTTCTGTAGCCCGCTCTTCACCACCAGAAACCGGCAATCGAAGTCTTCGATTCGGAGATTCTGCGCGGCGCTGATGCTCTTTGCATGGTCGCTCAATCGAACCGCCAGCCGTGGCCCTTGCTCTTCCGGTGTGGCCGCGTGCGTGTTCGCGGGATCGGCCTTGCCCGCGTAGACCGGGGTTTGGGTGTTGCGGATCGGCGCGTACGCGGCATGGTCGCCACGGTAGTAGAGCGCGTAGACCCCGGAGCCGTAGAAGTTCTCCACGTCACCAAGCGGCACGCGGACCTGGGCTTGCATGGTGCGCCCCACGAACTGGCCCAACACGTCGGGTAGGTAGGGGTCAAACACGACGGGCGGTTGCCGGATCGGGTCCACTTCCTGGGCGAGCCTCCGAAGCCGGAGAATCGCGGCCCGAATCTCCCCGGACAACCGCTTGGCTTGCCGAGCGGACAGACCGTCCCGCGTAAAGTCATCCTCCGGGACTGCTGCGAGCAGTTCACGGAGCGCGGTGTCTATCCGTTGGAAGTCGATCGGGTCTGGCATCATCGCTCCGGGTCTTCGTAGGGCATAATCGGCCACGGGCGATGGATACCCTGAATCCCCAGCAAAGATCGGAGCGGATGGCCCGCGTGAAGAGCCGGGACACCGGCCCGGAACGGATCGTGGCGGACACGCTCCGATCCCTCCGGTTCAGGCCCCAGCGCCACCCCGCCGACGTTCCCGGAAAGCCCGATTTCGTGTTCCGCTCCCGTCGGGCCGTAGTGTTCGTCCACGGTTGCTTCTGGCACCGGCACACCTGCCGCAACGGCCAACGCCTCCCGAAGTCCCGTCTGTACTTCTGGGGGCCGAAGTTGGAGGCCAACCGCCTACGCGACGCGCGGACCCGGCGGAGGCTCCGGGCCTTGGGGTGGCGCGTCATTGTGGTATGGGAGTGCCAGACGCGGGACCGGGACAAACTGGCCGCCCGCCTCCGTCGCCTGTTGGCCTGAACGCGCCCGGGAGGACTCGAACCTCCGACCGACGGATTAGAAATCCGTTGTTCTATCCAACTGAACTACGGGCGCACGTCGGACGGCCCATTCTACGCGCTGGCCTGTCGGCTTGGGCGTCCGGCGGCCTCCCGTTCGATGCGGCCCGCCGGGTTCGTAGCCCCTGGGCCGGTCCCCGCCTTGCGGATCAGGAAGCCCGCCACCTTCTCCGTTGCGGCCCGCATGGCGTCCATGCTGGGCCGGTTGTACCTGTGGTTCATGTTGGCGCTGTCGGGGGTGTGGTTCATCAGCGCCTTCATCAACCGTTCCGACACGCCCACTTCCTCTTCATCGGCGGTTGACGCGAAGGTGTGGCGCAGAACGTGGGCGGAGGCAATGGCCGTGAACTTGCGGGGTTGCCCCTTCGGGTCAGTCACCCACTCGCCCGCCGCGTTCCGCCTGAACCGGGCCACCTTGCCCGCCGCATCCCTCATGTAGTCCTGTTCCTTGGGTTCGCGCAGGTTGACCAATCGGCCTTCCTTGTCCCGCGTCGGGAAGACCCACCCTTGATCGTCGCCGACGATGGACGGATTCTCCGCCTTGCGGCGCTTCAGGATTTCGACCACGGGCGCGGACAGAGGCACCGTGAACGCCTTCCGCTCCCCGCCCTTCGGGCATGGCCGGTGCATCGACTTGGGCGGGAGCGCCACTCGCTCCCCCTGGGCGTTGACGTACCACCCCGGCTTGTCGGTCAGGTTCACTTCATCCCAGCGCAGCATCCGGGAATCCTCATTCCGAAGCCCCGTCAACAGGACGAACCAATGCCAATCCCGACGAACGGGGTTCGTAACGCCATTGACGCGGGCCGCCCACTCCGGGAGCGCCGCCCAGTCGATCGGCTTCCGCGTCCCCTCTTCATTCCACACCTTGCGGAACTTCCGAACGGGGTTCATCGCGTGTTCGTCCGCGTCGAAGCGCTCCGCCGCGCTGTTCCAGACGGCGCGGAGCATCCGAAATGCCTTGTTGGCGACGATCGGCCCGTGGTCCTGGGTGATGCGCCGGTGTCGGTCGATACACTCCCGCTTGGTCAGGGACGCCACGGGCCGTTCCATCCACTCGCCCAGGTAGCGGTTCATTTCGTCCCGCATCTGGTCCACCGACCGCGCCCGCTTCCGCGCCCGCATGTTCGCGGCGTGTTCCTCAATCGCCTGGGCGAGCGTGAAGGATGCCCATTCGTCCGCCTGGGCCGGAGCCGGTGCCGCCTCCCCGTCCACCTGGGCGGCCTGGGGAGCGTCGGTACGGGCGTTAGGGCGAGCGGGCGCGCCGTCCCGCTCCAGACGCTTCCGCACGTTGGCGACGATCCGGGCGGCCTCCGCCGAGTCCCCGGCCTTGGCCGCCGTGTTCGCGTCCCCCAGTTCGCCCCGGACCTTCTCCGCCAAGTCCCGGAAGTCAGCGGCCTTTCGCTTTCCTCCGGCCCGCCCCAGGGCGACGCGGACGGTCTTCCCGCCAACTTCGCGTTGGACGTACCACGTCCCCGCCTCCCCGTTCGCCTTGAATAGAAACCCTTTGAGCCGGTCATCGGTGAAGACCACCGGCCCGCCCGCCTTGGCCGCCTCCGCGCGGCAACGCTTCAACGCCGCTTCCGTCAGGTAAACGCGACGCTCCATATCGGACCTCCGATTCCTTACCAAGGGCCTTGGTAAGGTCGGTCCCTCCATACCGCTACTTGCGGCTACAGAGGGACCGTGTGGAAATCCCTTTGGAACACGGCGTTTACGATGCTTTGGGCTACGGCTACAAGCGGCAGCGCGCCGTTAGAAGACCGCTGCTCTGTCCAGCTGAGCTACCGGGACACACGAACGGATGATATCGCTTCACGGCGCGGGCTGAGATCGCGGCGTGAGCAGCCGCTA
>JAANMX010004282.1_pt1 | contig 11461 bp, 9 predicted proteins | sample 7279681 | NCBI WGS metagenome assembly JAANMX01 (sample SAMN14094542, study PRJNA606508) | bioreactor metagenome | isolation source: A lab-scale SPAN reactor treating ammonium-rich wastewater day 351 | place: Ireland: Galway | collected 2018-01-01
AGAAGACGGACTTGCGTAGCGTCATGAATCTGGGCGCGGACGATTACCTCACGAAACCGGTAGCCAAGGCGGACCTGCTGCACGCCATCGCCGCGCGCCTGCGCCGTTCCGAACAACAATCTCCGCGCGAGTTCAAGCCGGACTTTTCCTCCTACGAACCGCTGCTCCAGCTCGGCCTCACGCCGCGCGTGGCGGAAGTGTTGCTGTGGGTGGCGCAGGGCAAAACAAATTCCGACATTGCCACCATCCTCGGCATCAGTGAGTCCACCGTGAAGAAGCACATGCTCGAAGTGTTTGACAAGCTGGGGGTGGAAACGCGCAGCGCCGCGACGCTGCGCGCCTTGGAAGTGCTGAGTTCACGCCGGGGTTGAATCACGCATGAAACTTCATTTTCGCTCGCTGGGCGGCGGCCCGGCGTTGATCCTGTTGCACGGGCTGCTGGGTTCGCTGGACAACTGGCTGCCGCTGGGCCGTCAGTTTGCGGAACGCTTCACCGTCCTGGCCGTGGATCAGCGCAATCACGGCTTGTCGCCCCACAGCGATGAGTTTGGTTATGACCTGATGGCGCACGATCTCCATCAGTTCATGCATGACCAGGGCCTCACGACCGCGCATCTGCTGGGTCATTCGATGGGCGGCAAGACGGCGATGCAGTTTGCGCTGCTCTACCCGGACCAGGTGGAGAAGCTCGTCGTCGTGGACATGGCGCCGCGTGCGTACGCGCCCGTTCACACGGAAGCTTTGGCCGCTTTGCAGGCGCTGGATTTGGAGACTCACCAGCGGCGCGAGGATTTTGATGAGGCACTCGCGACGCAAGTTCCCGACGCCGAACTCCGCCAGTTCCTACTGAAAAACTTGCGGCGGGACATGGCGGGCGCTTTTCATTGGAAGGTCAATCTTCCTGCCATTTGGGATAATTACCGTCACCTCAACGCCGCGCTGACCGTCGAAGGCCAGTTCACCAAACCGGCGCTGTTCCTGCGCGGTGGCCAATCGGATTATGTTCAGGACGCCGATCTGGAATTGATCCGCCGGTTCTTTCCCGATGCCGAGTTGCGGACCATTCCCGAAGCGGGGCATTGGGTTCATGCCGACAAGCCGGAGGAATTTCTGGGCCGCGTGTTGGAATTCCTCACGCGCGATACACGCGCGGGCAGGACGCCGGTTGAGTCGCCATGAGTTGGCCGGGGGAAACACTGGAATATCCTCCGGGGTAATTGCGGAAAGGTCTCGGGTTCCTTTGGCTTTTGGGTTCGGCTCAATCGCGTGTATGATTCTGCATGATGGAGGTATTACCCATTGCCGAGCCAGTGAGACAAAACAGGCGTGCAATAGCCCTGTCCAGCCGGTATCGTGCGGTCATGGATTTGCTGGCACACTGGGAACTAACTGAACGCCCCTTCGAGCCAACCTGGGATACGCGGTTTTTCTACCAAGGCCGGGAGTACGACGAGGCCCTGAGCCGGTTGGACTTTCTGGCCGGCGAACAAACCATGCTCCTCGGCCTGCTGACGGGCGAAGTGGGTTGTGGAAAGACGGTAACACGGGCGGTCTTCGCGGAGCAATTGGCGGAACTGCCCGAGTACCATGTGGTCACCCTGGAAAACTCCGCCTTCGGCTTCAACGAATTGCTCGGGTTTGTGCTGCGCGAACTGGAGCCGGACGCAGGCAGTCCTTTCCGCACGAAGTACTCGCGCTACGAACGGTTCAATGCCGTCATGGAACGCCTTACTGAAGAAGGCCGGCATCTGGTGCTGCTGTTCGATGAAGCCCAGGAAATGTCGCCCGCCACGCTGAATGAGTTGAAACTGCTGACGAACTTGAACCGCGCGGGTCAAGGCCGCTTAACAGTGATCCTGGTGGGGCAGCCGGAGTTGCGCGAACGCGTGGCGCGGTTGCCGGCGATAGACCAACGCATCGGGTTGCGTTTCCATCTCAATCCCCTCTCCTGCGCGGAATCCGCCGAATACTTGCGCCATCGTTTGCAGGTGGCGGGCCATTCTACCGGCGAGTTGTTCACTCCCGAAGCGGTGGAAAATGCCTTCCAGAATTCGCAGGGCGTGCCGCGGGAACTTAACCGCATCGCAAAACTGGCGCTTGAATTTGCCTGGGTCAATGAGTATCCAGAAGTCACGACCGCCGCCATCACTGCCGTGGCGCGCGACTTGAACCGACAGCAGCGGCTGCCCAAAGCATGAGCGAGTCCGGTGAATTGAGTCTCAGTGCCGTGCGTCACAAACGCGCGCAGAACCGGGCGGGCCTGACCCCGGAACCGCCCCGGCGACAACCACGCGGCTTTTGTCGTGCCGCTCCCTCTTCGTCCCCTCCGCCTCAGCCCCAAGCCGCGCCAACTCCCAAGCGCTTCCGGATGCCGGTGGATCCTTGGCGGCTTCTCATGGCGCTCAAGCATCGTGGGCATTGGATGATTTGGTCGGCAGGGTTGGCGGCGGCGCTGGGCCTGTTTCTCGGTTACGTCTTTTCCAGCTCAAACGCAAGGGTGACTCTCATTTCCCGGGATGCCGCCGCACCTTTTGCCGCCGGGCCGGAGGGCGGCGACTATCAGCCGCGCGAGTTGGCGGCACAGACCCTCGTAAATCTGATGGGGTCACCCGAACTGCTGCGACGCGTGGCCGCCAAGGCACAACCGGCGGTTTCCGAGGCCAGTCTTAAGCGGCGGGTTCACGTGGCGCCGGTTCCAAACACTGAATTGGTGGCACTCAACATCTCTGGTCGTCATCGCGAAGCGCTCGCCATGCTCGCCAATCTTTACGCTGCCGAGGCCGTACAACTGAGCAAGGAATTGCAGACCGCCGATTCAACCCGTCTGAACCAGTTTTGTCGCGAAAAACTGGCTGCGCTGGACCACGAACTGCAGCAGGCAGGCGCGGAACTGGTGAAATTCCAATCTGGCGCCCGATTGATTGACCCGGATGCCGAGAAGCAGGCTTATGTTCGGCAACTTGGCGAAATCCTGTCCCGTGCGGACAACGCCCGGATAGAAGCCGAACTTGTAGCCTTGCAGGTCGTAGCACTGCGCCAGGAACTGGCGCAGCAACATCCGGTCGCACAGAAACTCCAGGCGGCGCGAAACCGGCTTACTGACCTGCGCGGGCGAATGACGGAGGCGCATCCCTCCGTGCAAAGCCAACTGTTCGAGATCGCCGAACTGGAGAAGCAAATGGCCGGAAGTGACACCAACGCCTTGTCCGCCGCGAAATTCAGTGAGAACCCAGTGGCCAGCACGCTCTACCTGCGCTTGATGGAGCTTCAGACCCGCCAAGTGACGCTCCACCGGGAATTGCAGGAACTGAAGCAGCTTCAAGAATCCGTGCAGAATCGGGTCGCCGGAGTTTCCGCGCAGGGTTTGCGGTATGCGAACCTCAAGGCGCAGATTGAGGGATTGCAGCGCAGCCGCACCTCGTTGGCCACCCGGCAGCGCGAGGCGCAACTCCACGTGGACAACGCGCAAGGGTATTATCGGGTGTTCGCCGCCGCCACTCCAGATGCGATTGACACGATGGGGCGGTGGCACGCGGGAATCCTGGCGGCGCTGGCTGGCCTGGTGATCGGCGTGCTGGGCTCGGGTCTGGCAATCATTGGCCGCGAAGTCGCTGACCGCCGGTTGAAGACGGCGGCGGATGTTGAGCGCGTTACTGGCCTGCCGGTGTTGGCCAGGCTGGGTGATTTGAACACCATGTCGGCTGCCGAGAAAGACGCCTGGGCCTTTCGCACTTGGACTGCCATTTCGGGACAACTGAATTCCTCGCCAAACCAGGGCATGGTGTGCGGATTCGTTTCGTCCACGCACGGCGAGGGTCGTTCGACTTGGATTCAACTTCTCGTTGATGCCGCCAATCAGCGCGGGCTGCGGGTGCTGACGGTGACCGCTCATTCATCCGCCAGTGATGCTCCGCCTCAACCTGAGGTCACGATGGGCCAACACGTCGCAGATTCGGCCAGCCCGGTCGCAACGGAGCAAGGGGAGCTTCAATTGCAGATGCATACCAAGCCCGCGCATACATCGATGCTGCCGACGACCGCAGCTCGCCACGTCGCCGATTCGGAGTCGCCCGTGACCGCGCACATCGCGTTGCCCGGCTGGGCGGGGAATCTGGAACGCCGCAAGCAATGGCAGAATGCGCTGGCGCAATGGCGGGCGGTGGATAATCTCGTCCTGTTCGTCGAGTTGCCGCCGGCATCGGTGCCGGAAGCCGTCATGCTTGCGGAAAGTCTGCCGCAAATTATTTGGCTGGCGGACAGCGGGAAACCGCACTCACGCCTGACACGCCAGCAGTTGGAGACCTTGCGGCACGCCCAGTGTCGGCTGGTCGGAGCGGTGTTGAATCACGAACCCAAACCAGTTTTTGAACTATGAATACACGCCTCATTCCCCGGGCCGTCGTTACCGGCCTGATCCTGTTGGTGGCCGCCGCCTCGGCGCCCGCGCAACCCGAAGCACCCAAGTCAGTCTCACTCTCGGCCGTTTCCAATCCTGGCAAGCGTGCCAAGTGGCAGGAACGATTGACGCTTGGCCCGGGAGATCTATTGAACATCTCCATGTTGGAGACGCCCAATTCAAGCCGGAACGAGGTCTTGGTCGGCCCAGACGGCCGGATCAACTACATGGAAGCGCAGAACTTCCCGGTGACCGGCCTGACGGTGGACGAATTGCGCGCTGCTTTGGACAAGGAACTCGGGAAATATTACTTGGCTCCGCGCACCATCGTTATTCCCGTCGCATATCGCAGCAAGAAATTCTTCATGCTGGGGGCCGTGAGGGCAAAGGGTGTATTCACGCTGGATCGTCCCACTAGCATTATTGAAGCCGTGGCGCGAGCCGGCGGACTCGAAGCCGGGGTCATCGGGAATAATCCCATGGAACTTGCGGATTTGACTCACAGTTTCATGGTGCGCGACGGGAAACATCTGGCGGTGGACTTTGAAAGACTCTTTCAACGCGGGGACTTGTCCCAAAACATCCCACTGGAGCCGAATGATTTTCTGTTCTTCCAACCGGCCGGTCTCAACGAAATTTATGTGCTGGGGCAAGTGAATTCGCCAGGGTCGCTGCCGTGGGATCCTACTGCCACGGTCATCAGCGCCATCACTCGGCGCGGTAGTTTTTCGCCGGTGGCGTATCGCCAAAAGGTGCTCGTGGTTCGCGGTTCGCTCCAGAACCCCGAGACGTTTGTGGTGAACATGGCGACCATTCTGAAGGGCGAGCAACTGGATTTCAAACTGCAGCCGAAGGACATCGTCTATGTAGCGGTCAAGCCCTGGCAGGCTGCGCAAGACTTGCTGCAAAGCGCCATGGCGGCATTTGTGACCGCCTCCATTGTCACCTATGCGGGGGAGAACATCGGGCCGTTCATCGAAACACCTATTATCAAGTAAGAATCATGAAAACTTTGAGACTGATCAACTTGCTCGCGGGCGGGGCTGCATCGTTGGTGCTTCTGGCTGGATGCGCCAGTCCGAAGTCCACTTTTGACCCGCGGGCGGGCGGCACGGCCAAGGTTGAGTTTGAAGACCTGAATCTGGCCGAAGACCTTGGCCGGGAGTGGCTGGAGCAAGGTGAAGCTCTCTTTACGCTGGGGCCGGGAGATGTGCTGGATGTCGAAATGCTCGGTACCGACAACACGCGCAGCACCGTTGTTGTCGGGCCGGATGGCCGGATTTATTTCCATTTGTTGCCGGGGATGGATGTGTGGGGGCTGACGCTGGAGCAAACCAAGGATTTGTTGCAGAGGGAATTGGCGAGATTTCTCACGGGGCCGCAAGTATCGGTTTCCCTGCGCGCCGTTGGCAGCAAGTCCATCTGGCTGCTGGGGCGTCTCAACCGCCCGGGTACTTATCCGATGTCAGGCCCCATGACACTGCTGGAAGCGATCTCGCTGGCTGGCGGGCCGTCCCGAATCATGCAGTCGGGCAGTGTGGAGGACCAAGCCGACCTGCGGCACAGTTTCGTGCAACGGCAAGGGCAGTTTGTGCCGGTTGATTTTCACAAATTGCTGGTCGAGGGCGACATGTCCCAGAACATCTACCTCCAGCCGGATGACTTCATCTACCTGCCTTCATCGCTGTTTCACGAAGTTTTTGTGCTGGGCGCCGTTCGCGGGCCTCGCACCGTGCCCTACAGTGAGCAGTTAACGCTCTTGTCGGCAATCTCCAGCGCGGGTGGACCACAGCCTGGAGCTTACTTGTCCCACGTTGCCATTGTGCGCGGCACCCTGACCGAACCCAAAGTGGCGGTGGTGGACTACGCCGAAATTCTCAAGGGGAAGAAAACGGATGTTCGCTTGGATGCGCACGACATCGTTTACGTCCCGTTTGAACCGGTCAATGGATTGAAAGCCTACGCACGGTCCATTCTCTTCACGGTCGTCAATACTATTGCGGCCAACGAGGGAATCAACGCGGTATCAGATCGAGGCACCAAAGTAGGGATTTCGGTTGGCACCGGAGGCGGCACCGGAGAATCCAAGTGATCAAACCAACCATTGCTAATCAAGAGTGGCTGTCCGCGAAGCATCGTTTTCAACCTGCGAACTCAGCCGCATGACGCCTAATGGGTTCATCTGCGACCTTCCCCAGAGGTCAGGACATGTGGCCCGTGCCTCATAGGCAATCCGACTTGGCCCTTCTCAAGGCGAGCAAATTCCCAACTGCAGCAGCGACCCAGCCTCAGCTATCACGGTGCGCCAGTGACCCCGCCCAAGGGATTACTTTCTTGAATCGTACTGCTACCAGAGCGGATACTGTCACCGCACTGCTTCGTCATGATGTCAGATGAACCGATTCCTGTTAATTCTCGGCGGCTGGTTGGCCTGCCCGTGGGCGCAGGCCACGGTCACGTTCAACATTGATGCCGCCGACTTGCGCACCGCCGGGGGCGAACTGATGCCGCTCAGCGGGTTGGTCCTTCTGGTAGCGAGTCCCACCGATGCCGTTTTTGGCGGGCCAACCGCCGGGGCTTTCGTGACCGGCGATGACGTGATTCTCTTCCGGGGCGAATTGAATCTCGGCATGCCCGGCATTTTTCAGGCGGCGGTGAATTTCGCGTTTGAGTCATTTCCGGGACTCGGCCCCGGCGATCCGGTCCAGTTATATTGGTTTCCCACCCTCACTACGGCGGCGACGAGTCCGGGGGAGGGCGCGACCTACGGGACTTACCGCCACGGGACAGGGCTGGACGGCAGCGCGCCGTGGGTGGTCCCTGCCGATGGGGCGTTGGTGGATTTGAAGTTCATAACAGCGAGCCAGGGTGGATCGAATCCAGACATTCTGGGCTTTGCGAGTCAGGTCATCACACGGCCCGTCATTCTTTCACTCACCGGCGCGAGCATACCCAATGTGGTCATCACTTGGAGTGCGGTCAGCAATCTCACCTATCGGGTGCAGCACCGTCCGGATTTCAACTCACCTTGGGTGGATTTAATTCCAGATGTGACTGCGACGAATGTTACCGCTTCGGCCACCGACCACGCGGCGAGTTTGAGTCAACGCTTTTATCGGGTGATGATCGTGCCATGAATCACAGGCGGCGACGGTGGCCGGGATGGTCGGTTGGGTCGGGTGGAACTCACTCAAACAAACGAAACCATGGGTCGGCCGAATTCTCACGGTTGCCGGCGGTTCAGATCGGAGGGTCGCCAGATTTTCTGCGGAATCAACAAGCCACTTCCGGAACTGATGTTGGGCAAACTTGGCTGAGTAATGGGCGGATTAGGCGGTTGAGGTGCGGGCGGATACGAATTGGTCGGCGGCCGGCCATAGATCGGGCGGTAACCGTAGTAAACCGGTTGGGGATATTGGATCGTGTTCACGTAAGTTCGGGATTCAACCTCGCGCTCCACAATGTTGGTGTGATGGGTCACAAATCCCTTTCGCAGGTTTTCATCCAACCAGATGACTGGCTCGTAAACGTAGCCCTGGGTCCTGGGGTCCTTGCGTATGTTTCGCGGGATGATCCATGCTTGACCCAGAGGTTTCTGGCCCAGGTAGGCCTGCGCCGGAAATGGATTGAACCTGGGCGCGGTTTCAAGTTGGACCTCTGGGGTGTTGCCGCTGTTCTGTCCGGCAAGTTGAGCGTGGAGTTCCTCGGCGGTTTCTTGGGCCACCGCCAGTTGCTTGGAGACCTCTTCCTGCTCGGCGCGCAGCATCCTGGATTCCTCTTGGGCGGCACGCAATTCCGCCTCCAATCGCAGATTGGTTTCCCGGAGATCGCGGTTGGCACGGATTTCCATCGTCCATACGACCCCGACCGCCACCAAGAGCGCGGCCAGGCAGATGCTTGAAATCGTCATCAAGGTTTTCATAGACCCCGTCAGTTTTGTTTCAACATACCACAGACGTATCGGTCACGGAACGAATTCGTTCCCCAGCCGTTTCGCCGTCAATCGTCTCTATCGTGGTAATTATAGCGCCACCACACGAAGGGCGACGTTGGTTTGGCGGATTCATAACGAAAGGAATTGGCAATCCCGCGCCGCCCCATGAAGGAGAGGTGGGGAATAGCACGGGCCTCAGCCCGGTGCCGACAAGAAGCTGCCAAGTAGCCGGGCCAACGGCTTCCTGTCAGCCGGCAGTTGTTTCGGCGGCCGCAGGCTTGATCAAAACCTTGCCCAGCACGTTGCGTGAACGCAATTTGGTGAACGCCGCCTGGGTTTGTTCCAGCGGGAACACCGAATCAATCACCGGCTTCAGACGGCCCGCAGCCGCCCACTCCAATGTCGCGTGAATCGCCGCGCGATTGCGCCCGTAACTCCCCACCAGCCGCTGCTGCTTCACGAAAATTGGCCACAGGTTGAGCGGCACTTCGCGGCCCGCCGTGGCGCCGCAGGTCACAATCGTCCCCGCCCGTGCCAAACACTCAAAGCATTGCCGCAAGACTTCCCCGCCGACGTGCTCCACCACCAAATCCACCCCCCGTTTACTCGTGAGCTTGCGCACTTCAGCGGGCCAGTCGGGTCGGGTTGAATCCACCACGAATTCCGCGCCGAGTTTGGCCGCGAGCGCGCGTTTGGTGTCTGTCGAACCGGTACTGATGACGGTCGCGCCAAGCTGTTTTGCGATCTGAATCGCCGCCGAACCAACCCCGCTCGCGCCGCCGATGACGAGCACCCAGTCGCCTTCGCGAACCGATGCGCGGTTCGTGAGCATGTGCATCGCGGTGCTGCCGGCCAGCGTGAGCGCGGCAGAAGTCTCAAACGCCAACCCGCCCGGCAACCGCACCAACGAGCGCTCCGGCACCAAGACCTTTTCCGCAAAACCGCCGTCGCGCTGCACGCCAAGGATTTCACCGCGCAAACAAAGCGATTCCTCTCCGCGCTGACAAAACTCACATTCCCCGCAGAACAGATTGGATTGGATCGCGACCGCTTCGCCGGGTTTCCAATTCTGAACCTCGCTTCCGACCTCTGCGACGCGCCCGGCAATTTCACCGCCCGGCGTACGCGGCAGTTTCAGCGGAATGGGCAAGCCAGCCTCCTCCAGCCAGAGATCGAGGCGATTCAGACCGCAGGCTGCAACCTGCACGACGACCTCGTGCGGGCCGGGCTGCGGCTCGGGCAGATTGCGCAGTTGAAATTGTCCCGGCGTGCCATGGGCCGTGAGTTGAAACGCTCGCATGACGGAATTGAAACCGCGACCTTGGATCGTCACAAGGCAATTCCCGCCTGCAATTCTCGCCTGCAACACTCCCCGTTGCGTCCCATCATCGAAGATCAACAATCAGCCACGAGGAATCTTCATTCAACACTTGCCCCTCCGTCAGCGGACGGACGGATTGGCATTCCCGGCATCTGCCAGCCCCAGTCGCCCTCATTGAGATCCACGGCTGTACCCTCTTTGGCCTTTTGCCAGGCGATTTCACCGTTGTCATCCTTTTGATTCCAACCGATGGAATACAGCGTGTAACCGCCATCGGCAGTGCGACGATAGCGCAGCGGTTTGCCGTCAATAACGTCGTTCGGGATTTTCTCGAGGAACTGCGGAACGAGCGCTTCGATGGTTTCAGGATACTCACCCCTGGTCAGACGTTGTCGTTCCAGCGCACAGGCCAGGCGGGCTGCATCCACCGAAACCTGCGCCCGGGCGGAACGGCGCACCGCGTTGTCCAAGGCCGGCATCAGCAGCTTGGCAAAGACCGTGTAAGGCCGAAGCGGCATGGCGGCAATCTCCTTCCCGAAGGTATTACTCGCGTCAGGAAAGATCCGATGTTTGTCCTCGTCCACCGACGCGAGGAAATGCGTCTGGTGCATTTTGGAAATCGCCAGCATGTTTTGATAGAACCAGCCGCCCGGCATCAAGTTGAGACTCGGAGCCGCCCCGCCACTTCCATCATCATCAGCAATGTATCCCAAGTGGCGCGACCGCCAGCCCTGTCGTCGCAGAAAGTCCAGTCCGCTGGTGCCCAACGCCCGCTCGCCACGCATCGCAGCCTTGTACTCCGCGAGCAGGTTGAGTGAACTCAGATACTTCTCAAGTTCGGCTAGTTGCTCGTCATTCCAAGCCTGTCGCACCAACCCTTCACGCACAGTCTGTAAACTCACATTGAGTGCGGCAATTCGCACGAGATGATCAATCAACAAAGGCTCATCGCGGATGATGTCGGAAATACGAAACCCCAGGTGCAGATCGTCGAGTGCCGCTGCGGACTGACCCAGTTCAAGTCGGGCGACCGCCCGCACGTGGGTGAGCATGCAAAGGCCCCTTATATGTGCCAGGTGTGGCAGCAGAATCTCCCACGCCGGCTCATCTTCGTACGGAATGGGAAACCGTGCGTATGGCCGGGAAGCCCTGGCCTCGTGCAATTCCTTGAACTCGGCATCGAACTTGCCCAGCGCCACCAGGATGTCTTCCGCCGCCGTCCCCGATGCGGCCGGCTGCGGGTAATTGGTGTTGCCGCGATAAAACTCCCGCCACGATTCGAGGTCCGCGAACGTGCCTTTGTCCAAGCTGCCCAAAACCAGGCGATCTTTGCTCTCCCGATCCGGACGCAAATCGGCGCGGATTTGCTGAAGCCGGTTCAATCCGTTGGTATCGGCCCACACGACCTGGCCATGGACGCGGGTGAATTCATAGACCGGCTTGAGCAACGGCGTGAGCGCAAAGTTCTGATCCTCCGGCACCGGCGCCGGGGCCACGCCGGCGACCGTGAATTTTTCCCCCTTGGCTTCCCACTCACGTTTGTGCTGTTCCCACGCGCGCTTGCCACGCCAGTTTTCCACCGCGTAGAACAACGCAATTAAAGTCGCAAAACAAGCAACCCCGAACAGAAACCGCCGCAAGTTGCGCCACGAGCAGAGCCATTTGATAAACAGCAAACCCAATATCCCAATCACCGCCACGGCCAACGAAATGACCAGGGCCGTGACCAACAGTTCCGAGAAGGGCGTGAGCCGTTCGGTCATCAGGCCGATACCGAGAACGATTAGGAATGCCGCACCCGCCACCAGTC
>JAANMX010004285.1_pt1 | contig 11454 bp, 12 predicted proteins | sample 7279681 | NCBI WGS metagenome assembly JAANMX01 (sample SAMN14094542, study PRJNA606508) | bioreactor metagenome | isolation source: A lab-scale SPAN reactor treating ammonium-rich wastewater day 351 | place: Ireland: Galway | collected 2018-01-01
CCTTCTGGTGGATGCCGTTCACGGTTTCCTTGTCGAGGCCGAGGCCCTGCGCCAGCGTGTGCAGGTATTCGGCCTCCTTGCGGTTGTCGAACTCGATCGGGCCCGCGATGATCAGCCCCCTCCGGTCCGGCGTCGGCGCGACCTTGACCACCTGCCCCTGACGCACGCTCATCAGCCGCGGCAGCAACTCCGCGACCTCCGATGGCTCCGCATGCGCGAGCCGCACAACCTCCGCCTTCGAGACCGGAGAGACTACCCGCGGTGGGTCATCGGGCTGCGCCCCCGCCGTCGGATCGATCGCGGCGATCAGCGCCGAGACCTGTGCGAGCAGCGCCGGCGGCGCCACGACCGCGAGTTTCCCCACCCCCGACAGCGGCAAGACCACCGGGCGAGCCTCCCCACGCATCCCCTGGAAGAGCCCGCCGACGGACTGCGCCGCCTGTTCCGGCGTGATCGTCTCGAGCTGAAACGTCACCAGCGACGCCTCGCCACGCATCCCCCCGGGCGCGTCCAGCAACGCGATCAGTTCCTCCACCACCTTCAGACGTGTCTCCGGCCCCACCGCGATGATCGAGTTCGTCCGTGGCTCCGCCTGGATGTTCAGCCCGGCCACCGTCACGTCCTCGACCACCCGCTGCTGCCCGTTCTGGTCGATGATCACCTGCCGCACACGCTGCCCGACCAGCCCCTTGAGCGCCTCGATCGCCTCCGTCGCCTTCGCGTTCTTCAGCGGGAAGAGCCGGTACGCCGAGTCGATCTGCTCCCGTGTGTCGATCTCCGTCACGAGGTTCCGGATCCGCTCCGCCTGCGCCGCCGTCTCGCAAACCACGATCAGGTTCTGCGTCGGGAACGCCGTGATGCTCCCGTACGCAGGGTTCACGAGCGGCTTCACCTTCCCCTCGATGTCCGCCGCCGCCGCGCGGGAGAGCGGGATCGTGATCGTCACGATCTGGTCCGGCGTCACCCCCGCGGGCAGCGTCGCCGCAAACACCGTGTCCGGCTGCGCCGCCGCCGCCTTCATCGTCGTCAGATACAGAAACCCGTCCGCCCGCCTCAGGTGAACCCCCTGCGTGTGCAGGTTCAGGTTCAGGATCGTCATCGCCTCCTCGAACGTGTACTCGTCGGCGCTGATGAACGTCATCGTTCCCGCAGGGGCCCCGGCCTCCCGGATCACCGGAAGCCCCGTCTCGCGCGCGAACACGTCCAGAACCATGTCGAACGGCGCATCCTTGAAGTTGAACCGGATCCCCTTCCCCGCCGCCGGTTGCGGCGCGGTCACCGCCGGCTGGGGCGACTCCTGCCGCGCAAAGACCGAGGTGGGACGCCCCACCGCAAGGGCCAGCGAAGCCGCCACGAGGAGGGGCGTCGTGCGTGTGGACTGCATCGTCCGGTCTCCTTGGCCGCTCCGCGGCCGTTGGATTGTCTCAGGTGGGCGGAGTCTATCGCCTAGTTCGTGGGCTTGCGTTGCGCGAGCGTCTGCTGGAGACGAACCTCGCACTTCTGCCCCTCGACCTCGAAGACCGCCCGCTCTCCTTCCGCGCTCACGAGCACGGCGCCGAGCACGCCCATCCCGGGCGCCAACGCACGCCGTTCATTCGAACTCCGGTTCCTCACCCACGCCTCCACCCGCGTGCCCGACTCCCACACCCCCACCAGTTCCCAGTCCCCGTAAGGCGGCGGCGGAGGCCGCTCGGGAGGCCGGGGCTTCTCCGGCTGGGGCGCGGTCGCCACCGCCTTCGGCGCAACCGGGGGCGGAGGCTCCTTGAACACGTTCTTCCCGACGATCCCACGCCACGCCTGCGACGCCTCCGGCGCAAGCGCCACCACCGCCGGCGACGCGTGCTCCGCCGGTACGAGATCGCGAACGAGGATCGTCGCCACTTCCATCGTCAACTCAAACGTCTCCCGCGTCTCGTCCTTGGGCTTGATCGTGAACCCTTCCACCCGATGCACCCAGGGCTGCGCCCGCGCCACGCCCAGCGCCCGCATCACCTGCTCCAGCGTCCCCGTCCCTTTCACCGTCCCGCTCAGCGTCTGGAAGTCCGCTCCCGTGTTCAGGACCTTGCTCAGCCCGGGCTCCTTCACCTTCGCGGGGCCCGCGGGGTTCCGAACACCCTCGGCCCGGCCGTCGCTCACCACGATGCCCTGAAGCCCCTCCGACGCCGCGATCCGGTGCAGCAGCGACCGCAGGTGGTGCCGCGCCTCCTCCTCGCTCGCGCCCAGCGTCGTCCGCGCGACGCCGACGAGTTCGCTCCTCACCTTCTTCGAATCCGCCAGCCGATCCTCGAAATACGCCGCGTTCGCCAGCGATCGATCCAGCCTCGCGACCAGAACCTCTCGCTCCGCCGCGTACAACCGCTCGTACCCGTACCGCCCCCCCGCCGCGAGAACCCCGCAGACCACCACCCCCGCCACGAGAGCCTTCACCCGCTTCAAGGATTGCCCTCCGCAGGTTCCGGCGACACGCGCGACGTCGTCACCCCGAAGACAAACCTCGTCTCCGTGTCCGGGCCCGTGCTCGTCACGCTGTACCCCTTCTCCGCCAGCAACCTCCCACGCAACTCGTTCGCCACCTCCCGAGACTTCACGCTCCCCACCAGCGTCAGGCTCGCTCGAGGCGACGCCCGCCACGTCCCCCCGTCATACCGCCCGTCGCGCGGCCTGAACTCCACCCGTGTCTCGTTCGAGTTCGCCCGGATCTCGTCGAGCAACGCGAGCCTCGTGTCGGGCATCCGCTCGCTCAGACGGTTCAGGTGCGCGAACCAGTCCACCGCGCCGGCCTTCCACTCCTCGATGTGCCGCAGCCTCGCGTGCTCTCGCTCGTGCGCGTAATACTGCTCCCGAAGATTCGTCTCCTGCGCCGCCGCCGAGGACACCTCGTCCTCCAGCGCCGCAAGGTCGAGCCTCGCCCACACGATCCCGCCGCCCACCACCGCGATCGCCCCGAGCACCCCCGCCAGCGCAACCTGCCTCCGCTTCGCCGAGACGTCCGGCGCCCGACGCGGGTGCGCAAAGTCCAGGTCCTCTCTCCACCCCGCGAGCCCGAGCAGCGGCTGGAACGAGAGCCGATCCCCCTCCGCGATCGCCCCCGCCGCCTCCGCGGGCGACGAGATCGTCTGCGAGGGCATCTCCAACGCCGCGCCGCACGCCCCCGCCACCTTGCTCCCCAGCCCGTTGGAGGCCAGCACATAGCACGCCTCGACCTCCGCCCCCTCGCGGGCGACTCGGAAACTCATCCACGTCCGCTTCGCCTCGACCCCCACTCGACGCGCGAACTCCCCCTCTTCCCCCTCTCCAAGCGAAAGGTCCGCAGACCTCGCGAACACCAACTCCCCGTTCTCCACCACGACGAACTCGACCCCCTCCCACGACACCGACACGCCCAGCACCGGCCCGGAATGACGCGCCGACACCCCCTCCAGCACCGACGCCGCACCCGACGCCAGCAGCGTCACTCGCCCCAGCCGGAGCCCCGCCGATTTCACCACACCCCTGATCCACGCCAGACGTTCCCCGGGCAACGCCCCGGCCAGGACCGTCAGCGGCCTCACCTCCTCCTCCTCCTCGCCATCCCCGGCCCGCAGCGGCAGGTAATCGATCGCCGCCCCCTCCACCTCAAACGTCACCTGCCGAACCATCTGCAGCCTAACCATCCCCACTACGTCCGCCGTGGTCAGGTCCGACCCGCGCGGCAGGCTCAGCCGTTTCAGCACCACCTCCGACCGCCCGAGCCCGAACACCACTGGCGCCCGACCGATCCCGTACTCTTCCATCGAGCCCGCGAGCCACCGACCCACCGCGTCCGCGTCCCCTCGATCCAACTCGTCGGGCATCCGCATCGACGCCCACTCATGCACACGGACCACGCCCCCGTCCGCACTTACCCGCGCGGCCAAGACCCTGGCTCCGTCCAGCCTCATCAGGACATGATTTCCGCGTCCGCTCAACTCGGCCCTCCAGTGGTCCAACGCCCCGATCGGTTGTCCCCGGAACCCACCGGGGGATCGGGCGCCGCCTCTTCCATCGGCGACGACGGACGGACCGGGTCAAGAACCCGCCTCGGCCGTTCTCCAACATTACCGTCTCCCCCCGCCTCAGGTGGCCGATCCGAACGGGATCCAAACGAACCCGACCCGCTCCGCGCTCCCGACGCGTCACTCCCAGGAGGCTCCTCTTCAACCGGCTCTTCGCTCTCAACCCCTTCTCTCGCAGGCTCTTCCGCTCGCCTCGCCGACGCTCGAAGCCGCGTTGCCGCGCCCTCCGACGTGACCTCGCGCAGATAAGACACCCGAGGCCGGCTCGATCCAACGTCTATCACCGCCTCCAGCACCACCCGATCCCGCAGGACGTCTTCCGTCGGGAATCCATCCTCCGACACCGCCTCCACCCCAGCCTCCACTCGGATCCGCCACTGCAACGTTCGCGTCGTCACGTGGTCCACGATCTCTTCATACCCCTGCTGGTTCACGATCCCGAGTTCCAACGGCCATGCCAGCGACGCACGCTGGACCTCGTCGAGCATCTCCCGCCGACCCACGATCGCCGCGGCCTTTTCCTCGTCGATCCCCGGGATGCACGCCAGAACCTCCACCGGCGCCGTGTTCAGATCGATCAGCCCGGGCGTGAAGAGCCCCGCCTCCGCCGTGAACGCGTCGAGCAGTTCGGAATACAACGTGATCGGGATCCCGGCCCGTCGCATGAACGACGCCATGTCCCGCCTGCTCTTGAAGGTGTTGCCCCGCTCGATGATCCCTTTCACACCCTCGCTCGCCCCGCTCCCGAACCGGTCGTCGATCGCCCGGGCGAGAGAGTCCGACCACGGGATGTTCAGGTTGATCCTCAACTGCCCGGCTCGACCACCCCCCCGTTCGCCAAGACCGCACTGCACGTTCGGATCGAAACTCGACGCCGTCACGAGCGACCGCAGCGCCGGCGCAGGTTCAACGCTCCCGCCGCCCCGATCCTCCGACGCGGGTGCGAACCCTTCGAAGGCATCGCGCGACACGATCCCCAGCCTCACGAGGTCCTCGACGCTCGACAACCTCCCGCCACCCCTCGCCGCGACGATCTTCGCCGCGCCCTCGGCCCCCACTCCAGGCAGCCCCGCGAGCATCGCCTCACTCGCGGTGTTCAGGTTGACCTTCGCCGCCTCGGGCTCCGCCACCCGCTCCCCGATCACGACAAGCCGAACGCGAACAGGCCTCACCCCGTCCTCCCCCATCACCCACGACTCGGTGAGCCTGGGCTCGGCGCCCTGGATCAGCCCATCGCGTTGCGCGCTCAGTTCGGCCATCGCCGCCTGAACCCCCGACCACGCCGCCGCCCTCGCCTGCGTCCGGCGAAGCGTCGCCTGCGCCGCGGCGAGTTCGCTCCCCGTCCGATGGATCAGCGTCGAGGCCCCAAGCACCGCGATGACGATGAGGACCATCACCGCAAGGATCACGATCCCGCGATCGACCGCCGCCCGCCTCATGACCCGGGCCCTCCATCGGGTACCGCCATGATCCGCCAGCGGTCCGGCGGCGTCTGCGGACCCTCCCTCGGGTCAGGTGGAACATCCGCGAACCCGAACTCCGGGTTGCTCAGCACATCCTCGAACCCGGGCGTGTCCACCGTCGGGTCTGGCGAGTAGTCAAACGTCTCGACCTCCGGCGGCCTCGGCGTCCCGTACCAGATCGCCACCTCGATCGCGACCGGAAGAAAACCCGCCTGCCCGCTGTCGAACGACTCGAGCCAGCGTCTCCCGTCGAAGTATCGAACCCTCCACTCACGAACGTGCTCCGAGATCGGCTCCATCTCTCCGCTCGCCGTCGCCCCCGACCACCGCCGGGCGCGGACCCGCCCCGACGACGCATCAAACACGAACTCGCACCCCTGCAGGTCTCCGCCCGGGTCCGTGGCTTCCCCCAGCCAGACGCCCCGCGACAGGATCTTCACGCTCGTCCCCGTCCCCACGATCCCCGAGCCCAGCGAGCCCCCCCCCGCGAGCGTCGTCAGCACGTCCGCCTCCACGCGATCGAGGATCGTGCAGCCCGCCTGCGCGTCGTCCACGACCGTCGCCAGCACCCGCTGCCGACGACCCATCGCGTCAAGGAACGAGTACAACCCGCCCGTCAGCAGGATCAAAATCGCCAGCGCGACCAGCACCTCCAGCAGCGTGAACCCTCTCCCCCTCATCGACGCGTCCCCCCGATCGGCCCCGACGACGGACGCGCCCGCCTCGCCCGTTCCGTGATCTCGTCCTCCTCCCCGACGATGTCCTCCGTGACCTCCCGCAGCCTCACCAGTTGCACGAGCGTGTACAGCGCACGCTCCGCCGACACGCCCCGCTCGTCCACCCGAACCGCCGTGATGCTCACCTCCGTCAGCCCCGCAAACGCGCTCGGCGTCGTCGACACCCGCAACTCCCACCCGCTCGCCTCCTCCGGCGAATCGTCGAACCCGGTCAGGTCAACCTCCGGCCTCCACCGCGGCACAGGCCCCGAGATCGCCTCCGGCATCGCCAGCCCCGCCTCCAGTCGGCTCATCGCCGACCTCGCCAGGTCGCACGCCACCAGCGTCTCGTTGACACGCCTCGCCCTCGCCGCGCCGTCGTCCAGCGTCGCGAGCACCGACAGCGCCGCCATCGCGAAGATCGCCGTCGCGACCATCACCTCCAGCATCGCGCCGCCCGCTCGCCTCATGCCCCGCCCCCCGGGTCCGCCCTCGCCGACTCTTCGAGCGGCGCACGCTCCCACGTCAGGCTCACCCTTCCCGTCCACGCGCTCATCCGGACCACCACCGCCCGGTCGCCCCCGCGATGCACCCGCATCTCCCGCGCGCCCGACAGTGTCCCGTCAGGCATGAGCAGCCCAAGCACCATCTCCGCCTCTTCCGCCGTCTCGCCGTGCCCGCCCACCACCGCCTCGGCCTCCAGTTCCCAGGGCGGCCGCTCGGTCAGGCTCACCCCCGCGGGCAGGCTGATCTCCACCCGCGGCGCCGCCGCCGTTCCCGCCCCGGCCCGCGCAACGAACCGCCCGACCGTCTCGGACTCCTCCTCTTCCCGTTCCTCTCTTGCTTCGAGCCGCACGATCTCGCTCCCCCGTACCGCGACGACCTCGAGGATCATCCCGTCGCGCTGCGCGATCGCCCGTGCGGTCGTAAGGAACGAGCCGAGGTCATCCGCCGCCGCTCGCAGCGTCTCCCTTCGCAGACTCGCGATGTACACCGGCACCGCCACGCCCGCGAGCGCCAGCAGCAGCGCCCCGGCGATGAGCAGCTCGACGAGCGTGAACCCGCCGCGTCCCCGCCCGACACCTCCCGCCCGGCGATCAGCGCTTGCCCGAACCCTTCGCCGGCGACGAGCCGAAGTCGAAGTCCCCTGACCCTCCCGCCCCCGTCTTCCAGAGGCTGATGTCATCCTCCGTCCCTTCTTCCCCATCCTTCCCGACCGACCACAGGTCGAACTTCCCCTCTCGAGTCTCGCTCTCCGCGCGATACCCCCACTCGTGCCCGTACTGGTCCCGCTCCCGAGACTCCGTCAGAAACTCCGTCCACTTGTCCTGGTCCTCAGGGTTCTGCAGCGACTCCTTGTCCCACAGCACCCGAATCCCCTCCTCATCCGTCGGATACCGGTCGTACACCAGCCGGAACTGCTCCATCGCCGCCGCGATGTTCCTCATCTCCAGCTCAACCAACTGCTTCTTCGCACGGTCCCGCTGCGAAAACAGCGCCACCCCCACCAGCGACACCAGCACCAGGATGATCCCGATCACGATCATCACCTCGATGAGCGTGAACCCGCGGCGTGTCCTCCGGCGCCCAACCCTGTTCTTCTTCACGCTTGTCCTTTCCTCTTCTTCCCGTGGCGTCCCCTTCCGCGGGTCCGCACGCCTTCGCGCTCTACCGAGCGGCTTCAGTTCCGTTGCACCCCAGTCTAGCCGGGCCGCACCCGCACAGATCCCGCCTATCCGCCGATCGCACTCGTCAACTGCGTCATCGGCATGATCAGCGCGATCGCCACGAAAACGACCACCCCTCCGATCCCCACCAGCATCAGCGGCTCCAGAAGCCGGACCGCGTTCCCCAGCAGCCGATCCACCCTCGCCTCCAGCGTCTCCGCGACCGTCAGCAGGATCTTGTCCAGGTTGTTCGCCGCCTCCGCCACGGCGATCATTTCCACCACGTCCTCGCTCACCAGCCCACTCTCTCCCAGCGGGACGGACAACTGCCCTCCCGCACGCACCGCCTCGCTCGCCCGCTCGATCGCCTCCTCCAGCAGCCGATGCCCCGCCGCTTCCTTCGCGATCTGCATCGCGCTCAGGATCGGGATCCCGTTCCCCAGCATCGTCCCCAGCATCCGGCAGAACCGCGCCACCGCCATCGCGCGCCCGAGCGTCCCCACCACCGGCGAGAACGTCCACGCCCTCGACCACCATCGCGCCGCACGCGGCGTCGACAGCAACCACCTCGCCCCCAGCACCACCCCCACCACCCCGACCAGCGTCAACAGCCCATAGTCCGCCACCAGCGAACTCACCCCCAGCACCACCCGCGTCGGCATCGGCAGTCCCCCGGGGATCTGCTCAAACAGCGGCCTGAACATCGGCACAAAGAACCCGAAGATCACCCCCAGCATCACCCCACCGAACGCGATCAGCACCGACGGATAGATCAGGTTCCCGATCACCTTCGATCGCATCTCCGCCTGCGCCAGCACAAACGACCCCAGCCGCTCGAACACCTGCTCCAGGAATCCGCCCTTCTCACCCGCTCGCACCATCGCCACGTGCACGCGCGGAAACACCTCCGGACGCTTCCCCATCGCCTCCGCCATTTCCTCCCCGTCCGCAACCCCCTGCGAGACGTCTCGCATCGCCTGCGTCAGCCTCGTCTGTTTCTTCCGACCCGCGATCAGTTGCAGCGACCGCAGCAGGGGCACCCCGGCCCTCAGCAGGTCCGACAACTGCATATACGCCGTCCCCAGCGCCCTCGCCCCCACCCCACGACGCCGACCGCCCTCCGACGCCTCTTCCTCGATCGTCACCGGCGTCAGCCGCCTCGATTCCAACTCCGCCAGCACCGCCTGCTCACTCGCCCCCGCCAGCGTGCCCGCCACACGCTCCCCGGTCAGGCTCAGCGCGATATACCGGAAGTTCCCCATCCCTGCGTCAGCCCCCTAGCAACGCGTCAATCCGCGTCACCAGCTCCGCATCCTCCGGCTTCGTCCGCGGCCCGAACCGCGCCACCACTCGTCCGCGCCGATCGACCAGATACTTCGTAAAGTTCCAATCCGGCTCGCCTCCCACCCTCGCCAACTCCCGATACAGCGGGTGCGCCCCCTCCCCCTTCACGCTGATCTTCGAGAACATCGGGAACGTCACACCGTAACTCGCCTCGCAGAACGCCGCGATCTCCTCATCGCTCCCGGGTTCCTGCCCCGCAAAGTCATTCGCCGGGAACCCCAGCACCACAAACCCGCGGGCCTCCCTTTCACGGTACAACCGTTCCAGGCCCGCATACTGCGGCGTCAGCCCGCACTTGCTCGCAACATTCACCAACAGGACCACACGCCCCTTGTACGCATCCAGGTTCTCCACCCCCCCGTCCAGACGCGCCATCTCATACCCCAGGATGCTCGGCTCCGCCTCCCCGGATACCGCTCGCCCTGGCTCTTTCACCGATGTGCATCCCACCAGCGCACACAATGCCGCGGCAATCTGGGCAACCTTCCGGCGCATCGTCACCTCCGTTCCTTCCACTATAGGGCCACGGAATACCATCCCCCGTGCCCATCGCCCTGCGACGTACCGTCCGTTTCTCACCCGACGATGACCGCGCCGGAGTCAACGGCGAAGGCGGCGTCCCCTCCTTCCGTGGGCTCGGTCGTCACTACGAACTCGACGTCACCTGCATCGGTTCTCCCGACCCCGACACCGGCTTTCTCATCAACATCAAGGACATCGACAAGGCCGTGCGAACCCTCGCCGTCCCCGCCATCGCACGCGCCTGCCGCGAACGCCCGGACGCCGACCCGCCGACCGTCCTGCGAGAGATCGTCGCCCTCCTCAGCCATGCCCTCACCTGCGAGGTCCGCGGGCTGCGCTGGCGACTGACCCCCTACCATTCCGTCGAAATGTCCACGAACGCTCCCGCTCGCGTCCTCATCAGGCAGCAGTTCGAGTTCGCCGCCTCGCATCGCCTCCACGTCCCCTCCCTCTCCCCCGACCAGAACCGCGCCCTCTTCGGAAAGTGCAACGCCGAAAACGGTCACGGCCACAACTACCGCGTCGAGCCCTGCGTCGAAGTCGCGACCGATTCCGCCTTCACCCTCCGGGACCTCGAACGCTCCGTCGATGAGACCGTCATCCGCAGGTTCGACCACACCCACCTCAACCTCGACACCCGCGAGTTCGCCACCGGCAATGGCGTGAACCCCACCGTCGAGAACATCGCTCGCGTCGCCTTCGATCTCCTCTCGCCCGTCCTGTCGCGGCTCCCAGGCTCCCCCGTCCTCCGCTCCGTCACCGTCTGGGAAACCGACCGGACCTGCGCCACCTACCCCGCCTGAGGAGACTCGAATGGGCGTCGGGATGCTGCTCGTCGAACGCGGGATGATCTCCCGCTCTCAACTCGAGGCCGCACTCGGCGAGCAACGCGCCACCGGTGAACGCCTCGACCGCGTCCTCGTCCGCCTCGGGATGGTCACCCGCGCCCAGGTCACCAGCGCCATCGGCGACCAGTTCCAGATGCCCGTCGTCGACCTCGCCGGGCTCCAGATCGACCCCAAGATCCTCGCCTCCCTCCCCGCCAAACTCGTCTATCGCCAGAACTGCGCGCCCATCGCCCGCCACGACGAGCTGCCACGGCCGGTCCGACACCCGGGCCAGAGCCTCCGCGAGCGTTGTTCGCCACTCCTCCAATTCCGGGGGGTTCAGAAAATCAGGGCAAACAAGAAAGCCCTGTTCGTGATAATGGCGAAGCTGACTCTGCGTGAGATTCGTGTTCACCGTGATCTCTCCTGATCACCAGTCATCTGCTCAATACCATTACTCCAGACACAGCGGATCCGCAGGTACTCCGGGAGCGCTGATGCACTGCCGGAACAGGTTCAGATCCGTCATGTCCACGTCGCCATCTCCGTCGAGGTCGCTGTTTGTGCATCCAAAACGGGGCGGTCCCACGGCGTCCCCCGTCAGGCATGCCTGAATGTGGCCGAAATCAGCTTGATCCACATCGTCGTCAAGGTCAAAGTCCGCGAGTGACCGCAGTACGTCAAAGAACTGAACCTCACTCAGCCCGACCATGTCGGGGTCGGCATCGTCCCAGTTGTCCAGGATAATGTGGCTGTCGCGGATCTCCGTCGTCGAGAGTCCCTTCCGCGGCAACTTCCAGACGTTCGACTACACCTACTGGCATCGCGATGGCGACCGACTGGTGGTCGTGCCGTTGACGACGCTGGCGGTCAAGTCGCAG
>JAANMX010004287.1_pt1 | contig 11451 bp, 13 predicted proteins | sample 7279681 | NCBI WGS metagenome assembly JAANMX01 (sample SAMN14094542, study PRJNA606508) | bioreactor metagenome | isolation source: A lab-scale SPAN reactor treating ammonium-rich wastewater day 351 | place: Ireland: Galway | collected 2018-01-01
TGACCGGTTGGCGCTTGGGCTGGATGGTGTTGCCACCGGCCATGGTGCCGGTGGTGGAGCGCTTGGCGCAAAACCTGTTTATTTGCCCTTCGACCATTGCCCAACATGCCGCCTTGGCCTGCTTTGCTCCAGAGAGCTTGGCCTTGTATGAGCAGCGCCGGGCGCAGTTCAAAGCGCGGCGGGACTTTTTTATTCCTGCGCTGCGCGAGCTGGGGTTTGGCGTACCTGTGATGCCTGATGGCGCGTTTTATGCCTGGGCCGATGGCCGGGCTTTGTTCCCCAAGCTGGGGGTGAGCAACAGCTGGGATTTTGCCTACGCCTTGATGGAGCGGGCCCACTTGGCGGTCACCCCAGGGCGGGACTTTGGCGCTAGCGATACGGGGTGCTACATACGTTTTTCAACGGCCAATTCCATGGAGCAGTTGCAAGAGGCGGTGCAGCGCATGCGCCGTTTGTTTGCCTGATGCCCGCTGTGCTGGCTGCCGACACCGCTATGCCAACCTTCTCTTTGCCGATCAGGGTGTATTGGGAAGACACCGATGCTGGCGGCATCGTTTTTTATGCCAATTACCTGAAATTTTTTGAGCGGGCACGCACCGAATGGTTGCGCAGCCTAGGCTGGAATCAGCAGCAGCTGCGCGACACCGACGGCGGCATGTTTGTCGTCACCCACGCCCAATTGGAATACCTGCGCCCGGCGCGGCTCGATGATGTGCTGCACGTGACGGCCAAGCTTGAAGTGGCAGGCCGTGCTTCGCTCACGCTGGCCCAGCAAGCTTTTTTACAGCCGCTGTCAGCCGATAGCGCTGCACAACTGTTATGCCAAGGCTCGGTGCGCTTGGGGTGGGTTGATGCAACCAGCCTGCGCCCGGCCCGTATCCCTTCTTCTTTGATTGAACAACTGTCCTCACTGCCATGAACCCTTCTCAAGACATGTCCATCCTCTCTCTTGTGCTGCAGGCCAGCTGGGTGGTGCAACTGGTGATGTTGATTTTGGTGGCAGGCTCGGTGGCCAGCTGGGCCACGATTTTTCGCAAAGCGGCCGCGCTCAAGCGCGTGCGCAAATTGAATGAAGAGTTTGAAGAGGATTTTTGGTCTGGCAACAGCCTGAATGACCTCTACACCCGCGCCACCCAAAATGCCAAAACGGGCGGCCCCATGGAGCGTATTTTTGCCAGCGGCATGCGCGAATACCGCAAACTGCGCGAGCGCCAAATTCACGACGGCACCACCTTGCTTGACGGCACCCGCCGCGCGATGCGGGCCAGCTTTCAGCGGGAAATGGACCAGGTGGAGTCTGGCTTATCGTTTTTAGGCACCGTTGGCTCGGTATCGCCCTATATCGGCCTGTTTGGCACCGTTTGGGGGGTGATGCACGCTTTTACTGGCTTTGCGTCCATGGAGCAGCTCACCTTGGCCACCGTGGCCCCAGGGATTGCTGAAGCCTTGGTGGCCACTGCCATGGGCTTGTTCGCAGCCATTCCGGCGGTGACGGCTTACAACCGCTATGCCAACCACATTGACCGCGTGGCCAGCGCCCAGGAAACCTTTGTGGAGGAGTTTTCTAACATCTTGCAGCGCAACATCAATAGCCCGGTGCAGGCCACGGCCTCGGGGCATTAAGGCGCAGCCGCTATGAGTACCGAAAGTTTTCGCAGTCCCCGCCGTCGGCGCACCGTCAATGAAATCAATATGGTGCCCTTTATTGATGTGATGCTGGTGCTGCTCATCATTTTTATGGTCACCGCCCCCATGCTGACCCCCGGCGCCATCAATGTGCCCAGTGCCGGCAAATCAACCAAGCCGCCCATGAAACATGTGGCCTATGTTTTGTTGTCAGAAGACGGCAGTATCCGGCTCAAAGCCGGTAAAAATGAACAAATCCTGAGTTTGCAAGACTTGGGTGCGGCTACCGCCAGCTGGCAGGCACAAGAAAGCGAAGAAAGTGCCGTTTTGATCCAGGCAGACAAAACCCTGGCCTACGAACATGTGGTGGCCGCGATGGGAGAGCTGCAGCGTGCCGGGGTCAAGCGCATTGCTTTGGGCGTGAAATCAGCCGCCAAGTAGCCCCAGACCAACCTCACACGATAGAACCCCTGCGCATGTCTGCCCACCTGGATCACGACCCTTTTGCCCCGCCCCGCGCTCAGCCCAAGTTGCTCAGCTGGGTTTTGGCGCTGCTGGCCCATGCGCTTTTGGTGGGGGCGTTTGTCTGGAAAATTACCCCGCCGCCCACAAGCAGTGAAGAAGCGGTAGAGGCGGAGCTGTGGGCCGAGCAGTTTGAGCAGGCGGCGCCCTTTGTGGCCCCCGCTTTACCCAAAATAGAACCCAAACCTGAGCCTAAGCCCGAGCCTGAGCCTGAGCCCAAGCCAGAACCAAAACCTGAGCCCAAGCCAGAACCTGTGCGCCCCACGCCAGCAGAACTGCAAGCGCAGCGCGATGCCGAGCTGGCCCTGCAAGAGCAGAAAAAGCAACAAGAAAAGCGCAAAGCCGAAGAAAAAACCGAGCAGCTAGAGCGCGAACGCAAAGAGCAGGAGCGCCAAGAAAAACTAGAAAAAGAAAAACTAGAAAAAGAAAAGCTGGAGCAAAAGCGCAAAGCCGAGCAGCTGGAGAAAGAAAAACGCGACAAGCTCAAAGCCGAACAAGCCGCTAAAGACAAGGCCGCCAAAGAAAAAGCGGAAAAAGAGCGGCTCGAAAAAGAGAAGCTTGAAAAAGAGAAGGCGGCCAAAGCTGACGCTGCGAAAAAAGCCGCAGAAGACAAGCAAAAGAAAGAACAAGCTGCCAAAGAGGCCAAAGAATCTGAAGCCCGCCGCAAAGAGCAGATGGCACGCATGGCTGCCATGGCGGGCTCGGGGGGCACCGGCAGCGCGGCGCAAAGCAGTGGCCCCAATGGCGGCAAAGGCATCGGTGGCGGCACCGCCGGCACGTCCGCTGGGTACGGTGCCAAAGTGGCCGCCAAGGTCAAGCCCAACATCGTGTATCCGGACATGGTCAGCGGTAACCCCCGTGCCGAAGTGCGGGTGCGCGCGGCCCCCAGCGGAGCGATCTTGAGTGTGCAACTGACCCAGTCCAGCGGCAACCCCGCGTGGGATGAAGCCGTGGTGCGGGCGCTGCACAAAACCCAAACACTGCCGCCCGATGTGGGTGGGCGCGTCCCCAGCGATTTGCTGATTGGTTTCCGGCCGAACGACTAGGCCTTCTTAAAAATAAGAGCTGCTTGCGCTTTTAAATAAAGGGTTTCTTGGGGTTTTAATAAAAAATCCCAATCTTTTAAAGCGCAAGCAGCTCTTTATTTTTGTTGATTGTTCTCGTTTTGGAAATAATGAAACCTGCTGGATGTGGTTTTTCTTATCGACCCAGACCCCGACAATGCACGCCATGGATTCTTTATCTTGAATCTTTTTTTTGGAGATTGATCTTGAAACTGCTGCACATTGACTCGTCTATCACCGGCCAAAATTCTGTTTCGCGCACCTTGAGCGCCAACATTGTTGCTGCTTTTAAAGCGGCCAACCCGGATGTGACGGTGGATTATTTGGACTTGGTCGCCGATGCCCCGGCACACTTCACCATGGATGCGATGTGCCCCCGCACCGGCCAGACGGACAACTTAAGCCCTGCACAAGTGGCGGAAAATGCCGTCTCTGAAAAACTGGTTGAGCAATTTTTGGCGGCCGATGTGGTGGTCATTGGGGCACCGTTTTACAACTTCGGCATTCCATCCCAGTTGAAAGCGTGGATTGATCGCATTGCCCAGCCAGGGCGTACTTTCCACTACACCGCCCATGGCCCTGAGGGCTTGGCCGGTGGCAAGAAAGTGATCATCGCCTCTTCGCGCGGCGGGGTGTATTCCACCAGCCCCCAAGGCCAGGCCTTGGAGCACCAAGAAAGCTATTTGCAAACTGTGCTGGGCTTTTTTGGTGTGACCGATATTCAATTTATCCGTGCTGAAGGGGTTGCTTTAGGACAGGAAAGCAAGGACCAAGCCATGGCCCAGGCCGCACAAGCCATTGAACAATTGATGGAAGAGCAACTGGCCGCTGTGGCCTGATCTGGCACCACCAGCCTGGGGGCCGGATTGGTGCAACCTGAGGTCATAATTCAGGCCATGACTGATGCCCATCCTGCCTCTCATCCTGCCCCTTCTTCGTATGTGCTTGCCGCCCCTCGCCACCCGCACTATGTGCGGGTGTTGTCCATTGCGGGGTCTGACAGTGGCGGTGGAGCCGGCATCCAAGCCGATTTAAAGACGTTTTCTGCCCTGGGTTGCTATGGCATGACGGCCATTACCGCCATCACCGCGCAAAACACGCAAGGTGTGCGGGCCATTCATGGCATTCCCGCAGCCATGCTGGGTGCGCAAATCGATGCTGTTATGCAAGATATCGGGGTCGATGCCGTCAAAATCGGCATGTTGTCCACCCCGGATGCCGTGCGCGTGGTGGCCGACAGCATTCGGCGTTACGGTGTGACCCAGGTGGTACTGGATCCGGTGATGGTGGCCACCAGCGGCGATCGCTTGATTGCCGAAGAAACGGCCCAGGCCCTGGTGCAAGCGCTGTTTCCCCTGGCCTCTTTGATTACGCCCAACCTGGATGAAGCCGGGTGGTTGATCCAGCAAACCCTCAGCACCACCGAGGCCATGCAGGCTGCAGCGCAGCGGCTGCAGGCGATGGGGGCGGCCAATGTATTGATTAAAGGCGGGCATTTGCCGGGCGATGAGGTGGTCGATGTGCTGCTCTTGCAAGACGGTAGCACCCGGCAGCTGGCCAGCCCGCGTATTGCTACCCACAACGGCCATGGCACGGGTTGCACCCTGTCGTCGGCCATTGCGGCGTATTTGGCCCAGGGTGTTGCCTTGCCCGAGGCGGTGCAAGCCGGGCGCAACTACATCTTGGGGGCCATTGCCGCCGGTGCCCACGTTTACACCGGGCAAGGCCAGGGGCCGCTGAACCATGGCTTTGCCCCGTGTGTGCAACGGGTTTGCGCATAAAGCGCTCCGGCAGGCGCTTGGATCGGGTTGCCCATGGCTGAAAACAATCACGCCCCTGAATTGCTGGCACAAGTAGCGGCCCTGCCTGGACTGCCGGGGGTTTATCGCTATTTTGATGCGCAAAATCAACTGCTGTATGTGGGGAAAGCTCGCAATTTAAAGCGGCGGGTGAGCAGCTATTTTCAAAAAGACCATGGCGGCACACGCATTGGCCACATGGTCAGCAAAATTGCTCGGCTGGAAACCACCGTGGTGCGCACAGAGGCCGAGGCGCTGCTGCTGGAAAACAACCTCATCAAAACCCAGCACCCCAAATACAACATCCTGTTTCGGGACGATAAAAGCTATCCCTACCTGAAAATTACCGGAATCGCCGCACAAGACGGGCAAGGCGATGCGCCGGGCCAGCGCTTCCCGCGCATTGCCTACTACCGGGGCAGCACCGACAAAAAGCACCGCTACTTTGGCCCTTACCCCAGTGCCTGGGCGGTGAAGGAAACCATCGAGTTGCTCCAAAAAGTCTTTCGCTTGCGCACCTGCGAAGACACGGTATTTGTCCACCGCACCCGGCCCTGCTTGCTCTACCAAATTCGCCGCTGCACCGCCCCTTGCGTGGGGTACATCAGTGCGCAGGCCTATGCCGCCGATGTGGCCGATGCCCAGGCGCTGCTGGCAGGCGAAACCTCCACCTTGCTGGCCCAGTTGCAAGAGCGCATGCTGGCGCATTCTGAAAAGTTCGAATACGAGCAGGCTGCGCAAATTCGCAATCAAATTGCCGCTTTGGCCAAGGTGCTGGAGCAGCAGGCAATGGAGTCGGCCGATGAGCGCGATGTGGACATCCTGGCCGTGCACGTGCACGGGGGCCGCGCCTGCGTGAATCTGGCCATGGTGCGCGGGGGCCGCCATTTGGGCGACCGGGCGTACTTCCCCAGCCAGTTGGAGGATGCCTTGGCCCTGGCCAGCGCCAGCGAGCAGGCCGGGGTTACCGAAGATGCCGATGGTGTGACCGTGGGAGAAGAAGGCCACAGCGGCTGGCACAGCGCCCAGGGGCAAATTTTGAGCGCTTTCATGGCGCAACACTACGCCGACCAAGCCTTGCCCAGCGCGATTGTTTTGAGTGATGCGGTCGATCCCGTGCTGCTACAGGCCTTGAGTGCGCAAGCGGGCCGCAAAATTCTCACCACCACCCAGCCGCGTGGCCAGCGGCGCATCTGGCTGGAGCTGGCCCAGCAGGGCGCGGCCCTGCAATTGACGCGTTTGCTGGCGGAAGAGGGATCCCAGCAGCAGCGCACCCGTGCCTTGGCCCAAGCGCTGGATTTGCCCCAAGAGCAGCTCGATGCTTTGCGCATTGAGTGCTTTGATATCTCCCACACCGCGGGCGAAGCCACCCAGGCCTCCTGCGTGGTGTTTGCCCAGCACAAGCTGCAACCGAGTCAGTACCGACGCTTCAATATCCAGGGCATTACGGGGGGGGATGATTACGCGGCCATGCGCCAAGTGCTCACGCGCCGTTACCAGCCTGTGGCCAATGCCTTGCAGGCGGCCGGTGGTGCGCCACTGCCTGCCAATGCGCCGCGCTTGCCCGATATTGTGCTGGTCGATGGTGGCAAGGGCCAGGTCAGCATGGCACGCGAAGTGTTTGAGTCCTTGGGCCTGGACATTGGCCGCATCATTGGTGTGGAAAAAGGCGAGGGCCGAAAAGTAGGCCTTGAAGAGCTGGTTTTTGCCGATGGCCGCGCCAAGGTGTACCTGGGCCACGATTCGGCAGCGCTGATGCTGATTGCCCAAATCCGCGACGAGGCGCATCGCTTTGCCATCACCGGCATGCGTGCCGCCCGTGCCCGGGTGCGCACCGGGGGCAGCAGTTTGGAAGAAATTCCCGGCATTGGGCCCAAACGCCGCGCAAGCTTGTTGCAGCGTTTTGGTGGCGTGCGCGGTGTTGCCAATGCCAGTGTGCAGGAGCTGCAGACGGTTGAAGGCATTTCAGCCCAATTGGCGCAAGAGATTTACCGGGCACTGCATTAGGAATCCCCGGCCCACGTGCCACAATCTGGCCCCATGTTTTTAACCATTCCAACCGCCATGACGTGGACGCGCATTGTCGCGATCCCGCTAATTATTGGGGTGTTCTACTTGCCGCTGCCCATGGCCATGTGCAACACCATTGCTGCTATTTTGTTCATGGTGTTTGCCGCCACCGATTGGCTGGATGGTTTTTTGGCGCGGCGTTTGAACCAAACCTCTTCGTTTGGTGCTTTCTTGGACCCGGTTGCCGATAAATTTCTGGTGTGTGCCAGCCTGCTGGTGCTGGTGCATTTGCAGCGTACCGATGTTTTTGTCGCGCTGATCATCATTGGCCGAGAAATCGCCATCTCCGCCCTGCGCGAGTGGATGGCGCAAATCGGTGCCAGTAAAAGCGTGGCCGTGCACATGTTGGGCAAACTCAAAACGGCAGTGCAAATGGTGGCCATCCCCTTTTTGCTCTACGACGGGGTGGTGTTCCAAGTGGTGGACACCCATTTTTGGGGCCAAATTTTGATTTGGCTTGCTGCCGTGCTTACCATCTGGTCGATGGCGTACTACTTGCAAAAAGCAATCCCAGAAATTCGGGCCCGCGTCAAGCGTTAAAACCTTGGCACAGCCAGCCTGTGGCTCAAGGTATAAATGCAAGTTTTCCTAGCTCTAAAAAATTTTTATTTTTTCCTAAAAACTTGGCGAAAACCCATCTAGAATCTCGGCCATCGTGCAAACGACGGCTAAGACGCCAGGACAAAACCACTTTGAAAGGCATCTTGTGAACAAGACAGAATTAATCGAATACATCGCCAAGGATGCGGATATCTCCAAGGCCACCGCAACACGTGCTGTGGAATCAGCGATTGAAGCAGTCAAAAAAACCTTAAAACGCGGTGGTACGGTTTCTTTGGTTGGTTTTGGTACCTTCTCTGTCGGTAAACGCGCTGCCCGCACTGGTCGCAATCCTCGCACTGGCGAGTCGATCAAAATCAAAGCAGCCAAAGTTCCCAAGTTCCGTCCTGGCAAAGCGTTGAAAGATGCAGTGAATTAAGTTTTTTCGAGTGGGTGCTTAGCTCAGTTGGTAGAGCGGCGCCCTTACAAGGCGTAGGTCAGCGGTTCGACCCCGTTAGCACCCACCACTCAAAATTAAAAGAAATCAAGGGCTTAGAGTGATCTAAGCCCTTTTTCTTTGCCCGCTCTACCGCCCGTAATAGACGCTACAAGACGCGCATACCAACCACAAGCAGCAGCCTACCAACTTGCCTAGGCGTAGAATGGCGCGGGTTTGTGGTGATTTGCGAGGTGGTGTATGGCTGGGAAAAAACAATTTGCCAATGGAACGTGGCAATACTCTTTTAAGCGCAAGGGCGTTTTGGATAAGACGCTGTACCTGACTTTTGCAGATGAGGAAGAGGGCGATGCTTATGCGCAAAGGCTCGATGCGCTGCTAGATCGTGGCATTGTCCCGACTGAGCACCAGCCACGGGCGCGGGTGCTGTCTTTGTCTGAGTTGGTGCGCGAGTATGAGCGCGATGCCCATCCATCGCAGAAAGACCGAAGTGCGATTGGGGCGGTGCTTCGGGCGCACGGCGGCATGCCGGTGTCGCGCATTGATGCGGCGTGGGTGGATGCGTGGATCTCGCAGATGAAGCGCATGGAGCATCTGGCCCCGGCCACGATACGGGCGCGGGTAGGGGCGCTGGCCCGGTGTACGGACTGGGGCGCACGAAAGAAGCTACTGCAAATGCCTGATGCGCCGTTGCGCAGTCTGCCAGATGGTTATGCGCAATACACCAAGGCCGATACCGCTGCAGCGGGTGTTGAGCGGGTGGATGTTGAGCGTGACAGGCGTTTAGAGCCTGGTGAATATGAGGCCATTTTGGCTGTGATTGATGGCGGCGTGATTGCGCGTGTGCAGCGGCCGTGGCGATTTGGCAATGAGGCTGCCGTGCGCTGCCTGTTTGTGCTTGCGGTAGAAACCGCTATGCGCCTGCGTGAAATGTTTACGCTGACATTGGCGCAGGTGGATTTAGCCCGCAAGACGATATTCTTGGACAAGACAAAAAATGGTGACAAGCGGCAGGTTCCGCTGTCTTCGGTTGCGCTGCAGGTGCTGCGCGACTATTTGCCGCATGCCACAGAGGGGCAGCTGTTCCCGTGGTGGGACGGGCAGGAAAAAACGCTCCCGGCAACCAGTGATTATTTGAGCAAGCTGTTTGCCGCTATTTTTATCCATGCCGGGGCGCAAAGCCTGCGGTTTCACGATTTGCGGCACGAGGCTACCAGTCGCCTTTTTGAGCGCACGCGGCTGACAGACTTGCAGATCATGCGCATTACTGGGCACAAAAGCCACCGGATGCTGATGCGCTATGCGAACTTGCGCGGGAGCGACCTTTCCGAGCAGCTCTGGTAGTTGATGCGTTGATGCGACCGGCCGTTTGGTCGATGATGATGCGCTCTGCATAGGCAAGCACATCGCGCGTCATAAGGACATAGGCGCGGCCAACGCGGCCAGCAGGGATGTCGCCAGCCCGGATAATTTTCTCCAGCGAGTGCGGATGGATTTTCAGGGTATCTGCCGCTTCTGTGATGTTCATCGTTGGTGGTGTTGCGTTGTTGGTCATGGGTCTGTCGAGTAGTTGTTGGCTGTTTCGGAAATAAAAAAAGCCCCGGATTAGCGGGGCTGTGGTTCGTCAAAGTCAGGGGTAGGGATTGGCGCACGCTTGTCGCGGCGCTGGCGTTTGCGGCGGCTCATTGCCGGGGTTTCTGTGTGATGCCATTCATGCAGTGACCAAAGCAGCCGCGTGACATGCACTCTGGCCGCTGACAGTCTCTTGGGCGCATCACGCGCTGCGCTTGCGCGGCCTCTAGCTCAAGAATGCGGGCATGCTGACGGCGAAGCTCTGCGGCCGCTTTTCCTAGCAATGAGTTTTTGAAGGCACCAACGTCAAGTGCATCCAAAACTTCCGCCAACCGCAGCGCCTCTGGCTGCTCTGTGCTTGTGTGTGTCATTGCTGTGCTTCTCCCTAGTTGGCTGCTTGGGTGGCGCGTACCGCTGTAAAAACTGGCTGAACGTCGATGTTCACCGTGCATGTGCAAAAAAGCAGCCCATCTTTGAAAAGCTGTATTTCTATTTCGGTATGGCCGCGCTCCCAGCCATCATGGTCGTTCCAATCGTGCTCTGCGCAAGCCTCACATGCTTCGTCGATTTCGTATGAATCAGGTTCTTCGTCGTCAAGATTTAGCGTGCTTGGCACGGCGCGCTGCCTGCTTCCGCCAGTGGTGTATGTCCACTTAGCCATTTGCTTGCTCTCCCTGCTTGGCTTGGGCTGCAAGATTGCGTTGCCAAAAATCAAAAGCTGGGTGACTTGCGTTGTCCGCTTCTATCGCGCACATCAGCGCAATCAAAGCCATTCGTGTGCGGCTAGACCGGCCACCACCACCGCCGGGAGTACAGAATTCAATGTCCGCCACGCTTGTGCCATCGCAGATCGACACGTAAACGTCGTTGTCGGCATCAAGACCAACGCGGATAGAGCCATCGGGGCTCATATCGCCAAAACGCCCAACGTCGCGCGCCTTGGGCCATTTGATTGGCTGCTCCATCCCCTGCTGGGTGGCGTGGGTGGCGGAAAGGGTGCGCAAGGCGATTTCGACTTTATCCAGAAGGGTGGATGCGGATGCAATGGACTGATCCATGTGCACGTTCGCGGCCAAATTGAGGTCTTGCTGCGCATCCAACAACCGATCAATCAGATCATCTACTTCCAGTTCCACAACCTGCGCAGGCGCTCCCTCTGCGGGGTGCGCTGGGGCATGTAGCACATAATCAACGGGCGGCAAGCTGCCAGCAACACCGGCGGAAAATGCGTCTGGCGGCAAGTCTTCTGAGAGCTTGGTTTCGAGGGCCTGCCCAAGGATCATGCCCCAGCAGACCCGCTCCACTTCTTCGGCCCATCCTTCTGCAGCGTATTCGCGGTAAAGGTCGATGGATTGTTGCGCTGCCGCGCAAGCAGCCTCTGCTGTGTCGTGCAAAACCAGGTCATCGCATGGGTCGAAGCTGAAGAACTTCGTACCGACTGGCACGGCGGCCTGCACTGCCTGCTGGCTGGCCGGCTTGCGCAGCGGCTCCACGCCCCCCGCGCCGATTGCGGAAAGCTGGGCTTCCAGCTCATTCGCGCGATGATGTACGCGGATCATTTCTTTCCATGCCGCCCGGGCGGCGCTCTCGCTCGATTGGTAGCTGATACGCCAGGATTCGTAGTGTTGTTGGGTCATGATTTTTCTTTGTTGCAGGTTTCGCAGGGGATGCCGCGCTTGGCCTCGGTGATGGTGGCGAACGGGAAACTGGTGTCCACCCGCTTGTAGCCATAGGTGCCGGAATTCGCGATATTGTCGGAAATATTGGCCAGGCGCGTGGAATTGGCGGCAAGCCCGGACAC
>JAANMX010004290.1_pt1 | contig 11449 bp, 9 predicted proteins | sample 7279681 | NCBI WGS metagenome assembly JAANMX01 (sample SAMN14094542, study PRJNA606508) | bioreactor metagenome | isolation source: A lab-scale SPAN reactor treating ammonium-rich wastewater day 351 | place: Ireland: Galway | collected 2018-01-01
TTCTAAAACCGATTTTCTTTAAGGCTTGCTCATGAAGATTAAAACTTGACTGAGATGGATCCATGATATCAAAGCGCAGTACATCAGTCCGGGTATCCGATAAAATCCATCTCAAGCAGTCAGCCAATTTGTCAACTGTCAGGCTGGAAGAAATTAAAGGCTGATAAAGTGAAGAATAAAAACAGGTAAAACTGCTGATTTGCCTCAGACTGAGCTTTCCTTTTTTTTGTAATAGTGTTGGCCAGATACCTTGTGTGACACCCTCTATTTCCAGAGTGAAAATACAGATTTCTTTTGTTTGGCGAATAACTGTAGTCTCCAATAGAAGAAACCAGTCTCTGGATAAGTCAAAACTGTCTTTTTCGCCTGAATCGAAAAGTTTCTTGCAGTCGGCAGGCAAGTCGTTGAAGCTTTCGTATTTCCTGATTTGTTGTTCCATAAGTTTATTTATAGCCAGCACATATATGTTTCGTTTTGTAGTTGCACACGATCCGTATAGTACAAAAATGAAAAAGACTGGCAGTTGTTGAATTCGTGCACACATGTGCGTTATTTTAGTGGTGAAGTTCTTGTCATTCTGTTTTGTCCGGCATCAACTTTCCTACCAGCTTCAGCCCCGCCAGACTGAATATCCCTGCCATTGTCAGGTACAGGCCAACGAGTGATGTACCACCGGCATCAGTCAGTGCTTGTGCGATGATCGGAGCGAGTGCTCCGCCCAGAATGCCTCCTGCATTAAACGCAACGGATACACCTGTGTAGCGTATTCGTGGGGGGAAAAGCGATGGCAGCCATACACCAAGAGGGCCGTATACAAAACCCATGATGAACAGCGCAAGCGAGAGCATTCCCCAGACCAGCCATAGCGATCCTGCTCCCAGAGCTGGGCCAAATGTCAGCCCCAGACCAATCGTTGCAGCGCAGCCCCAGCTCAGTACCTGATTGGCACTGGCCTTGTCGGCACGTATTCCTGCAATGATGATCCCGGCAGCGAGAAATGCTATGGCAGCGAGCTGGGTGATGAGAAACTGTTCGCGATCGTATCCCAGTGTGGTGGTGCCATGGGCGAGTGCAAACGCGGTTGAAAGGTAAAAAATGGCGAAGCAGGCTACCACCGTAAAAGTTCCGGCAAATGTGATGAGTGCGTGCTTGCGTATCAATTCCCAGAAGGGGACCGAAACAGGAGGATTTTGTGCCAGTGCCTGGGTAAATTCCGGTGTTTCATTGATCTTCAGGCGTACCCACAGGCCAAGTACAATCAGGATACTGCTGGCGAGGAAGGGGATTCTCCATCCCCATGCTGCAAAATCTGCGTCACTCAACTGCAGGCCGATCAGCAGAAACAGCCCGTTTGCTGCAAGGAATCCAATCGGAGCGCCCAACTGAGGTACCATTCCGAACCGGCCACGCCATCCCGGAGGAGCGTTTTCAACAGCCAGCAACGCTGCGCCTCCCCATTCGCCGCCCAGCCCCAGTCCCTGGCCAAAACGCAGAATGCACAATAACATTGGGGCTATCCAGCCAGCTGTCGAATAGGTGGGCAGGAACGCAATCAGCAGGGTCGATATCCCCATCAGCAATAATGAGGCAACCAACGTCGATTTTCTGCCGATTCGGTCTCCGAAGTGACCAAACAAAACTGCACCGAAAGGACGCGCAATGAAGGCGAGGCTGAAGCTCAGGAATGACAGCATCAATTGTGCAGATGGAGATTCTGCAGGAAAGAACAACGGCCCGAATACCAGTGCTGCCGCGGTGGCGTAGATATAAAAATCATAAAATTCGATGGTGGTTCCAACCAGACTGGCCACAAGGATACGGCGGTGCTGGCGAAAAGGACTGACCATAATCAGTTTTCCTTCAAGGCTTTCGGATGACCAGGCTGATCCTGGACTTACGGAACGCGAAAGTAATGAGGATCAGGTGGTTTGTCAAATTGAATACAGAAACAGCCTGGAACAGAAAGGAGTTCCAGAGCCCGGCAGATTCTCTTTCTGGAGAAATAACGGGTTATCAGGCCAATGCATCTTTGATCTGATTGAAAGGCTTGTTGTGCAGGAAATTGCGTATGTTATCTGCCAGCAGATTGAGCATGCGTTGTCGGGATTCCACACTGGCCCAGGCAGAGTGGGGTGTGATGATGAGATTCGGATGAGGGTAATCCAGCAGTGGATTACCACTGACTGGCGGTTCTTCTTTCAGGACATCGATGGCTGCACCGGCAATATGTTTTGAGTAAAGGCTTTTCAGCAGATCGGTTTCATCGATCAGGCCACTGCGGGCGGTATTGATCAGGTATGCCGAAGGCTTCATCAGGTTCAGCTCCCGGCTGCTGATCAGGTGGCGGGTATCTTCCGACAAAGGGCAGTGCAGGGTAATGAAATCCGCCTGACGGATGACCTCATCGAATGCTGTTCGTCCAGGCCGGATGGTTGAAGCAGATTTGTGTTCGGCGATCAGCAATTTCATCCCGAATGCTTTGGCAATGTTTGCCACCGCATTGCCCAGTTCTCCGTATCCGACAATACCGAGTGTTTTGCCGGCCAGTTCTGTGATTCCGAAATCAAGCGGACAGAAATAGGAACTCGCCTGCCAGCCACCTCGTTTTATCAGTTGCTGATATTCCACGAAACGGCAGGCAAAGTTCAGCATGAACATGAAAACATGCTGAGCGACGGAGCCGGTGGCATAGTTGCGCACATTGCATACCGGAATGTTGCGCTCGGCAGCCGCGATCAGATCGACGTTGTTATAACCGGTTGCCGCCACACATATCAGTTTCAGCTTGTTTGCAGCATCCAGGGCTGAACGGTCCAGCAGCGTTTTATTGCTGACGACGATTTCTGCTTCCCTGATTCGTTCTGCTACCTGCTCCCGGGAAGTGTTGTCATGATAAACCCAGGGGGATACGACTTGCTCCAGCACCGTTCTATCGATATCACCGCGGGTAACAGAACCGAAATCGAGAAAAACCGTAAGCATGATTGTCTGATAGATGGAATTGGAAAGGGTATTCCAAAAGAATGTAGTGAAAGCGCAAGGTATTGTCAAACGGGTCGACTGGCACGGTTTGGAATGTATTTGTTCCGTGAGTATCTGCAAACGGACAGGCATCACAGAGGTATCACAGAAGGATGTTGCAGAAACAAAAAAGCCGATACAGTTTCCGGTATCGGCCCGCATTCAAACTTAAACGTCAGGTCATTTGAGCGTCAGGATCCAGTCTGCCAGTGCTTTGGCATCTGCATCGCTCACGTTGACGTTTGGCGGCATTGGAATCTGTCCCCATACACCGCTGCTGCCGCCTTTGATTTTACCTGCCAGATATGTGGCTGCATCGTCTTTATCAGCATATTTGGCTGCGATGTCTTTAAGTGCAGGGCCAACGACTTTTGTTTCGACCTGATGGCAGGCGATACAGTTGTTCTTTTTGGCTAAATCGGCATCTGCCTGAGCATAACCGGCTACTAATAATGCTGAAGCAGCAAATGTACCTAACCAAGCTGTTTTCATCATATTTTTCCTTTTATGAATGATTAAGGGAGTGCCATTCTACCGTGAAGCTTACACATTTGCAGTAGTTCATTCAGCGAGTGGATCTCCGGAAGACAACGCCTGCCCTCACACACCCGGGCACTGATTTTTCCATCCGGGGTAGAGCGCATTTTAAGACTGTCGGGTAATTCGGAAAGTTCCAGAGGCAAGGCGATCACTATTTTGTCAAGCGAATAAGGAAGCAGTGCTTTCAGCCAAATTTGCAGTTCTGGCCGGTTACCATGAAGAATTACTGTTTTTGTCGGCTCGAGGAATTCCTCCAGCGTGATCAGCAGACTGCAATGCGAGCTGGCATGCAGTGACAATCCGCTGGAAAAAACATTCAGCGTGCGTTCGGCTGCTTCAAGATAACGCTGTTCATTCAACAGATGGCCCAGTCGTTGCAAAGTAGTGGCGGCAATGCCGTTTCCGGCTGGAATTGCGCCATCATGGCCCGTTTTGGGTCGATGGATGAGTGTTTCGTGGTCATGGCTGGTAAAAAAGAATCCGCCGGATGTTTTGTCCTCAAACCGGGTAAGCAGTACATCGGCCAGGGTAATGGCAAAATCGAGATCCGTCTGCCGGAAATCGGCCTGCAGCAGTGTCAGCAGGCTGTCCAGCAGGAATGCATGATCGTCGAGATAAGCATTCAGATGTGCTTTATCGTCTTTGAAAGTTGCCAGCAGGCGGTCATTCTGCCACAGTCTGCTGCGGATGAAATCCAGCGCCCGCACGGCTGAACTAATCCATTCCTCGCGCTCGAAAATCTGTCCTGCGCGTGTCATGCCCTTGATCATCAGCGCATTCCAGCTCGTCAGGATTTTTTCGTCACGCCCCGGGCGAATACGCTGTTCGCGTTCGTTCAGCAATTTTCTGCGGGCACTGTCGATGAGTTGCTGTGCAGCTTCCTGGCTGATTTGATGGCGTGCTGCGACTGTCTCGATCGATTCCGTGACTGCAAGATGCCAGTGGTGATTCTCGAAGTTGGGTGAGCGGTCGAGGCCATAATAAGCCGCTGTCACCCGATATTCTTCCGGTGTCAGAATTGCCGAAACCGCCTGACGATCCCAGACATAGAATTTTCCTTCTTCGTGCTCAGAGTCAGCATCGAGCGAGGAAAAATAGCCACCTTCCCCGTCTATCCCGGATTGCATTTCCCGTATGACCCAGGCAGCCGTTTCCTCGACTACCTGTTTGAACAGTGGATTGCCGGTCACAAGCCAGGTTTCCGCGTAGAGGGGCAGCATCAGTGCATTGTCGTACAGCATTTTCTCGAAATGCGGAATCTGCCAGGAATGATCGGTGCTGTAACGGCAGAATCCTCCCCCCAGTTGGTCGTACAAGTCGCCTTGTGCCATTTTTTCCAGCGTGTGGGTTACGACATGCAGTGCCCGCGTGTCATTGTCGGTGACATAACGCCGCAGGCAAAACTGTAACTCTGCCGGATGGAGAAATTTGGGTGCATCTCCGAAACCGCCGTCGGTTTCATCGAACAGGCGATTCAATTGCTCCCAGGCACGGTCGATTGGTTGCCGGGAAAGTGCGGAAGCACGGGTATCCGGTGCCGGGAGCGATTGAGCCAGCAATTTCAGCAATACCGCATTCTGCTTCTCGATATCGGTTTTACGCGTGCGATAGAGCTCGGCTACTTTTGGCAGCAGTTCCAGAAACCCTGGCATGCTGTAGCGTGCCTCTTTCGGAAAGTAAGTCCCGCCAAAAAAAGGTTTTTGCTCGGGTGTCAGGAACATAGTCAGTGGCCATCCTCCTGAACGATGGTTCAATGTGTAATGCGCGCTCTGATAAATCTGGTCGATATCAGGGCGTTCTTCACGGTCAACCTTGATGTTGACGAAATGCTCATTCATGGCCGTGGCGACCTGAGCATCCTCGAACGATTCATGCGCCATCACATGGCACCAGTGACATGCGGAATAACCAATGGAGAGCAGTATCGGCTTATCCAGCATCCGTGCGATTTCCAATGCCTCTTCTCCCCACGGGTACCAGTCCACGGGGTTTTCCGCATGTTGCAGCAGGTAAGGGCTGGTTTCTCCGGCAAGATGGTTAGGCATTGGATTTTTGCTGAAAATAGATTAATCGGTGACTGCACCACGGCTGGCAGTGGATACCAGCTTGGCGTATTTCGCCAGTACGCCGCGTGTGTAGCGTGGTGCAGGTGGATGCCAGGCTGCCCGGCGGCGTTCCAGCTCGGCTTCAGGAACATTCAGTTGCAGCAGGCGACGGTGTGCATCGATCGTAATCGAATCTCCCTCTTGTACCAGGGCGATCGTTCCGCCGGCGAATGCTTCCGGTGCCACATGGCCCACCACCATTCCGTAGGTACCACCGGAGAAACGCCCATCGGTAATCAACCCGACCGAATCACCCAGCCCTTCACCGATCAGTGCTGAAGTGGGAGAAAGCATTTCGCGCATGCCGGGTCCGCCCTGTGGGCCTTCGTAGCGGATGACCACCACATCACCTGGCTGGATTTTGCGTTCAAGAATGGCAGCCATGCAGGTTTCTTCAGAATCGAACACTCTGGCGGGACCGGTAATACTGGGATTTTTGATGCCGGAAATCTTGGCAACCGCACCTTCTGATGAAAGATTACCTTTCAGGATCGCCAGGTGCCCCTGTTCATATACCGGATTGTCCCAGGGTTGAATCACATCCTGATCGGCACGCGGCTGTTCGGGAATGTCTTTCAGCACTTCCGCGATGGTTTGTCCGCTGATGGTCAGACAGTCGCCGTGCAGCAGGTCGTGTACCAGCAACATTTTCATCACTTGCGGAATACCGCCCGCTTTGTGCAGATCCGTGGCTACATAGCGCCCGGAAGGTTTCAGATCGCACAGTACCGGTACGCGTGCACGAATGGCTTCGAAATCATCGATGCTGAATTCCACTTCGGCTGCGTGGGCGATGGCCAGCAGGTGCAGCACGGCATTGGTCGAACCTCCCACCGCCATGACGACAGATACCGCATTTTCGATGGATTTGCGGGTGATCAGGCTGCGCGGCAGAATCTGCTTTTTGACCGCTTCCACCAGTACTTCGGCGGAGCGTATGGCGCTGATCCGTTTTTCCTCATCTTCTGCTGCCATGGTGGAAGAGTAAGGCAGGCTCATTCCCATTGCCTCGATGGCAGATGACATGGTGTTGGCTGTGTACATACCACCGCACGAACCGGCGCCGGGACAGGCATGGCGTTCGACTTCCAGCAGCTCATGATCGTCTATCTTGTGCGCGGTATGCTGTCCGACAGCTTCGAAAGCGCTTACGATGGTCAGATCACGGCCCTGGTAATGGCCGGGTTTGATGGTACCGCCATAGACGAAGATGGACGGTACGTTCAGTCTGGCCAGCGCGATCATGGCGCCAGGCATGTTTTTATCGCAACCACCGATGGCGATGACGCCATCCATACTTTCCGCCTGTACGCAGGTTTCGATCGAATCGGCGATCACTTCGCGCGAAACCAGAGAATACTTCATGCCTTCGGTACCCATGGAGATCCCGTCGGATACGGTGATGGTGCCAAACATCTGTGGCATGGCACCGGCGGTTTTCAGCGCATGCTCGGCGCATTTGGCAAGGGTATCCAGCCCCATGTTGCAGGGTGTGATGGTGGAAAAACCGTTGGCAACCCCGACGATAGGTTTATCGAAATCTCCGTCACCGAAACCGACTGCGCGTAACATGGCGCGGTTGGGGGTGCGTTGTGCACCTTGGGTGATGGTCTGGCTGCGTCGATTATCTGGCATATTGTTTCCTCATGGACAGGTGAATGAATTACGGGCCCGATAAGGGGATGATCGCGGGTGATGTCTGCTGCGATCAGTGGGCATTGCCGTATAATGAATATTTTACCGTAAGTCAGGCTGCTGCCCATGCTCGTTCACCCACAATTCGATCCGGTTGCCATTTCCATCGGTCCGCTTGCTGTTCGCTGGTGCGGGTTGATGTACCTACTCGGATTTTCACTGTCCATTCTGTTGGGGCGTTATCGCATCCGACAACAGCCCAATGGCGTGTTTACCCGGGAAATGCTGGATGATGCATTGTTCTACGGAGTGCTGGGTGTGATTCTGGGTGGGCGTCTGGGTCATGTCCTGTTTTATGAACCGGGTTACTATCTGCAGCATCCGCTGGAGATATTGGCCATCTGGCAAGGTGGCATGTCCTTCCACGGCGGGTTTCTCGGTGTTGCCATCGCCATGCTGTGTCTGGCGCGCAAGTACCAGCTTTCATGGCTGGCCGTCACGGATTTCATCGCACCGCTGGTGCCGCTTGGATTGGGAGCAGGGCGTATCGGTAATTTCATCAATGGTGAATTATGGGGGCGCCCCACCGATGTGCCGTGGGGGATGATTTTTCCGTATGCGGATAATTTGCCGCGCCATCCCTCACAACTTTACGAGTTCGCATTGGAAGGACTGGCGCTTTTCGCGCTGATCTGGCTTTATTCTGCCAAGCCAAAGCCGCTGGGTGCCGTTACCGGAATGTTCATGATCGGCTATGGTGCATTCCGCTCGTTCTGTGAGTTTTTCCGTGAGCCGGATGACGGTTTTCTCGGCATCATGACGCTGGGTATCAGTATGGGGCAGTGGCTGTCCCTGCCGATGATTGCAGCCGGTATCGCGCTTTTATACTGGGCATACCGATATGACGGCAAACCGGAAAAAGCGGCCCGGAAACTGCCGCGCGAGCGTAAAAATCGGGATTGACCGGCGGAATCGATCGGATATGGCTATGCCCTCTGATTTGCCGGCCGGGAACAATTCCCGGTATCGGCTCGTTACCACGGCAGCAGGTGATACCCTTCTACAGCTTACTGGCAGCTTTACGCTCACCTCACTTGATCGATCATTTCCCACAGTAACAAAAGAACTGGCAAAACTGGCCAGCCAATCTGACGCTAGTAGCCTGCACTGGGATCTGACGGATATCAGCCAACTGGATTATGCGGGAGCAGTCATGTTGTGGCGGATATGGGGTGAACAACGGCCTGCACATCTGCTGTTGCGACCCGAGCAGGAGAGAATGTTTTTGCGGCTGGAAAAGTCGGTATCGTTACCCGAGCAGCCACGACGCATATTGTTTTTGCCCATCTCTATGTTGGGAAAACAGTTGCTCCGCTTTCTCGACCATTTGACCGGCATGATCACCCTGTCCGGGCAGATCGTGCTGGATCTTTTTTTTCTGATGACCCATCCAGGCAGAATTCCGGCGCGGGAAATTTCTGCAAACCTGTATCGTACCGGTGCGCAGGCCCTTGGTATTACTGCTGTCGTGGGATTTCTGATCGGTATCGTCCTAAGCTATCTTACTTCAGAGCAGTTACATATGTTCGGGGCGGATATCTACATCGTCAATATTCTCGGGATGAGCATCATCCGGGAACTGGGCCCGATGCTCGCCGCCATACTGGTTGCCGGCCGTTCCGGTTCTGCCATGACAGCACAATTGGGTGTCATGCGTGTTACTGAGGAACTGGATGCGCTGACGGTGATGGGCATTCCCCACAGCATGAGGCTGGTGCTGCCCAAAATCATCGGACTGGGCATTGCCTTGCCCCTGATCGTACTCTGGACCAGTGCAATCGCGTTGCTGGGCGGGCTGGTGGCGGCAGAACTACAGATCGGGTTGAGTATTCACTATGCGCTGACTGCTTTGCCTGATACCGTGCCGATTGCCAATTTATGGCTCGGTCTGGGTAAAGGGATGGTTTGTGGTATGACGATTGCCCTGATCGCCTGTCATTTCGGGTTGCGCATCAAACCCAATACCGAAAGCCTGGGAGAAGGCACCACCAATTCCGTGGTGACTTCGATAACCGCCGTCATTCTGATCGACGCCATCTTTGCCGTGGCATTTTCCAATATCGGCATCAGGATAGCGAGCTGATGGCAACCATCGATCCGGTTATCGAGATCACCGGGCTGACTACCCGCTTTGGCAGCCATATCATCCATGAAAATATCGATCTGACGGTATACAAGGGAGAAATTCTGGCGCTGGTCGGCGGCTCCGGCAGCGGCAAAACCACTTTGTTGCGTCAGATGCTCGGGTTGGTCACGCCTGCACAGGGCAGTGTCAGGATATTAGGGGCGAGACGATATGATTGCGGCCGTGAGGAACAGAGAAAACTGCGTACTCGTTCTGGTGTGCTGTTTCAGCAGGGTGCACTGTTCAGCGCGTTGACGGTTTTCGAAAACGTGGCGTTGCCATTGCGGGAAATGCGTACGTTGTGTGAGGGCACGATACGCGAACTGGTCATGCTGAAACTCGGTATGGTCGGTGTCGAGGCACAACATGCCCGGAAAATGCCAGCGGAGCTATCGGGCGGGATGGTCAAGCGGGTTGCACTGGCACGTGCCCTGGCGCTGGATCCGGAGCTGCTGTTTCTGGATGAACCCACCGCCGGACTCGATCCTGCACTGAGCGAGGGTTTTGTCGACCTGGTACGCTCATTGCGTGAGGAGCTGGCGCTGACGGTCATCATGGTTACGCATGATCTGGATACCCTGGTTGCGATTTCCGATCGCGTGGCTGTACTGGCCGACCGGCGTATCGTTGCACTGGGGCCGATACCGGAAATCATCACCATCGATCATCCGTTCATCACGGCCTTTTTTGGAGGGATGCGCGGCCGTAATGCATTGCGTGCTCTGCAGCAACACTGATTTATTTGTCGCCCTGCTATTTCATTCGAATTTCAAACCAAGGAAACACAATGTCCAACAGTACCCTGACACTTGCCCAGATGTTGATTGCACGTCGTTCGCTGACACCAGACGACGACGGTTGCCAGAAAATGATCATGCATCGTCTGGCAGGGCTTGGGTTCAAAAGCGACTCCATGACCTTCGGCGAAGTGGAAAACCTGTGGACGAGAAAAGGTTCCGACGCACCATTGGTATGTTTTGCCGGGCATACCGATGTCGTGCCGACCGGGCCGGTTGCACAATGGGACAGCGATCCTTTTACGCCGGTGGTTCGGGATGGCTTTCTCTACGGGCGCGGTGCGGCGGATATGAAAACCTCCTTGGCTGCCTTCGTTACTGCGATCGAGGAGTTTATTGAGCTGCATCCCGATCACAAAGGCTCGATTGCACTGCTGATCACCTCGGATGAAGAAGGGCCGGCAGTGGATGGTACGGTAAAAGTCGTGGAAGCACTGCAGATGCGCGGGGAAATGATCGATTATTGCATCGTGGGCGAGCCCACCTGCACCAACCAGTTGGGCGATACCATCAAAAACGGCCGACGTGGCAGTTTGTCAGGTAATCTGACTATCAGAGGCATCCAGGGGCATATTGCGTATCCCCATCTGGCCAGAAATCCTATCCATACGGCCGCACCGGCCATTGCCGAGCTTGCGCAAACCGTGTGGGACAATGGTAACGAGTATTTCCCCGCCACCACCTGGCACATTTCCAACATTCATGGCGGTACCGGCGCAACCAACGTCATTCCCGGCGAAATCAACCTGCTGTTCAATTTCCGTTTCTCCACCGCCAGCACGGTGGATGGGCTGAAGCGGCAGGTGACCGGAATCCTGGACCGGCACGGCGTGGAGTTCACGCTGGAGTGGTCGTTGTCCGGGATGCCCTTCCTCACCCCCCGCGGGGGGCTGGTCGACGCGCTGGCGCGCGCAATCGACACCGAACTGGGGGTGCGCACCGCGCTGTCCACCACCGGCGGCACCTCGGACGGGCGCTTCATTGCCACGATCTGCCCGCAGGTCGTGGAGTTCGGGCCGTGCAACGCCTCCATCCACAAGCTCGACGAGCGCGTCGCTGTCGAGGACGTGGACGCGTTGCGCCGCGTCTACCAGCGCACGCTGGCCAACCTGCTGCTGAAGTCCTGATTCGATGCAACCGCATGCCGCCACGACCTTCCAGACCCT
>JAANMX010004291.1_pt1 | contig 11447 bp, 13 predicted proteins | sample 7279681 | NCBI WGS metagenome assembly JAANMX01 (sample SAMN14094542, study PRJNA606508) | bioreactor metagenome | isolation source: A lab-scale SPAN reactor treating ammonium-rich wastewater day 351 | place: Ireland: Galway | collected 2018-01-01
AAATACCGCCCCACGCCGCAGGGCAAGACCCGGCGGATACGAAAAAGTGGCCCGTTCGTCTATCGGTTAGGACGTCAGGTTTTCAACCTGAAAAGAGGGGTTCGACTCCCCTACGGGCTGCCACTTCCTCCAATTTTTCATGATTTTCCCTTTTCTATCATATGGATACACGCGCGTGTCCCAGTCGCGAGCATACTGTGTCCCAGATTACGCGCCCTCAACGATAAGCCGAACAATCTGCTGACGGTCGACAGCCCGCGTATAGCGCTCTACCTCCCCAAGGGTTAGATGGCCCGCCATCGCCGCGATCTGATGTGTGGATTTCCCCTGCTCCGCCCAGTAGACGCAGAATGCCTTGCGCAACCCATGCAACCTTGCCTTCATGCCGGCAGCGGCGGCGGCATCACGAAAAAGGTTACCTAGGCTTTCAGGAGTATAAGGCTTTCCATATTTGTTCAGGATGAAGGTCGGTGCGATGTCAGGAGTCCGAGCAATTACAGAGCGCAGCTCCTTGGTCAGCGGAACATTGCATGTGACCCCTGTTTTCTGTCGATCGAACGTTAGCAGCCCACCGCTCATATTGTGTCGACCAATTCTCACCAGATCGACACGAGCCGCGCCGGTGTAAAGCGCCAAATCGAATATCAGGCGCCCGACCGTTCCTATATCCCAGCGGGCAATGAACGCGCCTATGTCGGCGGCGTCAGCAGTAGGAAAGCCTTTCGATTTTGGTCGGTCCAATTCCATTCCGGTCATCGGATTCCGTTCAATGATATGCAAGCGACGCGCATGTTCAAATACCGGCTTGAGGGCCTTGTATTCGCTGACAGCAGCTTGGCCGCCCTTTTGGTAGAGCGCGATCTCTATGGCTTTCTGAGTGATGTCGGAGAGCAAGCGATCCCCTTGGGCGGAAACATAACGGCGCAGGATTGCCAAGCGTGCTTTTTGGGTGTTTCTTGCGTATCTTGCCCACTCCTTGTTTCCAGAAAGATACAGATCAACCGCCCATGCAAAGCTATTCTTTTGAGGCCTTTGTGCCTCTTGGGGGCTATGCTCCCAACGCACATGTTCAGCCCAGTACGCCGCCATAACTCGCGGATCGTTCGGCGGCAATCCATGAACATTTAACGAAATCTCCTTTCCGTTTCGCCGATAGTAATGAAACCAACGGCCTCGACGTTTGCGCGATCTGAGATAACCTGCCATTACGGCTAATCTCCGTTGAATGGACGGTCGGCAGAGTAGGTAATGGTCTGCGCGTTATACTCAAAGGTCACTCCGTCTGGACCTATCCGCACAATTCGCGCATCAGCACGAAAGCTTGACACAATTTCGTAAATATCGCGCACCTGCTTTTCAGTTGGTAAGGATGGGGCGACAGGACGACTCATCGGATGGACCTCAATCACAGTAGCGTACTAATCGCGTGATAATCGCGTCACGCACGGCACAAGCCATAAAACTTCATTCAGGATCTACCATGTTGCACTCAACATATTCCACGAGAGCAGTTGAGGGCAGATAGTAATTGCGCCCAACCATTACGAAGCGAACCTTCCGGTCCCTTATAAGGCGGCGAATCCTTCCGATGGGCCATCCCGTGATTTTTGACAGCTTCTGGGGTGATACAAAGTCTTGCGACAACAGCACATTTTGTGTCATATCTGATCTCAACGATGGAAATTCATCAGGGCCCACGCAATTGCGCTACGATTCGATCAAATATAACACATATGTATTGCGAGTCAAGACTTGAGGCCTAAACTCGACAACGTGGCAATCGGCACGCGACTGAGCCTGTTACGCCAAAGCAGACATCTGTCTCAGGGTGACATGGCTAAGGAATTGGGCGTCTCCGTCGCCGCCTACCGAAACTACGAATGGGGCAATCGTGAGGCTCCCGTCTCAGTGCTAGCCAAAGCTGCGGAGATGGCGGGCACCACAATCGATAACCTGGCTCTAGGGGAGGTTGGGCTCTCAACTGAAGCAATAGCAAAACAACTGTCACGTATTCTTCCGCTCTTGCCCCAAGCCCAGCGAGATGACTGCTCACGGCATATAGGAGCGATTGCTTTCTTGCTTAAGCAAACGCTGTCGAAGCCTGAATTCAGCGACCGCGACATCGAAGAGTACATGGCATCCCGGGAGAAAACAGCCGATGAAAGATAAAGAATTTCTGTCCAGCTACAACAACAATCTAATAAGTGGATTGACGCACAACATTACGAAAACCGCAAAACTCTGCTACTTTCTTATGGCGTTACTCATCCCCGCCCTTGTCATTAGGCAGGAGCAAGCCGAAACGTCCCTCATCCTATTTCTTTTGAGCCTTATAGGTGCGTTTGGTGTCGTTATTCTCACTTGGGTTATCTACGGCTTAGAGAAAAAACGGGCGCCGCAGCACTAGCTTTCGCCGCATACGCTCAAAGGATGAGCCGTCGACACAAGGCGAAATGCAGACAATCACTACGCTTTGAAAAGGTACTCCTACGGCACAGCAATGCCAACTGAGTTCCGGTCACGGCTGGTGGGCAGGTCTCGTCCGCATTCAAACTGTGGTTCAATATGGCCCGGTTGTACGCCCCCTTCTAGCATCCTGTTCAATAGCAGATTCACGCCTTGCTCATACAGCCATCAATCAGATTTGACGTCATCACCGAAACGCAAAGGAGGCAGACCGAGCTCATAAAGATACCGATTATGCTTATTGGCCGCCGACTGGATCCGTTCGTTCAGATTATTTAGCTGGTGATGCACGGCTGCTAGATCGACGTCCTGCGCAATTTCAGCAGTGCTTACATAGCGGGAAATGTTGAGATTGAAGTCGTGTTCTTTCTCGATCTCCTCCAGGGTGACCACCCGCGAATAACGGTTCTCTACTTTGCGGTGCTTGTAGGTCTCCACGATCTTGTTGATGTGCTCGGGCAGGAGCACGTTTTGTCTCTTGCCCGGATGATAGTGCTCAGCCGCGTTGATGAACAGCACGTCATCGGTTCGCTTGCACTTCTTCAGCACCAGAATGCACACCGGAATGCCGGTCGAATAGAACAGCTTGGCCGGCAGGCCGATTACCGTATCGATATTGCCGTCCTTCAGAAGTTTGCTGCGGATCGTCTTCTCGGCCCCGCCCCGGAACAGAACGCCGTGCGGCAGGATGATCGCCATGGTTCCGTCTTTCGCCAAGAAATGGAACCCGTGCAGCAGAAAGGCGAAATCTGCCGCCGACTTGGGCGCAAGCCCATAGTCTCTGAAGCGAAAATCCTTAGCCATCTCCTCGGTCGGATTCCAGCGGTAACTAAAGGGCGGGTTGGCGACCACAGCGTCGAACTCGATCTTTTTCGCCGGATTCGGCTCGCGCAGGATGTCCCAATCGTTTTCTAGGCTGTCGCCGTGATGGATTTCGAACTCTGTGTCTCGCACACCGTGCAGCAGCATATTCATCCGAGCGAGGTTGTAGGTGGTGATATTCTTTTCCTGCCCGTAGATTTTGCCGATACCATGCTTGTCCATGTGGCGACGCACGTTCAAGAGCAGCGAGCCCGAGCCGCAGGCGAAATCATAGACCCGTTTCAGCTTCTCACGCTTGCCCGAGACCGGGTCTTGGCCGTCGAGCGTGACAATGCCCGACAGGATGCTGGAAATCTGTTGCGGGGTATAGAACTCGCCTGCCTTCTTGCCCGAGCCGGCGGCGAACTGACCGATCAGATATTCATAGGCATCTCCCAGAAGATCACGCTCGCTAGGGAAGCCCGCCAACCGCTCAGCGATCTTCTGGATGATCGTGCAGAGCCGGGCATTGCGCTGCTTATAGTCCTTGCCCAGCTTTTCGGAGTCCAGGTTGATCTCGGAGAAAAGGCCCTGGAAGCTGCTGGAGAAAGATTCGTTCTCGATGAACTTGAAGCCGCGCTGGAGCGTGCGCAAGAGCCCGTCGCTGTGGGTGCGCGCCATCTCGGCGATGGAACTCCAGAGATAGGGCGGTTCGATAACATAATGCACCTTGCGGCGCATCACCTCTTCAAATTCTTCCGTGTCACCGGGGTTTTCTTCATACCAGACCTGAAGTTGGCTTGAGGCACCGCTTTTCCGCAAGACGTCGGGCGGTAGATCCGGCCAGTCGGCCCCGAGCTCAGCTTTCGCGGCCTCCTCGTAACTGTCGGAAAGATAGCGCAGGAACAGAAACGATAGCATATAGTCGCGGAAGTCATCTGCGTTCATCGCCCCGCGCAGCTCGTCGGCGATGGCCCAGAGCGTCCTGCCCAGTCTGATCTGGTCTTGCTCGGTCATACGGGCGCCTCCGCTGCCTCAGCCTCGGGGAATAGCTCGGGGTTGAACCGGTAATCTCTCATGAAGTTGTCCAGTACCTTGCGGAAAATGTCCTTGTTCTCTGGCATCATTTCGGTCGGCTCGAATAAGTGATAACTGCCATGACTAAAAAGTTGGATATAGCGGAAGTGCAACGTGCCGTCCTCATCATCCGGGTCGCGCTTCATCACGTCGCCGAAATGGCTGAACCCGTGAAAAGTGGCCGTTTTCTCCATGATGCTGCGCAGGACGGTAAAGTGATAGGTGTAGAGCCTGCCGGAGAGCGCGGCCTCAGTGAGTTCCTTCATCATCGCGACGTGGTAGAAGCGCGGCGTCTGACCCGTGTTGCGCAACTGCCAACCGTTCCCGTCGCGGCTCAGGAAGAACTGCCACGGATTGCTCAGCTCATTGCACAGAACGTTGAAGAACAGCGTGTGATGAGAGGAGACAACCGCTTTGAGCCGATCCTGCGCTTTCAGCATCCGCGCTAGATGAGCGGCGACGGCGATGGCGTTGTTTTCGTCGAGCGAGGAAATCGGATCGTCGATGTAGAGGTATTTCACCCAGTCATAGGGTTCCTGACCGTCGATGGCGAGCTGCGCTACCGCTAGAAAGAAGCACCAGATGAAGATGTTTTCTTCGCCGCGCGAGATCTTGATAGGCAGGGGCACGTCCTCGCCGGCCGCATCCCTCGCGGTCTCGCGCCAGAACAAGACTGTACCCTCATCATAGTCGATCTGGAAATCGAAGGTGCAGTAGCGGCGCAGGACGGGGCGGATGCGGTTCTCCATCTCCAGCTCGGCAAGGCCGACGAAGAAGGCGGATGCTGTATTCATCCGCAACACGCGGTCGTGGTCGTTTTGCAGGTCGTTATCCCAGCTGAAGAGATCCTCGGTAAAGGCGTTGAAATAGAGCGTATCGCGGGCCGTGACCACGCCGGCTTCGTCGCGTGCCTTACCGAGCTCCTTGAACGCCATCGACAGCCGCGTTTTGCCGGTGCCGTTATGGGCAAAAACAAGGGTGCATTTCTTGTTCTTCCCCTCGATTTCTTGCCGCAGGTGGGCAGCAAGCGCCTCGATTGTGTCGAAGGACTGCGCATCCGCCATTGCTCAACCTGCCTCCTGCGGGAAAAGCTGCTGCATCAGGCCGCGCTTGTGGGCTTTCAGCGCCTTGATCTTCTTGTTCTGCGCGCGGATTAGCTCGTCGAGCGAGGTGAGGCAACCGGCAATCTTCTGTTGCTCCAACTTAGTAGGACAAGGGATCTCGAAGTCCCGAATATGATCAAGGTCTCCGCGGGGCATCTTTACGCCCTTCGCACCGTCCATGACGTGAGCAATGAAGCGATCCGACATCAACAGATGACCCAGAAATGTTCGGACGATACTGTCCCCGGGACGTGCGACCAAAACATCATTTGATGCTCCGCCTATCCGGTCAGCGATCCAGACCTTTCGCAAATAAGGGCGAATGTTCGACACCAGGATATCGCCTTCACGGTATGCAACGGCGCTTGCCAAAGGGGGGGGCTCGGGAGTTGCCGACAACCCACCAAAATCGGGGAGCAGGTTCACGGTGCTGACGTAATGACCCAAGGGGATATGTTCGCGCCCAACGCGTTCCCGAATAAACTGCACTATGCCTTTATCTCCCAAGCGCGCCGCCTTCCACGCCCCCGCGTCGCGGAATTCCGAGAAGCGCAGGCGGGGGATAGTCTCGCCGGGGGCGGGGAAAAGGCGCTGCATCAAAGCCGTCTTGTAATCCTTCAGCGCCGCCAGCCGCTCACCTTCCGCCCGGATCAGTTCGTCGAGCGAGGACAGGCAATCAGCGATCTTTTGTTGTTCGCGCTCATCCTTCGGGTATGCCAGCTTTACTTCCGCAAGCTGCGACTTGGAGATGCCGAGAACTTTTGCACCCTGGGCGCGTTCCTGTATCTGGGTTCTGATCCCACTGGACGCGAACAGGTAAGCCCCAAACCCTGAGATCAACCTTCTCTCGATCTGTCTAGCCAATATCGTGTGCAGACCGGCAACCAGCTTTTCCCCATCGGTATCAATGATTTCAATCGCTCTACCGACGTCCACGATGTCCTCCGAAGCATCGGCGAACACGATATCACCCGGTTCGCAATAGGCATCTTCGGCACGTTTCACCGCAAGTTCGTCGTGGAGGAAGGGAACAACCTCTTCGCCTAGGCGAAACGTGCTGTTAAGCCCTTTGTGGATATCGCCGTAATGGATGTTTCTGACACTGCCGGCCTCATAGTTGAGCCGATCCCTTGGCCAAGAGTTGGTGGGCTTAAACCGATAGACGTCCCCCAACCGCTTCACCTCCCACGGCCCGGCATCGTGGAATTCGGGGAAGCGCAGGCGGGGGGCAGGGCCTTTGGCTTCAGTACTCTTCATAAACTTCCAGCCCCGAAATCTCGCGCCCTTCGGCCTTGCGGCGCAGAAGGGGGATGACGTCATCCATCAGTGCAAGCTCAGCTCGCGCCCGCGCCTTCCAGCCAAGACCTCGGGGGCGGAACAGATCGGTCAAGGTGTCGGGATCAAAGATGTAGCGATCAAGAGTCAGATCGACGAAGCGCTGCAGTGCCTCGGCGGACAGGTCGTGCTTCCCGGCGATGCTGGCAAGCTCGGCCGCCTGACGCCCGGCCTTGAAGCGTTCGTAGCCCTTGCGGACTTCCTCCTCGCTCAGCCCCTCGCCCTCCTTCAGTGTGGCGACATAGGCCTCGAGGTCGTCTCGTTCCTCCATCAGGCGGGCGGAAGAGGCGAGCAGGCGCATGAGTTCTTCGCGAGTCATCCTCTGCCGCTTCGGCACGGCCTGGCTGAAACGGACGATGAGACACATGATGTAGTCGTAATCGATCAGCGCACTGTCAAAGAGCACGAACTCAAAATCGATTTGTTCGGCAGGATTTTCGGGGTCATCCCGCGTGCGGCTTTCCTGCTGCAGGCGCCTGGCCGTTTCCAAATACTGGGCAGAAAAGGCGCGCAGATCGTCGCGGGGGATCAAGGATTCGATCTGGGCCTTCTGCTCTGGGGTCTGGTCGGTGTACTGGTCAAGTTGGGTGGTGAGCCGCTTGATCTCTTTGAAGCGCTCGATAAAGCCCGCGCGCGCCTCATCGCCTTTGAGGTTGCTCACCTCCTCGGGGCGGGGTTGAAGCCCGTGCGCAGCCATGAAGTCCTTCAGCTTTCGCGTGGCATCCTCGAGCTTCCCGATCACCTTTGGCGCAGGATCGACCAGCCAGACTTCCTTGGCCCGGTCTGGCGCCTCGCCCGAAAAGAGCGCAATGGCCTCGTCCACCGCATCACGCTGAGCGCGGAAGTCAAGCACATTGCCGTAAGGCTTGGAATCGTTCAGCATCCGGTTGGTGCGCGAAAAGGCCTGGATGAGGCCGTGATATTTCAGGTTCTTGTCAACATAGAGCGTGTTGAGATAGGCCGAATCGAAGCCCGTCAGCAGCATGTCCACCACGATGGTGATGTCGATTTTCTTCGCGTGCGGCAGGTCTCTGTTGGGATATTTCTGGCCTTTGATTCGCTGCTGCACATCCTGATAATAGCTGTCGAAATTCGCCAGATCGTGATTGGTGCCATAGCGGGCGTTATAGTCGGCGACGATCTCTGCCAGCGCCGCTTTCTTGCGACCGGGCTCCTTCTTGTTATCCTCCAGCTCCTGAGGCAGGTCCTCCTGCAGTTGGGCAACGTCGCGGTCGCCTTCTGCCGGCGGCGAGAAGACGCAGGCAATATTGAGCGGCATGAAGTCCTCATCCTGCACGGCGCGCTCGGCCTGAGCTTCCCGGAAGAGGCGAAAGTAGTCAATGGCGTCGTCAATCGAGGCCGTCGCGAAGAGCGCGTTGAACTTGCGCTGGTTGGTGGCCAAGTCGTGCTTGGCCAGGATCGCATCGACCACGGCACGCCTTGCCAGCGTCTCGCCGGGTTTGATGGGAGCGCCGTCGGGCTTGAAGTAGTCCACATGGAAGCGCAGCACGTTGCCGTCGTCGATGGCGTGGGTGATGGTGTAGGCGTGGAGCTCCTTTTCAAAGACCTCCTTTGTCGTCATCAGACGCGCTTCCTGATCCTCGATCCGGACGGCGGTGGCATTCTGCTCGAAGATCGGCGTGCCGGTGAAGCCGAAGAGCTGAGCGTTCGGGAAGAATTCACGGATCGCCTTGTGGTTTTCGCCGAACTGGGAGCGGTGGCATTCATCGAAGATGAAAACGATGCGCTTGTCACGCAACGGCTCAAGGCGCTCACGATATTGCCGCTTATTCGTTCCGTCCAGCGCGAGACCCAGCTTCTGGATCGTGGTGACGATCACCTTGTTCCTGTAGTCGTCGGACAGTAGCCGCTGCACCAGAGTTTCGGTGTTTGTGTTCTCCTCGACGCAACCGGGCTGGAAGCGGTTGAACTCGTCGCGCGTCTGTTTGTCGAGATCCTTCCGGTCGACCACGAAGAGGCATTTCTCGATGTCAGAATTGTCCTTGAGCAGAGTCGATGCCTTGAACGAGGTCAGCGTCTTCCCCGAGCCGGTGGTGTGCCAGATGTAGCCATTTCCTCGGTTCTCGTGGATACAGTCGATGATCGCCTTGACCGCATAGACCTGATAGGGGCGCATCATCATGAGCTTTCGCTCGTTCTGAATGAGCACCATGTAGCGATTGATCATCTCGGCCAAGGTGCACTTAGCCAAGAACTGGTCAGAAAATTCCGATAGATGCTCAACCTTCTTGTTGTCGCGAGTGGCCCAGCGATAGATCGGTAGGAACCGCTCCTCGACATTGAAGGAGAAATGCTCGTTGTTGTTGTTGGCAAAATACCAGGTCTGGCTGCGATTGCTGATGATGAATAGCTGCATGAAGCACAGCAGGCTGTTCCCGTAGCCATTACCCGGATCGTTGCGATAATCGACAATCTGCTGCATCGCCTTGCGCGGCGAGACCTGCAGCGATTTTAGTTCGATCTGCACTAGCGGCAAGCCATTGAGGAGCAGGATCACATCGTACCGGTGATGGCTGCTCCGCGTGTTCATCCGCAGTTGACCAACGACCTCAAAGCTGTTCTTGCACCAGTCCTTCAGGTTTACGAGTTGGTAATGCAGTGGCGTGCCATCTTCGCGCTCGAAAGTATTCCAGTGCCGCAACCGCTCCGCAGTGGCGAACACGTCTGGCGTCACGATTTCTTCGAGCAGCCGCTCAAACTCGCTGTCGGTCAACCTGACCCGGTTCAGGGATTCGAATTTTTCGCGGAAGTTTCGCTCAAGCCCCTCTTGATCACGAATGTCATCGCGATGCGAATACTTAAGCTCTGCGAGCTTTCTAATGAACTCCTGCTCGATCTCTGTTTCTTTAGTCATTCATTCCGCCGGATCTTGCAGCCGCACTGTCACGCATGCGGCGGGGTAGGTCGTCCCTGAACTAGCCTCTGCTTCCAAACGTGTCGAGATACCAACGCCACCATTCGACCCGAAAAGCTACAGAAACCACCCCGTAGCAGATCGGCGACAGACCTCAGGAAGGCAGACAAAGCTTGCTGCTTCAATGCGATATTCTCAAGGTTTTTCGTTAGTTTGACCAGTTTCTGTCAGGAAAGGCAATGATGCACTGGGGCAGCGGCCAAGGTCGTCTGCGCCGTCACTCTGCGCCATGCGGCCGGATCCGTGCAGATCTGCCCGATCTCAACCGGCCGTCATATTGTCACCACCACCATACCCGTGCTGTTCCAGCAGCTCTCGCACGAGAACGGGGAATGCCTTGTCCTCTCGCTCCCCTTGATCATCAATCGCGTAAGATAGCTGAGCGGAGTTCTGACCTTCAGCGTGCAATCGACGTCATGTCCCGGGTGCGCTTCGAGGTGGTGGAGCCAAACTGTCAGGTTCCCCTGCCCCTCTGCCTTCGGAAGTTCATCCCCACGCATGTCGCAACTACCTCAGGGGAGTCCTCGTTTCTCCCGGAACAGTTCTGCGGCTGGCACCCCGAGCGCGTCGGCGATCCTGAGGATGGTCTTGAGGCCCGGATTGCGTTCTCCGCGTTCAATGCCTCCGATGTACGTTCGGTCAAGCTCCACGGTCAGCGCAAAGCCTTCTTGCGAGTGGCCCTGCGCCTTGCGCAGCTCCCGTACCCGCCTCCCGAAGTCCTCGACCGTAAACTTGCGCTCCATGCCCATGTAGCACAATAAAAGGGGTTTAATCGTCCACGGACTAATCGTATCATTCTGGCGACCGTCAGTTTTCTTTGAACCTTTAGCGATCTTCCAACACTTCGATGATCAAAGCGCACAGCACGTTCGATGAGCCGATCATGGTTCAACTTTTGTCAGATCTGGCTCCACTGCCGGCTGGGAGTGGCAGATGTAGCGCTGTTGCTCTGGTCCATGACCACGAACAAATGACGGCCAGTCGGGCCGAACACCCGGTTATCCATCCTCCATCCGCCGAGATCGGACCCGACCCAGTCCAGCATTCTAAACGTCCAGGAGCCCGCCATGCCCCACCAATGTCCGCATTGCATGACCGAGATTCACGCCGAAGCCTCCACCTGCCCCGCCTGCGGGGCGATCCGCGGTGTGTGGGGCCGCTCGGTCGAAAGCTGGCGCCAGGCATCGACCTTCATGCTCGGCGTGGCCGCATTCTTCGTCTTGGCCGGCATAGTCTTTGGTACCTGGGTTGCATCGGTCGATGACCAAACGACGGCATTCGACGGCCTGATCGCCTTCCTCTTCCTGTCGCCCTTCATGCTGTTCGCCGGCGGCGTCGGCCTGTTCCTGCGCTACGTGATCCCCCGCATGCAGGAGGGCTGGTATCGATGAAGGCCGCGAAGCGGAAACCGATCGCCGGCCCGAAGCGCACCTCGATCTGCCTCAGCGCCGAAGCGCACAAGTCCCTGCGGATCGAGGCGCTGCGGCGCGACATCACCATGAGCCAGTTGATCGCACAGGCGCTGGCCGATGCCGGCATCGACATTCCCCCGGAGGATCTGGAATCATGAAGCACCTGTTCACCGCCGCCCTGATCGCCCTCGCCAGCCCGGCCATCGCCGCCGGCTGGTTTTTCGAGGCCTCCGTCGAGGGCGGCGCCGAATACTGGACCTTCACCAACGAGACCGGCGAGGTCAGCCCGCGCCGGGTGCGCGGCAACGAGATCTGGAT
>JAANMX010004293.1_pt1 | contig 11439 bp, 7 predicted proteins | sample 7279681 | NCBI WGS metagenome assembly JAANMX01 (sample SAMN14094542, study PRJNA606508) | bioreactor metagenome | isolation source: A lab-scale SPAN reactor treating ammonium-rich wastewater day 351 | place: Ireland: Galway | collected 2018-01-01
AGAAACAGGTAACCCGAACCCGGTGGGGATGCAGATCAATGCGGTCGAGTCGGGGTTTGGCTCCAGCAAGAATTACGTCCAGGCCGACTGGGATATCGTCTATTACCTCCAGGCCATACCGGAGCCCTCGACGGTGTTCGGCGCGGCGATTGGCGGGATCCTCTTGCTGGCCGGGGGCATCGGGCGCGGGCGGTGTCGGAACAGAAGGCCCTGATCCGGTCGCGCCAAAGGCGCGGGTGCTCGGCCGGCGATCTATCTCGCGTCCCTCCGCAGGTAGAGCACGGGCCGGGAGAGCCCGGACGGTGCGGTTTCCCCGTTGCTGTGTCGGTCAACAAAAGGGCAAAAGTCCTCGATATTGGATCGCCGACGATTGTGCTGTTTTGAAACCGTGGTTGGGCCGAGATTGACCTGGTCGTTGATGCAGGCCAGGAGCAGCTTCCCGACATTCTCAAAAATGAAATGCGCGCCGCCGGCTGGCGGGGTCGCAATCCCGCCATAACCGTACAGCGCAAACGAGCCGCAATCGGTTGCGCGCAGAAAGGAAAAATCGTTCTCGGTCTTGCTGCCGTATACGGAAACCGCGCGCGCGTTCTTGGTCTCGATCTGGAATGGGACCGGTGCGTGCTGCGCGTGAAGGTGGTAAAAGTTCAGGTCATTCACGGTGTCCTGGATCAGTATGTGGCGGTAGCGCTCGTCCGAGCGGTGGGCGCCATGGATAAAGAAATTGTACCATCGCCCGCCGCCGTTTCCGGTAATCTGGACGAGCGGTTCGCGGAACGGTATCTCGGCGTATCCCTGTGGAAGTTTGATGCCGTGCCCGGTGATGTTGATGCGCGCGATATGCGGCGACCGCACGACGGATCTGCCCCCGGAACGCCACTTGAGCGCGTATATCGGCCAGGACGCGCCTGAAAAATTCGCCGTTTCGACATGATTTGGCACATGGATCCCCATGAAGGAAATAACCGTTTCCGCGTCCGGCGCGTCCGCCGTTTCCACGAGGGGCTTTGGGCCAGGTCCCGCGATCAGGTTTCCAAAAGGGTTTGCCGTCATAATGATCGACAGACTGTGATGGAGCCCGACCAGCTTGGTCGAGGGTCTTAGCCGGAGCGTATCGGAAACGAAATAGTACCCCTTGGGGAGAAAGACGATCTCATGTTCGTCGATCGCCTTTTGGAGCGCGCGCGTGTCGTCGTCCCGCCCGTTGCCCCGCGCGCGGTAGGGGGCGGCCCTGACATTGACGGCCTTGGGATTGTCCCACGAGGGAAACGAGCGGCGGTCCCAAATATGCCGGGCCATAAGGTCGTCGGGGGGATCTTCTGCGGCGGCGCGCACAAAGCGTTGCGCCTCCGCAGCGCCGTCAATCGAGGGATATTCGTTGAGTTTGTAGCCGCCTTCGGGTTCCGGGTTTCTGGCAAGGGCGAAAGTGACAAGCCGCGTCCAGCCGCCGGGACGAGCGACAGGCTCTTTGTCACAGACTGCCGCGGCATTCCTGATGAATACATTTTCAAGGAAGAAACTGCGTTCGGCGCTGACGAGGACCGGCACTTGGTGTCTGCATTCGATCGTGGAGTCGACGAGGCAGAGTCCTCCGTCAAATGGGTTCCGCGGATTATTGGCGCGATTTATGATGGCCGGGCCTTTTCCGTGAAAAACGATTTTCCATCCAACGCCGACGAGCGGGCCCCGCGATTTCTGGATCAGCGCGGCCTCGGTCTGGCCGACAAGCGTTATGCCGGCCAGCGTCGGTGTCACCTGCGTGCCTGTGCCGTCGTCGCGGAACTCCGGTTCCCAGCCCTGCGTGTCGATTCCTACCCTGCCGCCGATGATGGTCAGCGCGTGATGCGATCCACCCCCGCCCGCGGCTCCGCGCATGCCGGTGTGCCCGTGCGTGGCGTCGATGGTCACATCCTGGATGGTTGACCCCTCGGCGGCGCACATGCGGATGCCGATCGCGCCGGGGTTTCCTTCGCCAATCACGATATCGACGCTCCGGAAGACCTGATTCATGCTCTCGCCGGAATCGAAATTGCCGTATCCCTTATCGTAGGCGTGCTTGAGGATATGAACGACGATCTTTTTTCGGTCGGGGTCTGTGAAACCGGGCGAGCGCGGCGCTAGGTACAGGACCGACCGCTTGGCTGGATCGGCCGTCGATCCGATTATGGTGGTGGGATGATAGATCGCCGAGGTCAGTCGCCCGTTCTCCCGCGATCGCATCCCCTGGATCGACGTGATGGAGTCGGATATGCGGTATTTCCCCGCGGGGAGGTAGGCGGCCATTTGGCGGTTTCGCGCGAAGTCGATCGCATCCTGCAGGGCGCGCGTGCTGTCCCGCGTTCCCGTCGGATCCGCGCGGAAGGGCGGCGCGGTCACGTCGATCGCGCCGAGATCGGCAAGCGCCTGGTTTCCCGGGAAAGAGACCGGCCGGAGGTCGAGGCCCTCGCATACTGGGCCAGTGACCGGCGGGACAATAAACGGCAGGAATTTCTCAAGCGTCGCCTGATCGATCCCCTGCTTGTCCATGATCTTTCGTTTAAGTTCGTCCGAGGGGATTTCGGGTCGGCACGGGACGGAGAGGAATACGGCGAGCGCGGGAGCTAGGATAAGAACGCATGCGAATTTCGTTTTGCCGCGCTGCCAAGCGGACCCGCGCTCCGGCGCCATCCGGGGGGCAACCAAACCCGTCTGAAACCGTCCCACCATGTGGGCAGGGTAGCAGGGGGTGGCGCCGGTGGGCTAGTGGGAAAGCTGCCGGAGGAAGAAACCAATCAGATTTTCGCCGGAAGGATGGGCCACTCCGATCTGCGGGGCGAAGACTATCGCTTCGATGCCCAACTCGTTGGCCCGCTTCTGGAGTGCCCGGGCGTGATTGGGGTGGTGCGCCATGTGGCCGACTTTGCTCGGGACCTCGCCGGAATCGTTGTTGTGAACGAAGATCGGAGGATCGTCGGCGGACATCAGTTCCACGAGATCGGTTTCTGCCCGAAAGCGTCTTCCCCGTTCCGCTTGCAACTCGGCCTCGTCCTTCGCGCCGAAGTGCCGAGCGGTGGCGATGGCCTGAGCATGGCTGATGCCGAGAATCTCCTTCCATTTTAGCACGTCGAGCGTCGAGGGGGTCGCCATGGCTGCCGCGCAGGCCAGGCGGGTGGATTCCCGAGCGATCGGGTCTGGACTGGCGGGATCGGCCAAATCGTCACGCAGCGCGAGCCAGAGTGAGGCAGCACCCCCGGCGGAACCGCCGTAACATGCTATTCGCCGCTTGTCGATGTGGTAGGTCTGCGCGTTAAACCGGATGAACTGAACGAACCGGGCCACGTCCTTCAGGCTGCCGAGCGCCGCCTCGGGGCTCTGGTGGCTGAAACGGTAGTTAATGCCCGCCACGGAGATGCCTGCGTCCAGCAAATCGCAAAGGACCTTTGAATCGTAGAGCAGGGACTTGTCGCCGCGGCGGAATCCGCCACCATGGATGAAGACGACCAGCGGGGCGGGCCGATCGGAATCCACCATCCAGATATCGAACGCATTGCGCGGGTGTTCTCCATAGCGTAGATTGAAGCGGGTTGCCCGCAAGTCGTTGCGCGTCGGCGGTTCCCTTCGCAAGGCCTCTTGGATCTTTTTCCCAAACGCGTCGTTTTCTTGGCCCGATCCGTCTCCCGCGATTGTCCCGGCCATCGTGGCGATGTCGTCGTCGGAGAGATGTCCGGCGCGCTCTGCACGAGCCGCGCCGCCGCTGGCTGATGGAGCGCCCGTCGCCTCCTGGGTCCGCCGCTCTGCCCTGGATTGGTTCCCCGAGTCGGCCAAGGCCAGGCATGCGATCGAGACCGTGAAGAATCCCTGGTGGCCCATTAGCCCAAGTTGGGGACACTGGCGGCACCGCGCCATATTTAAATGTCCCGGCCCGCAGGGGGGATTGGCCAGGAACTCCTGTTTCAGGGTCATTGGGGCTCGCCCTTGCCGGCGAGGACGACGACCGACGACTGCCCCAGCATTTACGTGCGCTTTACATTTTTGGCCCGGCCGGGAAACGGAATCTTAACACTCGTGGTGTAGGTTGGTTCCGTGATTACGCGAGTGGCGATGGCGTGCGGATTGGTTTGGGTGCTGGGGCCGGTGGTATCGGCGCAGCCGGGCGGGGGGGCAGAGGGGCAACTTTCGCGTGGGATGGCCGATGGGCGACCGTACATCACGTTTGCGGTCAACGCCCACGACTGGCGCTGCATCGATGAGAGCGCGGACACCGTGCTGCGCCTCATCGGGATCTTCCAGAAATGTGGAACGCGCGGGGATTTTTATCTCACCGCACCCGTGGTCGAGCGGTACGCGGAGGAGAGGCCCGAGGTCGTGCGGCGATTGAAGGACGGCGGCATGACAATCAGCTATCACGTGCGGGCGCCGCACCCGCTCTGGCGGGGCTTCTCTGGACCGCTATCAGGCAAGGAGGGGTCGGCATTGGAGGCGGCGCTCCTGGATTACGAGTTGCACGGGCTGGACCTGCGCACGGGGCAACTGGACCGCGGGAGGCCCGGGGGTTACGCCTATGTGGCTGAGGTGTTTGGCCGGAAGCCGGTCGCGGTGGGCAGTTCCGATGCCGCGCCGTCGGTCAAGGCCGCCTCGGGACGCGTCTATGCTGCGCTCGGGGCGCGGGTCGGCGTGTTTTATCACGAGTCTGGGACGAGGCCGGAGCAGCCTTTTGAATTTCGGGATGGGCTTCTGGTGCGGTCGAGCGATTTCAGCGTGACGCGTTTCGAGACGCCGGGCGACCCGCGGGGCATCTTCTGGTGGAACATGGTCGGCACCCCGCGCGAGAAGGAGTTCGATCCCGTGGATTCGCTGGACCGGCAGATCGCGGCGTGGGCCGGGAGTCGGGCGCCGTTCATCACCGCGCTCATCCACGAGAACGATTTCTACCGGGAGGGCGGCCCCGGATGGAATTCGATCTATTTCGATGGCGAAGGGCCGCGCTCCCGGCCACGGCGTGCCCCCTTCGACCTCGATGCGTCCTTGGGCGGGGCGATGCGACCGGAGGAGGTGCGCGAGGCGATCTTCCGGAAATACGAGGCTCTGGTGGAATATGCATCAACGCGGTTGCGCATCGTGACATCCGAGGACATCGCGGCGTTGGCGGGGCAACCCACAGGGGCATCATCTCCCGGGAGGGTTGAGGTGGCTCCAATGGCGACGGACCGACCCGCCGCCGTACGGCGACCTCCGGGGCCCCGCCTCGTCGCGTCGGGTGAGGGCGGCGCGTTTGTGCGGATTCCCTCAGAGGCGGCGCGGCCGGAGGGCATTGCGGCGATGGTATATCTGCCGCGAGAAGGGAGGTACGCGGAGGGGGTGCCGGTGGTCATCCACGTCCATGGCGGCGTCGACGCGGGAGGTGCCCGCGGTCGTTCCGAGTATGTCGGGCAAGGGTTCGCGGAAATTCGCTTCGCGTTTCCGGGCGGGGGCCGTGGCGACGAGAGGAGCGGGGGAAACTACGACTTCCGGGGTCCGGGGTGCATACGCGCGGTGGCGGACGTGATCCGCTTTGCGATGGGAAAAATCGCGGCGACGGACGGGCGCCGCATCGGGGAGATGGCGGGGCCGTTGACGATTCTGACCAACAACGTGGGGGTGGTGGGATCCAGCCACGGCGGCAATGCGGCGGTGATGGCGATGGCGCTGCACGGATCGGAGTTCCCCGAACTGGCCTGGTACGCCTCGATGGAGTCGCCTTTTGGCGAGGGCGCCGCGAATGTCGAGCTGGGTGGCCGCGAGAGTGGGCTGAACCCGGCCTACGATCCCAAGACCGGCGCGATCGATCTGGCGCGTCTGGCGTGGTCGGAAGAACTCGCACCGATGTTGCGCCGCGGCCCGGCAGAGGCCATGGCGCCGCAGGCGCGCGGGGCCTTGTTTTTCGACATGGATGGGGACGGGCGCTTCCGTGAGGGGGTGGACTTTCCCGTGCGCTGCCACTTCGGGGACGCGGGCGATGGCGCGAAAGCCTGGTACTCGCCCCGCTTGTTGGATGAGGTGGAGAGGCGCCACATCTTATCAGGGCCGCGGCCGGATCATCTGCCGACCGCGTCCCAGTCGAGGGTTTTCTGGGGTTTTCGCGATGCGGCGCCGAGCATCCCGGATGCGATCCGCCAGTGCCCCCGATTGGCGGTGATCGTATATGCCAATGAGCGCGACCACGTCCAGGCCGACCCCGCGCACACGCATATCATCACCCAGGTGGAAGGATTCCGGAAGGCCGGTGCCCGTTTCGTGCGCCTGAATCCCGACCGCCAGTACGTGCTGCGACTGGCCCCGCCATCGCGCCAGGCGATCGCATTCCCAGACAATCCCGCCGGCAAGCCTTGGTCGCGCGATGGCATTGTGGCCGGGTTGGAACCCGCCGCCTTCCCGGTCGGGCTATACATGCAGGCCGCCGTCGCCGAATTGGCGGATCGCACCCGGGCAGACGAGTGGTCCCCGGACCTGCGTGCGGTGCTCGTCCCGGAAGCGCCCGCGCCTCCCGGGGCCGCGCGAAAATAGGCTTCCGACAACCGCACTACCGGTGGAGCGGGATGGCGCCGACGAGGTCGGCGATGGCGCAGAGCGCCGCGTAATATTCGTCGGTGGTTATTCCGAGCAGGGTTGCGCCGTAGAGCAGGCAGTGCTCGTCCGTGACGGGTCCGCCATAGTTGATCTGAGGGATGGCGTAGGCGACGGCGGCCGGGAGGCACTCGGTGTGGTCGGCGAGGACGGGATGCACGAAGAGGACCATGTCGTCGTTGCCGGGGCGCCCCGGGCGCGGGCCGGGGTGGACGAACTGGTGCGCGGCCATGTCGCCGAGTTCAAAGATGATGCGGGCCCTGTAGCGGACGCAGCCGGGATCGCAGAGGAGGGCCGCGACCTTGTCCGGGTGTAGTGGCGCGTGGCGGTGGTGCGCGACGACGGCCTGCGCGAGGATGTGCTCGCGCAGGCTGTCGAGGCCGAGCCTCTCCAATTCCCCGGCAGACATCCGCCGGATGTCGGGCACCGCGTTCATGGCGGCACGGATCCCACGGGTCTATTTCCCGTAGCGTTTCTGGAACTCCTTGACCTGCTGTTCCCGGCGGGCCTTTTCCGCCGGGTCCATCTTGTTGAGGTACCATTTGTGGTTGTCGTGGTTCAGGGTGGCCTCGATCAGCTGGTGGAGGGCCTCGGCGGCGGCCTTCTTGTCGGCGCTCGCGGAATCCATGTGCCTTTCCGCGAGTTCCTGGAGTTCGGGGATATACTCCGAGTAGAAGTGCTTGGCCACCTCATAGGTGCCGTGCCAGTGGGTGTAATCGGGGCCCATCATCGAGACGCCGTGGCGCGCGCGCCGCCCCTCGTGATGCCAGATCTCGTACCAGATGAAGTCCAGCTTGCTGGAGAACTGCGGGCCGGCGAGCAGGGGCTTGGCGGCCTGGTACAGCGCGAGCCCAGGCTCGGCGAACTTGCCGTGGTACAGGTCGATCAGGGCGTCGTACTGCACGTAGAACGCCTTGACGTAATTCTCGTTGTGGCAGTTGATGCAGACGTTGATCATGTTCGCGCGGCGCGTCTCCCAGGTGATGTCCTTGCCGGGCAGGCCGAGCTTGGCGTCGGCGATCTCGGGCCGTATGGAGATCTCGGGCCGGTTGTTCCACGAGATGCGCATCCCGACATCGTGCGTGGTCGCCTGATCCTTTGTGGCGCTCATGTGGCAGGTGGCGCAGGTGGGCGCGGCGGCGTAGTCCTCGCCGACGATCCATTTCGGGTTGTCGAGGTTCATCTTGTCCACGTTGGCGCGGTAGGCGATGCCGTGCTTGGACTCGTTGTAGATCTCGATCTGCGGGTGGTCTGGGCCCATGTGGCACTTGCCGCAGGTATCGGGGGTGCGGGCCTGCGCGGCGCTGAAGGCATGGCGCGAATGGCAGGCGGTGCAGGAGCCCTCGGTGCCGTCGGGATTGATGCGGCCGATGCCGGTATTGGGCCAGGTGGCCGGATCGAGCCGCCCATTCTGGAGGACCTTGACCTCGGCGCCGTGGCACTGCCAGCAACCGCTCGCGGCGGCGGCGCTCACCCCGTCGGGGAAGGCGGTCGTCTTGAACGCCCTGTTGCCCTCGACGACCTCCGCGAGGGTGTTGTCGAGCGAGCCGAGGATGCGCGCGCCCTTGGCGTGGTGCGACTCGTTGAACTCCTGGACCTCCTTCTCGTGGCAGCGGGCGCAGTCTTTTGGCGAGGCGATCGTGGAGATGTATTGCCCGTAGTGCTCGTACGCGTCGGGGTCCTCCTTGTTGGCCGTGTGGCACTCGAAGCAGCCGACGTTGGCGCGGAAGTGTTTCGACGAGCCCCACTGCGCGTAGATGACGGGGCTCTCTTTCTTGTGGCAGGCCGCGCAGGCGGCGCTCTCCGGCGAGATCTCCTTGAGCGTGAAGCCGGCGAGGGAGGGGGGCGGGGCGGCGGCGCCGATCAGGGCCAGGAACGTCAGGGATCGGGTCATGTTTTTCATAGGCATTGGGCTCTCATGGGGTTTCGGTTCGCGTGGTTCTTCAATGGGTTTCGGCGGGGGCGGGGGCGCCGGGGCGGGCGCGCAGGGAGCCGCGCATGATGGGTATGGCGACGTGGAGCATCCAGGAGTAGAGCAGCGCCCCGACCGCCCAGATGCCGAGGCAGACGAGGGTCTCGTTCAGGGTGGGGAGGTATTCGACGACCTGGCCGAGGGGCGATGGCACGAATCCGGGGATGATGAGCCCCATGCCCTTCTCGATCCAGATGCCGAGGAAGCATGTGACGCAGGCGATGTTGAGCCACGCGATCTTGCGCGTCAGGGGCGTGACCAGCAGGGCGAGGCCCACGAAGTCTAGGGCGATCGCGGTCCAGATCCACGGGATGAGCCCCTCGTGCCCGTGGAGCCCGAAATAGAGGTACCGCGCGGCGGCGGAATGGGCGGTGGGCGCGTAGAATTCGGTGAAGACCTCGCAGCCGAGGAGGAAGACATTGATGAGCATGGCGACGGTCATGATCATCCGCAGGAGGAAGATCGGCTCGTCCCCGATCCAGTAGCGGGCGACGCGGCGTATGATCTGGAATGTCAGTATGAGCAGGGCGGGGCCGGCGGCGAAGGCGGAGGCGAGGAATCGCGGCGCGACGATGGGGTTGTGCCAGTAGGAGCGGCCCGCGAGGCCGACGTAGAGGAAGGCGGTGACCGTGTGGATGCTGATGGCCCAGGCGATGGCGATGAAGACGAAGGGGATGTAGAAGGCCTTGGTGGGCGGCGCGCCGAGATATCGCTTGTACAGGAGGTACCCGCAGATGTGCATGTTGAGCAGGAGGTAGCCGTTGAGGACGATGACGTCCCAGGAGAGGATGGAGCCGGGCCAGTTGAAGATGCCGAAGGGCGGGATCATGTGGTGGAAGCGCTCGGGGTGGCCGAGGTCCACGGTGACGAAGAGGAGGCACATGAAGATCACCGCGATGGCCATGAGCTCGCCGAAGATGACGACCTCGTGCATGAAACCCTTCTTGTAGACGTAGGCGGGTATGACGAGCATCACGGCGGCGGCGGCGACCCCGACCAGGAAGGTGAAGTTGGCGATATAGGCGCCCCAGCTGACCTGGTTGGTCATGCCGGTGGTGGAGAGTCCCTCGACGAGCTGCTTGGCGTAGGCGTTGAGGCCGACGAGGGCCAGCGCGGTGAGCAGCGTCATCCAGGCGTAGAATTTCCATCCGCCCTGGAAGGAGAGGCGGGCGACGCGCCAGAGGAATGTGAGATAGTCCCTCATTTGTCGAAGAAGTAATAGAATCGGGGCCGGGTGCCGACATCCTCCTTGAGGATGTAGACGCGCTTGTGCTTCAGGATGTAATTGATCTCGCTGTCCGGGTCGCGGATGTTGCCGAAGATGCGGGCGCCGGTGGGGCAGACCTCGAGGCAGGCCGGGTATCTGCCCTCGCGGGTGCGCTGGAGGCAGAAGGTGCATTTCTCGACGACGCCGCTGGGGCGGATCCGGTTGCTGAGGTAGCCCTGGTTCGGGTTGATCTGGTGCGGCTCCAGAGTGGGTTTGGAGTAATTGAACCGGCGGGCGTCGTAGGGGCAGGCGGCCATGCAGTAGCGGCAGCCGATGCACCAGTTGTAGTCGACGACGACGAGCCCGTCGGGTTCCTGCCAGGTGGCCTTGACGGGGCAGACCTTGGTGCAGGGCGCATCGCGGCACTGCTGGCATTGGACCGGCATGTAGAACTTGTCTGGCCGGGGCACCTTCTCGGCGTCGTAGTAGTGGTCCGAGGTCTCGAGGTCGATGCCCCCCTTTTCCAGTTCCAGGACGCGGATGTAGGACATGTTGATGTCGTCGTCGGATTCGCGCGACTGGTTGTTCTCGTGGATGCAGGCGTGGGCGCATTTGCGGCATCCGATGCAGCGGCCGATGTTGAGCGCGTAGGCGAACTCGGTGTCCTCGCGGGGGCGGATGTCGCGGATCTCGGGTTCGACGCCGTAGGCCGTCTGGCACTCGCTCTGCAGGCGCCCGAGGATGCGCCGGAGATCCTCGGGGGTGAGTTCCCTGTAATGCCTCTGGAGGAATGCCTCGATGGAGAGATTTTCTTTTTCGAGTGCGAGGAGGGGTTTGAGAGCGGCGGCGGTGGCGGCGATGCCGAGGGCCGAGGCGGCGGAGCCTTTGAGGAAGCTGCGCCGGGTCAGTGGGCGGTAGGCCTGTTCGACCGTCTTGGGGTCGGCGTCGCCTGGGGTAGTCGGGCTCAATGCGGGGTTCCTCCGGCGGGGGCTGCGTGTGGCGCGGCGGCTTGGGTGGGGGGGTGGGCTGCCCTGGGCGGGTAGGTGGGCGGGGCAAGGGGTTTCATGGAGGGGAACTTGGGCGCGTGGGGGTCGTGGCACTGGATGCAACGGAGTTGGGTGCGCGACCCGCTGGTCTTGTCCCAATGGCCGTTGAGTCGTCCGTGGACACCGGCTTTCCAATCGCGGTGGGTGGGCCCGTGGCACTTGGCGCACAGTTGGACGACCTGGGCCTCGGGGATCACCGAGCCGTCGTAGTCGACGAATGCGTTGCGGTCGGCGGGGTGATGGCAGTTGAGGCAGAAGCGGTTGTTGCCGTGGTCGAGTTTGATGTCCTGGTGTTCGGCCATGGGTCGGTCGTAGTGCCACTTGGCGGTGAGCAGCTTGTGGCACTCCATGCAGTTGTAGGTCCAGCCGAGCTTGACGAGGTCGAGGCCCTTGGTCGCGCGGGGCGGTTCCTTGTCGAGGTGCCCGTCCTCTTTGATGCCGACGGGGGGCTTGGCTGGGGCGGGCCGCTCCACGGCGGGCAAGGGTGGCAGCGCGGTGGCTGGGGGGGCGGCGATCAGGGGCGGGATACAGGTGGCCAACCCGATCAGACCCAGCGCTGTCCCTCGGGCGGCTATCGACCTGATGCCGGTCTCCATCATCCCGACGAAACGATGGCACCCCAAGTCTCCGGC
>JAANMX010004295.1_pt1 | contig 11436 bp, 11 predicted proteins | sample 7279681 | NCBI WGS metagenome assembly JAANMX01 (sample SAMN14094542, study PRJNA606508) | bioreactor metagenome | isolation source: A lab-scale SPAN reactor treating ammonium-rich wastewater day 351 | place: Ireland: Galway | collected 2018-01-01
GGCCGTGGACGACCTCGGCAACCGCGCCAAGCAGGGCAAGCTGACGCCGGACGACACCAGCGGCGGCACCTTCACGCTGACCAACGTGGGCAGCTTCGGGCCGATCTTCGGCATGCCGCTGATCAACCAGCCGGAAAGCGCGATCATGGGCGCCGGAAAAATCGTGAAGCGCCCGGTGATGGTGACCGAAGATTCCTGGGGCTTCCGCGACATGGTCTACCTGAGCCTGGCGTTCGACCACCGCCTGATTGACGGCGCCCTCGCCGGCCGCTTCATGATGGCCGTAGAGGAAGAGCTGCTGAACTTCGACACGGCCTCAACCGGCCTCGAACGCCGCCTGGGTTAGGTCATCGCATGTTGAACGCCGACGGGACGGGCGCTTCCGATGCCCGTCCCGTCGCATTATCTGCAGTGTCAGTCGTCCAATAGTCGTCGCGGCAGATCTTCGAACGAACGTGACGGATGGTAGATGCCGATCACGACCACTTGATCAGCATTCACCACATAGAACACACGGTACTTGAACCGGGGAACCAACACCCGCCGGACTCCGGGCAGGAGTTCCAATCCGAGGTTCGGAAACTCCGCTAACCCCTCGACGGTTAGTTCCAAGGCGGACTTGAAACGTTGGCCGAGTCCGTTTCGGCGGGATTCATAGAACGCAATCGCTTCCGCCACCTCGGCGAGGGCGGAATCGCGTATGTGAAGGCTGAAGGTCACGAGTGGGTCTTGCCCGAAAGACGGCGCTTCGCTTCCGCCCAAGGTACCGTGTTTCCCGGTGCCGAATGATGTTCGGCGAGTTTCTTTCTGGCGTACTCGAGTTCGGATGCTGTTACCGGCTCGTCTTCTGACAACGACTGCCAAAGCGCTAGCGCGAGCGCCAATCGTTCGTCGTCGCGCAGCCTGAGGGCTTCAAGGGTGAGTTGCTTCATGCTTTCCGTCATTAAATTAGTGTAAGCCCCGATGGCCTAATCCGGAAGGACTTGCCACAACGTTATGTGGTGGCTTGGACTCTCGGGCTTGCCCGTTTGAAGCTTCATGCAAAGTCCGCACTTTCCAACCCAAACCAGGTACTCGACTGAAATTCTCCGGCAGCTGAAGCGTTACAACCTTGTACACGCGCAGTCGAAGGAGTGCCGTCATGGCCGAGCAGAAGAAGAAACGCCGCATCCTCAAGCCGCTGCTGTTGGGTGCCGTGGCATTGGCGGCCGCCATCCAGCTGGTGCCTTACGGGCGCGACCACAGCAACCCGCCCGTCACGGCCGAGCCCCAGTGGGACAGCACCGCCACCCGTGACCTCGCCAAACGCGCGTGCTTTGATTGCCACAGCAACGAAACCGTGTGGCCGTGGTACTCGCATGTCGCGCCGGTTTCATGGCTGCTGCAGCGCGATGTGGACGAGGGGCGCAGCAAGCTGAATTTCTCTGAGTGGGACAAGCCGCAGAAGGAAGCTGACGAAGCCGCCAAGGAAGTCCGCGAAGGCGAAATGCCGCCCTGGTTCTATCTGCCCACCCACCCGGAAGCGCGCCTCACCGACGCCGAGAAGCAGGCCCTGATCGCCGGCCTGGAAGCCACCATCGGCGCCAAGGGCGAAGGCCATGGGGAAGACTAGCCCTCACCGTCGCTTACACGCGCGGCGCCGGTTCCTATGATGCCGGCATGGCTGCTACCCACCCCAGACTTCCGCGTGGCAAGACACAGCTGGGCCCGCGGCCCGCGTGGCTGAAGGTGCGTGTGCCGACTTCCGGCCGCATCCTTGAGCTCGACCAGCTGGTGCGCGACGAGAAGCTGCACACGGTGTGCGAGTCGGCCGCGTGCCCCAACCGCGGCGAATGCTGGACGCGCGGCACGGCCACCTTCATGATCCTGGGCAACATTTGCACCCGTTCATGCGGCTTCTGCAACGTGCTGACCGGCCGACCCACGGAGCTTGACCTCGATGAGCCGCGCCGCGTCGCCGACGCCGTGCGCAAGATGAACCTGAAGTTCGCCGTGGTCACCAGCGTGGACCGGGACGAGCTGCCCGACGGCGGGGCCTCCGTGTGGGTCGCCACCATCCGCGCCATCCGCGAAGCCGCGCCGCGCTGCGGCCTTGAGGTGCTGATCCCCGACTTCCAGGGCAACCACGCCGCCCAGGACGCCGTGTTCGCCGCGGGCCCCGACGTGCTCAACCACAACATGGAAACCGTGCGCCGCCTGTATGTGCCGGTCAGGCCGCAGGCGCGCTACGACCAGTCGCTGGAGCTGCTGCGCCGCGCCAAGGCGGCCGGGCTGACCACGAAGTCCGGCCTGATGGTGGGGCTGGGCGAAGAGCCGGCCGAGGTGCTGGAGCTGCTGCGCGATTTGCGGGCGGCGAACGTGGACATCATCACCATCGGCCAGTATCTGCAGCCGACGCCCAGGCTGCTGCAGGTGCAGCGCTACGTGCACCCGGATGAGTTCGCCATGTACAAGTCCGAGGGGCTGCGCATGGGTTTCAAGCAGGTCGATTCAGGACCGCTGGTGCGCAGCAGCTACCACGCCGAAGCGGCGATGGAGTACGATTCGCCGCTGCAGTAATCAAAGCCCAGCCCGCAAGGGCTGGGGGCGAGGCGGGATGGAGTGCTCATGCCCTGGGTTAAGTGTCCGAATTGCGGACAACTCACTCATCTGAACGCAGAAATCTCCGCGGTGAACGTGATTCGCTCGGGCGTATGCCTGTTTTGCTACCGCCGAGCCCGGCGGGGGTCGAACGTCAGAATTTGGCGAATACCCAAAAGCATCGCCGAAGGGTTCCCGGGCACGGTTGGCACAGTCGCCACAGTGCTGGCGGTGGACGGAGACCCCGCAGGACAAACTCCCGAAGTCAACGATGTTGAGTCCGAGGAGTCAGTCCCCGCAACTGCGCTGGAAGTTGAGACAACAAACGGTTACCGCTTCACGATTCCTCGGAACTGCGTCTACGTGTTATAGGCAGACCCCAGCCCTTGCGGGCCGGGCTTTGATTGGGACACTTTGCCCATGGCCATGATCTACGTGCTGGACAAAGACGTCGAGGTGTACGCCCGCGAGGGCGAGCAGATCCTGTTTGCCCTGTGGGACAACCGGGTCACCATCACCAGCATCTGCGGCGGCAACATGTCCTGCGGCACCTGCAACATCGAGATCATGGAGGGCATGGAGAACGTCAACCCGCCCTCCGACGACGAAAAGCGCCTGCTGTCTCGCATCAAGCGCCAGGGGCCCAACGTGCGGCTGGCCTGCCAGTGCGTGCCCACGGGCGACGTGGCGATCCGCATTGTGCCGGAGTAGGACCGCGCACAGGCTGACCGGATGTCTGCCCCACAACTCAATCATCCGTGGTGGGCGGGTTCAGCAGGTGGCCGCCCTTGTCGAGCTTGCCGGTTTCCTTGCGGAACTTGACGGTGTCGCGAGCGGGCAATGTGGGATTCTTGAGCACTTCCTTGAGCCGCGTATCGAAGCGCTTCCAGATGTCCTCGAACAGCTCCGCCTTCTGGCGTGCAGTGAGGTAGCCCGTCGCTGCCTTCTTGCGCGCCTCGCCCACCTTGCCCCAGCCGGCATCCTTTTCCGTGGTGACGCGGCCGCTCCAGAGTTCAAACAGTTTCTGTGCCTGGTAGGCGCGTTTCTTGAGGCCCTCAGCGGTGAAGGTCAGGATGGCGGGCTCGCGGCTTTCGGTGAACAGCTCGAATTCCGCCTCGCTGCAGAGCCTGCGGGCTTTTTCCGGGTCGATGTGCATCACGGCCTCCGTGTGCATTTTCGCACGGAGGCGCCGATCCTGCCGCAAAAATCCGGCGCTTCGTTACTGCTTCGAGAATGCCACTTCCAGCGGCTTTTCGATGCCCGTGGCGCGCACCTTCAGCTTCGCCTTGGTCATGTCCTCGGGACGCGCAATCGACAGGTCCACACTCACGCTCCAGTCCGCCAGCGGCGCCGCTGAATCCTTGTGCAGCAACTCGAAGCGGTACTCCCACTGGTCGGTCACCGGCAGCACCGCGGCGCTGGCCGCGAAACTGTGCCCGAAGCTGACCCGCACGAACGAATCCTCCACGGCAACCACGGTCGCCCCCGCCAGCTTGCCATCGCTGAACTTCAGCCTCGCAACCTCCTGCCAGCCGGGCGGCACCGCCTCCTTGGCGATGGCCCGGCGCAGCGGCGCCGGCAGTTTCGACAGGTCCATCTCGCGCTTGCCCCGCCGCGTGATGCGCAGGCTGCAGTCCTCGGCCTTCAGCCCGTGGTGCAGGATGAAGCTTCCGTTCATGCTGACGTCGGCCGTGAGAGTGGTGTTGCTGCCGGCCTGCGTGCGGGTGGCCCTTGCGCTGACGCCGTTGAGGAACTCGAACATGGGGGGCGCCTGCACCACCACCCAGTGGCTGAAGCCCTTGTGCGTGGTGGTTTCGCCCTGGCTGTTGGTATAGCTGACCAGCAGGGTGTAGCAGTTTATGCCGGGCTTTGCGCCGCGCAGGCGCAGGCTGTCCCAGGCCTCGCCGGGCTCAGGCACCGTGACGTCGAAAGTGGAAAGCTCCGTTTCCGTCTCGCCCTGCAGGTGGCTGTGCACGATCTGCACCTTCATACCCTTCAGCACCTTGGGCCGGGTTTTCACGTCGAAGCGCAGGTCCACGAAACGGCCGTCGCGGGCCAGCCAGGTCTGGTAGCTGAGTTCCTTGTCGCACTCTTCGCCGACAAAGGCGGCGTAGATCACGGGCACCTCGGTGCGCATGCCTTCGAACTCGATGACGGCGCCGCTGTCGCCGGTTTCTTCCTCGAAGTAGACGCGCATGCGGGTGATGGCAACACCCTGGTCGCGCATCTGCTGGCGGACCTTTTCGGGCAGCACCATGGTGATGGCGTCGCCGTAATCGCGCACGGGTGCGGGTGCCGGCTCGGGCTGCGGTTCGGGCTGCGGCTGCGGTTCGGGCTGCGGCTCGGGCTGCGGCTCGGGCTCGGGCTGCGGTTCGGGCTGCGGCTGCGGTTCGGGCTCGGGCTGCGGCTCGGGCTCCGGCTGCGGTTCGGGCTGCGGCTCGGCCTTGCTGAGGAGGTGCTCTTTGCCGTCCTTGCCGAAGCCCGACAGCCACACGCTGTCTTTGCTGTCGGTGACGGTCTTCACAATGCCGCCGCAGGGCAGGTCCTTGCAGAACCAGATCGCGCCCGTGGCCTCGGCCTGGCTCCAGCTCGCGACCTGGCACTCCAGCGTGGCATCGCCGATGGCATAGCTCGCTTCGCTCCAGGTCACCTCGATGTTGTCGGGCAGACGGCCCTGCACCGGGGCCTTGTCGGGTGCTCGGGTGCGCGGATTGTCGGACACCACCTCGCCCTGCGGGTTGTGGATGGTGTGCTGGTAGGTGATGTCCTTGTTTTCGGCGATGCCCGTGATCGTGAAGCGCACCTTCGGGCCGGAAGCCAGAGTGTACTCGATCCAGTCGCCTACCTTCGAAGTCGCCCATGTGTTGGCGCCGGTCTTGAAGTCGGGGGCGTCCTGCCCGCCTGCGTTGATTGACGTAAGTGCAAGCAGGGAAAGGGCAACCACTGGCAGTAGCAAGCGGGAAAGGTGGCTCACGACCGGCTCCTGGAATGCAGGCTGAATGGATCAGACTGTGAAACGATTGAAGGGCCAACTTGCCGAGGCTTTTCGCGGGCGTAAAGTCATTTCATGGCAAAGGCTGAAGGTTCCAACCGGCCGACCCGTAAAGTCGAGCAGGCGGCGGGCATGCGCGAGGACTTCCTGAAGGTCCTCAGGCGCAGCCCTGTACGCGCGCGCGAAAGCGACAGCGCCCTGACCGCGGCGTTACGCGAACGCGGCTTCCGCATGGACGGCAACCACCTGCGCGCACTGCAGGCCCCGTACATCATGTCGGCCAACGACGTGCGTGAGCTGACTCGCAGCGTACGCATGCTCAGCAAGCTGCTTGAGCAGGTGGTGCAGCTCGCGCTCAGCAGCGTCACCTTCATGGAGCAGGTGGGCGTTTCGCCCAACCTCGAAGAGCTCGCGCTGAGCGACACGCCCAGCCGCCTCGCCATCGAGTTCGCACGCTATGACTTCATCCCCACCGGCGGCGGTCCGCGCTTCCTTGAGTTCAACGTGGACAGCCCGGCCGGCAGCACCTTCAGCAACATCCTGGACACCGAGTTCCAGAAACTGGAGATCGCCCGCGAAGTGGGCATGCACACGCTGTTCCCCAGCTCGCCGGACGTGGAGCTGTACTGCGACGCTCTGCTGGCCGCCTACAAGGAACACGCCAAGGCGACCGTCGAGCGCCCGAACGTCGCGATCGTGGACTTCGACGGCACGCCCACGCTGCCTGAGCAGCAGCTGGTGGCGGAGTGCCTGCAGAAACGCGGCCTGAAAGCCGGCGTCGTGGACCCCCGCGCATTTGAGTTCAACACCGAGGACAAGGGTCTCTACCACCAGGGCGAGCGCTACCACCTGATCTGCCGCCGTGCCTTGGTACCTGAGCTTGCGCGCCGCCGCGTGCTGATCGCGCCCTTCCTGCGCGGCCTGCGCTACGGCGATGTGGTGACGGTGAACCCATTGCGTTCCAGGCTGGCGGGGAACAAAGGCGTGCTGGAGATCCTGACCAGCGCGGCCTTCGAGCGCTTCTTCACCCCGGCCGAGAACCAGGAAAAGATGAAGCTGCTGCCCTGGACCCGCAAGCTGCAGGAACGCAAGACCGACTACCTGGGTCGCGAGATCGACCTGCTGCCTTTCGTGGCGTCGCGCCCTGACAAGTTCGTGCTGAAGCCGGGCGGCGCGTACGGCGGGCAGGATGTGATCCTCGGCCCGCACAGCGACCGCAACGAGTGGCTGAAGCGCCTGGATGAGGCCGTGAACCAGCAGGGCGTGGTGCAGGAGTACGTGCCGGTCTGCGAGCACACGGTGCCACTGGCCGAGGGCACGGAGCTGCTGGAAGAAAAGAAGTACCTCACCCTGGGCGCCTTTGCCGTGCGCGGCGAGTACGCGGGCTGCATCGGGCGCGTGAGCGCCGACCCGGTGGTGAACGTGCGGCGCGGCGGCGGGGTGATCCCGGTGCTTGAGCTGGGCGGGCGCAGCAAGACCGGCCCCATCGAGGCCGCGCGCCCCAGGCGCAGGCGCACCACCACGCGCAGGCCTTAGTCGATTTTAGATTTTCGATTCTGGATTTTGGATTGCCGCGTGATGGCTGAATCCAAAATCAAAAATCCAAAATGAAGCTCTCCCCGGTTCTGAAACTCGTGCGTCTTTCCGCGCTGCCTTCGGCGTGGGCGGACCAGTTCGGCGGCATGGCGCTGGCCTTTGCCATGGCGCGCGCGTTGGGTTATCGCTTTGACGCGCTGAAGATCGCCTGGCTGCTGCCCGCCAGCCTGGGCGTCTACCTGGGCGGCATGGCGCTGAACGACGTGATGCACGTGCGCAAGGACCGCCTGCTGCGCAAGCCGCGGCCGATCGTGACCGGCGAGCTTTCACACAAATCAGCGCTCTTCATCGCGCTGGGCCTGTTCGCGCTCGGCATCGCGGCCGGGTTTGTCGCCGGCTGCGGCCCCGCCTTGCTGGCGCTGGTGGCGCTGATTGCCCTGTACAATCACCTGGCGGCCGGGCGCATCGTCGGCGTGGACGTGCAGCACCCCAGGGCCTGGACGGTGGCGTCGGTCGGGGTGATCGCATTGTGTCGCGCGATCCACGTGCTGCTGCCGCTGATGGCCTTTGCCGGCGTGGCGAAGCTGCCTCGCCTGCTGCAGCGCCCGGAAGTCGGGCTGTTCGCGGGCAGCGTGTTCGGCTACTTCTGCCTGGTCACCATCGTCAGCCTGTTCGAGGACAGCGGTGGCGGGCGCAAGGCCCTGCGCGCCGTGGAGGTGCTGCTGCTGCCGGTGGCGCTGGCGCTGCCCTCCTGGCTGTTGTCACGGCCGGGAACCGCGCACAGCCCGATCCTGGGTGTGTTCCTGCCGCTGGCGGCGCTGGCGGCGCTGCTGCTGGGGCTGTGGCGCAAGCTGGATGCCGCGCGCAGTGAGCCCACACCGCCGAAGCTGGGCGCCGTGGTGGGCGGCGGCATAAGAGCCGAGGCCATGCTGATGGGCGGCTTCGCCCTGATGCTCGCGCCCCAGCAGCCATGGTGGGGGCTGCTGGCACTGGCCATGTTCCCGGCCGGGGCACTGCTCTCGAAGTGGATCAGCCCGACGTAACGTGAGGCAGGCCTACGCAGACTTGCGTTTGCGTTTGGGTGGACGGACTTCTTCCCACTTGACCGGCTTAGGCTTCCGACCGCCCATAACTCTCAGTTTGCCTGCTTCGTCGCGATAGACGACGGCCGCGAGCTCGGGCTTCCTGGTGGAATTCTTTGCGCGCCTGGTCATGACTGATCCTTGATGCTGATGCTACCCGCAGGGATTCCAGCGCGCCAACGGATGTTAGCCCGAGTGCCAAGCGATTGGTGGGGCTGTCAGAGACTGTCGCAACCCTTGGCCCTGAAAGGGCCATTCTGTCAGCCCAAGGCGAAGCCTTGGGTTCTCGAAGTGCCGGAGCGCCGGCCCTGAAAGGGCCGTTCACCACCCCAAGCTTGCAGGTGAGCCGGCCTTTCAGGCCGGAAAAGATTGTGGGACCCTGATCCCAGGCCTTCGGCCTGGGCTGTTTGAGACGGCCCTTCGGGCCGGAACGAGCCCACGGAATTCAGATGTCTTGCCTTAGTCGAATGGCATTCGTGTTTGCCCAATCCTGTGGGTCTGGGGCTTGGTGAAGCGGTCAGGCGCATCCGCGGCACCACAGTGTGGTGCCAAGCGGACGTTGCGAACGCAACCGCCGTCAAAAATGTTAGCCCCCGCCGGTTAGCGCCAAGCGCAGCGGCGGCTCTGGTGGGAAGTCCCGAGACGTTACCGGTCGCGGAACCACAAATCAGCGTGCTCTCACCGATGCCGCAAGTCAGTCAACGCCAAGGCGCAATGAACGCCACGAATCCCTTGTGACGGGAGCGTCAATCTTTCAACAAAACCATGTGGGGGCGAGCCACGGACAGGCCGTGGCGCTCCATGGCGTCCTGGCGTTGAGTCTTTGCCATCTCACAGTCGCACGCGCAGGCGATGAGGAGGAGCCGCCGCTTCGCGGCTCTGCGGAGCCTGACGAGAGATCCCCCGGCTTGTCGGCGCATCGCTGCGCTCGGCGCCGACCGCCGGGGGCTATCGAGAGAGACGCCGGCTGCGCCGGCTGAAAGGCAGGACTTGTGTAGAAACCTATGCCGACCGCCGAGGGCGTTCGGTGGGGGCTTCCACTGTGACAGCGCTCCGCACCGGACCAGGCGCGCGACCTGAAACTTCGGGTGCGCACCCACGTTGCTTAACTCCACGATACTGTAGCCGACGACGGGGACAGTCCCCAGCTGCGGGGACAGTCCCCCAGCGCTGCATCGGCCAGAAGGCCACGGGCTACCCGCGCTCCAGGTAGTCCTGTTCGGCGGCGTCGTCGATCACCATGGTGCCGCGGCCCTTGAGCGTGAACACTTCGGTCAGCAGGCTGTGCGGCGTGAGGCCGTTGATCAGGTAGGCGCGCTTCACCCCGCCGCGCACGGCGCTCATCACGCCCTGCAGCTTGGGCACCATGCCGGACTTCACCTCGCGCTTCTCGATCAGCTCTTCGGCGCGGCTCACGGTCAGGTACACGTAGCGGCTTTCCGGGTCGTTGATGTCCTTCAGCACGCCGTTGGTGTTGGTCAAAATAAACAGCTTCTCGGCCTGCATCTCCGCGGCCACGGTGCAGGCCACGGTGTCGGCGTTGATGTTCAGGATGCGCCCCTCGTCGTCACAGGCCAGCGGGCTCAGCACCGGCACGTAGCGATGCTCCACCAGCGTGCGCAGCAGGGCGGGGTTGCAGTCCCTGATGTCGCCCACGTTCTTGAAATCGACCGTGTGCTTCTGGCCCGTCTCCGGGTCCGTCATCTCCTTGGGCGGGCGGCGCGCGGCCGTCAGCACTTCGCCGTCCAGGCCGCTCAGGCCCACGGGCAGCACGCCGTGCTTGCGGATCGCGGCCAGGATGTCGGTGTTGATGCTGCCGGCGAAGACCATCTTGGCCATCTCCAGCGTCGCGTCGTCGGTGATGCGGCGGCCGGCGATCTTCTCGGGCTTCACGCCCATCTTGTCGCTGACTTCATCGAGCTGCGGCCCGCCGCCGTGGATCACGATGATGCGGATGCCCAGCTGGTTCAGCATCGCCACGTCCTTGGCGAACAGGTCCAGCGCGTCCGGGGTCTTGGCGATTTCGCCGCCCACCTTCACGACGAACACCTTGTCGCGGTAGCGCCGCAGATAGGGCAACGCATTCAGCAGAACGGCCACGTCGTCCATACCGTCACCAATCCCCAATCGTCCAACAAAGCCGGGTCGCAGAAGGGGGGCAATATACTCGGAATGGCGCGGGGCTACAGGGCCAGCCGGGTCCCCCGCATTGTGAAGGAGCCGCCATGCAGGTAGAAGAAGCGACCATGAAGATCACCGCCGAGTTCGAAGCCGAACTGAAAGAAACCGCACGCAAGCTGCGCATCGAGGTCATCCGCATGCTGGCCAAGGCAGGATCCGGGCACCCGGGCGGCAGCCTGGGCATGGCCGACATCTTCACCTGCCTGTACTGGGGCGGCTTCGTGCGACATGACCCCAAGAACCCAAGCTGGCCCGAGCGCGACCGCGTGGTGCTGAGCAACGGGCACATCTGCCCGATCCTGTACGCCGTGCTGGCCGAGCGCGGCTACTTCCCGCACGAGTGGCTGTCCGAGCTGCGCCAGCTGGGCGCGCACCTGCAGGGCCACCCGGCCATGCAGAAGACCCCGGGCGTCGAGCTGTCCACCGGCAGCCTCGGCCACGGCGTGTGCGGCGCGCTGGGCATGGCACTGGCCGAGCGCCAGAGCAAGCGCGACACCCATGTGTGGGCGCTGGTAGGCGACGGCGAAATCGAGGAAGGCCTGCCCTGGGAAAGCTTCATGGCCGCCAGCCACTACAAGGCCGACAACTTCACGGTGATCATCGACCGCAACGACGCGCAGATCGACGGCACCACGGAGTCGGTCATGAGCCTCGAGCCGCTGGACAAGAAGATGGAGGCTTTCGGCTTCCACACGCTGGTGATCGACGGCCACAACTACGCCGAGATCCTGTCCGCCATGCACGAGGCCAAGAACCACAAGGGCAAGCCCACCTGCATCATCGCAAAGACCATCATGGGCAAGGGCGTCAGCTACATGGAAAAAGACGGCTACAAGTGGCACGGCAACACGCCCAATAAAGAGCTCGCCGAGCAGGCCCTCAAAGAGCTGGGCGCGTAGGCAGTACGTGGCGCCGACACAAGCTGCTCCTGTCGCGCCGGAAATCGGCGCGACCACCGGCTGGATTGCCCAATACTGCGGGGTTAAGGCGAAACAGTCGTCGGTTTAGCTCTTTGGCGCGGAGCGCCTGCACAGTGGAAGCCCCCACCGAACGCCTCCGGCGTTC
>JAANMX010004297.1_pt1 | contig 11431 bp, 10 predicted proteins | sample 7279681 | NCBI WGS metagenome assembly JAANMX01 (sample SAMN14094542, study PRJNA606508) | bioreactor metagenome | isolation source: A lab-scale SPAN reactor treating ammonium-rich wastewater day 351 | place: Ireland: Galway | collected 2018-01-01
ACAACGCAGGCCTCATCCTCTTCGAAAACATCGAGGACGCAATCAAAACGCACGAGGAAATCCTGAGACTCCCACAAGCAAGGTGAAAAAGGGGGGGCCATCTCCGCCAAAGGGCGGAGGTGACGACAGGCACCCGGCGCGCTAGAGGGGGACCAAAGAAGGAGACCGCCATGGATACCAAGGCCCTGATCGCCGCCTATTACGACGCCTTCAACGCCGGCCGCACCGACGAGATGCTGGGCTATCTGCATGACGAGGTCGAGCATCACGTCAACGAGGGCGGCATCCGCCGCGGCAAGGCCGCCTTCGCCGCGTTCAACGCCCACATGACCCGCAGCTATCGCGAGGAACTGACCGACATGGTGATCTTCGCCAACGAGGCGGGCGACCGGGCGGCGGCGGAATTCGTGGTCAACGGCACCTATCTGGCGACCGACGAGGGCCTGCCCGAGGCGCAGGGCCAGACATACGTCCTGCCCGCCGGCGCCTTCTTCACCATCCGCGACGGCCGGATCGCGCGGGTGACGACCTATTACAACCTCGCCGACTGGACGCGCCAGGTTTCGGGGGAGGTTTCGGGGCAGGTCTCGGCGTGATCCGCACCGAATCCCTGACCGGAGAGGCGGTCGCCGCCGCGCTGGACGACCTGGCGCGGCTGCGCATCGCGGTGTTCCGCGACTGGCCCTATCTCTACGACGGCGACCTGGATTATGAACGCGACTACCTGCGCGCCTATCAGTCGCCCGGCGCGGTGGTGGTCGCGGCCTGGGACGGCGACCGCATGGTCGGCGCCGCGACCGGCGCGCCGATGGAGGACCATGCCGGCGATTTCGCCACCGCCTTCGCCAACCGGCCCGAGCGGCTGGACGAGATCTTCTATTGCGCCGAGTCGGTGCTGCTGCCCGAATATCGCGGCCATGGCCTGGGCCACGCCTTCTTCGACGGGCGCGAGGCGCAGGGCCGGGCGCTTGGCCGCCGCTACAGCGCCTTTTGCAGCGTGATCCGCCCCGAGGACCACCCACTGCGGCCCCAGGGCTATCGCCCGCTGGACGGGTTCTGGCTGAAGCGCGGCTATGCGCCCTTGCCGGGCGTGGTCGCCGGCTTCGAATGGAAGGACATCGGCGAGGCCGAACCCTCCCGCAAACCCCTGCAATTCTGGATGAAAACCCTGTGAGCCGGATCGTGAAAATCGCCGCCGCCGCCTATCCTTTCGACTGGCTGGCGGATCTGGACGCCTATCGCGCCAAGATCTCGGCCTGGGTCGAGCAGGCCGCCGATTGCGACCTGCTGGTCTTTCCCGAATATGGCGCGATGGAGCTGGCCTCGCTGGGCGGGCCGCTGGTCGCGGGCGACCTGGAAGCCTCGCTGCACGAGGTCGCCCGGCACGAGGCCGCGCGCGACGCGCTGCATGCGGACCTGGCGGCGCGGCATGGGGTGCATATCCTGGCCGCCTCGGGGCCCTGTTTCGACGGGCCGCGCCCGGTCAACCGTGCGGTGCTGTTCGGGCCGCGGGGGCGGATCGGCCATCAGGACAAGCAGGTCATGACCCGGTTCGAGCGCGAGGACTGGGACGTGGTCGGCGCCCCCGGCCTGCGGGTCTTTGACACCGAGGTCGGGCGGCTGGGCGTGCTGATCTGCTATGACAGCGAGTTTCCGCTGCTGGGCCGCGTACTGGCCGAGGCGGGGGTCGAGGTGGTGCTGGTGCCCTCTTGCACGGACACGGTGGCGGGGTTCAACCGGGTCCGCATCGGCGCCATGGCCCGCGCGCTGGAAAGCCAATGCGTCGTGGTGCAGGCGCCGACCGTGGGCGATGTGGACTGGAACCCCGCCATCGACGAGAACCGCGGCGCCGCGGCGATCTATGCGCCCCCGGACGGGCTGTGGCCCGAAAGCGGTGTCCTGGCCGAGGGGCTGATGGACGTGCCCGGATGGGTCAAGGCCGAGGTGGACCTGGACCTCGTGGCCGAAAGCCGCCGCAACGGGCGGGTGCTGCCCTTCGCGCATTGGGGCGAGAGTGCAGCGATGCGGCTGGTGGATTAGAACGGGCCGCAACGCCCGCACCATTAACCGAATCTTGGCAGTTTCTGTTGGAGTATCCCCGGCGACACGGGGGTTCTCTGGCATGAACATGATCTATACGGAAGCGTATCGGACGGCGTTCGATGCTTATCTGCGCAAGGGCATTCCGATTCGGCTGACCCTGAAGCACAGGCTGGGCCGGCAGACCAATACGTCTGGCGCTGCCGGAACGACGATCGGGTGCGGACGACCCGTCGCGCGAACGACGGCCGGGTGTTTTCATGGGACGACCCGCCTGACACCGGCCATCCGGGCGAGGATTACAACTGCCGCTGCGAGGCCGTGCCCTATATGCCCGGCGAGACAGAGTTCGCGTCTCACGAGTTCACGTCCGGTTTCCCGCGCAGTTCCGTTCGGTAGGTAGACCTGGATTTCGTGTTCCACTACTATTTTGGCGGCGGCCGCGCCGTGACCCTCGATGAGATCGGGTATTTGCGCGGGATTGCCGAGCAGTAGGCGAATCGCGATGGCGCAGAAGGTGCTTTTCGCAGACTTTCGGGGCAGATTGCTGATGCCGCCAGAAAGCACGGAGCCGGACCAGTTGCTTACGATTTCCGGTTTACTTACGATTTTGGTAGTGTCGCGTTTTCCCATGGCGACGGGACCGTCAAAGGATTGTTCATAGGATGGGCCGAGGATCATGGCGAGATCTTCCGTATTTCCGGCGATATCAGTTTCGAATTCACTGACGATTTCGTCGATCCGCTGGATATGAATTTCGAACCTGGGGGCACGCCCTATCACATCAGCGGAAGGTGGCGCACGAGTTTCTTGGCAGAAGTGCTCAAGGACCGCAAGCGCAGCATTTACTTTGATCCCAAGGAACCGCGATAATGCTGCGCAAGTTTGGCCGCCACCTGCTTTTGCTTCCGGTTTTTCTTTTCCTGCTGTGGGCGCTGGTCGCCGGTGTGCAATGGGTCAGACACGCGCCCAAAAGCGTGACGTTGCCAAATGGAATGATGTTCAAGCTGGAATACTACTTTCCCGGAGCGCCTATCGCATTGTTCGCTACCGATGGCAGAAAGATTCTGGCGCGCGAGATCGAGTTCGTTTGCTTCGATGATCGCTATGTCAGCATCACATCCTACAAACTCGGTGATTCCGGCATTTACGATGCCCAGACCAACGCCAAGGTTCGAGAGGAAGAACAAGACTCCGTGGAATATCTCCTGATGCACGCGCGCCGCAAAGCGTGCAACGGCTATTACACCGGCCTCCTTGGTGCTGTTTTTCTGCTCGATGGCCAGAAATACTCGTCGCTCCTGCCGCCCTGCGAATGGCGAAATCTCGACAATGCAGCGCTGAAAAACCGTGCCTGGTTCGACCGGCCCTGCGATGACAGATCATGGCGGGAGACGCCCGCCGCATCCGACGCGAACAAGGCGAAGGCGGACGCCCGCCCCGAACCCTAGCCTATTCTGCCACGGCCGGCTCGGCCGGCACCGCCCCTTCGGGCGTCTCGGCGCCCTCGGGCACTGTCGCGCCCTCGGCGGGCACGGCCAGCCGGTTGTCTTCCCACTCGCCCGAGGCGACCTGGCCGGTGGCATAGCGCATCACGCCCGCGCCCTGGCGCTTGCCCATGACGAAATGGCCGGTATAGACGTCACCGTTGGCATAGGTCGCCACCCCTTCGCCGTCGATCTCGCCCTGCTTCCAGCTGCCTTCGTAGCGGAAGCCGTCCGGCGCGATCAGCCGGCCCTTGCCGTGGCGCAGCCCGTCCACGAACGAGCCGTCATAGGTGGTGCCGTCGGGATAGGTCGCCTGCCCCTGCCCGTGCCGCTGCCCGTCGCGCCAGGCACCGTTATAGACATAGCCGTCGGGATAGGTCATCCGGCCCTGCCCCTCGTTGCGGCCGCGCTTGAAGCCGCCCTCGTAGACCAGGCCGTTGGCGTATTTGGCGACGCCCTGCCCCTCGATCACGCCCGCGACCCATTCGCCGTCATAGCTGGCGCCGTCCGGGTAGGTGATCAGGCCGCGGCCATGCGGCAGGTCGGCCATCAGCGCACCCTCATAGACTGAGCCGTCGGGATAGGTGATGCGGCCCAGCCCCTCCATCCGCCCCTCGACCCAGTCGCCGGTATAGACATAGCCGTCGGTGCCGGTGAAGGTGCCGACGCCCCAGCGCTTGTCGGCGCGGAAATCGCCCTCGTAGCGGTCGCCGTTGGCATAGGTGGCGACGCCCTTGCCCTCGCGCTTGCCATTGGCAAAGCGCCCCTCGTAGCCGTCGCCCGAGGGCTGGGTCAGCTTGCCCTGCCCGGCCATCTGCCCCGCCGACCAGCCGCCCTCGTAGACCAGCCCGTCCGGCATGGTCAGCTTGCCCTGGCCGGAACGCTGGTTCGCCCGCATCTCGCCTTCGTAGCTGGCGCCATCGGGATAGGTGATCTTGCCGAAGCCTTCCTTGACGCCCTGCTTCCAGTCGCCCTCGTAGCGATAGCCGTTGGGCTGGGTCAGCACGCCCTTGCCGTCATGCAGCGCGTTCAGGAAGCCGCCTTCGTAGACCGAGCCGTTGGCATAGCGCGCCACCCCCTGCCCGACGATCTGGCCGTCCTGCCAGTCGCCCTCGTAGCTGCCGCCGTCGGCATAGGTGATCTTGCCCTTGCCATGCGGCTTGCCGCCGGCGAAAGCGCCCTCGTAGACCGAGCCGTTGGGGAATTTCGCCACGCCCTGGCCCAGGATCTCGCCCTCGACCCAGTCGCCGGTATATTCATAGCCCGAGGGCAGCCTGTAGGTGCCGCGCCCGTGCTGCTTGCCGTTGCGGAAGGTGCCCTCGTAGACGCCGCCGTCGTCATATTGCTTGGTGATGACCGCTTGCGCGCCGGCCATGCTCGCGCCGGCCAGGATCACCGCGCAGGCGACAAGGGCTGCCTTCATGGGTGCTGCACTCCGCCTCGTTGCTGCTTTTGCCATCGGTTTATCGCAAGGGGCGCGCCGGCGCAAAGCCCGACTTTTCCTTTGCCGCGCCGTCGCCTATCAACGGGGGCAAGATCCGGTAAGGAAGCGCCATGACCGACACGTTCCGCATCACCCTTGGACAGCTGAACCCGACCGTGGGCGACCTGCCCGGCAATGCCGCCAAGGCGCGCGAGGCATGGGCCAGGGCGCGCGAGGCCGGCGCCAACCTGCTGGCCCTGCCCGAGATGTTCATCACCGGCTACCAGACCCAGGACCTGGTGCTGAAGCCCGGCTTCACGCAAGAGGCCATGGCGCATATCGTCGATCTGGCGCGGGATTGCGTCGACGGCCCCGCCATCGGCATCGGCGGCCCCTATGCCGAGGAGGACCGGCTCTACAACGCCTATTGGATCCTCAGGGGCGGCCGGGTGGCGGCGCGGGTGCTCAAGCACGAATTGCCGCACAAGCAGCTGTTCGACGAATGGCGGCTGTTCAACGTCGGCCCGATCTGCGGCCCCTATAGCCTGGACGGCCTGCGCATCGGCAGCCCGATCTGCGAGGACGCCTGGTGGCCCGAAGTGGCCGAGACCCTGGCCGAGACCGGGGCCGAGATGCTGCTGGTCCCGAACGGCAGCCCCTATCACCGCAACAAGCTGGACCTGCGCATGGGCCATATGGTCGCCCGCGTGGTCGAGACCGGGCTGCCGCTGATCTACCTGAACTCGGTCGGCGGGCAGGACGACCAGGTCTATGATGGTGGCAGCTTCGTGCTGAACCCCGGCGAGGACGGCGGCGCGGTCAAGGTCATGCAGCTGGCCTCCTTCGACGAGATGCTGGCCCATGTCGATTTCGCCCGCACGCCCGCCGGTTGGCGCGCGGTGCCGGGGCGCATGGACCACCAGCCCGACGAATGGGAACAGGACTATCGCGCCATGACGCTGGGCCTCAGCGACTACATGCGCAAGTCCGGTTTCCGCAAGGTGGTGCTGGGGCTGTCGGGCGGCATCGACTCGGCGCTGGTCGCCACCATCGCCGCCGACGCCATCGGCCCGGAAAACGTCCGCTGCGTCATGCTGCCCAGCGAATACACCTCGCAGGCCAGCCTGGACGATGCCGCCGATTGCGCGGCGCGGCTGGGCACGCGGCTGGACACGGTGCATATCGAGGGCGCCCGCGACGCGGTGGGCGACGCGCTGGCGCATCTGATGGCGGGCACCCAGCCCGACGCGACCGAGGAAAACATCCAGTCCCGCCTGCGCGGCGTGATGCTGATGGCGCTGTCGAACAAGTTCGGCGAGCTGCTGCTGACCACCGGCAACAAGTCCGAGGTCGCGGTGGGCTATGCCACGATCTATGGCGACATGGCCGGCGGCTACAACCCGATCAAGGATCTCTACAAGACCCGCGTCTTTCAGACCTGCCGCTGGCGCAATGAAAACCACCGCGACTGGATGCTGGGCCGCGCGGGCGAGGTGATCCCACCGCAGATCATCTCGAAGCCCCCCTCGGCCGAGCTGCGCCCGAACCAGAAGGACCAGGACAGCCTGCCGCCCTATGAGGTGCTGGACGCGATCCTGGAAGGGCTGGTCGAGAAGGACCTGGCGCTCAGGGATCTGGTCGCGCAGGGCTTCGAGCCCGAGACGGTCAAGAAGGTCGAGACCCTGCTTTATGGCAGCGAGTGGAAGCGCTACCAGGCCGCGCCGGGGCCGCGCATCTCGACCAAGGCCTTCTGGCTCGACCGCCGCTATCCGCTGGTGAACCGCTGGCGCGACCGGCTTTAGCGCGGCGCGACCGCCCTGCCCCAGCCGCCGAAACCGGGGGCTGGCGCCGCTGGCGCGCGATTAGCCGGGTCTTGCTGCAAGACGACGGTGAGGACGGCGCGATCTCGTTCGACGGCCATCCGGCGCCTCGGGCAAGGAATATGCGACGGCAGCGGCAAGGCACCGACCGAGCCGGCGGATCAGACCACCACCGCCATGCGCTGCTGCTGGCCGACGCCGAAGACGCGCTTGTAGCGCTTGATCTCGTCCTGCGGGCCGGTGGCCTTTTCGGGATTGTCGGACAGCTTGACGGTCGGGCGTCCCTCGGCCGCGACCGCCTTGCAGACCAGCGAGAACGGCGCCAGCCCGTCGCCCGGCACCAGCCCGCGGAAATCGTTGGTCAGAAGCGTGCCCCAGCCGAAGCTGATCTTGGCCCGGCCGTGGAAGCGCTGGAACAGATCCCGGATCTTGTCCACGTCCAGCCCGTCCGAAAAGATGATCAGCTTGTCGCGCGGATCCTCGCCGCGGTCCTGCCACCAGCGGATCGCGGTCTCGGCGCCCTCGGCCGGGTCGCCGCTGTCTACGCGGATGCCGGTCCAGCCGGCCAGCCAGTCCGGCGCATGGTCCAGGAACCCCTTGCTGCCATAGGTGTCGGGCAGGATGATGCGCAGCATCCCGTCATGTTCCTCGTGCCAGTCGGCCAGCACGCGATAGGGCGCCTGGCGCAATTCCGCGTCGCTGTCGGCCAGCGCGGCATAGACCATGGGCAGTTCATGGGCATTGGTGCCGATGGCCTCGATGTCGCGGCGCATGGCGATCAGGCAGTTCGAGGTGCCGATGAAGCGCTGGTCGCCTAGGCCCTCGACCATGGCCTGCACGCACCAGTCCTGCCACAGGAAGCTGTGCCGCCGCCGCGTGCCGAAATCGGCGATGCGCAGGTCGGGGCCGAGCTTGCGCAATTCCTCGATCTTTTCCCAAAGCCGGGCCATGGCGCGGGCATAAAGCACCTGCAATTCGAACCGGCCCATGTCCTTGAGGACGGCGCGGCTTCGCAGCTCCATGATGATTGCCAGGGCCGGGATCTCCCACAGCATGACCTCGGGCCAGCGGCCCTCGAAGATCAGCTCGTACTGGCCGTCGCGCTTTTCCAGGTGATAGGCCGGCAGGCGCAGGTTCTCCAGGAACTCCATGAAATCGGGGCGGAACATCTGCCGCTTGCCGTAGAAGGTATTGCCGCGCAGCCAGGTGCTTTCGCCCCGCGTCAGCGTCAGGCCGCGCACATGGTCCAGCTGCTCGCGCAGCTCGCCCTCGTCGATCAGCTCGGCCAGGCGGATGCGGCTGGTGCGGTTGATCAGGCTGAAGGTGACTTGCGTGTCGGGCCGGTTGCGAAACACCGACTGGCACATCAGCAGCTTGTAGAAATCGTCGTCGATCAGCGAGCGCACGATCGGGTCGATCTTCCACTTGTGGTTATAGACGCGGGTGGCGATGTCGACGGTCGGGATCATCATGCCAGCACCACCCCCGCCTTGCGCATGTCCTCGCGCGCCGCCTCGCGCGAGCCGTTCAGGTCGATGGCGCGGGTGGCATCCTCGATCACGGTGGCGCGGAAACCCAGCTTGGCCGCGTCGATGGCCGACCAGGCGACGCAGAAGTCATGCGCCAGCCCGACGAAGGCCAGATCCTCCATGCCGCGGTCGCGCAGGTATCCGGCAAGGCCGGTGGGCGTGCGGTGGTCGTTCTCGTAGAAGGCCGAATAGCTGTCGATCTGCGGCCGGAACCCCTTGCGGATCACCAGGTCGGCGCAATCGGCGGCCAGCGCCGGGTGAAAGCCCGCGCCCTCGGTCCCGATCACGCAATGCGCGGGCCACAGCACCTGCGGGCCATAAGCCATGTCCACGACCGAAAAGGCCGCCGCGCCGGGATGGTTGTCGGCAAAGCTGGCATGGTCGTGGGGGTGCCAGTCCTGGGTCAGCACCACGGCGTCGAAATCGGCCATCAGGTCGTTGATCGGCGCCACGATCTCGTCCCCGCCGGCGACGGCCAGCCGGCCGCCGGGACAGAAATCCAGCTGCATGTCGATGACGATCAGGGCCTTTGCCATGGCGCCTCTCCTGTTATCCCAGGAAAATTGGTAGGCGTAGGCGGCGGGGGCGTCAATGCGGCAACTTGATTGCACCCCCGCGCGGCGCTATGGCCAGCCCATGCTGATCGTCGCCGCGCTTTACCATTTCACCCGCTTTCCCGACCCGCAGGCGCTGAAGCCGCCGCTGGCGAAATGCGCCTGCGCGAACGGGGTCAGGGGCACGCTGCTGCTGGCGCCCGAGGGGATCAACGGCACCATCGCCGGCACGCGCGAAGGCATCGACGCGGTTCTGGCCCATCTCCGCGCCCTGCCCGGCTGCGCGGGCCTGGAATGGAAGGAAAGCACGGCCGAGGCCATGCCCTTCGGCCGCATGAAGGTGCGGCTGAAGCGCGAGATCGTCACCATGGGCCAGCCCGACGTGGACCCCGCCGCCGCCGTCGGCCGCTATGTCGCGCCACAGGACTGGAACGCGCTGATCAGCGCGCCGGACGTGGCGGTGATCGACACCCGCAACGATTACGAGGTCGAGATCGGCACATTCGCCGGCGCCGTCGATCCGGGCACCCGCAGCTTTCGCGACTTTCCCGCCTGGTGGCGCGAGAATGCGCATCGCTTCCACAACAAGCGCATCGCCATGTTCTGCACCGGCGGCATCCGCTGCGAGAAATCCACCAATTTCCTGCTGGGCGAGGGCGTGCCCGAGGTCTTTCACCTGAAAGGCGGCATCCTGAAATACCTCGAGGAAGTGCCGGAACAGGACAGCCTGTGGCGCGGCGAATGCTTCGTCTTCGACAAGCGGGTCAGCCTGGGCCACGGGCTGCGGCAGGGCCGCCACGAGCTTTGCCATGCCTGCCGCCGGCCGCTCGCGCCCGAGGATCGCGCCCGCCCGGAATACGAGCCCGGCGTCTGCTGCCACCGCTGCGCGGGCGAATATACCGAGGCCGACCGCGCCCGTTTCCGGGAACGCCAGCGCCAGGCCGAGCGCGGCGAGTGCTTTGGCGACACCGTCGAAACGGAAAGCTGAAAAAACATCGTTATCAGCGCGTTAGGGAATATCTCCGTTCCCGCATCACGCCCCATCACGCCGGCTTGAGCGCGAAGCCCCTGTATCGGCGGGCTTTTTTTCGCGCCCCGCATCCCTGCGGCTAACGGGCCGTCACTTGTCCGTGCCGCGACGCCGGCAAGCCTTCCAATCCGGGCGCCGGGTGGTAGGCAGGCGGTCCGAGTTAAATGGAGAACTCACCATGAAGAAAGTCGGATACGCAGCTTTGGTTTCGCTGGTCGCCGGTGGTGCCTATGCGGGTGGCTATGTCCCCCCCGTGGTCGAGCAGCCGGTCGCGGTGCCGCCGCCCGTGACGACCGTTTCGGACAGCGACTGGACGGGCTTCTATGCCGGTCTGCAATACGGCAAGGGCAGCGGCGATCTTGGCAATCGCGGCGCGCTGGCCGATTTCGGCGATTACGACGGCTATGGCCTGCATGCGGGCTATCAGCGCGACCTGGGCCGCTTCGTCCTGGGCGGCGAACTGGACTACAACAAGATCTCGCCCGACGAGAACTATGACGACGGCGACCTGACCCGGCTGCGGCTGCGCGCGGGCGCCGACATGGGCCGCTTCCTGCCCTATGTCACGCTGGGCGCGGCCAAGATCTCGGTCGACGATTTCTCGGAAACCGGGCTGACCTATGGCCTCGGCGCCGATTTCAAGGTCACCGAGCGCTTCACCGTCGGCGCGGAATACAGCCGCAGCGACTTCAAGGACGTGCTGGAAGACGAAACCGGCATCAGCGGCCGCGACCTGGACACCGACCTGGTGCAGCTGCGCGCCTCGTATCGGTTCTGATCCTGCCGCAAGAAGCAAGGCGCCCCCGCTTCGGGGGCGCCTTTCGTTTAGCCGGGCGGATTATTTCACCTGCCCCAGCCGGCCCGCGGCGATGGCGGCCATGTTCAGGATGTCGTTCACCGTCGAGCCGGTCGAACAGATCTGGATCGGCAGCGGCACGCCGGTCAGGATCGGGCCGATCACCGTCGCCCCCGCCATTTCCTGCAGCAGCTTGACCGAGATCGAGGCCGAGTGCCGCGCCGGCACCACCAGCACGTTGGCCGGCCCCTTGAGCCGCGAGAACGGGTATTTCGCCGCCTGCGACGGGTTCAGCGCCACGTCCACGGTCATCTCGCCCTCATATTCGAAATCGACGCGGCGCGCGTCCAGCACCTCGGTCGCATGGGCCATCTTCACCGCCCGCTCGCTGATCGGATAGCCGAAGTTGGAAAACGACAGGAAGGCCACCCGCGGCTCCAGCCCCAGCCCGCGCGCGACATGGGCGCCGCGGGTGGCGATGTCGGCCAGATCCTCGGCCTCGGGCCATTCATGGACCAGCGTGTCGCCCATCAGGATGACGCGGCCATTGTGCAGGACCGCGGTGATGCCCACGGCGCCGTCGGCCGGGGTCACGTCGAAAACCGTGCCGATCTGGGCCAGCACATGCGCGTTCTTGCGCGTGGCCCCCGTCACCAGACCGTCGCCATGGCCATGCGCCAGCATCAGCGAGGCAAAGACATGGCGGTCGCGATTGGCCAGCTTGACCGCATCCTCACGGTCATAGCCCTTGC
>JAANMX010004303.1_pt1 | contig 11415 bp, 6 predicted proteins | sample 7279681 | NCBI WGS metagenome assembly JAANMX01 (sample SAMN14094542, study PRJNA606508) | bioreactor metagenome | isolation source: A lab-scale SPAN reactor treating ammonium-rich wastewater day 351 | place: Ireland: Galway | collected 2018-01-01
ATGGTCAACGCCGACGATCCGAGGGTGCGCGCCAACCGGTTGGCGCTGTTGCAGCGCTTGGCCGACCGGCTGGGCAGCGTGGCGGCGATCGAGCATCTGTCGGTTTGAGCGGGATCGGGCTGTCGGCTTGGGTCGCGGCTGAAGCCGCTCCTACAGGAGCGGGCCTTCATCGTAGGAGCGGCTTCAGCCGCGACCACACACCCGCGTCATCCGCCGCATCGCACCGTGCCCGCATCGCGGGTTAATCATGCGTTGACGCCGCATCGGTATCCTGCGCCGATGCCCCCTGCCTGCACGCGCCTGACGCTTCTTCTCGCCTGCTGCCTCGCCACCGCGCCCGCACTGGCGGCGAAGGTGACCAAGGTCGAGATCCTCGGCCTGCCCGACGAGGCGATGGAAGCCAACGTGCGCAGCGCGCTGTCGCTGAACGACGAGCTGGGCAAGGACATCCGCGCGCGCCGGCTGGGTTACCTGCTGCGCGTGGCCGAAGACGAGGCACGGCAGGCGCTGGAGCCGTTCGGCTACTACGCGCCGACGATCACGGTGGCCCGCAGCGATCGCGCGGGCGCGTCCGCGGACGATGACAGCGATACCCGCGACGACAACGACGGCAACGACGAGACCGGCAACGACAACGACGCGAACGAACGCCGCAACGGTGCCCGCGACCGCAGCCTGAGCGTGACGATCACCATCGAGCCGGGCACGCCAGTGCGGGTGCGCGGCTTCGACCTCGGCGTCGATGGCCCGGCCGGCAGCGACGCCGGCGTGATCGCCGCGCTGGACGCCTTCCGGCCGCGCGCGGGCGAAGTGCTCGACCACCAGCACTACGAAGCCGGCAAGGCGCGGGTGGCGCTGGCGCTGGCCAACCACGGCTATTTCGATGCCGGCTTCGCCAGCCACCGGGTCGAGGTGACCCGCGCGCAGCACGCCGCCGACATCGCCCTGCGCTGGAACAGCGGCGCGCGCCATGCGCTGGGCGAGGCGCGCTTCACCCAGGCGCCCAAGACCATCATCGACCCGCGCCTGCTGGACAAGCTGGTGCCGTGGACGCCCGGCGATGCCTACGACGAGGCCGAGCTGGATCGGCTGCGCCGGTCGCTGGTCGGGCTGGACTACTTCGGGCTGGTGGACGTGCAGGCCGTGCCGGACGCGGCCACCGACCGGCGCGTGCCGGTCGAGGTGCAGCTGGCCCCGGCCAAGCGCAGCATCTACAGCTGGGGCGCCAGCTACGGCACCGCCAGCGGCCCCGGCATCAGCGCGGGCGTGGAGCGCCGCTACCTCAACGCGCGCGGGCACAAGGCGCTGGCGCAGGTGGATTGGGCCACCAAGCGCAAGACCGCCACCGTGCAATACCGCATTCCCGCCTTCGCCTGGCTGGACGGCTGGTACACCGCCAGCCTGCAGGCCGCCGACGAGCAGACCGACTACGTCAACAGCCGGCGGCTGGAGCTCGTCGCCAGCCGCAGCGGCCAGTACAACGACCACCTCAACCTGGTCGCCTCGCTGCACGTGCTGCGCGAGCGCTGGGCCTACAACGTCGCCGACGACGACGGCGGCGCGATGGCGCCGATCGCCTTCCGCTACGCCAGCTTCGTGTATCCGTCGCTGCGCGCCGAATACATCGACGTGGACAACCGCATGGCCCCGCGCCGCGGCGCCGGTGGCACGCTGACCCTGCGCGGCGGCATGGGCGGCAGCGACGGCAAGGCCACCTTCACCCAGCTGCACGCCACCGTGCAGTGGTTCCACGGGCTGGGCCCGGACAGCCGGCTGATCGCGCGCGGCGAGCTGGGCCATACCTTCACGAAAGACCTGCTCGACCTGCCGCCCAGCCTGCGCTTCTACGCCGGCGGCGACCGCAGCGTGCGCGGCTATGGCTGGCACGAGATCGGGCCGAAAGTGGACACCGACTTCGGCGACTACTACACCGGCGCGCCCAACGTGGTGACCGCCAGCCTGGAATACGAACGCTACTTCAAGGGCCCGTGGGGCGCGGCGGTGTTCGTGGACAGCGGCAGCGCGTTCGAAGGACGCAAGGCCGACATGCACACCGGCGTCGGCATCGGCCTGCGCTGGCGCTCGCCGGTGGGGCCGGTGCGCATCGACATCGCGCGCGGGCTGGACTCGCCCGACTCGCCGGTGACGCTGCATCTCAACATCGGTGCGGACCTGTGAGGGCGCGGCCGTGAACTGGCGCGAACGCTACCGCCGCTATCGCCGCTACGGGCTCGATCCGCTGCCGGACGACGCCAGCCGCGAGCAGCGCGAGGCGCGCATCGCCGAGCTGCGCACGCTGCGTCGCCGGCGCCAGCGCAAGGTGGCGCTCCGCAGCGGCATCGCCATCGGGCTGGTCGCACTGGCGGCGGTGGCGCTGATCTACTGGCTGGTGACCACCATCGGCGGCCGCGACTTCCTGCTGCGGCAGATCGTGACGCGCCTGCCGGCGGACACGCAGCTGACCTGGCAGCGCGCGGAAGGCCCGGTGTCCGGGCCGATGACCCTGCACGGCGTGCACTTCTCGATGCCGCGCCAGCGCGATCCCGACTGCAGGCCAACGCCGCAGGCAAGCTGCGCGATGGGCACGATCGTGTTCGACGCGCAGACCGTGGTGCTCGACCCGGCGATCCGCCCGCTGCTCGGCCGCACTCTCCGGCTGGACGCGCTGGACGTGACCGGCGCCGTGCTCGATCTGCCGCGCAGCGACACGCCGTTCGAACTACCGCGCTGGCCCGACGTGCTGCCGCAGATCGAACCACCGCTGGACCTGCAGGCCGGTGCGATCCGCATCGATGGCTTCCGCGTGCTGCAGGACGGCGCACCGATGATCGACATCCGCCGCGCGCGCGGCGGGCTGGACGCACGCAACGGCAGCCTGCACGTCGAACGCCTCGCCGTGGACAGCGACCGCGGCCGCTTCACCCTGCACGGCGACTACGCGCCGCGCCGCGCGTTCCGCAGCGACCTGCTCGCCACCGCGGTGCTGCCCGCGCCGGCCGGGCGCACCGCGCCGCGGCTGGGGCTGGTTGCACGCGGCGACCTGTCGCGGATGGTGGTCGCCGTCGCCGGCCGCGCGACCGCGCCGCTGCGCGCCACGCTGATGCTGTACGGCAACGCCGACGCGCCGCGCTGGCAGCTGGAGGCGAACAGCGACGCGCTCGACCTCGGCCTGCTCGCGGGCAGCGGCGAAGCCGGCGTGCCGCTGCGCTTCAAGTTCGACGCCGAAGGCACCGGCGGCAAGGCGCAGCTGCAAGGCACGCTGCAGCGCGGCGACTTCGCCCTGACCGTGCTGCCGTCGACATTGCAGCTGCAGGAGCAGCGCCTGCAGCTGCAACCGCTGGCGGTGGAAACGCTGGGCGGGCGCATCGTCGCCAATGGCTTCGCCGACCTGCGCGACCCGGACAACGCCTCGCTGAAGCTGGCGCTGGGTGCGCGCGGGCTGCGCTGGAGCGACGCCGCCGGCAATACCGCGGTGCTGGCCGACGGCGAATTCGGCGTGGCCGGCACGCCCGACCGCTGGGCGCTGAAGGGACAGGCGCGGCTGGCACGCGGCAACGACCACGCCACCGTCGACGTGACCGGCAACGGCAACCGCGACGGCATGCACATCCAGTCGCTGCGGGCCGCGATGCCGCAGGGCCGGCTGGATGCCGGCGGCGAACTGGCGTGGACGCCGGCGCTGCAATGGAAGGCGCAGGCGCAGCTGGCCGGCTTCGATCCCGGCTATTTCGCGCCGGACTGGCCGGGCGCGATTCGCGGCACGCTGCGCAGCGACGGCACGCTGCGCGATGGCAAGGGCCTGCTGGCGCACGTCGACGCGCGCGACCTCGGCGGCACGCTGCGCGGCCGCGCGCTGTCCGGCCACGCCAGCGCCGACGTGGACGGCGAGGCCTACGCCGGCGACATCGCGCTGACGCTGGGCAGCAGCCGCATCGACGCGCGCGGCACGCTGGCGACGACCCTCAAGGTCGATGCCAACCTCGCCCCGCTGCACCTCGACGACCTGCTGCCGGACGGCCAGGGCGTGCTGCGCGGCCGGCTTTCGCTGCGCGGCGCACGCAACGCGCCGGACGTCACCGTGGATCTCAGCGGCAGCGACCTCGCCTTCGGCGACTACCGCGCCGCGCAACTCCGCGCACAGGGCGCGCTGCCGTGGCGGCACGGCGACGGCACCCTGCGCATCGACGCCAGCGGCCTGCAGGCCGGGCTGCCGCTGGACGGTCTGCGCGCCACCCTGCGCGGCGCGGTGGAACACCTGCGGCTGGAAGCGGAAGCGCATGGCGAAGCAGGCACGCTGGCACTGGCCGGCAGCGCGCAGAAGCAAGGTGCGCGCTGGCAGGGCGAACTGGCACGGCTGGTACTCGACCCGGCGCAGGCTGCGACATGGACGCTGCAGCAACCGGCGCGCTGGCGTTGGGATGGCCGCAACGGCGCGCTGTCGCAAACCTGCCTGCACTCCGCCATCGGCGGCGCGCTGTGCGCCAGCGCCGACTGGCCGCGCCGCGGCCTCGACCTGCGTGGCAACGGCCTGCCGCTGGCGCTGGCTTCGGACTGGCTGCCCAAGCGTGAAAACGGCCGGCCGTGGGCCTTCGACGGCAATCTCGACCTCGATGCCAATCTGCAGCCGGCGGGCAACGCCTGGCGCGCCACCGCCACCCTCACCTCCGCCAGCGGCGGCCTGCGCAACCGTGCGCGCGCGCGCCGCAACCTGTTCGGCTATCGCGACCTGCGGCTGGACGCCCGCTTCGATCCCCACCGCATCGACGCCACCCTGGGCGCGGCGCTCGACCAGGACGGCCGCATCGACGCCCGCGTCGCCACCGGCTGGGACGCGCATGCACCGCTGGACGGCACGCTGAAGGCCAGCCTGCGCGAACTCGTGTGGCTGGAACTGTTCTCCCCCGACATCGTCGAACCGGCCGGCCGGCTGGACCTCGACCTGCGGCTCGGCGGCGTCCTCGGCAAGCCGCTGCTGGGCGGCAACGGACGCCTGCAGGGCTTCGCCGCCGAACTGCCGGCGCTGGGCATCGCCGTGCAGGATGGCGACGTGCGCCTGCAGGCGCTGGAGAACGGCAGCGCCCGCATCGACGGCACGCTCGGCACCGGCAAGGGCGTGCTGCAGGTCGATGGCAGCCTGGGCTGGCAGGACGACGCCACGCCCCTGCAGCTGCGCCTGCGCGGCAGCGACGTGCTGCTGGCCGACACCCGCCAGGTGCGCGTGCTGGCCTCGCCCGACATCGCGGTCAGCTATCGCGCCGGCGCGCCGCTGCAGGTGCGCGGCACGGTCGCGGTGCCGGAAGCCGAGCTGCACCTCGAGCGGCTGGAAATGGGCGTGTCGCCCTCCGCCGACGTGGTGGTGCTGGACCCGGTCGATCCGCAGAAGACCGCCGCCGTGCCGCTGGCGCTCGACCTCGACGTGACCGTGGACGTGGGCGAACGCGTGCGCATCGACGGCTACGGCCTGGCCGGCACCCTCGCCGGCAGCCTGCGCATGCGCCAGGCGCCGGGCGGCGACCTGCGCGCCACCGGCGCGCTGGAAGTGGGCGGCCGCTATCGCGCCTACGGGCAGGACCTGCGCATCACGCGCGGCAAGCTGATCTGGTCGAACGCGCTGGCCGGCGATCCGCTGCTGGACATCCGCGCCGAGCGCGAGATCGGTGAGGTCACCGCCGGTGTGCAGGTGAACGGCCGCGCCTCCGCACCGCAGGCCAGCGTGTGGTCGAACCCGGCGATGAGCCAGTCGGAAGCGCTGGCCTACCTCACCTTGGGCCGCCCGCTGCCCAGCCTGAGCAGCCGCGAGATGCAGCAGGTGGACGTGGCCAAGTCCGCGCTCAACACCGGCGTGGGCCTGCTGACCGCGCAGCTGGGCGCGCGCATCGGCCTGGACGATGCCGGCGTGAGCAACTCGCGCGCGCTCGGCGGCGAGGTGCTGGGCGTGGGCAAGTACCTGTCGCCGAAGCTGTACGTCAGCTACGGCGTGTCGCTGCTGGGCACCGGCCAGGTGGTGACGCTGAAATATCTGCTGCGCAAGGGCTTCGACATCCAGATCGAATCGTCCACCGTCGAGAACCGCGCCTCGGTGAACTGGCGCAAGGAGAAGTAACGCGATGCGCCTGTGGTCGCTGCATCCACGCCACCTCGATCCGCAGGGGCTGGTCGCGCTATGGCGCGAAGGCCTGCTGGCGCGCCATGTCCTGCACGGGCTGACCCGCGGTTACCGCAATCATCCGCAGCTCGACCGCTTCAAGGCGCACGCGAATCCCGAGCACGCGATCGATGCCTATCTTGCCGTGGTGCAGGAGGAAGCCACCGCGCGCGGCTACAACTTCGACCGCAGCAAGCTGGGGCCGGTCCTCCGCGTCGAACCCATCGCGGTGACCCGCGGCCAGCTGGAACACGAGCGCGCGCACCTGCTGGCCAAGCTCGCCCAGCGCAATCCGCTGCTGCACGAACGCTGGCGCGACGCCGCGTTCGAGGTGCATCCGCTGTTCACGCCGGTGGATGGCGGCATCGCGCCGTGGGAGCGGCCCTGATCCATCGCGTCGGCTGATCCCGCATGCGAAAACGGCGCGGTCGCCCGCGCCGTTCCGGCGTCCTCAATTGGCGACCTCGGCTCGCGCAGGCGCGTCAGCGCGTGACGCGCGCGCCCTTCAGCTGCGCCACGCCATCGACCACGTCCGTCCATGCCAGCCACGCGCCGCCGGCATCGACCACCAGCTTCGGATAGCCGCTGGCCAGGCCGCGCGCGCCCAGCTTCGCCACTTCGACCTGCTGCAGTCGCTTCGACAGGTCAGGCGTGTAGCGCGCCAGCAGCAGCGTCTGCCCCTGCGCCTCCTCGCGCAGCCAGGCCACCCACACCTGCCGCGCATCCAGGCCCACCGCGGCGCGGCCCAGTACGGCCGCCCCGCTGTCCACCGTGACCGGGTCGAAGAAGCGGCCGCCGGAATTCGGACTGCGGGCAAGCCGCAACGCCGGCGTGCCACCGGCTTCGCTATACCAGGCCACCACCGCGGTGTCGCCGGACGCGGCCAGCGCTGGACCGGCCACCGGACAGGCTTCGATCTTCCAGCCATCGGCATGCACAGCCTTGGGCGGGATCCAGCTGCCGTTCTCCAGCCGCGTCACCGCGATGTCGCGGATTTCGTCGTCGCTGCGATCGCGGTAGGCCAGCAGCGGGCCGCGCACGGTCATCGCCACCGCGACCTGGCAGCAGTCGCAGGTGCGCGCATCGATCACCGCGTCGGCGCTGCGGTTCAGGCTCATGTCGAAGCGGTTGCCGCGCAGCTGCATCGGATCGGCGCCATGCTGCGCATGGCCTTCGCCCGGATTCGCCGCCACGCCCTGCGCGCGGCCATCCAGCCAGGCGATGCCCAGCGCATCCACGTCGTCCGGCCACAGCGCGGCGAACCCGTGTTCGACCGGCCGGGCGTCATCGTTGACGCGGGTGATCTGCGTCCAAGCCATGCCGCCGTCGCGCGAGCGCGCCAGCACCACGTCGTAGCCGCCGGCATCGTCGGGCTGGCGCTGCAGCCACTGCGCCCACAGCGCGCCGTCCGGGGTGGCCAGCAGGTGCGGGGTGTCGGCGGCATTGGCGATCAGCGAATTGCCCACGGCAATCGTGCGCGGCTGGCTCTGCCAGCCGGCCGCTTCGGTATAGGAGGCGAACTGCAGGGCATTGCGGCGCCCTTCGCGACGATTGATCCAGCTCAGCAGCACCCGCTCGCCGGGCGCGGTGACCAGATCCGGCGCCATCGATCCGATTTCGGCGGGCAGCACCCAAGTCTGCACGGCGTAGTCGCCGTTGGCGGGTTTGGCCGACTGGGCGTCGCGCTTGCAGGCGGCAAGCAGCGGCAGGCTGAGGGCAAGGGCGAAGGCGAGCGCGGTGCGGATGTTCATGCGCAGAGGATACGCCGGTCGTGGCGCGGCTCACCGCATGCAGGAGCGGCTTCAGCCGCGATCGCCATTCCGGGTGTTCCGGTCGCGGCTGAAGCCGCTCCTGCAACGGGACTTGCTTACGCCGCGCGTTCGCGCCGCGCGCGCTCCAGGTAGACCAGCAGCAGCGAGATCGCCGCCGGGGTCACACCGGGGATGCGCTGCGCCTGGCCGACGGTCTGCGGGCGCACGCGCTGCAGTTTCTGCAGCACCTCGGCGGACAGCCCGCGCACCTGCGCGAAGTCGAACGCCTCCGGGATCGCGGTGGCTTCGTTGCGCTGCTGGCGCGCGATCTCCTCGCGCTGGCGGTCGAGGTAGCCGGCGTACTTGGTGTCGATTTCCACCTGCTCGGCGACCTTCGCATCGTCCACGCCCGGCCCGAGTTCGGGCACGCGCATCAGCGCGGCGTAGTCCAGCTCGGGGCGGCGCAGCAGGTCGAGCGCATTGTTCTCGCGGCTGACCTCGACGCCCAGGTGGCGCGCCAGCGCCGCGCCCAGCGCGTTGCTCGGCGCCGCCCACAGCGTGCCCAGTCGCGCAGTTTCGGCGTCGACGGCCTCGCGCTTTTCGCTGAAGCGCTGCCAGCGCGCGTCGTCCACCAGCCCGAGGTCGCGGCCCATCGGCGTGAGCCGCGCGTCGGCATTGTCCTCGCGCAGCTGCAAGCGATATTCGGCACGTGACGTGAACATGCGGTACGGCTCGCTGGTGCCGTGGGTGATCAGGTCATCGACCAGCACGCCGATGTAGGCCTGGTCGCGGCGCAGGCTCCACGCCTCCTGCGCGCGCACGCTGCGCGCGGCGTTGACGCCGGCCAGCAGGCCCTGCGCGGCGGCCTCTTCATAGCCGGTGGTGCCGTTGATCTGGCCGGCGAAGAACAGCCCGGCCACCGCCTTGGTTTCCAGCGACGCCTTCAGCCCACGCGGATCGAAGAAGTCGTATTCGATGGCGTAACCGGGGCGGGTGATGTGCGCGTTCTCGAAGCCGGCGATGCTGCGCACCAGCTCCAGCTGCACGTCGAACGGCAGTGAGGTGCTGATGCCGTTCGGATAGATCTCGCTGACGGTGAGTCCTTCCGGCTCGACGAAGATCTGGTGGCTGGCCTTCTCGGCGAAGCGCACCACCTTGTCCTCGATGCTCGGGCAGTAGCGCGGGCCGATGCCTTCGATCTGGCCGGAATACAGCGGGCTGCGGTGCAGCGCGTCGCGGATGAGCTGGTGGGTGCGCTCGCTGGTCTGGGTGATCCAGCAGCTCAGCTGCGCCGGCTGGTCGGCATGACTGCCCATGAACGACATCACCGGGCGCGGATCGTCGCCGGGTTGCTCGGCCATCACCGAATAATCGAGCGTGCGCCCGTCGATGCGCGGCGGCGTGCCGGTCTTCAGGCGATCCACCACGAAGCGGCCTTCGCGCAGCTTGTGCGCCAGCGCGGTGGACGGGGGATCGCCCATGCGCCCCGCCGCGTACTGAGTTTCGCCGATGTGGATCTTGCCGGCGAGGAAGGTTCCTGCCGTGAGAACGACCGCCGGCGCGTGGAAGCGCAGGCCGGTGTTGGTGATCGCGCCGCGCACCGCGTCGTTGTCGATGACGAGGTCATCGACCGCGGCCTGGAACACGGTGAGGTTGTCCTGCGTCTCCACCGCGCGGCGGATGAAGGCGCGATACAGCGAACGATCCGCCTGGCAGCGGGTGGCGCGCACCGCCGGCCCCTTCGACGCATTGAGCGTGCGCCACTGGATGCCGGCCGCGTCGGCGGCCTTCGCCATGATCCCGCCGAGCGCGTCGATCTCCTTGACCAGGTGGCCCTTGCCGATGCCGCCGATCGCCGGGTTGCAGCTCATCGCGCCTACGGTCTCGATGCTGTGGGTCAGCAGCAGCGTGCGCGCGCCGGCGCGGGCGGACGCCAGCGCGGCTTCGGTGCCGGCGTGGCCGCCGCCGATGACGATCACGTCGAAGCTGTAGAAGGATTCGCTCATCGGGGAATTATCGCGCGTCGGGCGATGCGCCCGCGTTTCCGCGCCGATCCGGGCGGCGCGCAAAGGTTGGCACGCTTCCTGCTTTGTACTTGGCAGCACTCGGCGTGGCACGCCAACAGGCGATGGTCGGACTGAACAGGGGCCGATCCTGCGTGCGTCGGGGAAGCTCGGGGGCCGGATGTCGGGGGACATCCGGCCCTCTTCTTTTTCATTCTTCGTGGATACCGCACCGCACGGCCGCTTCGGCCTGCGGGCAGCGCTGCGAGCGCCTGCGCGGAATGCGGAAAGCGCCGGTGCCCGCGGGACGAGACGGAACAGGGGGGATCCGGAGAATCCCGTCAGGCACCGGCGCGTTTAGAGTAGCGCGATCCGGCGGGAAGTGACGCTCGTGGTCAGCCGCGCGACCCTTCGTGATTCAGCCTGTGAACAGCATCACTGTTTGCCGTGCGAGCGCGCGAATCCGCCGCGCGGCACGCCCCAGACCCGCCCGTGGCATGCGCTAGCATGCGGCGATGACGACGCCCGCTCATCCTCCACTCGACTTCAACGACGTCCTCGACGCCGCCGCGCGCATCGCCCCGCACGCGCACGCCACCCCGGTGCTGCGTTCGCGCGCGCTGGACGCCATCGCCGGCGCGGCGTTGCATTTCAAGGGCGAGCACCTGCAGCGCATCGGCGCGTTCAAGTTCCGCGGCGCCTGCAACGCGGTCTTCTCGCTGGACGCTGCGCAGGCCGCGCGCGGCGTGGTCACCCATTCCTCCGGCAACCACGGCGCAGCGCTGGCGCTGGCGGCGCAGCTGCGCGGCATTCCCTGCCACGTGGTGGTGCCGGACAACGCGGTGCGCGCGAAGCTGGCGGCGATCGAACACTACGGCGCAACCCTGCACCGCTGCGCGCCGACCATCGCCGCGCGCGAGGCGACCTGTGCGCAGGTGCAGGCCGAGACCGGCGGCACCGTCGTCCATCCGTACACCGATCCGCGGGTGATCGCCGGCCAGGGCACTGCCGCGCTGGAGCTGCTGACCGCGGAGCCCCGCCTCGATGCGCTGGTGGTGCCGCTGGGCGGCGGCGGGCTGGCGGCCGGCACCGCGCTGGCGATGCGCGCGCTGGCGCCGGCGTGCCGGCTCTACCTCGCCGAACCCGAAGGCGCGGCCGACGGTGCGCGCTCGTTCGCGCGTGGCGCGCTCGACCACGACTTCGTGCCGGACACGGTTTGCGACGGCCTGCGCGGCACCCTCGGCGCGATCAATTTCGAACTGCTGCGCGCGGCGGATGCGCAGGTGCTGACGGTGGATGACGCCGGCACCGTCGCCGCCCTGCGGCTGCTGTGGACGCGCACCAAGCAGCTGGTGGAACCCTCGTCGGCGATCGCGCTGGCGGCGGTGCTGGCGCATCGCGAACGTTTCGCCGGGCAGCGGGTCGGCATCGTGCTGTCCGGCGGCAACGTCGACCTGGCTCTTTGAGAATTATCCGGATAGCGTGAAAGTGGTAAAGGAAAATCCAGATTGTTTTG
>JAANMX010004305.1_pt1 | contig 11410 bp, 8 predicted proteins | sample 7279681 | NCBI WGS metagenome assembly JAANMX01 (sample SAMN14094542, study PRJNA606508) | bioreactor metagenome | isolation source: A lab-scale SPAN reactor treating ammonium-rich wastewater day 351 | place: Ireland: Galway | collected 2018-01-01
CGGCGGCGGGCTTGAGCAATTGCGCGGCGCGCAGCCCGGCATGATCGCCAATCAGGCCAACCGCCCAGGTGTTGAGCGCGGTCAGTGCAAGCCACGTAACGACGAAACGCAGCGCCGCCAGGCGACCAAGACGATGTGCGTCTCCGGTGAATGTCCACTTGCCGTTGAGCCAGAAGCCCAGAGTCGCGCCGCATACACGGCCGATCACATTGGCGGGTTCGACCGGCATCAGCCATTGGCTGAGCGCGAGCATGGCCGCGTATTCGACCAGCCATTGCAACAGGCCGACCGCCGCATAACCGCTGAGATGCCGTCGTAGAGTCATCGTCGCATTGTCGGGCAAGCGGCTACGCCGCGCGACCGCCAGGCGCGCGCCCGTTAGAATTCCATCTGCTTCCGGAGAAAGACAATGCCGACAATCCCGCATGCCCCCCTGCACGTCGTGATCCTCGCCGCCGGCGAGGGCAAGCGGATGAAATCCGCCTTGCCGAAGGTGCTGCAGAAGATCGCGGGCAAGCCGATGCTCGCGCACGCGATCGATGCGGCGCGGGCGCTTCGGCCCGCCGGCGTGCATGTGATCTATGGCCATGGCGGCGACCAGGTGCGCGCGGCGTTTGCCGGCCAGGTCGACTTGCGCTGGGCGGAGCAGGACAGGCAGCTCGGCACGGGACATGCAGTGCAGCAGGCGATGCCGGCGATACCGGATCAGGCGCGGGTATTGGTGCTGTATGGCGATGTGCCGTTGATCACCCCGGAAACGCTGCAGCGCCTGCTGGATGCGCCGCGCTCGCTGGCGGTATTGGCGGCGGAGCCGGCGGATCCCACCGGCTATGGCCGGATCGTGCGCGATGCCGAGGGCCACGTGGCCGCCATCGTCGAGCACAAGGATGCCGACGAAGGGCAGCGCCGGATCGGATTGATCAACACCGGCGTGATCGCAGCCGATGCCGCCGCGCTGAAGCGCTGGCTGGAAGGACTGCGCAACGACAACGCGCAGGGCGAGTATTACCTGACCGACGTGTTCGCCGCTGCCGCGCACGAGTATGCCGCGGCGGAGATCGTGGTCGTCGCCGATCCGCTGGAAACCGAAGGCGCCAACGATCCGTGGCAGCTCGCCCAGCTGGAGCGTGCGTTCCAGCTGCGGCAGGCGCGTGCGCTATGCGTGCAGGGTGCGCGTCTGGCTGATGCGAATCGCATCGACATCCGCGGCAAGGTCACTGTTGGCCGCGACGTCGAGATCGACGTCGACGTAGTGTTCGAGGGCGAGGTGGTGCTGGGCGATGGCGTGCGCATCGGCCCGTTCTGCCGGATCAAGGATGCGGCCATCGGCGCGGGCAGCGAAGTGCGCGCGCACTGCGACATCGAAGGCGCGACCTGCGACGGCGCGGTGCAGATCGGCCCGTACGCGCGCCTGCGCCCCGGCACGGTGCTGGCCGAGGGCGTGCACGTCGGCAACTTCGTGGAGACCAAGAAGGTGGCGCTGGGACGCGGCAGCAAGGCAAACCATCTCACCTACCTGGGCGATGCGATGGTCGGCGCCGGCGTGAACATCGGCGCCGGCACCATCACCTGCAACTACGATGGCGTGAACAAGTTCACCACGACCATTGGCGACCGCGCCTTCATCGGCTCCAACAGCGCGTTGGTGGCACCAGTGACGATCGGCGAGGGAGCAACAATTGGTGCAGGCTCGACCATCAGCAAGGACGCGCCCGGCGGAAAGTTGACCGTGGCGCGTGCGCGGCAGGCGACGGTGGAAGGCTGGCAGCGGCCGGTGAAGAAAGAAACCTGAGTCGAAAGTGGGGTCAGAGTCGCCTTTCGCTGGCGAAAGGCGACTCTGACCCCACTTTCCCTAGGCGGGCAGCACCATCGACACGCATAGCCCGCCGCCGTTGCGGTTGAGCAGGGCGATGCGGCCGCCGTGCGCTTCGGCGATCTCGCGCGCCAGTGCCAGCCCGAGGCCGGTGCCATGGCGCTTGGTGGAATAGAACGGCAGCAGTGCGTTCGCCAGTACGGCGTCGTTCATGCCGCTGCCGCGGTCGAGCACGTCGATGCGCCAGCCGTCGGGGATCTGGCGCACCGACAGCTGCACCTCGTCCGCCGACGTCCCCGATTCGTGTGCGTTCTTCAGCAGGTTGATCAGCGCCTGCTCCAATTGCGCGGCGTCGAAGCGGGCGATGCCATCCTCCGGCTGCAACTCCTCGATGAACTGCACCTGCGTGCGCAGCTGTGCGATGAAACGTCGCCATGCCACTGGCTCGGCGCGCGGCGCGGGCAGTTTGGCGAAGCGCGCGTAGTCGCGGATGAAGCCTTCCAGGTGGCGCGCGCGCTCTTCGATGGTGGCCAGTGCGGACGGCAGGCGTTCGTGCTGGCCGCGGCGCAGCAGCTCGGCGCCGGAGTGCGCCAGCGAGGCGATCGGTGCCAGCGAGTTGTTGAGTTCGTGGCTGATGACGCGGATGACCTTCTTCCACGTCTGCACTTCCTGCCGCCGCAGTTCGGCGGTGAGCTGGCGCAGCAGCAGCAATTCGTGGATGCGGCCGTTGAGGCGGAAGCGGCGCCGCGACAGGTGGTAGATGTCTTCGTCGTCCTCGCTGCCGATCGTGAACATGCCGTCGCCGCCGCGCGCGAACGCTTCGCGGACAGCGGGATTCGCCATCGCCAGCACGTCCTCGACGGCGCGGCCTTCCAGCCGCCGGCCCTCGCCCAGCATGCGCCGCGCGGCCAGGTTGCCCAGCACGATGCGCTGCGCCGGATCCACCAGCACCATGGCGACCGGCGTGTTCTGCACCATCGTGTCCAGCAGCAGTTCGCGCTGCACCAGCGCCAGCCGCTGCTCGCGCAGCGCGTTGCCGAGCGCATTGTGCGCATCGACCAGTTCGATCAGGTCGCTGGCCTTGTCCCAGGTGATGCCGAAGCTGAAGTCGCCGTCGCGGTAGCTGGCCACGGTGCCGGCCAGCGCGCGGAACAGCGCGCGCATCGGCACCAGCGCGCGCCAGATCACGGCGGCGACGATACCGCCGATCACGCTGGCGGAGAGCAGGATCGCCGCCCATGCCGGCAGCCAGCGGCCGAGCAGGGCCGTCGCCGCGGCGGCCACCGCGATGCCGATGATCGCGATGGCGATCATGCGCACGGCGATCGGCAGGACGCGGAGGACGCGCATCAGCTTCTGGGAATGCCGAGCCGGTCGAGCCGGCGATACAGCGCCTGCCGCGACAGGCCGAGATCGGCCGCTGCCTGCGCCAGCACGCCGCCGTTGCGCGCGAGTGCGGCCTCGATGGCGGCGCGGTCGGGTTCGTCGCCGCCATTCTCGTGCGCGGCCGCAGGTGCGGCAGGCAGGGCGAGATCGGCCGCGCCGATGGCGTCACCGCGCGCCAGCAGCGCGGCACGCTGCATCACGTTGCGCAGCTCGCGCACGTTGCCGGGCCACGGATGACGCTGCAGCGCGCGTTCGGCGTCCTCGCCGAGCCGCTTGCCGGCGGGCAGGAAGTGGCGCGCCAGCGGCAGGATGTCGCGCGGGCGCTGTGCCAGCGGCGGCAGCCGCAGTTCGATGCCGTTGAGGCGGTAGTAGAGATCCTCGCGGAACCGGCCTTCGGCGATCAGCGCCGGCAGGTCGGCGTTGGTGGCGCTGACGATGCGTACCTTCACGCTGCGCTCGCGGTTGCCGCCCAGGCGCTCGAAGCGGCCGGTTTCCAGCACGCGCAGCAGCTTCACCTGGCCGGCCAGCGGCAGCGTGCCGATCTCGTCGAGGAACAGGGTGCCGCCGTCGGCCGCCTCGAACTTGCCTTCGCGCGGCTTGTTCGCGCCGGTGTAGGCGCCGGCTTCCGCGCCGAACAGCTCCGCTTCGATCAGCTCCGCCGGCAGCGCACCGCAGTTGAGCGCGACGAACGGGCCGCGCGCTACCGCCGAATTGGCGTGGACGATTTCCGCGTAGCGCTCCTTGCCGGCGCCATTCGGCCCGGTGATGAGAACCGGGATATCCGAACGCGCCACCTGGCAGGCCAGGGTCAGCGCGGCTTCGCTGGCGGGGTCGGCATAGACCAGTCCGCGCAGGTCGAAATCGCGCAGCAGGGCGTCGCGGCGCTTGCGTTCGCCGGCCTGCGCCTGCGCCAATTCGCGCCGCGATTCACCGAGCTCCAGCAGGTTGTTGGCGGTGGCCACCAGCTTGCGGTCGTCCCACGGCTTCGCCAGGTAGTCGGCGGCGCCGGCCTTGATCAGCTCCACCGCCGCCTCCAGGTGCGTCCACGCGGTCAGCAGGATCACCGGCAAGTCCGGGTGCGCTTCGCGGATGCGGTGGAACAGCGCCACGCCTTCGTCGCCGGAGGTGGTATCGGCGACGAAGTTCATGTCCTGGATCACCAGGTCGACGGCTTCCCGCGCCAGCACGTCCAGCCCTTCCTGCGGCGACTGCGCGAGCAGGGTGCGCAGGTCGTGCAGGGAGAACAGCACCTCCAGCGCGGTGCCGACGGCGGGGTTGTCGTCGATGACGAGGATGGTGGGCATGCGGGCGATTGTAGGCGGACGCTCAGGCCGAGCGGGTGGCGATGGCCGGCGGCACCATCGCCGCGCGGCGGGCCGGGCCGTACACCGCGATCTGGCCCAGCGCCCATAGTGCGACGGCGCCGATGGGGAGGTAGAACAGCGGCAGCCTGGGCAGCTCGTACTTGCTGATCAGGAACTGGTTGATCGCGTAGGCCAGCAGCATGCCCAGCGCGATCCCCACCGTGACCAGCAGGAAATTCTCGGTCTGGAAGTAGCGCAGGACCTGACGCTTGGTGGCACCCAGCGCGCGGCGAACGCCGATCTGCTTGGTGCGTTGCTGCACCCAGAAGCTGGCCAGGCCGACGATGCCGAGGGCGGTGACCACCAGCAACGCGGCGATCACCGCCATCAACATCCATGCCATCGAACGATCCTGCTCGAAGTAGCCCGCACGGATATCGCTGAACGTGTCCTGGTTGATGACCAGCAGGTTGGGATCGACCTTCTTCAGTGCGGCCAACGCCGACTTCAGCACCTCGGCGCGCCGGCCGGGTTCGGTGCGCAGGATGAAATGCCTGCCGGGGCCGTAGTCGCGGAGCGGGAAAATCATGGTGTACGGGCCATCGCCGACGCTGTTGGGCCGCGCAAGCTCCTCGACCACGCCGATCACCCGGGTCGGCGCATCGGTCCAGCTGTAGAACACCTTGCCCACCGCGTTCTGGCCCGGGAACAGCTTCTCCGCCATGCCGCGATTGATGATGGCAGTCGGGATTTGCGCAGTGTCGCCCGCCTTCTGCAACACGGTCAGGTCCTGGTATTCGTCGCTTGCGAAGTCCCGCCCGGCCAGCAGTCGCAGGCCGAACGTCTCCAGCAGGTTGCCCTGATCCATGTAGACCGTGGCATTGAGGGTCGGACGCTCCTGTCCCGAGCTGAGGTTCACGCTGCTGTTGTTGCTGGAGCCGCCGAATGGCAGCTGGTTGGCGATGGTGGCCTGGGTGACGCCGGGTACCTTGCGCAGGGCATCCAGATATTCGAGCGCGATCGACTTGTTGAGGTCGTCGTTATCCGACAGCTGGCGCAGGCTGGCGGCCTGGATGCGCACCAGTTCGGTATCGACGATGCCGCTGGGCTTGTTCATCCGGTCGAGGCGATCGCCGATCAGGAACAGGGCGTTGCAGACGATGGCGCAGGTCAATGCGATTTCCAGCACGATCAGCAGGGAAGCGATCTTGTGGCGCATCAGAGTAGAGAGGATGGGGCGGATATCCATGGGAGTGCTCCAAAAGTGTGGGTTTACTCCCTCCCTTTCGCCGCAGGCGAAGGGGAGGGCTGGGGAGGGGTGCTTCTCGCGGCAAGGCAAGAGCACCCCCCTCCCGGCCTCCCCCTTCGCTACGCGAAAGGGGAGGAGAAACTCATTGCGACTTGAGCTGCACCGCAGGCGTGATCTGCATGGCGCGCCAGGCGGGCAGCAGGCCCGCGAGCAGGCTCGCGAACACCGCCAGGACGAAGGTGAGCAGCAGCATCGGGCCATCGAGGTGGGCGAGGGAGGCATAGCTCGCTGGCTGCTGGCGCACCGCCCACAGGCCGAGCAATGCCAGCAGCAGGCCGCACACGCCGCCGGCCAGGCCCACCATGCCGGCTTCGACCACGCATTGCTTGAAGATCTCGGCGCGCGATGCGCCGAGCGCGCGGCGCACGCCGATCTCACCGCTGCGGCGCAGGAACTTGGCCAGCAGCAGGCCCACCGTGTTGACCAGGCAGACCAGCAGGAAGCCAAGCGCCAGCCACAGCTGCAGGCGCACGTCGCCTGGCACGGTCTTGTTGAATTCCAGCAGCTCCATCACGTTGCGCAAGCGCACGTTGCCCGGTCGCTCGAAGCGACCCGCGGTGCGCTGCTGGGCGGAATAGTTCATCAGGTAGTTGCGGTAGTCGGAGGCCTTGCCCGGGGATTCGAGTTCGACCCAGTACTGCACCCAGGCGCAGGGCGCATTGAGCGACCGACTGTCGCCGCCGGAGTCGGCCCAGCAGTTGGTGCTGCCGCGCGTGCCGAGCTTCAAGTCACGGGAGGTGCTGAAAGGCAGGAACACGTCCTCCATGGTGCCGTACGAATCGTTGTAGAGGTCGTAGAACCGCGGTACCAGCCGCCACGTGTCGAGTACGCCGACGATGCGGAAGTCATTGCCGTCGATGCGCAGGGTCTTGCCGGTGCTGTCGACGCCGCCGAATTCCTGCTCATTGAACTTCTTGCTGATCACCGCCACGCGCGCCTTCGCCTCGTCCTCGCCCGCACTCCAGCCGCGCCCGTAGCGCAGGGGGGCATCGAACATCGCGAAGAAATCGCTGGTGGCGTAACGCGTATCGGCAAGGTGCGGGGCGATGCCGGGCTTGTCCGGCGAGATCACCACGTTGCCGCCGTTGGTGATCGTCTGGCGCAGGCCGTGCTTCTGGCGGAGCAGGGCTTCCGCGTCGAAGCGGGTCAACTGCGTCTGCGGCTCTTCCCCGGCGCGGAAGCCGCGCATCGGCTCGGGGTCGAGTTGCACGTAGAACAGGCGGTTGCTCTTGGAAGGGATCGGATCGCCGGACAGCACATGGAACACGGTCAGCGTGGTCATGCAGGCGCCGATGCCCATGGCGATCGCCAGCACCATCAGCGCGGTGAGTGCCTTGTTGCGCCTGAAGCTGCGCAGGGCAAGCTTGAAGTAGTAGCCGAACATGGTTGGCTCCTGTTTTTTCCTTCTCCCTTCGGGAGAAGGTGCCCGAAGGGCGGATGAGGGTTCGGTGGGATTTGGAGTGATGCGGTATTCCGAACCCTTACCCCAACCCCTCTCCCGCAGGGAGAGGGGCTTCAGTGATCTGCACTGGCTGCATGTGACTCGATGCCACCGTCAGATCAGTGGCCATCCCATCGACGATGTGGACGTTGCGCTGTGCGCGCGCGGCCAGCTCCGGGTCGTGAGTCACCATGACGATGGTGGTGCCCTGCTGGTTGATGTCCTCCAGCAGCTCCATCACGCTGCGCGCCATCTGCGAATCCAGGTTGCCGGTGGGTTCGTCCGCCAGCAGCAGGCGCGGGCTGCCGGCCAGCGCGCGGGCGATCGCGGCGCGCTGCTGCTGGCCGCCGGACAGCTCCGCCGGGTAGTGCTTCATGCGCGAGCCCAGGCCGACTAGGCCCAGCGCGTCCTCGATGCGCAGCTTGCGCTCCGCCGCCGGCATGCCGCGATAGCGCAGCGGCACGTCGCAGTTGTCGAACAGGTTGAGATCCGGGATCAGGTTGAAGCCCTGGAAGATGAAACCGATCTTCTCGTTGCGCAGGCGCGAGCGCGCGTTGTCGTTCAGCCCCTTCACGTTCACGCCGTCCAGCACGTACTCGCCGCCGGTGAATTCCTCCAGCAGGCCGGCGATGTTGAGGAAGGTGGTCTTGCCCGAGCCCGACGGGCCGGTGACGGCGACGAATTCGCCTTCGCCGACGTGCAGGTCGAGCGAGCGCAGCGCGTGCGTCTCCACGAGTTCGGTGCGGTAGACCTTGGTGACCTGGCGCATGTCGAGCATGGCGGTGATTCCTTGTGTGGGGTGTCGTGTCAGGAAATACGGAAGCGCGGCGCCAGTGTTTCGGCGGGCAGGTAGCCGGCGTTGTGCGTGCGGCGCGGCGTTGCGCCGGTGTCCTCGGGATCGATGGCGAAAGCGATCAGTTCGCTCAGGCGCAGCGGCACCGCGTCGGCGAGCTGCGCGGGCGACCAGCGGAAGTGCGGGGCGCGGGATTGCGGATGGCGTGGGTCGAAAGCGTGCATGGTCGTTGTCCTTCAGTTGCCGGAGATGCGGACGCGCTCCGCGTTGTCGAACTGGTCGGTGCCCGAGACCACGATGCGGTCGCCGGCCTGCAGGCCCGAGACGATTTCCACTGAGGACAGGCTGGAAGCGCCGGTACGGATCGGGCGACGCACCGCGCTGCTGCCGTCCACGAGCCAGGCGGCATTGCCGCCGTCCTGTTCCAGGAACGGGCCGCGCTCCACCATCAGCACGTCGCGGCGGGTGTCCATCACGATGCGCACGGACAGGCGCTGGTTCTGGCGCAGCGCCGGCGGCTGCTTGCCCTGCGCAAAGCGCACGCGCGCGGTCACTTCGCCGTTCACCACCTCGGGCGAGATGGCGGCGATCTCGCCGGCGTACTGGGCGTTGTTGGCCGAAATCTGCGCCGGCATGCCGATGCCGAGGTCGCGGGCGAAGCTTTCCGGCACCTTGATCTCGATCTCGAACCGGCTCAGGTCCACCACGCTGAGTACCGGCCCGTTGGTGGCGACGCTGGTGCCCTGCGGCACCTGCACCTGGCCGACCTGGCCGTCGAACGGGGCGCGCAGGGTCAGCGCATCGACCTGCCGGCGCGCTTCCTCGACCACCGCGCGCTGGCGCTGCGCCTGCAGCTGCTTGTTACGTGCATCCAGGCCGGCACCGGCACCCTGCAGCTGGGAATCCCTGCGCGCGGCAGCGAGGCCGATGTCGGCCTTCTTCATCAGATCCTGCGCGCGGGCTAGGTCGTTCTGCGGCACCGCGCCGCCATCGAAGGCGCGCTGGTAGCGTTCGAGGTCGCGCATCGCGGCAGTCCGTTCGACTTCCGCCTGATCCAGCGCACGCTGCGCGTTGGAGCGGGTGATCTGCGCGTCGAGCACCGCACGGCTGGCCTCTGCCTCCAGGCTGGCCAGGGTGGATTCCTCCTGCACCAGCTTGCTGCGCAGCTCGGGACTGTCGATCACTGCCAGTGCCTGGCCCTTGGCCACCTTGTCGCCGGCGACGATGGACAGGCGCACGGTACCGGCAGCGATGGCATAGAGCGTGGGGCTGTTGGCGGCGATCACCCGGCCGTCGGCGCTGAGGTCGCGCACCAGGTCGCCGCGCTTCACCTCGGCGATGCGGATGCGCGAGGCGTCGTAGGAGCGCGCGCCGCCCAGCCAGCCGGAGGCCACCCAGCCGGCCAGCGCCAGCAGCGCGATGCCGCCCGCGGCGGCGACGGCGATCCGCTTGCGCGGGAGGCGCCGGCGCGGGGAGGCCATGACCTGGTCCTGGCCGGAGGTGTCGCGGATGCCGCGGCGGGGTTGCGTGGATTCGGAGGCGTTCGGCTTGTCCATGCCCTTCCCGTAGCAATCCGTGTGCCAACTGGAAGGCATTGATTTTCAAGGGTGTTTTTCGAATCCGCAGCGTCCGCACGGACGCCGGATCCGTCCGCGCGGACACCTCCAGCATGGCAACGACTAAACTTCCCCGATCCCCGAAGGAGCAAGGCCAGCATGTGCGGAATCGTCGGTGCCATCGCCAATCGTGACGTGGTTCCCCTGCTGGTGGACGGCCTGAAGCGGCTGGAATACCGCGGCTATGATTCGGCCGGCATCGCGGTGGTGGCGTCCGACGACGTGCGCCGCATACGCCGCACCGGCCGCGTCGCCGAGATGGAATCCGCCGCGCTCGCGGAGGACTTGCATGCCAGCCTCGGCATCGGCCACACCCGCTGGGCGACGCACGGCGGCGTCACCGAATCCAACGCGCATCCGCACATCAGCCACGGCGAGCTGGCGCTGGTGCACAACGGCATCATCGAGAACCACGAGCAGCAGCGCGAGCGCCTGCGCGCGCTGGGCTACGAGTTCACCTCGCAGACCGACACCGAAGTGGTGGCGCACCTGATCCACCATCACCGCGCGCAGGGCGCCAGCCTGCTCGGCGCGCTGCAGCAGGCGGTGAAGGAACTGCACGGCGCCTACGCGCTGGCGGTGATCGACAAGCGCGATCCGTCCACGCTTGTGGCCGCGCGCATGGGCTGCCCGCTGCTGGTCGGGCTGGGCGAGGGCGAGAACTTCGTCGCCTCGGACGTGTCCGCGATTGTTTCCGCGACGCGGCGGGTGATCTTCCTCGAGGAAGGCGACACCGCCGAACTCACCCGCGACGGCGTGCGCGTGTTCGATGCGGACGACGCACCGGTGGCGCGCGAAATCCACGTCTCCGACGTGTCGCTGGCTTCGCTGGAACTCGGCCCGTACCGCCACTTCATGCAGAAGGAAATCCACGAGCAGCCGCGCGCGATCAGCGATACCGTGGAAGGCATCCTCGACGCCGGTGGCTTCGATGCGGCGCTGTTCGGCAAGGACGCGGCACAGGTACTGGGCGACGTGGAATCGGTGCAGATCCTCGCCTGCGGCACCAGCTACTACGCCGGCCTGACCGCGCGCTACTGGATCGAGGCGCTGGCCGGCATTCCCTGCGCCGTCGACATCGCCAGCGAATACCGCTACCGCAGCGTGGTGGGCAATCCCCGGCAGCTCGTCGTCACCATCTCGCAGTCCGGTGAAACCCTGGACACGATGGAGGCGCTGAAATACGCCAAGGCGCAGGGGCAGGGCAAGACGCTGTCGATCTGCAACGTGCCGGAAAGCGCCATTCCGCGCGCCAGCCGGCTGGTGTTCCTGACCCGCGCCGGCGCCGAGATCGGTGTCGCTTCGACCAAGGCGTTCACCACCCAGCTGGTCGCGCTGTTCGCGTTGGCGGCGACGCTGGGCAAGCTGCGTGGCCACGTGAACGCGGCGCGCGAGGCCGCCCTGCTGGACGACCTGCGCCACCTGCCCGGCAGCGTGCAGCACGCATTGAACCTGGAGCCGCAGGTGGCCTCGTGGGCGGAAAAATTCGCGCCGCGCCAGCACGCGCTGTTCCTCGGCCGCGGCACGCACTATCCGATCGCGCTGGAAGGTGCGCTCAAGCTCAAGGAAATTTCCTACATCCACGCAGAGGGCTACCCGGCCGGCGAACTGAAGCACGGCCCGCTGGCGCTAGTGGACACGCAGATGCCGGTGGTGGTGATCGCGCCCAACGATGCGCTGCTGGAGAAGGTGAAGTCCAACATCCAGGAAGTGCGCGCGCGCGGCGGCGAGATGTTCGTGTTCGCCGA
>JAANMX010004315.1_pt1 | contig 11393 bp, 10 predicted proteins | sample 7279681 | NCBI WGS metagenome assembly JAANMX01 (sample SAMN14094542, study PRJNA606508) | bioreactor metagenome | isolation source: A lab-scale SPAN reactor treating ammonium-rich wastewater day 351 | place: Ireland: Galway | collected 2018-01-01
GAGGGCTGCCTGTCGTTCCCCGACATCTACATCCAGGTCGAGCGCCCCATGCGGGCCCGCATCAAGGCCCAGGATCTCGACGGCACCTGGTTCGAGCTCGAGGGCGAGGGCCTGCTCGCCCGCTGCCTGCTCCACGAGTACGACCACCTGACCGGCAAGCTGCTGGCCCAAGCGGCCGTGGCCGAGGGCTTCAACGCGCTGAGCCGCGTGCGGGTCGCATCGCCGAACAAGCGCCTGGCCGCCTCGCTGATCGTTGTCGACGATCCGGGCCGCCTTCGGGCGGACGAACTTGGACTGTCGACCGGGGCGATCCGGTTTCTCAACGCTGCCGAAGGCGACCTGCTGACGCTTTCCCATCTGGGCGATCTCGCCTCGATGAGCGATATCAGGCGGAAGATCTTCGGCGGAACTCTCGACGAGGATTCGTTCCGGCGTATCGTCGCGGACGTGACGAACCTGAGCCTTTCGAACGTCCAGCTCTCCGCCTTCATCACGGCGTGTGCGGCGGACCGCATGAGCGCGGACGAGGTCGTTTTTCTGACCCGCTCGATGATCGGGGTTGGGGACCGCCTGTACTGGGACAAACCCGCCGTCTTCGACAAGCACAGCGTGGGCGGGCTGCCGGGGAACCGCACGACACCGATCGTCGTCGCGATCGCCGCCGCGGCGGGCCTGACGATCCCGAAAACTTCTTCGCGTGCGATCACATCTCCCGCGGGAACGGCGGACACGATGGAGACGCTCACCAATGTTGATCTCGGCATCGACGAGATCAGGAAGGTTGTGGAACTTGAGGGAGGCTGCCTGGCCTGGGGCGGCGCCGTGAAACTTAGTCCGGCGGACGACATCCTGGTGCGCGTGCAGCGGGCTCTCGACATCGACAGCGAGGGGCAGATGATCGCCTCGGTGCTCTCGAAGAAAGCGGCGGCCGGGTCGACCTCCGTCGTGATCGACATCCCGGTCGGGCCCACCGCGAAGGTGAGAAGCCGGGAAGCCGGGGAAAGCCTGGCGGAAGTCATGGGTGCAGTGGGACGAGAGGTCGGCCTGCAAATTGACGCGGTCATAACGGACGGCTCGCAACCGGTCGGACGCGGGATCGGGCCGGCACTCGAAGCACGCGAAGTGCTCGCCGTGCTAAGGAACGAAACAGATGCTCCGCTAGACCTGGCCGAGAAGTCGTTCATGCTTGCGGGCAGGCTGATCGGAATGTCACGGGAGGGCAACGCCGGATCCGGCTACGCGATCGCCCGCGGGATACTCGAGTCGGGCGAGGCGTGGGAGAAGTTCGTGAGGATCTGCGAGGCGCAGGGCGGACTCAAACAGCCGCCGACGGCCCGCCACCGTTTCGAGGTGAAGGCGGACCGGAGCGGCACCGTCGTGTCCATAAACAACCGGAAACTCTCGAGAACCGCAAAGCTTTCCGGGGCGCCGGGATCTCCAGCGGCTGGGATACTGCTGAATATCAAGCTGGACGATCCGGTCCGGGCCGGGGACACACTGTTCGAGGTCCACGCGGAAGCTGAAGGCGAACTTGCCTATTCGCTGGAATACCTGAAGGAAAACACTGACGTGTTGGAGATAAAGTGATGACAATATCCGACAAGCCGGTATTCTTCGCAATGCCCGGTAATGATGAGTTCGCTGCGCTCCTCGCCGGCCGCCTTGGTGCGGAAATCGGCGAGATGGACATTCGCCGCTTCCCCGACGGGGAGACGTACCTGCGGATCCGCTCGGACGTCGAGGGTAGATTGACAATGGTCGTCAGCACCCTGGTCCAGCCGGACGAAAAGTTGGCGCCCTTGTATTTCCTGGGGAAGAGCCTCAAATCGTTGGGGGCCGCTCACGTTTGCCTCGCCGCGCCCTATCTGGCGTACATGAGGCAGGATAAGGCGTTCCGGCCCGGAGAGGCGGTCACGTCAGAGTACTTCGCCGGACTGATCTGCTCGTTCGCGGACAGTATCGCGACGGTCGACACGCATCTCCATCGCCGTGAATCACTTTCGGAGATCTACTCGATACCTAACCTCAACGCGGCAGCCGCGGGCGAAATCTCCGAGTGGGTGAGAAACAACGTCCGCGACCCCGTAATCGTCGGGCCGGACTCGGAAAGCGAGCAATGGGTGTCGGAGGTCGCACAAATGGCGGGGGCCCCATTTGTGGTTCTCGAAAAAACCCGCCGCGGCGATCGCGACGTGAGCGTCTCCCCGATAGAGCTTGACGGGCCGCACCGCGACCGCACGCCCGTGCTGGTGGACGATATAATCTCCACCGCCCGGACGATGATCGAAACCGTCCACCGCCTGCGGGAGCTCGATATCGCCGCGCCTGTTTGCATCGGCGTTCACGCCATCTTCGCCGGTGACGCTTACGATGAGTTGATGGGAGCGGGGGCTGCCCGCGTCGTGACATGCAACACGATCCCCCACCCGACGAACGGGATCGACGTTTCCGGGTTGTTCGTGGATTTTATTACCGGACATATTTGACCTCGTTGAAGAAACGTAACCGAGATTTCAGCACAAGAGAGAAAGGGAGAACAAAACTATGGACCATCAACACGCGCACCACACTGCGAAGGAGCCGCAGAACGGAGCGGGGCGATCGCGGCACGATGCCGGCCACGGCGCGAACCCGCCGATGGGGCACGCCGAGCACGACCACCACAGGATGATGATCGAGGATTTCAAGCGCCGTTTCTGGGTGTCGCTCCTTTTGACCGCACCGATCCTCCTCCTGTCCCCGATGATTCAGATGTGGCTGGGTTTCGAACTCCGTTTCCCCGGGGACAGCCTGCTGCTCTTCGCGATCTCGTCCGTGGTGTTCTTTTACGGCGGCTGGCCGTTCCTGAAAGGAGCTGTCGGCGAATTCAAGACCCTCTCGTTCGGGATGATGACGCTGATCGCCCTCGCGATCACGGTGGCGTACGTTTTCAGCAGCGCGGTCGTGTTCGGGTTCCCCGGCGAAGATTTTTTCTGGGAGCTGGCGACACTGATCGACATCATGCTCCTCGGGCACTGGATGGAGATGAAATCGGTGCTCGGTGCATCGAAGGCACTCCAGCTTCTCGTCAGCATGATGCCCGCCGAGGCCCACCGGGTCGTCGATGGGAAAGTTGAAGACATCAGTCTGGAAGATCTCCAGAAAGGGGACATAATCCTCGTCCGGCCGGGAGAGAAAGTCCCCGCCGACGGCGTAGTAACGGACGGGGAGAGCTACCTGAATGAGAGCATGCTTACCGGGGAGAGCAAACCGGTGAAGAAGGAAAAGTTCTCCGAGGTGATCGGCGGATCGGTGAATGGGAACGGTTCGATCCACGTGAGGGTAGAGCACACCGGGAAGGACAGCTACCTGAGCAAGGTGATCAAGCTCGTCGAGGAGGCCCAGAAGACAAAGTCGAAAACGCAGCATCTTGCGGATCGCGCCGCAAAGATTTTGACCGTCGTCGCGGTGGTCGTCGGCGTCGGCACTTTGGTTGTGTGGCTGCTGCTCGGCGAGAGCTTCAACTTCGCAGTCGAACGGATGGTCACGGTGATGGTGATCTCCTGCCCCCACGCTCTCGGCCTCGCCGTGCCGCTGGTGGTGGCGATCTCCACCGCCATCTCCGCCCAGCACGGTCTTTTGATACGGAACCGGACCGCCTTCGAGAACGCAAGACTGATAACCGCGATGATATTCGACAAGACGGGCACGCTGACGAAGGGAGAGTTCGGCGTAACGCGTATCGAAACGATCGATCCGGCGATCGATAAGGAAACACTCCTCAGAACGGCAGCCGCTCTCGAACAGAACTCAGAGCACCCCATCGCGGTCGGAATAATCCGAAAGGCGAAAGAGCAGAAGCTCGATATACCCAGCGCGGAAAGTTTTCAGGCGCTCACGGGCAAGGGCATTGAAGCGACCGTCGACGGCCGCGACGTGAAGGTGGTGAGCCCGGGGTTCCTGCGCGACGCCTCGATCGAGATACCGGAGAATGCTTATTCCGACGCTGCGGAGACGGTCGTCTTCGTCCTTTTGGACGACCGCCTCGCGGGATTTATAGCTCTCGCCGACGAGGTGCGCGAGGAATCCGCCGGCGCGATCAGGGCATTTAAGAACCTCGGCGTAAAGGTGTTGATGGCGACCGGCGACAACGAGAAGGTCGCGAAGGCAGTTTCCAACAATATGGGGCTCGACGGCTACTACGCCGAGGTGCTGCCGCACCAGAAGGTCGACCTCGTCAAGGAACTCCAGGGGAAAGGCGAGTTCGTTTCGATGACCGGCGACGGCGTCAATGACGCACCGGCTCTCGCGCAGGCGGACATCGGCATCGCGGTCGGCTCGGGTACCGACATCGCGGCGGAGACAGCGGATATCATCCTGGTCAACTCGAACCCTAAGGATATCCTGAACCTTATCAATTTCGGGCGGGCGACCTACAAGAAGATGATCCAGAACCTCCTGTGGGCGACGGGCTATAACGTCGTAGCGATACCGCTCGCTGCCGGGGTTCTTTACCAGTGGGGGTTCGTGCTGAACCCCGCGATCGGGGCAGTGTTCATGAGCCTCAGCACGATAATCGTGGCGCTCAACGCGCAGCTTCTTAAAAGGCAGATTTGATATCAGCCCATAAATGACGAAGCGAAGAGTTTAGCGAAATGAATAAACGATTGTTCGTCTTGCTGTTTTGTCTGTTCGTCGTAAATATCGGCTTCGGGATCACATTGCCGGTGCTGCCGTTTTATGCGGAAAGATTAGCTTTGTCAGAGGGAGCTTCGCAGAATTCCGTTGGGTTGCACGTCGGTCTTCTGACCGGGATCTATTCGTTAATGCAGCTGCTTTTCGCCCCGGTCTGGGGAAGATGGTCAGACAACATAGGACGCAAACCGCTTCTGTTGCTTGGGATCGCCGGGTATGCGGTCGCTAATTTATTGTTCGGTGCCGCGTCCGATCTTTGGTTGCTCTATGCCGCGCGGATCGTTGGTGGCGCGCTTTCTTCGGCGGCCCTTCCGGCTGCGGCGGCTTACGTTTCTGACGAAACGACTGCAGAGAACCGCAATCGGGGTATGGCATGGCTTGGGACAGCCGCAAGCCTTGGGGTCGTCGTGGGTCCTGCTCTTGGCGGCACACTAGCCCGCCGCGAGTGGCACTTTTCGGCAAGCTGGGGGCATTTTGTTGTTGACAGCTTCTCCGTTCCATTTTTTGCGGCCGCTGTTTTGGCTTTCCTCGTATTGTTTGTAGCAGCAAAGTGGCTTCCCGAATCGCTCGGCATAAAGGTGATTTCGATCGTTGAGCCGGAGAGACCTGGCTGGAGAGAACTTGCGAACAGGTTGCGCCCGCTGCTCATTCTAGCGTTCATCGGCCAGTTCGGTTTAGCACTTTTCGAGGCGATCATCGCGCTCTTTGCAGGTGCGAGATTCGATTACGGACCGGCCGAAGTCGGAGCGGTCTTCATCGTGTGCGGGCTGGTTATGGCGATTTTCCAATCGCTTCTGATCATCGGTTATTTTACCGAGCGTATTTCTGAAATTTTCCGAATCGCGATCGGCTTCGTTTTGATGGGGATAAGCTTAGCGTCCTTAGGTATGACCAAGAATTTCTCGACCGTCATCGGTCTGGTTGGCGCGCTAGCCTTGGGCATGGCCATGATCGCGCCGAATCTTTCTGCCCTGATATCCAAACGTGCCGGTTCGGCGAACACGGGCGCGGCACTGGGTGTGCAAAGCGTAGCGAACAGTTTGGGGCAGTTCGTTGGTCCCGTGCTTGGCGGCGTGCTATTCGGCTGGAACGCAGGCATGCCTTTCTTACTTACAGGCGCGCTGCTCGTTCTGGCCGGCATGGTGGTATGGACTAGCGGGTCGGCACCATTTTCAGCTGCTCTCGAGCGGCCCATAAGGAAACAAGACGCGGGATGATCGATGAATATCGTATCGATAGGGAGAAAAGAAATGAGCAAACTTAAGGTTGGCGTAAATGGCTACGGAGTGATCGGAAAGCGGGTGACGGACGCGGTTGAGTTGCAGGACGATATGGAACTGGCCGGGGTGTGCGATGTGTCCGCGGACTGGCGGATAAGGGTCGCGGTTGAGAAGGGCTACCCGGTTTTCGCGTTCGATGACGGCTCAAATCAACGGATGGCTGACGCCGGTATCGGGACCTCCGGCACGCTCTCGGCTATGCTCGACGGGAGCGATATCGTGGTCGACTGCACCCCGAAAAAGATCGCGGCGCAGAACATCGATCTGTACCGTTCCCGGAAGCTGAAATTCGTCGTTCAGGGGGGCGAAAAGCACGAGACGACCGGGCACTCGTTCAGTGCGGAAAACAATTACGGGACGGCTCTGGGGCGCGACAGCACACGCGTCGTCTCCTGCAACACCACGTCGATCGTGAGGACGCTCACCGCACTGAAATCGGCAGGGCTGCTTGCGAAGGCCCGCGGCACGCTGCTGCGGCGCGCGACCGACCCGTGGGAGAGTCATCTCGGCGGCATAATGAACACGCTTGTCCCTGAGAAGGAGATCCCGAGCCACCAAGGCCCCGACGCCCAGACCGTCGATCCGGAACTCGATGTAATCACGGCGGCGGTGAAGGTCCCCGAAACGCTCAGTCACCTTCATTACTGGAACGTGCAACTGACAAGAACGTCCACCTCTGAAGAAGTGCTCGAAGCGTTCGCTTCCTCGACACGCACAGCATTCATAAAGTACTCCGATGGCTTGCCGGCGAACAACACGGTGAAAGAGCTCATGCTGAGCCTCGGGCGTCCGTACGGGGATATGTACGAGGTCGCGATTTGGGAGGACATGGTCAAAGTGATCGGTGACGAGCTGTTTTACGCGTACCTTGTAGACAACCAGGCGATCGTGATCCCGGAAACGATCGATGCCATCCGGGCGTTGACGGGGATCGAGGAGTCCGCCGAGAGGTCGATCGAAAAGACCAACACGAGCCTCGGGATCAAGAGTCGCTTCCTATGAGGGCGGGTTCGACCGGGTTCTAAGGCGTACATTGCCGATCGGCGCTCCTGAACAAGATGCAACCCGAACCTTTCCCGACCTTTATGTTGCGCGTCACCGTCTGAGTCGCGGTGTCTATCACCGAAACGGTGCCGTCGACCGTGTTCTCTATAAAAGCGCGGCTCCCATCGTCGCTTACGACCACGCCGTGCGCTCCCCTCCCCGTCTCGGCGGTCGTCACGACCTGATCGGCCCCGTATCTATCACCGACACGGTGTTGTCGGGATTCTCCCGGTGCCTTCGTGGGCGACGCAACCTTAGCGGCCGCCGGGCGTGAACTCGACCTGCTCCGGAGCTTCGCCGACCGGGATCCGGCTTCCTCTTTCGCTTTCCGACACGTCGATCACGGACACGCTGATGTCGCCGTGTGTGCGATGACGACCGGCGGAACGGTCGGAACGTCACAATATCCGCTGCCGTGGAGGATCACGTATCGGTTGCGGAGAAGTCCGCAGTCCCGCGCAGTTTCATCGCGGGCGATGGAGCCGCAGAGCCGCCCACCAACTACCATGCTCCCTTTGACGCCTCAGGCTCCCGCCAATGCGCTGGACCGACTTCTGCGAGCCTTGGAGAGGGCACGGATCTTGCATATGCGCACGTGGGAGCGGATTCAACCCTGCCGCCTGACGAAAAAGGCCACGAACGGGACGGTCCGCTACTCCCCTAAAAAGATATGAAAAAGAAAGGGATTTTGATTGTCTTAGGAATCGTAATGTTACTCGCAGCCGCCGTTGCGGCCATGTGGAAACTGAATCAACAGGAACAGGTCACACGTGCCGGTCGACCCGCGTGGACGTCGGCGCCGATGGAAAAGCGCACCCCAACGGAAGCACCGGAATCGAAGAAACCCGTCCCTGCGTTCCAGATCGCACCGACGGCCGCGAGCCTCGGGCCGACCCTCGATCCGGCAATGTTCACCGGCTCGGCACAGACCGCCTACAAAATCGCCAAGGAGATCCCTGAAACCCTCGCGGAGGTCCCGTGCTATTGCCACTGCGATCGCGGGTTCGGGCACAAGAGCTTGCATAGCTGCTTCAAGGACGACCACGGTGCCAACTGCAGCATATGCATCAACGAAGCGATTGCCGCATACAAGATGAAAAAGGAAACCAAAATGAGCGGGAGGGAGATCCGGGACGCGATCATCAAGCAGTACGGCCGGTAATCCAGGAACCATGACGCGAGTCGCGCCCGTTCCAAAGCGAATCGGCGATCTCGAAACGGCAGTTTTGCGCTCCGCACTCCGCAGGGCTCCGGCGGGTCCGCGTTTTCTGTGTGTGCCCGGCGATTCTCGATCGTAGAGATTCCACTAAATGCACGGCCCTACGCGCGCTCCCGCCCGGGTTCTGAATTACCTATCTGCGAGACGTCCGCGGCGTGTGCTTCGCGATTCTCTCCCGCGCCGTATCATTCGCTCATCCGATGATGGTTGATGAACGTGTCGAGGAACATCCCGTAGTACTCGGCACCTGAAATCGCTCCTAGTTTCTTCATAGCGTTCCGAGACAAATTTTTTAACATCTACGGTGCCCATTTACCGCTTTCTCGTCAACAACACTTTCAAACCGCCGGCCTGTCCTTGCAGATGCCGTACCAATCGCACAGCCACGTCCGCATTTGCTCTATTTCAGCGGCTTGCGTGACGATTATGTTTTCGCACATCTCGCGCAGTTGGTCATGGAAAACACGGTCGACACATTTGGAGGCTTTCCGGATCGCTTTCAAATGGTGCTTGATCATCATCTCCATGAATTCGATCTCAAACTCGGCGCCTGAAAGCTCCGCCATTTTTTCCATCATCCGCATGTCGCCCGGTTTCATCTCCGGCGAATAGGAGATGCCGTACCATTCCATCAACCACGTCTGCATCTGCTGAATCTCCGCCGACTGGGCGGCGATGATTTCCTGACAAAGCGTCCGCAGTTCCACATGGATCGCTTTTTCGACGCACATGTTCGCCATCTGCACCGCCATCGCGTGGTGGTCGATCATGTCCTGCATGAAATCGATTTCGTACTTCGCCGTCGCTTTATCCGGCGCCGGTCCACTTTCCTGCGACTGGGCGTTCACTGAAGTGACGCACAATCCAAGAAATAGCACGAAAGAAAGCACTATCAATGATATGGTCGGCTTTCCATTTCCAAAGTTCATAGCTCCCCCATTAATTCGATAAATAATAGTGATGGCGGCCGTGCGGGAAACAATCCCGCGATCCGGCCGCCAACTGACCATTACATTGAAGCCGTCGATGACGCCCCCGAGGACATCCTGCGGCAGCTTTCCGCGCAGCGCCGGCAGGCGTCGGCGCAGCGCCGCATGAATTCGGCCCCGTCCGCCATACTTTCGCACTCGCGGGCACACGCGTCGCAAATGTCGGCGCAAACGCCGCAAACCTGCGGGTGGTGATCGCTCATCCTGAGCATGAAGTCCGCGCTGGTCACGCAGATCTGCGCACAGTCCTGCAAAAGTCTAATGTGCTGGGGCGAGGCGTGTTCCCCGCCCATCTCCAAGCAGTGGCTGATGGTTTCCAGGCAAACCGCGTGGCAGGTCATGCAATTGCTGATGCAGTCCCGCATCTCCTGACTCATTTCTTGATGTGGCATTATTTTCCTCCTTGAATTCTCTAAAAAACAGTTAACCGGCTATTGATCAAAGCCGTTATCGGACGGCCACGATGCGTCCCCTGCAGCTACTCTGCGTAATCCTCCGGGCTTTCTTCGAACTTCTGCTTGCACGAGGGCGAGCAGAAGTAATAGGTCGTTCCGTGATACTCCGTCGTCCCAACTGCGTCGGATTCGTCGATCTGCATCCCGCAAATGGGGTCTGTGCGTTTTTCCATTCGGGCAACCTCCCTGGGATACCGCTTCGGGCATATTGGGCAAACTTTCGTCCTCCGCGGATGAAACTCAATTAACCAAGATTAGCGAAAAGGGATGGCTAGAAATGTATACTCGCGGACATACCCCCAGGGAGTATGCGAAAAGCAAGTATAGGCTCCGGCGTGACGGTGGCGGTTCGAGCTCGAGGGTATTTTTGGGGGTACGAAATGTGCTATTGTGCAAGTAGCGGAAGCGTTGGCGACGCCTCCGCTACTCTTTTGTCGGAGTGTGTCAGCCGGTAACTGAAAACACTCCGCATCATCGCCGCGTCCCTTTAATGGTCAAAGGAGGCTGCGAAGCTTGACTCGAAAAACAGCGAACCCGGCAAGCGGGGCATCCCACCGCGAGCAGTTGCCCCGACTCCGCCGCATCGAAGGCCAGATACGCGGCCTGCAGCAGATGATCCAAAACGAGCGTGACTGCCTCGATGTCACCCACCAAATATCGGCGTCCATCAACGCCCTGCGCCGCGTGCAGGTGGACATGCTGCAGAAGCACTTGGCCGCCCTGGGCGAAAAGTCAGTGGCCGGAGATCTATCAGAGAGCGAACGTCGGTCGCTCGCCGACGAGATATCCGCCCATCTGCGGAAGCTGACGTAGCAGCGACCGGAAACCTTAATCCCTCCGGATGCTCCCGGGGCCGCTATCCACCGAAACGACGACGCTACTTGCCCTCCAATATCCGGTTCATCTGGTCGATCTCCCGCCGCTGACTCTCCGTGATCTCGCCACAGAGCTTTACGAGTTCCGGATCCGTAATCGCGGCCTCCCGGCACATCAGAATCGCCCCCGAATGGTGCGGGATCATCGATCGGAGGAACCCGACGTCGCCGATCCCCGTCTGGTAGCGCGTGCACAAAACCGTCACAACCAGCAACACGGCGCTGACTCCGATCAGGAGGTTCCGTAACTTCGCGTTCTTGTACATCACGCTCATCACGATCAGCTCGATCACCACCATCGCAGCCGTCATGCTCCCCGCCATGTACGCCATGTTCAGGTTCTGGTAGAAATCGGCCCCCGTGTCGATCATCGTGAACATCAGCAAATACATTGCCACGAACCCGACGACCGTCATTACGGCTAGCCGCAGCCACATTGAATGTTGCATACAACCCTCCTTGCGAAATTCCAAAGCCGAGCCGGAAAAATTCAAGTTCTTATTCTTCCTTCCACTGCGGCATACGTGCGCCGAACGGTGGGACGTCGGCGTCGCCGAGCGCACTCTCAGCGCGGCCCTCGCGTTCGGCGATGACGCGGTCCGCGGTGGGCTTCCCAAACTTATAAAACACCGCCGGCGTGACGAGCTGATCGAGCAGCGTCGATGTCAGGATGCCTCCGAGCACGACGACCGCGAGCGGGTGAAGGATCTCCTTACCCGGTGCGTCCGCTGCCAAAATGAAAGGGACGAGCGAGAGGCCCGCGGTTAGGGCGGTCATCATCACGGGAACGAGCCTTTCCAACGAGCCGCGGATGATCATCTCCTCGGTGAAGTTCTCGCCCTCCTCGCGCATCAGGT
>JAANMX010004318.1_pt1 | contig 11383 bp, 8 predicted proteins | sample 7279681 | NCBI WGS metagenome assembly JAANMX01 (sample SAMN14094542, study PRJNA606508) | bioreactor metagenome | isolation source: A lab-scale SPAN reactor treating ammonium-rich wastewater day 351 | place: Ireland: Galway | collected 2018-01-01
GCGAGGGAGCGGGGGCCATTGGGGGGCATGGCAAGGCCCGGAAGGCGGAGCCGTCGGTCAAGGGCAAGGCCGGCACGATGGAGGAGACGGCCCCTCCGCCGCAGCTCACCCCGGACCAGCAGAACCGCGTGCGGGAATTGGTGCGGCTGGCGCGCGAGCAGGGCTATCTGACCTACGACGATCTCCAGGAGGCGTTCCCCGACTCGCAGGGGACCCCGGAGAATGTCGAGCCGGTGCTGCATTTCCTGCGGAATCTGGACATCGATCTGATCAGCGCGTCGGATGTCGATCACAAGAAGCCGGCGGGATCTCAGGAAGAGGACCAGATCGAGCGGGACGCGAAGCTGGACATCCTAGACGACCCGGTGCGGATGTACCTGAAGCAGATGGGCCAGGTGCCACTGCTGACGCGGGAGGAGGAGGTCGAGATCTCCAAGCGGATCGAGGAGGCGGAGCAGGGGGCGCTCGATGCCCTGCACCGCTTCGGGTTCATCGCGAGGGAGTACCTGTCTGTGGCGGAGAAGCTGCTGTCGGACCCGCCGCGGGAACGATTCGACCGGGTGATCCAGGATAAGAAGATCGAGAGCCGGGACCGGTACCTGCGGGGCCTGCGCGGGCTGTGCAAGCAGGTCGAGGGCCAGAACGCGAAAGCGGACAAGGCCTATCGGGAGCTGAGCCGCACGAATCTGGCGCGGGCGGACCGCTCGCGCCGCGAGAAGGAGTTCCGGCGGATCTGCCAGACCCTGGACAAGCAGTTTGCGCGATTCTATTTCAAGCAGAAGGTCAGCGAGGAATTCGTGGCCGTCGCGGACCTGAAGGCGCGGGAGCTCGCGGAGATCGAGTCGCAGATAGAGCATCTGGAGTCCTCGCGGGGCAAGGAGGCCAAGAGGCGCATCGCGGAGCAGATGCGGCGGCAGCGCGAGATCGGCGCTGACGCGCGCCTCTCGCCCGCGGAGTTCCACGGCAACTACGCGGAGCTGAAGAAGCAGCTCCGGGCCGCGCACCGGGCCAAGACCGAGATGGTGGAGGCGAACCTGCGGCTGGTGATATCGATCGCCAAGAAGTACACCAACCGCGGGCTGTCTTTCCTGGACCTCATCCAGGAGGGCAACATGGGCCTGATGAAGGCGGTGGAGAAGTTCGAGTATCGGCGCGGGTACAAGTTCTCGACGTACGCGACGTGGTGGATCCGCCAGGCGATCACGCGCTCGATCGCGGATCAGGCCAGGACGATCCGCATCCCGGTGCACATGATCGAGACCATCAACAAGCTGATGCGGGTGCAGAAGCAGCTGATCCAGGAGCTGGGGCGGGAGCCGACCCCGGAGGAGATCTCCGAGGAGATCCTCCTGCCCGTGGATCGGGTGCGGGCGATCCTGAAGATGGCGCAGCAGCCGATCTCGATGCAGGCGCAGGTGGGCGACAGCGACGACACGACATTCGGGGATTTCATCGAGGACAAGTCCGCGGAGAACCCGTCGGAGATGACGGCATACTCGCTTCTGAAGGAGAAGATCCGGGACGTGCTGGATTCTCTGACGGACCGGGAGCGGGCGGTGCTGGAGCAGCGGTTTGGTTTGGTGGATGGTTACTCCAGGACCCTGGAAGAGGTGGGGCGGCAGTTCCGGGTGACGCGAGAGCGGATCCGGCAGATCGAGGCGAAGGCGCTACGGAAGATGAGGCATCCGACCCGGATCCGGCAGCTCCAGGGGTTTTTGGACGCGGAGCGGGAGTGAGTCGGGCGCGGGACACCGTGCCGTGATAACGGAGGGGACAGTGGGGAACGGCGGGGGTCCGTGGCACCGTCGGGCGCACTGGCGGATCCTGATGGGGATGCTGGCCGGGGTGGGCTTCGGGGTGCTATCGGTGGTGTTGGGGTGGAACGGGTTTGTCGAGGCGTGGGTGGCGCCTTTCGGGGAGATTTTTCTGCGATTGCTGAAACTGTCGGCGGTGCCGCTGGTGGTGACGTCGCTGGTGTGCGGGGTGGCCTCGCTTTCGGACGCGAGGCGGCTTTCGCATCTCGGGGTGCGGACGATCGTGCTGTATCTGGTCACGACGGCGGCGGCGGTGACGCTCGGCTTGCTGGTGGCGGATCTGGCGCGGCCCGGCGCGGATCTATCCGCGGATGTGAGGGATAGGCTGATGGGGGCGTACGGGGATGGCGCGGCGCCGCGGCGGCCGGAGGGTCCCGCAGGGCCGCTGGGGCCGCTCGTGGCCATGTTCCCGGAGAATTTTTTTGGGGCGGCGTCGGCGAATTCGGCGATGCTGCAGGTGGTGATCGTGTCGCTTCTGCTGGGGGTCGTGATGCTGCAGATCGACCGTGCCAAGGCGGCGCCGGTGCTGGCATTTTTCGGTGGGCTGAACGAGGCGGTTTTGGCGGCGGTGGGGCTGGTGATGCGGGTGGCGCCGATCGGGGTCTTTGGCCTGATGGCGTCGATGGTGTCCGTGGCGGCGGGGGATGACCCCGGGCACCTCGTCGAGATCGTGGGTTCGCTGGGGCAGTATTGCGTTGCGGTGCTGGCGGCCCTGGCGGTGCATGTCGCGCTGGTGTACCTGCCGATGCTGCGATTTTTGGCGGGGCGTCGGGCGGGGGAGTTTTTCTCTGGGGCGGCGCCGGCGCAGCTGGTGGCGTTTTCGACGAGTTCGAGCTATGCGGCGTTGCCGGTGACGCTGCGGTGCTGCGAGAAGCGGCTGGGGGTGTCCGAGGGCGTGGCGGGGTTCGTGGTGCCGCTGGGGGCGACCGTGAATATGGATGGGAGCGCGATCCACCAGGCGGTGGCGACGACGTTCATCGCGCAGGCGGCCGGGGTGACGCTGGGTGTGGGGGAGCACCTAACCATCCTGCTGATGGTATTGCTGTCGTCGGTGGGCACGGCCGGGGTGCCGAGCGTGGGGTTGGTGATGCTGGTGATGATTCTGGAATCGGTGGGACTTCCGGTGGGCGGGGTCGCGCTGATCTTGGGCGTGGACCGTATCTTGGACATGGTCCGCACGACGGTGAACGTGACCGGGGACATGGTCGTGGCCACGGTCGTGGGCAGGTACGATTCGCGGGAGGTGGCGGCGGATGGGGGAGGAGGTGGCGGTGGGCGCGCGCTGGGGTGAGGTGTTGATTCCCGAGGGGGATTCGGTGTGGGGCGTCGGGGCGTTGGCGCGGGCGATGCGCGAGCTGCTCGAGGGGCGATTCGGGGCGGTGTGGGTGCGTGGCGAGATCTCCAATTTTCGGCGGCACGGTTCGGGGCACTGTTATTTCACGCTGAAGGATGACCGGGCGCAGTTGCCCGCGGTGCTGTTCCGGGGTGCCGCGGCGGGGGCTCCGGCGGATTTGCGCGACGGGATGGCGGTCGTGGTCTTCGGTGAGGTCACGGTGTACGAGGCGCAGGGCAAGTGCCAGATCGTGGTGCGGCGCGTCGTGCCGCAGGGGGCCGGGGCATTGCAGGCGCGGTTCGAGGCGCTGAAGGGAAAGCTCGGTGCGGAGGGGCTATTCGACCCGGGGCGCAAGCGGCGGCTTCCGGCGTTCCCCGAGATGGTCGCGGTGGTGACGTCGCCGACGGGTGCGGCACTGCGGGACATGCTGGCTGTGCTCGGGAGGCGTGCGCCGCAGGTGAGGGTGCGGGTCTATCCCGTCCGGGTGCAGGGCGAGTCGGCACCGGGTGAAATCGCGCGGGCGTTAGAGACCTTGGGGGGCTGGCATCGGACTGGCGTCTTTCGCCCGGATGTGGTGATCGTCGCGCGGGGCGGGGGGAGTCTCGAGGACCTGTGGGCGTTCAACGAGGAGGTGGTGGCGCGGGCGCTGGCGGCGAGCCCGGCGCCGACGATTTCGGGGGTCGGGCACGAGGTGGATTTCACCATCGCGGATTTCGTGGCGGACCTGCGCGCGCCGACGCCGAGCGCGGCGGCGGAGTTGCTCATTGCGGACAGGCGGGATCTGTCGGAGGCGGTGACAGGCGCGTGGGAGAGGTGCGGCAGGGAGTTGCGGCGGGTGCTGGAGGGGAACCGGGAACGGCTGGGTCGGCTGGCGCGGAACCCGGCGTTTCGGGAACCGGTGCGCGTGGTTCGGATGCTCGAGCAGCGCATGGACGATCTGGCGGATCGATGTGGGCGGGCCTGGGTCCAGGGCCTCGGGGTGAAGCGGCATCGGTTGGCGGTGGCCGTGGCGGGCTTGGGCGAGCACTCGCCATCGCGGGCCATCGAACTGCTGAGGTCGCGACTTGGGGGACTTGGCGGTCGGCTGGAGATCCTCAATCCAGTGCGGACGATCGCTCGGGGATTCGCCGTGCTGCAGGATGCGGAGGGGAGGATCGTCCGCTCGACGGGAGACATCCGTGCGGGAGACGGATTCACGGCGATGCTTGCGGATGGTCGGTTGCGGGCGAAGGTAGTCGATGTCGATCGGGAGCCTGCGGCTGGGATCGCCGACTGAAACCGTTGATCCGCGCGCTGGGTCAGATCCCTTACCGGATTTCCGCCTCTGTGGAAGAGTCAGACATCATGCCCCGCACGCGGGGCACCACCGTGGGTGAAATGTAGCCCCTCCGGTCACGGAGGGGCCGCGCCGTGGGGTTCCACGGCCTCACGGCCGTGGCTACGGCTGGAATTTTCGGGTCAGTCCACGAGCCGGATGTCGGTGAAGTCGGCCTCGTAGTGGAATTCGGTGCCGTGGGCGCAGATGGCGGGGCCGACGAGGACGTCGTTGGGGAGGTCGGCCTCGATCTTGTCTCGCTGGCGCCAAGGTCCGCCGGGTCCATCCATGGAGTCGAATGCGACGATGCTCGGGCCCGAGCGGACGAGCTTCAACCAGACCGGGGGGTGGCGTTTCTCCGGCTGGGACGGTGCATCGCCGTAATTTGGGCCGGTGATGTCGTCGTCGGCGAGGCGCCGCTGGAGGCGGGTGCCGGATTGTGGGGCGACCATGAGGTAGGCGTTCTTGGCGCCCGGGGCGAGAGAGGGCCGGACCATGATTCCCGCCTTGTTCCACTGTTCGTGGCCGCCGCGGGTGGCGGCCACCTTGGCGACGATCTCGAAGTCGCCGGACGCGCGGCGGAAGACGAAGCAGCAGCTGTCGGCGTTTCCCCAGATGTCTCGCCCCTCGTGCCAGAGGCTGAGCGAGTCGGCGGCGGCGGCAATGGTGCCCCCGCGGGTACTGGGTTCCCCGATCTGGGCGCTGCGCCAGCGGTGCCCGATGTCGATCGAGGGGTCGGCGTCATCGGGCGCGAGGGGTGGTGTGCCCGACACCGGGTCGGTGGCGGGCGGCGCGGCGGCGGCGCGGGCGACGGAGGCGGTGTCGAGGACGTCGCCGCTTTTGGCGCGCAGTGCGGCGAGGGTGGTTGCAGTGATGCCCACGATGGCGGCGGCGGCGCCGGCGGCGATCCATTTGAGTCTCGAGGACGAGCCATCGCGATCGATATCCAGGGAGAGATTCTTTGGTTCGGCGGAGGCAGGCGCCAGGGCGACATGTTTTTTGGCGGTTTCGAGGGCCTCGATCAGATCGAAGTAGGAGAGGAACCGGTCGTTTGGGGAGCGCTGGACGCAGCGGTTGATGATCCAGGCCGTCTCTTCGTGGAGGTGTGGGGCGAAGGCCTTGACGGAGACCTTTTGGGCCTTGAGGTGCTTCCGTGCCATCAGGGACGCGCTCGTGGCCTGGAAGAGAGGCCGCCCGGCCGCGGCGTGGAAGATCGTGGCGCCGAGGCTGTAGATGTCGCTCCGGAAATCCTCGGCTTCGCCCCCGAGCCTTTCGGGGGCGATGTAGTAGGGCGAGCCCCAGACGAGGCCGTGCTGCCGGCGGGTCTCATCGACAGGCAACGACAGCCCGAAATCGACGAGCTTGGCGCGATGGAACGAGTCGAAGAGGATGTTCCCTGGTTTGACGTCGCGGTGGAGCAGGCCCTTGGCGCTGGCGGCCTGGAGGCCCCGGGCGACATCCAGGGCAATCTTCAGGATGTCGGTCTCCGGGATCGGTCCGGCCGCCATGCGGCTCTGGAGCGTGCCGTGGTCCAAGAATTCCATCGCCAGGAAGTAGGCGCCCTCGCTCTGCGCGAATTCGTAGACCTGGACGACGTTGGGGTGGTTGATGCTGGCGGCGATCTGAGCCTCGCGGGCGAAGTCCGAAACGAAGCTGGGATCGGAGAATAGCTCGTCGCGCAGCAGTTTGACGCAGGCGGTCCGCCCCGTGAAGGAATCGATGGCCTCGTGGACGGTGCCGAGGCCACCGGAGGCGATTTCACGCACGATCTGGTAGTGGCCAAAGAACTGGTGTGGGATGGCGGGGATCGCGCAAGCGGGGCAGGTCATGCCTGGGCCCCACGAATCGGCATCGGTGACCCACGAATGGCGGCAGGCGATGCAGCGCGCGTATCGTGCGTCCGGGGTCGCGGCCGGCGGTTCCATCGACACTCGGCGTTAGGATGGACCACGCCGTTCGGGAAAATCAAGGAGTTGTTTTCGCGCTACGCGTTGAGGCCGAAGCCGGGGACGGAGTCGGCCGAACGGAATCGGGCCAAGACCTGCGGGATCGGGAGTTTGGTTAGGTCGGCGGCGAGGTTCTTGTGGAGGCGGCGGCGATGGTCCTCGGGCAGGCCATCCAAGATGCGCTGATTGATGGTCGATGGGGCCGCGAGGTACCAGGCGTCGGGGCGCGCATCCTCGAGCAGGGAGCGGAGCTGCCCGAGCTGGAGGCTGAGCAGGCGCCGCGCCGCCTCGGTGCGCCCGTTATGGTCCTCGCCCTGGGACATCGCTCCGCCGCGGGCGCCGTGGCCCGACGGGAAGCGGCCTGCCTGATCGGTGACTTTCTCGCCGAAGCGGGCGTGGGCCTCGATGTTGTCATGGCGGTGGATCGGTTCGAGCCGGTCGCTGCCGTCGGGTTCATCCCGGACCAGCCTGTAGCCGTACAGGCAGCCCAGGTCCATCAATACGATTATTTTTTTCATGATTGTCGAATTGCCCCGGGTGCTGGGGTTGACTTCCACGCCTAAATTTATGCCCTCGCGCGCCGGTTGTCCACCGACGCGTTGCTGGATCCATTAAATAGTAACAAGGAAATCGGTTGCAATTTTGCGTGATGGCTGTAGGCACTTCGCGATTGAAATTGGTCGGTGGAGTTTCGAGGCAATGAGGATCTGGAGATTATTTTTAGGATTGGCGGCGGGGTGCGTGCCGGCGTTGGCGCCGGGCTTTTTCGGGCTGGAGGCTGGAGCGCCGGCACCGGAGCGGAAGGCGGATCTGGTGGTGGTGAGCCTTGCGGATCAGGCATTTGCGGCATTTGCGGGTGGGGAGCGGATCCTGCGGGGGCCGATTTCCAGCGGGACTCGGGGGTACGAGACGCGTGCGGGGACCTTCCGCGTGACGAACAAGCATCGCGATTGGGTCTCGACGATATACGGGGTGCCGATGCCGCATTTCCTTCGGCTGAATCACGGTTCGAGCGGGTTGCACGGGGGCTACCTTCCCGGATTTCCGGCATCGCATGGTTGCATCCGGCTGACGTTTGCGGATGCGGAGAAGCTGTTTGCAATCGCGCCTGTGGGGACTCGGGTGGTGGTCACGGGTGAGAGCACGGAGGACACCCGCGGGGTGAAGCAACCGCCTTCGGGGCCGATCTATTATCGGGTCGTGGGGGGCAAGAAAGTCATTCTTTCCGAATCCGAGGCCCGGCGGAAGCGGCAGATCAAGGAGGGGGACCGCAGCTGGATCAGCAGCAAGCCGCGCTAAGATGGGGCGGTGGTTCAGGCCGGCTTGGCTGAGGTCGCTGGCGCCTTGGTTTTTGCCCCTGTGGTGTTTTCCGGTGCTATTGGCGATCGCCTCCCTTGGGGGAGTCGACGTGTTGGTGGTGGGGTGGTTCATCTGCCTTTGGGGTGCCGGGGCAATCGTGTGGCCGATGATCGGGGTGTTGCGTGGGGAGGTGCCTTTCGGTGACGCGCTACTCGGCGGGGTGGTGCCCACGCTGGTCATCGCCGCGGGGGTGTTTGGGCTGCTGGATCTGGGGCGGCGGATTTTCGGGTCCTGATGGATCCGGGCGCCCGGCCGGCGCGCCACGGCCTGACGACGGTGGCTAGGCCCGGGGTTTTCGAGTCAGTCCCGCCGCTTGGCGAGCAATTGGTCGACAAAGGCGGTGGAGTAGGCACCGCGGCGGAAATCGGGATCGTCCATGATCAGGGCGATGAAGGGCGCGGTGGTTTTGATGCCCTCGACGTGGATGTCACCCATGGCGCGGGAGAGGCGGGCGACGGCCTCGGTGCGGTCGGCGCCGGTGGCGATGACCTTGGCGACGAGCGAATCGTAGTGCTGCGGGATGGTGTAGCCACCGTAGGCATGGGTATCGACGCGGATTCCCGGGCCGCCCGGGAGATAGAGGAGGTCGATGCGTCCGGGGCAGGGGCGGAAGCCATGGAAGGGATCCTCGGCGTTGATGCGGGCCTCGATGGCGTGGCGACGGGGCGCGGCCTCGGCGACGCGCTGGGAGATCGGTTCCCCGGCCGCGATCCGGATCTGCTCGGCGACGAGGTCGATGCCATAGACCTCCTCGGTGACGCCGTGCTCGACCTGGATGCGGGTGTTCATCTCCATGAAGAAGAAGGCACCTGATGCGTCGAGGAGGAACTCGATGGTGCCGGCGTTCTCGTAGCCGACCTCGTGGCACAGCTTGATGGCGGCGCGCCCCATCCGTCGGCGGAGTTCGTCATCCACGGCCGGGGAGGGGCACTCCTCGATCAGTTTCTGGTTGCGGCGCTGGATCGAGCAGTCCCTTTCACCCAGGCTGACGACGCGGCCCGAGTGATCGGCGAGGACCTGGATCTCGATGTGCCTGGGGTTCTCGATGAGCTTCTCGATGTAGACGTCGCCGCATCCGAAGGCCTTTTCGGCCTCCGTCCGGGCGGCGTGGAAGGCCTTGGCGAGGCTAACATCATTGTGGGCGGGACGCATGCCGCGCCCGCCGCCGCCGGCGGAGGCCTTGATCATGACGGGGTAGCCGAGGCGGGCGGCGACGCGCATGGCCTCCTGTTCCGTGGTGACGATGCCATCGCTGCCCGGGGTGGTGGGTACCCCCGCGCGCCGGGCGGCCTCCCGGGCGGCGTTCTTGTCGCCCATCGTGCGAATCGCGGCACCCGGGGGGCCGATGAATCGGATGTTGCAGCTCTCGCAGACATCGGCGAAGCGGGCATTTTCGGACAAGAAGCCGTAGCCGGGGTGGATGGCATCGACGTCGCCGATTTCGGCGGCGGCGATGATGCGCTCGACCCGCAGGTAGCTCTCGCGGGCGGGTCCCCGGCCGATGCACACGGCCTCGTCGGCGAGCTGGACATGGATGCTATCGGCATCCTCCTCCGAATAGATCGCGAGGGTGCGCACGCCGATGTCGCGGCAGGCCCGGATCACCCGGACGGCGATCTCGCCGCGATTGGCTATGAGGATCTTGTCGAACATGGTCCGGGGGGTGCCGCGGGGTGCGGCGGCAGTCAGGTGGGGCGGACCCGGAACAGGGGTTTGCCGAAGTCCACGGGTCGCCCATTTTCTGCGAGCACTTCGGAAATGACACCCCGGAGCTCGGCCTTGATCTCGTTCATGACCTTCATGGCCTCGATGATGCAGACCACGGTGTCCTCGGTGACCTGCTGGCCGACCTCGACATAGGGCGTGGCGTCCGGGGAGGGGGCGCGATAGAAAGTGCCGACCATGGGGGAGGTGATGTCGCGGGTATCGGTGGGGGGAGGGGGCAATGCCGGGGCGGGGCCGGGCGCGGGCGGGGTCGCCATCAATGCGGCAGGCGGGGCGGTCGGGCAACCGGAGTCCCTCCGGATGCGGATCCGGAAACCCTCCCTCTCCAGATCAAATTCGGCGAGGCCGTTCTTCGCCATCATCTCGACGATGGTCTCGATTTCCTTGAGTTCCATGGAGAAGCGCAACAATGAAGGGAACTTTCTGGGCGTCAAGGGTGACTTATCGGGATCGGGCAAGCGTAGCGAATGGCCTCGGGGCTTCGGCCGGGGGGCGGGCCGAAGCCGGAGGCGGCTTCGCTATGGGGCGGGCCGTTCAGGAGCGGGCGCTGGAGATTCGCATGCCGTAGAAGGACCGGAAGACGAAGACGAGGCCGAGCAGGATCAGCGCCGCGGAGACCCACTGGGCATAGGGGGCGAAGTTCTTGCTGACGGCGATCTCGACGGCGAGGATGCCGAAGAGCGTGGTGAACTTGATGATGGGGTTCAGGGCCACGGAGGAGGTATCCTTGAACGGGTCCCCGACGAGGTCGCCGACCACGGTGGAATCGTGGAGGGGGGTGCCTTTCTGCTTCAACTCGGTCTCGACGACCTTCTTGGCGTTATCCCAGCATCCGCCGGCGTTGGCCATGTAGATGGCGGCGTAGAGGCCGAAGAGGGCGATGGAGATGAGGTAGGCCACGAAGAAAGTCGGGTTCAGGCAGGCGAAGCCGAGCGTGAGGGCGAATATGACCGCGAAGATATTGATCATGCCGTACTGCGCGTAGACCGTGCAGATGCGGACGACCTCGTTGCTGTCCTTGGCGGAGGCCTTCTCGATGCCGTCGAGCTTGATGTTCTTCTTGATGAAATCGACCGCGCGATAGGCGCCGGTGGTGACGGCCTGCATCGAGGCGCCGCAGAACCAGTAGACGACGGCGCCGCCGCCGATGAGCCCGAGGAGAACCCAGGGCGAGACGATGCTGAGGTGCTCGAAGCTTGTCCAGCCAAACTCCTCCTTGAGCATGAGGATCAGGGAGAAGATCATGGTGGTGGCGCCGACCACGGCGGTGCCGATGAGCATCGGTTTGGCGGTGGCCTTGAAGGTGTTGCCGGCGCCATCGTTGATCTCGAGGAATTCCTTTCCGATCTCGAAATCGGGTTTGAAGCCGAAGTCCTTCTCGATGGAGTCGGCGACGCCTGGGATCTGCTCGATGGTGGAGAGCTCGTAGACGGACTGGGCGTTGTCGGTGACGGGGCCGTAGCTATCGACGGCGATGGTGACGGGTCCCATGCCGAGCATGCCGAAGGCGACGAGGCCGAAGGCGAAGACGGCGGGGTAGTCCATGGCCTGGTCCAGGCCGAGGGTGCTGGTCAGGAACGCGATCAGCATGAGGCCGCCGATGGCGAGGCCCATCCAGAAGGCGGAGAAGTTGCCGGCGACGAGGCCGGAGAGGATGGTGAGGCCTGTGCCGCCCTCTTTGGTGGCATCGACGATCTCGCGGCAATGGGCGCTGCTGGTGCTGGTGAAGAGGCGGGTGAGCTCGGGGATGATCGCCGCGGCGATGGTGCCGCAGGAGATGATCGTGGCGAGTTTCCACCAGAGGGAGGGGTCCGCCGGGAAGATGGGGGGCAGCATCATGCCGCTGACGATGTAGGTGGCGACGATGCAGAGGAAGGAGGTCAGGAGGACC
>JAANMX010004319.1_pt1 | contig 11378 bp, 9 predicted proteins | sample 7279681 | NCBI WGS metagenome assembly JAANMX01 (sample SAMN14094542, study PRJNA606508) | bioreactor metagenome | isolation source: A lab-scale SPAN reactor treating ammonium-rich wastewater day 351 | place: Ireland: Galway | collected 2018-01-01
TCACTTCCTTCTTCGCCGTGGTGAAACCGCCCAGCGCGCCGCCCATCGCCTTGCCGAGGGTGCCGGTGATGATGTCGATCTTGTCCAGCACGCCCTTGACCTCGGCGCTGCCGCGGCCGCTCTCGCCGAGGAAGCCGGTGGCATGGCATTCGTCGATATGCACCAGCGCGCCGTATTTCTCGGCCAGCGCAGTGATTTGATCCAGCGGCGCGATGAAGCCATCCATCGAGAACACGCCGTCGGTGGTGATCATGATGGTGCGTGCGCCATCGGCCTTGGCCTGCTGCAGCTGGGTTTCCAGGTCGGCCATGTCGCAGTTGGCGTAGCGGTAGCGCTTGGCCTTGCACAGGCGCACGCCGTCGATGATCGAGGCATGATTGAGCGCGTCGGAGATGATCGCGTCCTGCTCGCCCAGCAGCGGCTCGAACAGGCCGCCGTTGGCGTCGAAGCAGGCGGCGTAGAGGATGGTGTCCTGCTTGCCGAAGAACGCGGAGATCGTCTGTTCCAACTGCTTGTGCAGATCCTGGGTGCCGCAGATGAAGCGCACGCTGGCCATGCCGAAGCCATGGCTGTCCAGCGCGTCCTTGGCGGCGGCGATGACGTCCGGATGATCGGCCAGGCCCAGGTAGTTGTTGGCGCAGAAGTTCAGCACCCTGCGGCCGTCCGCCAGTTCGATCTCCGCTGATTGCGGCGAAGTGATGATGCGCTCGGACTTGAACAGTCCCTGTGCGCGGATGTTGTCCAGTTCCTCGGCGTAATGCCTGGTCAGCGGGGAGGGGTTTGCGGGAAGCGTCATGGCGGGATCATCGCAGGGGAAGGGGGCTACAGATTCTAGCGGGCGGCCGTTATTGCAACAGGTGCGACGGTTGCGAATGCGGGCGTCTTCGCATCCGACCAGAATGTTAAAATACCGTGATTCCATTCCAGCGATCCATTGCCGAGCTGCCCATGAAGCCCTCCCGTCATTCGCTTGCCATTGCTCTCCTGCTGCTGTCCGCGCCGTTTGCCGCCAACGCGGGTGATGGCGAAAAGCCTGCTTCGCCCGTCAGCTGGGAAATCAGCGCGGTGTCCGACTATCTGTTCCGCGGTGCCTCGCAGACCAGCGAAAAGGCGGCCGTGCAGGGCAGTCTGACCTGGACGTCGGCGTCCGGCCTATACGTCGGCAGTTTCGCCTCCAACGTGGATTTCGGCGAGGACGGCCCGGATGTCGAGGTCGACTACTTCGTTGGCTACGGTTTCGACGCTTCCGAAAGCGTCAACATCGACGTCGTGCTCAACCGCTACACCTATCCGGGTGCCAGCGAGATGGCATACAACGAACTGCTCACCACCGCCACCATCGCCGAAAACTGGGCGCTCAGCATCGGTTACACCAATGATGTCTGGGGCAGCGACACCACCGGCTGGTACTACGGCCTCAGCCACGACGTCGCGCTTCCCAACGAGTTCACCCTGTCGGCCAACGTCGGTCGCAGCGTGTTCGCGGACAGCGATGTGGCGAAGGATTGCACCGACTGGGGCCTGGCCATCAGCCGCAGCTTCGGCATGGCCGATGTTTCTCTGGGCTACTACGGCGTCGATCATCCGGGGCATGAAAACTTCGGTCGGTTGGCCGACGATCGTCTGATGCTGTCGGTGAAGTTCGCGCGCTGAGCGTTGCCGGCGCAGCAACGAAAAAGGCGCCGCAAGGCGCCTTTTCCATGGGCGGATATCGCTGCGGCTCAGACCCAGCTCAACACCACCTTGCCGGCCTTGCCCGCTTCCATCAGGTCGAAGCCCTTCTGGAAGTCCTCGATCGGCAGCTGGTGGGTCAGCGCCTTGCCCAGCGGGAAGCCGCCCAGCACCAGCTGGGTCATCTTGTACCAGGTCTCGTACATCTTGCGGCCGTAGATCCCGTGCAGGGTCAGGCCCTTGAAGATGATCTTGTCCCAGTCCGCGCCTGCGCCCTTGGGCATGATCCCGAGCATCGCGATCTTGCCGCCGTGGTACATGCAGTCGAGCATGTCGTTGAAGGCGCGCGGGTTGCCGCTCATCTCCAGGCCGACGTCGAAGCCTTCCATGTGCAGGTCGGCCATCACCTCCTTGAGCGACTGGTTGGCGACGTTGACCACCCGGGTCGCGCCCATGTCGGCGGCCAGCTTCAGCCGGTAGTCGTTGACGTCGGTGACCACCACGTTGCGCGCGCCGATGTGCTTGCAGATGCCGGCGGCGATGATCCCGATTGGGCCGGCACCGGTGATCAGCACGTCCTCGCCCGTCACGTCGAACTCCAGCGCGCAGTGCGCGGCATTGCCGTAGGGATCGAAGAAGGCGGCCAGCTCGGACGGGATCTGGTCGGGGATCGGCCACAGGTTGGAGGCCGGCATCACCATGTATTCGGCGAACGCGCCGTTGCGGTTGACGCCGATGCCGACCGTGTTCGGGCACAGGTGCTGGCGGCCGCCGCGGCAGTTGCGGCAGTGGCCGCAGACGATATGGCCTTCGGCGCTGACCCGCTGGCCGACCTCGTAGCCGGTGACGGCCGAGCCCAGCTGGGCGATCCGGCCGACGAATTCGTGGCCGATGGTCAGGCCCGGCTGGATGGTGCGCTGGCTCCAGTCGTCCCACAGGTAGATGTGCAGGTCGGTGCCGCAGATCGCGGTCTTTTCCAGCTTGATCAGGACTTCATTGGGGCCGGGCACGGGCACCGGCACCTGTTCCATCCAGATGCCCTTGGCGGCTTCGCGCTTCACCAGCGCTTTCATGGTCTGTGTCATTGCCTGAAAAATGCAGGATGGGGGTGCGGCAATTATAACTTTCGAACTCCCGGCCAGCTTGGGCTTTCCGGGGCGGGTGTTCACGGGCCCGCGTCTGCCGATGAACGGCAAGTGCGCGGCCAGCGGGCTTCAGATTCGCGCGTCAGCGCCGTAGTAGTAGAGTCGCTGGCGAAATCATGGGGGAGGTGTACAGATGGAAATCCCGTCGGATTCCTGCAGGACGGTGCTGGTCGTCGACGACAGCAAGGTCTCGCGCATGGTGATCAAGGCGCACATCCTTGAAATCTGTCCGCAATGGCAAGTGGTCGAAGCCTGTACCGGCGAGGAAGCCATTGCGGCGGTGGCCCGCAGCGTGCCTGACTTTTGCACGATGGACGTCAACATGCCCGGGATGCCGGGCACCGACGCCGCGGCGCGAATCCTGCAGGCGCATCCGCAGGTGCGCGTTGCCATCTTCACGGCCAACATCCAGGAGGCCGTGCAGACCCGCGCGCAGCAGTTGGGGGCGATGTTCGTATCCAAGCCGGTGACCGAAAAGTCGATCGCGCAGGCGCTGCAGTACTTCATGGGGTAAGCCATGCCCGTATTGACCGAAATCGAGACCGATGCGCTTACCGAGATCTTCAACGTCGGTGCCGGGCGCGCAGCATTGAGTCTGTCGGAGATCGTGGGCGATGAGGTTCGCCTGACCGTGCCGGCGCTCGACGTGCTGTGCACGCGAGAAATCGACGAGCGCGTGCTGTCACTGGCCAATGCGCGCTTTGCGGCGGTCAGCCAGGTGTTCGACGGCCCGTTCGACGCCGAGGCGGTGCTGCTGTTCGCCGAAGACCAGGCGCTTGGCATCGTGCGCGACATGATGGGGTCGCAGATCAGCCTGGAGGATCTGGCCGAGTTCGAGCAGGAGGCCATGTGCGAACTGGGCAACATCATCCTCAATGCGTGTCTGTCGGCGATGGCCGACATGCTGTGCATCACCTTGAGCAGTTCGCTGCCCAAATACACGGTGTCCACGCCGAATGACATTTCCTCCCGGCTTGCCGCCGGAGGGCGTGACGATACCTACGTGCTGGTGTTGCACATCGACCTGCTGATCGAGAAGCACCATGCGTCCGGGCGACTGGTTTTCCTGCTCAGCTCGACTTCGCTCAACAAGCTGGTGATGCACATTCAGCGCTATCTCGACGGCATCGCATGAGCACTTCGATGGCGGGCGCGGTCGCTGCGGACGTCGTGTTCGACAGCCTTGCCCTAGGACTGGTCGCTCTGGACAAGGATTTCAACATCCTGCTCTGGAATGACTGGATGGCGCGGCACAGCGGTATCGCTGCCGGGCAGGCCGTCGGTGCCAATTTCGTCGCGATGTTCCAGTCGCAGCTGACCCCGGGTTTCCTGCGGGCGTTGTCCAGCGCCACCCGCTACGGCCTGCCGGCGGTCTTGTCGAGCGCCTTGCACCGATCACCGCTGCCGCTGTTCCACGACCACGCCAGCAGCGACGGTGCAGCGCCGGCCCGCATGGTGCAGTCCGTCGTGGTGACCCCGGTGGTGACGGTTGATGGCGGCCGGGCATGCCTGGTACAGATCAGCGATGCCAGCCATTCGATCCGGCGCGAACGGATATTGCTGTCGCACTCGGAAGCGCTGAAGCGGCAAGTGGTGACCGATGAGCTGACCGGCGTGTACAACCGCCGGTTCTTCGACGAACGTTTTGCCTTGGCGTTGCAACGGGCCGGGCGCAATCAGGAAGCGTTGTCGCTGTTCGTTCTCGATATCGATTATTTCAAGCAGTACAACGATCACTACGGGCACGTCGAGGGAGATCGTGTCCTCAAGCGCGTGGCTGCGGCGCTCATGGCGCAGATGCGTGCATCCGCCGATGTTTTTGCCCGTTACGGTGGCGAGGAATTCGTCATGCTGGTCAATGGCGCGGATGCCGCCAAGGCAGGCGAGATCGGCGAACGGCTGCGTGAGAGCGTGCAGGCGCTTGGCGAGCCGCACGGAAAATCGCAGGTGGCGGATTGCGTGACCATCAGCGTGGGAGTCTGCACGCGCATACCGCAGACGGAAGCCGATGGCCAACGTTTGATGGTGGATGCCGATGCAGCCCTGTACCGCGCGAAGCAAGGCGGGCGCAACAGGGTGGCGGCGAGCTGATCGGGAGCAGCGGATGCCGTCCTGCCGGCTGAGCACCTGACCAAGGTCACGGGCTGGCATGCGGCGGGGATGGTCTAATACGGGTTTGCCGTTCCGGAGCCCCGACCATGCGCAAACGCACCCTGACCGCCGCCCTGGCGATGACCCTCGCCGGCGGCGCGGCCCATGCCGACGAAGGCATGTGGATGCCCTCGCAGCTGCCGCAACTGGCCGCCCAGCTGCAGGCCGCCGGTTTCAAGGGCGACCCCGCCCAGCTGGCCGACGTGACCAAGCCGCCGCTGGCGGCGGTGGTGTCGCTGGGCGGCTGCACCGCCAGCTTCGTCTCCGCCGAGGGGCTGGCGGTGACCAACCACCACTGCGCGATGGGCGCGATCCAGCTCAATTCCACGGCCGAGAAGAACCTGATCCAGGACGGCTTCATCGCCGCCACCCGCGCCGATGAAGTGTCCGCCGGTCCGGCCTCGCGGATCTGGGTGACGGTGGGCTTCGACAAGATCACCGCGCGCATCCTCGCCGGCGCCAAGGGCAAGACCGGGCGTGCCTATTACGATGCCGTGGATGCGGCGAAGAAAGCCGCGGTGGCGCAGTGCGAGGCCGATGCCGGCCACCGCTGCAGCGTCGCCGACATGTATTACGGCAGCGACTTCTACCTGATCAAGCAGCTGGAGTTGAAGGACATCCGCCTCGTCTATGCGCCGCCGCGTTCGATCGGCAACTACGGCGACGAGATCGACAACTTCATGTGGCCGCGCCACACCGGTGATTTCACCTTCTACCGCGCCTACGTCGGCAAGGACGGCAAGCCGGCCGCCTACAGCAAGGACAACGTGCCCTATGCGCCGCCGGCGCATCTCACCATTTCCACCGCGCCGGTGAAGGCGGGCGATTTCGCGATGGTGGCCGGCTATCCGGGGCGCACCTTCCGCCACCGCACTGCCTCCGAATTTGCCGGCCAGATCGACTGGCTGCTGCCGGCGCGGGTGGCGATGTACGACGGCCTGATCGACACCGTTGAACAGGCCAGCGCCGGCAGCAAGGCGAAAGAGGTCCTGTACGCCTCCAGCGTGGCCGGCTACAAGAACACCCTCAAGCGCGCGCAGGGCGAGCTGGAAGGCCTGCGCCGCAGCGACGCGGTGCGGGTGCGGCGCGAGGACGAGGCGGCGATGCTGGCCTGGCTGGCCAAGCAGCCGGGCGGCAAGGCCAGGCTGGCCGGTATCCGCGCGATGCAGGCGGAGCTGGATGCCGATGATGCCGGCCGCGAGCGCGACTTCATCCTGCCGTTCCTGCGCCCCGGCCTGCTGGGTGCGGCCGTGCAGCTGCAGCGGCTGGCGCTGGAGCGCGGCAAGCCCGATGCGCAGCGCGAGACCGGCTACCAGCAGCGCGACGAGGCGATGATCGAGGGCGGCCTGAAGCAATTGCAGCGCCGCTACGACCCGGAGGTGGAAAAGGCCACGCTGCGTTATGCGCTGAAGCGCTATTTCGCGCTGCCGGCCACCCAGCGCGTGGCCGAGTTCGATGCCGTGTTCGGCAGCAACGAGGCCGACGCCGCGCAGCGGCTCGACGCGCTGTACGCAGGCACCAAACTTGGCGACGAAGCCACCCGTTTGGCCGTGCTGAAGCTCGACGCGACTGCGATCGCGGCATCGAACGACGCGCTGCTCAAGGCCGCCGCCACCCTGCAACCCGCGCTGCTGCGGCTGGAAGCCGAATCCAAGCAGCGGGCCGGCGAACTGCTGCGCTTGCGCCCGGCCTACATGCAGGCGCTGATCGCCTACCGCAATTCGCAGGGCCGGGCGGTGTATCCGGACGCCAATTCCACCCTGCGCGTGAGCTATGGCAAGGTCAGCCCGCTGTCGCCGCGCGACGGCATGGATTACCGCCCGCTGACCACGGTGGCCGGCATCGTCGAGAAGGCCACCGGCGTCGAGCCGTTCGATGCGCCGAAGCCGCTGCTGGACGCGATCGCCAAGGGTGATTTCGGCAGCACCGCCGATCCGGCGCTGCAGACCCAGACCGTCGATTTCATGACCAACCTCGACACCACCGGCGGCAATTCCGGTTCGCCGGTGCTGGACGCACAAGGCAAGCTGATCGGCCTGAACTTCGATTCCAACTGGGAAGCAGTCAGCGCCAGCTGGATGTTCGACCCGCGCTACAAGCGCGCGATCCACGTCGACATGCGCTACCTGCGCTGGCTGCTGGCCAAGGTCTATCCGGCTCCGCAGCTGCTGCAGGAAATGAACCTGCCGGCCGAATGATCCGGCCTCCATTTTTGTTTGATGCAACCACCAAGGACATGATGATGCGCAAGACTCTCCTCGCCGCCGGCATCGCCGCGGCCACCGCCAGCTTCGCCACCACCGTGCATGCCGACGAAGGCATGTGGGTGCCGCAGCAGCTGCCGAACATCGCCGGCCCGCTGAAGAAGGCCGGCCTGAAGCTGGATCCGAAGCAGCTGGCCAACCTCACCGGCGACCCGCTGGGCGCGGTGGTCTCGCTGGGCGGCTGCACCGCCGGCTTCGTATCGAAGCAGGGCCTGGTGGCGACCAACCACCACTGCGCCTACGGCGCGATCCAGCTCAATTCCACCGCGGAGAAGAACCTGATCCGCGACGGCTTCAATCCGGCCACCCCGGCGGATGAGCTCTCGGCCGGCCCGAACGCTCGCATCTTCGTGCTGGAAGCCATCACCGATGTCACCGCCGACGCCAAGGCGGCGATGGCGGCGGCGGGCAGCGACCCGGTCGCCCGCGCGAACGCGCTGGAAGCCTTCGAGAAGCAGACCACCAGCACCTGTGAGGCCGATGCCGGCTATCGCTGCCGCGTCTACAGCTTCATGGGCGGCAACACGTACCGTCTGTTCAAGAACCTGGAAATCAAGGACGTGCGCCTGGCCTACGCGCCGCCCGCCAGCGTCGGCAAGTTCGGCGGCGACATCGACAACTGGATGTGGCCGCGCCACACCGGCGACTTCGCGTTCTACCGCGCCTACGTGGGCAAGGATGGCAAGCCGGCGGCTTTCAGCAAGGACAACGTGCCCTACCAGCCGAAGCACTGGCTGAAGATCGCCGACAAGCCGCTGGGCGCGGGTGATTTCGTGATGGTGGCCGGCTACCCGGGCCGTACCGACCGCTATGCGCTGGCGGTGGAGTTCGAGAACACCGAGCAGTGGCGCTATCCGGCGATCTCGAAGGCGTTCAAGGATCAGATCGCGCTGGTCGAGGCGGCGGGCAAGAACAACCCCGACATCGCGGTGAAGTACGCCAACACCATGGCCGGCTGGAACAACACCAGCAAGAACTTCGACGGCCAGCTGGAAGGCTTCGCCCGCAATGACGTGCTGGGCTTCAAGCGCAAGGAAGAGGCGGCGGTGCTGGGCTGGCTGCAGGCGCAGGGCGAGGCCGGCAAGCCGGCGCTGGCCGCGCACGCGACGCTGGTGAAGCTGGTGGAGGACGCCAAGCTGACCCAGGAGCGCGATCTTGTGCTGGGCAGCTTCAACCGCAGCGGCGTGCTGGGCACCGCGGTCAGCCTGTATCGCCTCGCCATCGAGAAGCAGAAGCCCGATGCCGAACGCGAAAGCGGCTACCAGCAGCGCGACCTGCCGGTGATCGAGGGCGGGCTGAAGCAGATGGAGCGCCGCTACGTGCCGGCAATGGATCGCCAACTGCAGCAATACTGGCTGGATCGTTACGTGGCACTGCCGGCCGCGCAGCACGTCGCTGCGGTGGACGGCTGGCTGGGCGGCAGCGGCAAGGTTGTCGCCGACAAGGCGCTGGTGCGACTGGACGGCAGCAAGCTGGCCAGCCTGGACGAGCGCCTGAAGTGGTTCAACGCCGACAAGGCCGCGTTCGAGGCCAGCACGGACCCGGCCATCCAGTACGCGGTGGCGGTGATGCCGACCCTGCTGGAGATGGAAGAGAAGGCCAAGGCCGTCTACGGCACCGCGCTGCAGGCGCGCCCGCTGTACCTGCAGGCGATGGCGGACTACAAGCAGAGCAAGGGCGAGGCGGTCTATCCGGATGCCAACTCCTCGCTGCGGATCACCTTCGGCACTGTCAAGGGCTACACCAAGCTGGACGGCAGCGTGCAGCAGCCGTTCACCCTGCTGGAGCAGGTGGCGGCGAAGGAAACCGGTGCCGAGCCGTTCGACAATCCGAAGGCGCTGCTCGACGCGGTGGCCGCCAAGCGTTACGGCGGCCTGGCCGACAAGCGCCTGGGCACGGTGCCGGTGAACTTCCTGTCCGACCTCGACATCACCGGCGGCAACTCCGGCTCGCCGGTGCTGGATGCGCAGGGCAAGCTGGTCGGCCTGGCCTTCGACGGCATCCAGGAAGCCGTGGCCAGCAACTGGGTGTTCGAGCCGGTGATGACGCGGATGATCTCGGTCGACCAGCGCTACATGCGCTGGATCATGCAGGAGGTCATGCCGACGCCGCGGCTGCTGCAGGAACTGGGCGTGGCACCGAAGCAGTAAGCGCCTTCCTCCGCAACAGGAAACGCCGGCCTCGCGCCGGCGTTTTCTTTGGCGCGCGGGCCAGTCTTCGAAGGTGTCGCTATCGAACGTGCAGTCACCCGCGTGCAACCTGCTAGGATTGTGCACTGCACAATCGGTGAGCCCCGCCGCGCATGAAGATCCTGCTTGCCCGTCACGGCGAAACGCCGTGGAACGCCGAAGGCCGTTACCAGGGCCAGGTGGACATCCCGCTGTCCGAGGTCGGCATCGCCCAGGCCAATGCGCTGGGCGAACGGCTGAAGGATCTGCGCATCGACCGCGCGGTGGCGTCGCCGCTGTCCCGCGCCACCCGCACCGCGCAGCTGGCGCTGGGCGAGGCGCGTGCGGCGCAGCTTGATTTCGACGAAGGCCTGCTGGAAATCGGCCACGGCGAATGGGAAGGCCTGTTGGCCAGCGAGATCGCCGCACGCGACCAGCAGCGCCTGCGCGCTTGGCGCGAGGCGCCGGATACGGTGCTGATGCCTGGCGGCGAGTCGCTGCAGTTGGTGCTGGATCGCGCCTGGCCGGCGCTGGAACGCGCCTGCGATAGGCTCGGCGCGGACGATACCCTGCTCATCGTCGCCCACGACGCGGTCAACCGCGTGCTGCTGGCGCGCATCCTTGGCCTGCCGTTGACCAAACTGTGGACCTTCCGCCAGGCCCCGACCACGCTGAACCTGCTCGAAGGCCCGGACGTGGATTCGCTCGAAGTGGTGCGCCTGAACGACTGCGCGCACCACACCCCGTTTTTCGGCGAAGCGAAGCACCGCGCGCTGTAGGAGCGGCTTCAGCTGCGACTGCACACTCCGGTCGGGGCTGAAGCCCCTCCTGCACGGGCGGGGAAGCACGCGGTGTGGGGGGCTCAATGCCGCCGAACCAACACCACCGTCACGTTGTCCGAGCCGCCGCCGTCCAGTGCCGCCGCGACCAGGCCATCCACGCATTCCTGCGCGCTGCACTCGCGGTGCGCCAGCACCTGCGCGATGTGGCGGTCGTCGACTTCCTCGGTCAGGCCGTCGCTGCACAGCAGCAGCTGCATGCCCGGGCGCAGCTCGCCGGCCAGCGTTTCCACGTTGAGCTGTTCCGGCGAGGTGACGCCCAGCGCCTGGGTCACCACGTTGCGATGCGGGTGGCTGCGCGCCTGGTCGGCGCTGATGGCACCCTGGGCGATCAGCTCCTGCACGTAGCTGTGGTCGTGGGAAATCTGGGTCAGGGCGCTGTCGCGCCACAGGTAGACCCGGCTGTCGCCGACCCAGGCCACTTCGAAGCGGCTGCCGTTGACGCGGGCCGCCACCACGGTGGTGCCCATCGGCAGGCTGTCGCCGCGGCGTCGGGAGCAGCGGATGATTTCCTCGTCGGCGATGCGGATCGCCTCGGCCAGCGTGCTGCCCGAGCGCACCTGGCGGACGATGGTTTCCCGCGCCAGTGCGCTGGCGACTTCACCGTACTCGTGGCCGCCCATGCCGTCGGCCACCAGCCACAGTCCCAGGTCGCTGTCGCCGTAATAGGTGTCTTCGTTCAGCTCGCGCCGCAGGCCGACATGGGTCAGATGTCCGAATTCGATCATGCGGGCGGCAATCGTCCGGGGGTCGTGGAAAGTAACGGAATCATGCGCAGGAACCGGACGTGACGGCAATGCTGGGCTGCCCTGCCATTGGGCGATGGTTGTGGAGATCGCGGCGGGACGCCTGTGCCGGAAGTCTGGCGTGGGGTTGGCGCGGCGGGAGGGATGGACTCGGGCCATCCATGGCCCTCGCCCTGCGGGCAGCCTGCGGCTGTCCTGATCGGCAATCCTGCCGATCAGTCGAACCCTGCGCGGGTGCTTGTCCGTCGCCACTTCGCCAGATACGCAAAACGCCCCCGTGGGGGCGCTTTGCGTATCTGGCGGAGAGGGAGGGATTCGAACCCTCGGTAGGCTATAAACCTACGCCTGATTTCGAGTCAGGTACATTCAACCGCTCTGCCACCTCTCCGGAAGT
>JAANMX010004321.1_pt1 | contig 11376 bp, 7 predicted proteins | sample 7279681 | NCBI WGS metagenome assembly JAANMX01 (sample SAMN14094542, study PRJNA606508) | bioreactor metagenome | isolation source: A lab-scale SPAN reactor treating ammonium-rich wastewater day 351 | place: Ireland: Galway | collected 2018-01-01
ATCCGCCTGGCCATCGTCGACCAGGAAATGCCGGGCATGGACGGGATCGAGCTGACCCGCCGCCTGCGCCAGCTGCGCGCGCGCGACCGGATGGCGGTGCTCGGCGTGTCCGGCAGCACCGACGCCTCGCTGATCCCGCGTTTCCTCAAGCACGGTGCCAACGATTTCCTGCGCAAGCCCTTTTCGCGCGAGGAGTTCTTCTGCCGGGTCTCGCAGAACATCGACCAGCTGGAGCTGATCGGCACCCTGCAGGACCTGGCCACGCGCGACTTCCTGACCGGCCTGCCCAACCGCCGCAGCTTCCTCGAACAGAGCGAGAAGCACATCGCCCGCAGCACGTCCGACGACGTGACCGTGGCGATGATCGACATCGACCACTTCAAGCACATCAACGACAGCTACGGCCACGAAGCCGGCGACCGCGCGCTGCGGGCGATGGCCGACACCCTGCACGCGCACACGCGCCCCGATGACTACTGTGGACGCTTCGGCGGCGAGGAGTTCTGCATGCTGATCGACGGCCTCGGCGTGGCGGCCAGCCTCCGTCATCTGGAGCGTCTGCGCCAGGCGGTGGAAGCGATGGAGATCGACATCGACGGGCGGCCGCTGCGGATGACCATCAGCATCGGTGCCAGCCGGCGCTCGCCGCAGTTCCCCAACCTGCACAAGCTGCTGGGCGAAGCCGACCGCCATCTGTACCTGGCCAAGGCCGGCGGCCGCAACCAGGTACGCGGGCTGGAAACGGACTGATTCAGCCCGTCGCCGCGATGGCGTCGTTGTGCACCCCCGCCACTGCCCGGCCGGACGGATCCGCCATCGTGGCGAAACTCGCATCCCAGGCAATCGCCGCCGCCGACGAGCACGCGATCGACTTGCCGCCCGGCACCGTTTCCGCCGCCGCGCGGCTGGGATAGAACTGCTCGAAGATGTGGCGGTACCAGTAGGCTTCCTTGGTCTGCGGCGGATTGACCGGGAAGCGCTTGTCGGCGGCGGCCAGCACGCGGTCGGACACCTGCGCCTCGGCATGCGCCTTCAGCCCGTCGATCCAGCCGTAGCCCACGCCGTCGCTGAACTGCTCCTTCTGCCGCCACAGGATTTCCGGCGGCAGATAACCCTCGAACGCCGCGCGCAGCACGCCCTTCTCCATCCGCTGCGGGCCGGCCTCGCCCTTGCGCACCATCTTGTGCGCCGCATCCATCCGCATCGCCACGTCCAGGAACTCGCGATCCAGGAACGGCACCCGCGGTTCCACCCCCCAGGCCATCATCGACTTGTTGGCGCGCAGGCAATCGTAGTTGCAGAGCGCGTCGATCTTGCGGATCAATTCCTCGTGGAACTCCCGCGCGTTCGGCGCCTTGTGGAAGTAGAGATAGCCGCCGAACACCTCGTCGCTGCCCTCGCCACTCAGCACCATCTTCACCCCCATCGCCTTGATCCGCCGCGCCAGCAGGAACATCGGCGTGGACGCGCGGATGGTGGTGACATCGTAGGTTTCGATATGGCGGATCACCTCCGGCAGCGCGTCCAGTCCCTCCTCGAAGGTGTATTCGAAACCGTGGTGCACCGTGCCCAGCATGTCCGCCGCCACCTGCGCCGCGGCCAGGTCGGGCGAGCCCTTCAGACCGATGGCGAAGCTGTGCAGGCGCGGCCACCACGCCTCGCTCTTGTCGCCATCCTCGATGCGATGGCGGGCGTAGCGCGCGGCCACCGCGGCAACCAGCGAGGAATCCAGCCCGCCCGACAGCAGCACGCCGTAGGGCACGTCGGTCATCAACTGGCGGTGCACCGCGGCCTCGAAGGCTGCGCGCAGCTCGGCCAGCGGCACCTCGGCACCCTCCACCGCCGCATGCTCGCGCCACGAACGTTCGTAGTACTTCGCCAGCTCGCCGGTCGCGCTGTCATACCAGTGCCCGGGCGGAAACTGCGCCACGTCCGCGCAATCGTCGGCCAGCGACTTCATCTCCGAGGCCACGCGCAGGCGGCCTTCGGCATCGTGCCCCCAGTACAGCGGCACCACCCCGATCGGATCGCGGGCGATGATCGCGCGCCGCTTCGCCCGATCCCACAGCGCGAACGCGAAGATGCCGTTGAGGCGGTTGAGGAACGCCCCCGGTGCATCTTCCCGGTACAGCGCGTTGATGACCTCGCAGTCCGATTCGGTCTGGAACGCATACGGCTGCGCCAGTTCGCCCTTCAGAACGACGTGGTTGTAGATCTCGCCGTTCACCGCCAGCGCCAGTTCGCCGTCCGCCGACAGCAGCGGCTGCGAACCTCCGGCCGGATCGACGATGGCCAGCCGTTCGTGCACCAGGATCGCGCCGCTGGCACCGCCGCCATCGTCGATGTACACACCGCTCCAGTCCGGGCCGCGATGGCGCTGTCGCTGCGAGCGTTCCAGCGACTGCCGCCGCAGGGCCTGGAGATCGTCGCCGGGCTGCAACCCGAAAATGCCGAAGATGGAGCACATGGTGGAGATCCTTGGTGGATGAGTGAAGGACGCACAACGAAAAAGCCCGCATCCTTCGATGCGGGCTTTGGGTGATTCCGGCTTGCTGTCGCTTCGCCTATGCGCGGGCCCGCAGCCGCGCACGATGATTCGTGCCGCGATTATTGCGGTTGCGATTGTTGGCGGTGGCGACGAAGGAGCGCATGGGCCGACTATGGCACGCCGGATCGGGGACGCGCAAGCGCCCCCTCAATCCGCCAGCAACTGCTCCATCAGCGCCAGATACAGATCCGGCAGCCGCTCCAGATCGGCCACGCGCACGTGCTCGTCCACCTTGTGGATGCTGGCGTTGACCGGGCCGATCTCGATGCAGTGTGCGCCCAGCGGAGCGATGAAGCGGGCGTCGGAGGTGCCGCCGCCGGTGCTTTCCTCGGGTGCCGCGCCTGAACACTGCGCCAGCACCTCGCGCGCCGCCGCGCGCAGCGGGCCTTCCGGGGTATGGAACGGCTCGCCGCTGCGATGCCAGCGGATCTCGAAGTCCAGCGCGTGCGCGCGCAGGATCGCCTCGCATTCGGCCTCCAGCCGCGCCGCAGTCCAGTGCGGGTTGTAGCGCAGGTTGAACAGCACCTGCAGCGCGCCGGGAATCACGTTGTTGGCACCGGTGCCGGCGTGGAGGTTGCTGATCTGCAGGCTGGTGGGCGGGAAGCTCTCGAAGCCGTCATCCCAACGTCGCGCCGTCAGTTCGGCCAAGGCAGGCGCGGCCTGATGGATCGGATTGCGCGCTTTTTCCGGGTACGCCACATGCCCCTGCACGCCGCGCACGGTCAACGTTGCCGACAGGCTGCCGCGACGGCCGACGCGCAGCAGGTCGCCGAGGGTTTCCTTCGACGACGGCTCGCCGGTGATGCACCAGTCGATGCGCTGGCCGCGCGTGCGGAACAGCTCCGCCACCTTGCGCACGCCGTCGATGGCATCGCCTTCCTCGTCCGAGGTCAGCAGCAGCGCCAGCGTGCCGGGATGATCCGGGTGCGCGGCGACGAAGCGCTCCAGCGCGATCACGAACGCGGCGACGCTGCCCTTCATGTCGGCCGCGCCGCGCCCGTACAGCACGCCGTCGCGCACCTCCGGGAGGAAGGGATCGGAGGCCCACGCTTCCACCGGGCCGGTGGGCACCACGTCGGTATGCCCCAGCAGCACCAGCACCGGGCCGCCTTCGCCATGCGTGGCCCAGAGGTTGTCCACGTCGCCGAAGCGCAACTGTTCGATGGCGAAGCCCGCGGCGCGCAGGCGATCGGCGATCAGCGGCTGGCAGCCGGCATCGTCCGGGGTGACCGAGCGCCGCGCGATCAGCTCGCAGGTCAGCGCGACGACATCGCTCACGCCCCGACCCCGAACAGCTTCTTGAAACCGCTGTCGGAAAAGCCCTGCGACACCGAACCATTGTCCAGCACCACCACCGGCCGGCGGATCAGCTGCGGGTATTCCTTCAGCAGCAGCTTCCACTCGGCGTCGCTGCCCGGCGTCTTGCGACTCGGCGGCAGCTGCCGCCAGGTGGTCGAGGACTTGTTGATCAGCGCCTCCCAGCCGCCCACCGCGTCCTTCCACGCCAGCAGCGTGTCCGGCGGCTGCCGCACATCGCGGTAATCGACGAACGCATGCGCGATGTCGAAGCGCTTGAGCCAGTTCAGCGCCTTCTTGCAGGTGTCGCAGTTGTTCAGTCCGTACAGCGTTGCGGCCATGTCAGCGTTTCACCACCGGCAGTTCGATGTAGCTCGCATTATCCGCCGAATGATGGATCGCGTTGTCGGCCACCACCGCCTCGCGTTCGGTTTCGTTGGGGCCACCGGTGTTGAGGTTGCGGGCGAACTTGGGGAAGTTGGAGCTGGTGATCTCGACGCGGATGCGGTGACCCTTGCCGAACTGGATGGAGGTGGTGATGGGCGTGGGCTTGAGCGTGTACACCGTGCCAGGCTGCATCAGCACAGGTGCCGTGTAGCCGTCGCGGTAGCGCGCGCGCAGGATGGTGTCGCCGATGATCCAGGCGGTGCCGTCCGGGGCCACATCGACCAGCTTCACCGCGAAATCGGTGTCGCGCGCGCTGGAGGACACCTTCAGCACCGCATCGACGAAGCCGGTCACTTCCATCGGCGCATCCAGCGGCGCGCTGGTATAGACCAGCACATCGGAACGCGATTCGATCTGCCGCTGGTCGAACGCGCCGGGAATCACCACCCCGCCGTTGCAGCAGTCGCCGCCACCGATGGTCTGCACCGGATTGGCCGGGTCGTAGCGGTAGCTGTCCTTCGGCTCGTCCGCGCGCGGCGCGTCGAACGCCAGCAGGCCGTCGCCGTACATCGAATTGGCATTGCCGTTCGAACGCAGGTACATGCGCACGGGTTGCGCGGCCTTCGGCGGCCACTGCGCATCGGACTGCCAGCGGTTGGCACCCATGGTGAAGTAGCGCACATGCGGCGTGTCGGCCGCGAACGCCTTCGGCTGGTTCTTCAGCCAGCGGTCGAAGAACCCGAAGATCTGCTGGTTGACCGGGAAGCTGGCGTCGCCCATCGCGCGATCGCCGACCTTGTAGTCCTTGCCCAGCCGCGCGAACTGGCAGTGCGGGTTCGGGCCGACCACCACGTACTGGTTGGCGCTGGCCTCCTTGTCGGAATCGACGCTGCGCGCGTGGTTGTACAGCGCCATGTTCGGGCCAATGGAGACGTCGTACCAGCTATTGAACCACAGCGCCGGCACGCCCCAACCCATCGAGTCGTCGTACAGGCCGCCTTGCTTCCACGCGGCATCGCCGGGACCGCGCGCAATCATCGATTCGAACGTGGCCGGCGGCTCGCCCAGCGAGGACAACAGGCTGGCGTAAGGCAGATGCCAGATCTGCTTCTTCCATTCGACATCGGGCTTCTTGGCGTCGAGGTCGTTGTACTGCGCGATCCGCGCGCGCATCGGCCCTGTCAGGTCCTGCGGCAGCTGCGCGCGCAGGGGGTTGTCCACGCCATACATCCAGATCGCGAACAGCGTGCGCGGTACGCCGCCAGTGTAGAAGTTGCCCTGTTCCCAGAACGGGCCGACCTTGCCGATGCCGGCACCCGCCGCCATCGGCACCATCGCCGCGTGCGCGGGGTGGTTCATCGCCGCCAGCGCCAGCTGCCATTCCGCCGACGACGAACAGCCCAGCGTGCCGACCTTGCCGTTCGACCACGGCTGCTTGGCGATCCAGCTCAGGGTGTCGTAGCCGTCGGTCTGCGGGTAGCCGAGGATTTCGTACTTGCCCTGGCTGAAATAGCGGCCGCGCTCGTTCTGCACGATGAAGGCGTAGCCATTGCGCACTGCCTCGGCGGCAAAGCGCGCGGTGCTGCCGCGCAGGACATGCTCGTTGTACGGCGTCTTCCACAGGATCGTGGGCAGCGGGCCTTTCGCGCCTTTCGGCCGCCAGATGTTGGTGGACAGACCCACGCCGTCGCGCATCGGCACCAGCAGCGCAGTGTCGGCCTCCGCGATCGCAGCCAGCTCCGCGCGCAGGCCATCATCACCATAGCGCGCAAGATCCTGCGCGGAATTGGCCGAGGCAGCGGTCAGCGCGGCGACCAGCAGGGTGACGGACAGGCGCTTCTTCATGGCATCAGCTCCGGTGAGGATGCCTATCCTGTCGCATGGCGCGCCGCGCTGCTCCCCTGCCGGAAGTCATGTTTCGTTGTCGCAAGGCAGGCCGGCAGGCGAATCCCGCGACACGCCGCAAGTCATGCAATGCAGGTTCGGCAGGCTGGCCGGCGTGCGCTGTTTGCGACCTTCGGCGGCATGGATGCCGCCGATGAGCCTACATGGACGTATTCACGGCGTGTCGCGGACAGCGCACGCCGGCCAGCCTCGCCAGGACACCATCAATCAGTCCGCCAGCCCACGCAGCAGTTCGTTCACACTGGTCTTGCTGCGGGTCTTTTCATCCACCTGCTTGACGATCACCGCGCAGTACAGCGAATGACTGCCGTCGGCCGCCGGCAGCGAGCCGGACACCACCACGCTGTACGGCGGCACGCGGCCGTAGCTCACCTCGCCGGTCATGCGGTTGTACACGCGCGTGCTCTGGCCGAGGAACACGCCCATCCCGACCACGCTGTGATGGCCGACCACGAAGCCTTCCACCACTTCCGAACGCGCGCCGATGAAGCAGTGGTCCTCGATGATGGTCGGCCCCGCCTGCAGCGGCTCCAGCACGCCGCCGATGCCGACGCCGCCGGACAGGTGGCAACCCTTGCCGATCTGCGCGCAGCTGCCGACCGTGGCCCAGGTATCGACCATCGTGCCCTCGCCCACGAAGGCACCGATGTTGACGAAGCTCGGCATCAACACCACGTCCTTGCCGATGTGGCTGCCCGCACGCACCACCGCACCCGGCACCACCCGCGCGCCAAGCGCACGGAACGCAGCCTCGTCGAAGCCGGCGAAACGCGCCGGCACCTTGTCCCAGAACGGCGCCGGCGCAGCATCGATCAGTGCCATGTCCTGACTGCGGAAATACAGCAGCACCGCCTTCTTCAGCCACTGGTTGACCTGCCAGCCGCCATTGCCATCGGGCTCGGCCACGCGCAGTTCGCCGCGTTCCAGGCCGGCGATGGCGGCATCCACCGCCGGTTTGACGCGACCGGAAAGCTCGTCGGCGGTCAGCTCGGCGCGCCGCTCCCAGGCGTCTTCGAGGGTGGCGCGCAGGGCGTCGGTGCTGGCAGCGTGGTTCATCGTGTGTCTCCGTCGAGGGCCGCCAGCAGCGCGACGCGCAGGGCGTCGCAGCGTTCCGGCGAGAGGGGGTGATTGTGTTCGTCGCTGACCAGCAGCAGGTCCTCGGCGCGCGCGCCGAAGGTGGCGATGCGGGCATCGTGCACGCGCAGTTTTTGTTCGCGCAGCACCCGCGCCACGTCGGCCAGCAGGCCGGGGCGGTCGGTGCAGATCAGGCCGATGCGGGTGCCGCCGGCGATCTCGGTGAAATCCAGCTGCGGGGCCACGCGGAAATGCCGCAGGTGGCGCGGCTGGCTGCGTCGCGCCGGCAGCATCCGGCTGAGGTCGCCGGACAGCGCCCGCGCCAGTGCCGCCGCCAGCAGCGCCGGCTCCGGTGCCTGCCGCTGTTCCGCCGGCAGCACGTGGAAGGTGTCGAAGATGGTGCCATCCGGCCCGTCCAGCACGCGCGCCTGCAGCACGCTCATGCCCAGCCGGTCCAGGGTGATGACGATGGCGGCGAACAGGCCATCGCGGTCGGGCATGTGCACCAGCACGTCCAGTCCGTCGCGGCCGTCGCGGCCGGGGATCGCGCGCGCCGCCACCATGGGCGAGAAAGATCGGGCTTCGTGCAACGCCATCGCCTGCCAGGCGATCTGCTCCGGGCGGCTGCGCAGGAAATTCTCGTCCGGCATGCGCGCGAACATGGCCGCCACCTCGGCCTCGCCATGCCCCGCCGCCAGCAGCAGCGCGCGCGCCGCAGCGCGGTTCTCGGCGATGCGTTCGGCGGCCGCCACCGGCTGCCCCAGCCCGCGCCGCAGCGCCAGCCGGGTGGCGGTGTGCAGGTCGGCCAGCAGGCGGTCCTTCCAGCTGTTCCACAGCTTGGGCGAGGTGCCGGCGATGTCGGCGCAGGTGAGCAGGTAGAGCGCGTCCAGGCGCTGGCGGTCGGCAACGATGGTGGCGAAGCGATGGATCACTTCGGGATCGGTGATGTCCTGCTTCTGCGCGGTCATCGACATCAGCAGATGCTTGCGCACCAGCCACTCGACCAGCGCGGTGTCGGCCTCGGACAGGCCATGCGCCTCGCAGAACGCGCGCGCATCGACCGCGCCGAGTTCGGAGTGATCGCCGCCGCGGCCCTTGCCGATGTCGTGGAACAGCCCGGCCAGCAGCAGCAGCTCCGGCTTGCGCAGCGACGGCCACACCTGGTGTGCGATGGCGAAGCGCGCATCGGCCTCGCCGCCGGCGAACCGGTCGAGATTGCGCAGCACCGCCAGCGTGTGCTGGTCGACCGTGAAGGCATGAAACAGGTCGAACTGCATGCGTCCCGAGACCTGCTGGAACGCCGGAATCCAGCGCCCCAGCACGCCGGAACGGGCCATGCGCTCCAGCGTCCTGACCGGCTGCGGGCCGCGCAGCAGCTGCAGGAACGCATCGCGCAGCGTGGACGATGCGTCGGCATATGCGGGAACCTGCGGCAGCTCCTGCGCCAGTTCGCGCGCGGTCTGCGAGTGCAGCCCGCGCAACGATGGATCAGCGGCCCACGCGGCGAACAGCGCGAACACATGCGCGGGATCGCTGCCCAGCCAACCCGGCGTGCGCGCGGCCAGCCAGCCGCCACGGCGTTCGAACTCCGCATCGATGGGTTCGGGCACGGCCACGCCTTCGAAGTGCTCCTCGAAGCGCTGCAGCAGACGGTCGCCGATCCGCCGCACCACCGCCGCGCTGCGATAGAAGCCCTGCATCATCTTTTCGACGCCGAGCGAATCGGCATCGTCGGCGTAGCCCAGCCGTGCCGCCAGCAACTTCTGGTAATCGAAGCGCAGCCGCTCCTCGCGCCGCCCGGCCACCAGGTGCAACCCGTAGCGCAGCCGGCACAGCGCGCGGCGTTCGCGCTCCAGCGCAGCAGCCTCATCCCAGCCCAGCCGGCCCAGTTCGATCAGCCGATCCAGCGCATGCACGCCGAAACTGCGCAGCGCCAACCAGCCCAGCAGGTGCAGGTCGCGCAGGCCGCCGGGGCCGTCTTTCAAATTGGGTTCGAGATTGTCGGAGGTGTCGCCAAAGCGCGCGTGGCGCAGGCGCTGTTCTTCCAGTTTGGCCTCGAAGAAGGCTTCCGGCGGCCACGCCTGCCCAGGCTCGATGGCCGCGCGCAGCGCCGCCTCCGCGGCAGCATCGGCGCACAGCGCGCGCGCTTCGATCAGCGCGGTCAGCACGCTGTGGTCGGCGGCCGCGGCGACGGTGCATTCCGCCGCCGAGCGCACCGCATGGCTGGCCTCCAGGCCCGCATCCCACAGCAGCGCCACGAAGCGTGCCAGCGCCGTTTCCCAGGCGCGTTGCGCTTCGGGTTCGGCCAGCACCAGCAGGTCGATGTCGGACTGCGGGAACAGTTCGCCGCGACCGTAGCCGCCCACCGCGAACAGCGCCAGCGGCGCGTCTTCCGGAATGCAGCGCTGCCACGCCGCACGCACCTGCGCATCGACGGCGCGCGCGCGCAGCGCGATCAGGCGATCGGCGGGATGGCCGGCGTCGAAGCGGCGCGCCAGCCGGGCATCGATCCGCGCCTGCGCGGCTTTCGCCGCGGCAGACCAGGCAGGATCACCGCCCGCCGGTGTGCTCACAGGTCGTTGTCGTCGCCCGGCAGCCGGGTCAGGATTTCCACGCCGTCGCGGGTCACCGCCACGGTGTGTTCCCACTGCGCCGACAGCTTGCGATCCTTGGTGACCACGGTCCAGCCGTCCGGCAGCAGCCGGGTATGCCGCGCGCCTTCGTTGATCATCGGCTCGATGGTGAAGGTCATGCCCTCTTCCAGCACCAACCCTTCGCCCGGGCGCCCGTAGTGCAGCACCTGCGGGTCGTCGTGGTAGACCTTGCCGATGCCGTGGCCGCAGTAGTCGCGCACCACGCTGAAGCGTTCGGCCTCGGCATAGCTCTGGATGGCGTGGCCGATGTCGCCCAGGGTCGCGCCCGGCCTGACCGCGCGGATGCCGCGGAACATCGCCTCGCGGGTCACGTCCACCAGCCTTTTTGCCATCACCGACGGCGTGCCGACGATGTACATGCGGCTGGTATCGCCATGCCAACCGTCCTTGATGACGGTGACGTCGATGTTGACGATGTCGCCGTCCTTGAGCACCTTGGCCTCGCTGGGGATGCCGTGGCAGATCACGTTGTTGACCGAGGCGCACACGGTCTTGGGATAGCCTCGATAGCCGATGTTGGCCGGGATCGCGCCCTGCACGTTGACGATGTGATCGTGGCAGATGCGGTCGAGTTCTTCGGTAGTGACGCCCGGCTTCACGAACGGGGCAACCACCTGCAGCACTTCGGCGGCCAGCCGGCCGGCCTCGCGCATCTTCTCGATCTCGGCCGGAGTCTTCAGATTGATAGTCATTTGCGGATTATCGCGCATTGCGGCGGTGGTTTGCCCGAAACCCTCCCTTGCCGCTATAATTCCGCGGTTCCACCCGCCATGCCGGGCGTCATCGGCAAATCCACACCTGTCGGCAACCCCCGCTCCGGGGTGCCCGCGCAAGCGGGTTCGGAAGCGGTGACGACAGGGAGGCCCAACCCCGGAATCCAGCGCCAGCCCTTGCGGGCCGCGGCGCAGCGCCATCATCCAACCGGCGCGGATTCCACCCTCAGGAGTTCAAGCAATGCCCCAGATCACCATGCGCCAGATGCTGGAAGCCGGCGTCCACTTCGGCCACCAGACCCGCTACTGGAATCCCAAGATGGGCCCGTACATCTTCGGTGCCCGCGGCAAGATCCACATCATCAACCTGGAAAAGACCGTCCCGCTGTTCAACGACGCGATGAACTTCATCTCGGGCGTTGCGCAGAAGCGCGGCACCATCCTGTTCCTGGGCACCAAGCGCAGCGCGCGTGAAGCCATCAAGGAAGAGGCCGAGCGCTGCGGCATGCCGTTCATGAACCAGCGTTGGCTGGGCGGCACCCTGACCAACTTCGCCACCGTGAAGAAGTCGGTGGCGCGCCTGAAGGAACTGGAAGCCGCGGAAACCGACGGCACCTTCCAGAAGCTGGTCAAGCACGAAGTGATGGGCCTGCGCCGCGAGCGCGACAAGCTGGAAGCCAGCCTGGGCGGCATCAAGGACATGAACCGCCTGCCCGACGCGATCTTCGTGATCGACATCGGCCATGAAGACATCGCCATCAAGGAAGCCAAGAAGCTCGGCATCCCGGTGATCGCGGTG
>JAANMX010004322.1_pt1 | contig 11373 bp, 8 predicted proteins | sample 7279681 | NCBI WGS metagenome assembly JAANMX01 (sample SAMN14094542, study PRJNA606508) | bioreactor metagenome | isolation source: A lab-scale SPAN reactor treating ammonium-rich wastewater day 351 | place: Ireland: Galway | collected 2018-01-01
GTCGAGAATCGATTCCACCGCAGTGCACATAGAGCGAGGAGCCCGGACTTGTCAAACGAAAGGACTGGAATGCTTCGGTGAGCTCGCGAATGGGTATGCCCGGAGTGGTAGCCACGGTCATGACGCAGTCCGGCGCGGTGCATGAAGCGGCGATTCGGGCACCCTCAAGGCGAACCACGAGGCCGACGTCGGGCTTGGCGTTCGAGAGTCCCAACTGCTCCCGAGTCAGTGATAGAGGATGAGTCTCCGAGCCCACGGAGGTTCCGACAATGAGCGGGCGGCGGTTGGGCCCCGTGCACAGCGACCCTTCCCCCGATTCGGACCGATCCCAGATCCCGACGGTCGCGATGGTGTGACGCGGACGCGGGTCCCCACACTCCGGGCATTGCGCCTCGGTGAAGTAGAACGACCAGCCACACGAAGGGCACACGAGGGTTGCACGCGACGCCGACTGCAACGCCTCCGCCCAGGAAGTCATTCCCGGCCGATCGGCTGGACTATTGAGCCCGGCGTTGAAGGTCTGCTCGAACGCTGTAGCAATCATCTTCGAAAGCACGATGTCCCTGGGAATGCCGTGACGGCAGCGGTTGCGATCGTCCGATGGATGATCGATCCAGGGAAGCTGTCCCTGGAATGCTGCCTCCTCCATCGCCGGTTCCCCGTCCAACACTGCATCGCCCAATAGCGGATGGCACAGCGTCAAGGACTGAAACGCGATCACCGCAAACGCATGCGAGTCCGTGAGAGTGTTCATGCCCGCGCGGCCGAGAACTAGCTCCGGGGCGCCGTATCCGGGTGTGAACAGAATCCCCTTCTCGGGTCTTGAGCTGTATCTCAAGTTGTCGCTGTCGATCAAGAACACGTCGTCGGAATCGAGTTCCTGTGACACCAGCACGTTGCCGGGGGACGGGTCCCCGTACACGAGCCCGCGGCCGTGAACAGAAGAGAGGACCCGAGCCAGACGATAAAGGACCCGCAGCCGGCGCCGCAACCCGCCGCCTTTTCTGTACCACTCCTTGACGCTGGCGACTCCGCTCGGCGGGCTCAACATCTGCGAGATCGGCTCAACATCCGTAATCAGCTCCATGACATACCCGACATGCGGGCGTGCCAGCATCGCAACCGGACGTGAGATCGGCAAGCCATCCAGGTCCATCCGTTTGACCATCGCCATTCTCTGTCGCAGGACCTCGCTCTGCCCCTCGCCGGCCGCATGGTTGAGCTTGATGGCGATTCTCGGATTTCCCTTGCAGGTGTAGACGGCGCCCTGACCGCCACGGCCGATCGGGCGGTGGAGTTCATACCGACCGCCGTTGGCATCCGCGACGTATTGACGAACCTCATCCGGCATCGGTGTCCCTCGCACGCTTTCAGAAGTTGAGGTCGCCCGGATCGGGCCAGTCCAGATTCGTGGCGTCCGGGTTGATGCTCTGGGTTCGGGCCGTGACGGTCATGGTCACCCACCGGAACACCTTCCGGATTTCACGCGCCTCGTGCGCGTGGAGAACGCGCCCGGTGTTTGACCCGGCGAACACGTTGAGCACGGACAGGTCCGCGTCGGCCCCGATGGCCACGGCGAACCGGTCCGCCTTCTGGCCCCGTTCCGAGCCGATGAGGCACTCCAGAGGCCCCGTCCACGCGTCGTTTGGCTGACCATCGGAAACGAGGACAATGGTCGGCCTGTACGACCGACTCGGCAGCCGTTCCCGATTGTGGATCACTTCGTTGGCGAGCGTCAGCGCGCTGCCGAGGGGGGTTCGTCCAGCCGCCGCCATCGGCTTCCACTGGATGGCTCCCGCGCTCTGGAACGGCGTGTGTAGTGTCGCGCACTCTCCGCCAAAGGTGATCACGGCGACCTGAACGTCGATCCGCTCCGCCTGAAGTTCAGCGAAGGACGCGATCATTTCCGCGGTGGCACTGTTGAGGGCATCGATCTTGCCCTCCACAGCCATGCTCCCGCTCACGTCCGCAAGTACGATCACGGGAAGTGGCCTGGCTTTCGCGACGGTGAAGTCTTTCTTTTGAGTGTTCATGGTGCCCTGTTCCTCGTCTGGTATGGTACTGGTTTGGTGCTAATCAGTTGGACAACGGCTTCCACTGCCTGCCGCGCCCCCGGGGTCGAAGGCCGCGCAGGTTCCTGTTCCGGTATGCGGTGATGACCACTCCCGTGTCTGAGGCGCACACCACATGGAGGCCGTGCAGGTCGCTGATGTCGAGCCCTCGCTCGGCGACGGACTTGATCTCGCGGCGGCCTACCACATAGACGTCGGCGCCGCGAACGTGGACGGTCCTGCCATGTTCCAGTGTGCGAGCCACATCTGCTCCGCGAATGCCCCGAGTCGGCAGTCGCTCCCTGGCGTGCTTGGTCAATCGAGGAGAGGTCCATCGGTCGTTGCAAATCTCCATGTGTCACTCCTTTGTCAAGTGGGCGACACCAACATTGCAACCAGTGTGCCAGCACTGACAAAGGCTTGAGCACTCGAGCCGTGTCACTCATAAACCAATACCCCACAGTGACTTAGAAGGCTTCCGGCTGCAGGCCTCCGATCGACGACACAGCGTAGTCTGTGTGCGGCACAGATGCAACGGTGGAGCATCGCCGATTCCACCGCCGTCTAAGCGACTCCTCGGGCTAGACCACCCCCAGGAGCCGCAGCCCGTCCGCTCGAACCTGGGACTCTGCGACTGAGCCATGTACTGGCCGACAAATCCTGCCGTTTCGTGGTCTCAACCCGCGGGTCGTCTGAGACGTACGGCGGCGGCGAGCCGGTAGAGAGCGGTTGGTTGAATGGCTGCCCGGCGAACCTCTGCAGGGTTGCCCGGAGGTGGTAGTCTCTGTTGACCGCTGCGGGCTGCCCGTTTGCCCCGACCGCCATCGAGAAACCGTTCGTCGGGACTGTGGATACGGATGGTCTCTGCCCCCGGTCTCTGGCGGCCGAAAAACCCGAGACACCGCGTTTCACACTGCCGGGAGGCAGCATCCCGATGCTGTGTCTCTGGGGCTCTGAAAGCCCGTTCGTCACACCACCCCACGCCCACTATTCGATAACCCCCGGGTCGCGAGACCCGGGGGTTGTCGTTTTGCGAGGTTGGAATGGCCAGCGACGCTGCACGAGCAGCCGACTCAGAACTCGCCGTCGCGCACGTACGGCTCGCCCCACAGGATCGCCTGCAGAAGCACGGCCTTCACCCACGCCGCGTGCATCTTGTCGACGTCCGTGGGTGACGCGCCCTTGTTGGCCAGGAACGGCTTGAGCGTGGTGGTGACGGGGATGGTGAGTGCGGGGATGTACCGATAGTTGATGATCGGCACGCTCGGCGCATTGTCGGTTTGGTTCTTCTTGGTGGAGTGATGACGAAGCGCGATCTCGTGCTGGTAGTCAAGCCACTTCTGGTCGTAGTTGCCGTCGGCTGTGTCGAGGATCCATTGGCTGAAGCGGGCTCGGACGCGTGCGAGGTACTCCGCTTCCGGCTTGCCGGTTTCCTTGTTGCCGAAGAAGTAGACCAGTTCCGGTGTCGAGGCGACGAAGCCGTACCACACGTCGAGGATGGCGTCGGTCTGATCCTCAAGGATCGGCTTGGACATGCGGAGGAACCTGATGTCCTCGTCGGTGAAGAGCATCGAGCGTTTGAGCGCATCGAGGTCCTTCATCGTCAGAGGTGACTTGGCCACCTTGTCTGTGCCGTACGTGTAGCCCGGGATACCGGATGGCTTGGACGCGGGCGAGGCGGGCTGCGCCATCGAGATCATGACTGCGGTGCCGCATGCAACCGCGACGCTTGCGAGAGTGATGACAGGTCGGTTCATGTGCTTGTCTCCGGTTTCAGCGTTCAGAGAATGGTGCGGTTGGTTACTTCAGGTCAGACAGCGCCGCCCCAAAGTTGATGTGGAACGGCGTCTCGTCGATGACAACTGCCGGGACCGACTTCACGCCCGCGGCCTCCGCTTCTGCGAGACGATGCTTGGCCTGGCCCAGGTGAACGACCTCGACGCTGAACCTGCTGGGGTCGAGCGCCTCCGCGATCGTCCGCTCGGCCTGCACGCACACGGGGCACCCGGCGTGATAGAACTTCGCTGACTTCTTCATGGACTGTCTCCTTGATGTGCCGTCATTTCGGGAACTTCTCCGACGAGACCACTTCGCCGGGCGACTTTCCCTCGATGAACAACTGCCACAGTTTCGGGCGAGCCGCGTCGGTCGCCTGTTCGTGCTCGCGGCAATCCAGCCGCAGATCTATCTCACGGAGCGGCGCGTCGACATATGCGCAGTGATGTGGAGTCTGTGTGCCGGGATGGGCGTGCGGGCGGAAGTACGTGCAGGTTGCACACATCCGTGCGGTCGGAACCTGCCCGCTCTCCTGCAGCGAGCGGATCATCTTCATCAGCCCCTTCAGGAAAATCCCCTGCTCAGCCGGGTCGAGTTCGCCGATGGCGCTCATGAGTGCGTCAGGCCACGCGGCGATGTCCTGTGCCCGGCGTCGCCCCAACGTGGTGAGCTTCACGCGTACCACGCGTGCGTCGTCGTCCGACCGGGAACGAACCACAAGTCTCTTGCGCTCCAAGGCTGCGATGGCGTCGCTCGCCGTCGGCTGTGTCACCGCCAAATGACGGGCGATCTCAGAGACGGAAAGCCACCCCTCCGGCGTTGCGCCGATCGAGGCGAGCACCTGCGATTGCGTCGGTGTGAGCCCCGAGTTCTCGGCGGCCTGCCACGCCTGATGCCGAATCACGAGCCCAATCTTGGCAAGACCGGTGGCCAGCGCGATGCGACCGTCACTGTGCTGGGGGCCTTGAGTTTTCATAGGAGTCCTATAGAATAGCCCGGCTGAACGAGCCGGTCAAGTGCGAACCCCCACCGGTTCTACGTCGCCACCCAAGAGGTCCTGGACGATGGGTCCCGAGCCGCGCATGAGAGGACGAACGGGCGCTGTCAGAGGGTCTGGAGGCGGCGACGTCAAACTGTCCCGCGCGGCAGCAGGGTCCAATGACTGCTCAAGCACGCGGCTGCAGCACCGCGCCCGTGCCGGGGTTGGGCAGGTTGAATCGGCCTTTGGCCTCCGTTGCATACAGCCGGACACGGTCCTAATGTGAACCTGCCGGAAAGCCGCTCGGCAATGCGGTGTCTCTGGGTCTCTGAAAAGCCCGTCGTCGGACCACCCCACGCCCACTATTGGAACCGTTGACAGCAACTTGCCGTCAGCGGTTTCTTCTTTTACCTTACGCTGCCGTCCGGCAGCACTTCCAGCGGTCCGATCACTTCCGCCGCGAACCGATTGACCCGAGCCTGGGCCACCAGGCCTGCATATTCCTCACCTCTTCAACGTTGCAGGCTTCCAGATGCTCATCAAGCGTGTGCGTTTCAGCGACGCGGCGAGGCGATCAACCTTTCAGACGAAGAGCTTGCCGCTCCTTCCCGCCTCCGCCTCTTGGATCACGCGAAGGAACTCAGATCGACCGCCCTTGGAGCATCAGGTCTTGGCCGAGTCGATAAAGTGGCCGAGAGGCAGGCGCGCCGCCCGCTCGCACGCGGCTATCTGCAAGGTCACCTGCCGACGACTCCCACTCCCAGCTTCTTCCCCCCGGCACCCTGCTCGACTATGTCCCTTTCCTACGCCAGGGTCCTGCGCCGGCGCCCCAGGATCACCCCGCCCACCGCGACAAGGCACAAACTCGTGGGAGCCGGGACAACGTGAACATTGTCGATCAGTGTGAAGAGCAAGGCTGAATCGAAGGGGTCGGTCGATGAGGTTGCATTGATATCACTGTGTCCGAAGAAGATGTTCCCGCCGCTGAGTGTCACGGTCGTGAGGTCGATCGTGGCCATCAGCGTTCCATCCACGCGCCAAATGGCCGTCGTCCCAGACTTCTCGATGCTGACACGGTGCCACTCCATCCCCGCCGACCCGACATCGGTCACCCCGGTCTGCTGGGGAAATAGCGCGAGCTGGGCTGCCGGCGCCGTATTCGAGCCAAAGGACGCGAAGTAAGGGTCGGAGCTGTTGCGTGTCATGAACGGATACACCGGACTTCCGTCCGGATAGCTCGTGCCAGCGGCTGACGAATACGCACGCCAATCGTTCGCCGACCCGCCGTCGCCCGTGCCCGCAAACCACACACTGCTCTGCACGGCGCCGGGCCATTGAGCGGAGAGGCCCGAGGTGCCGATCCCAAAGGTCGAGAGATTCGTCGATCCGCTGCCGCCAGCCGGGAACGGGCCGTTGAAGTTCGCCCACCAGTCAAACTCGACCGTGTAGTCGCCTGTGAAGTTCTGGCCGATCGGCGAGACGCTCATGCCGCTGAAGATGCCGTTGGTGAGGTTCGCTTGCAGCTTCATGCCGCGCGTCCCCGCGCCGCTCGGCGCGGAGGGAATGCCGACGGCGGAATAGTCGAAGTGGAAGTCGACCGCGGCGTCGGACGGGCCGTTGTTGACTGTCCAGTTCGCCGTCGAATCGACTTCGAAGTTCTGGCTGTAAAGCTGCGCGAGAACAGGGCAGAAGCTCATCAACGAGACGACGATGCACGACGACACACGATGCTTGATTTGCACTTGTACTCTCCCTTCGGTCCGGAGCATGCAGCGCTTCGGCCCAATACCGTGCCGAATGTACTCCAATACCGCCTCCGACACAAGCGAAGGTACGCCAAGCTGGCGATTTCGCGATCGGGCCCGTGGCGGGTGGGAGTAGTCATCGCCCATCACGCGCCGGCGCTTCTCCAGCGCCTCGCGGTGGAAGGGATCCGCTCAAGGGCTTGGTACAGGCAGGCCGGATCTCGAGAAGCTCCAGAATCCCGTCGAACCTGCCGGTCGTTCGCATCCCCGTGCCGTGTCTTTGGGGCTTTCGGGACCGGTTCGTCAAATCACCCCACTCTCTCTATTCGCATAACCCCCGGGTCGCAAGACTCGGGGGTTGTCGTTTCAGACCCCTGTCCGACTCGGTCCTGCGGTCGATTCTGGGATGAGACTCAGAAAATCCCGTACGCGCTGGCCGACTTCATCGGCACGCGGATGAAGCCAGAGCAGGTGGCCTGCGTCGTCGATAAACATCGATTCGGCCTTCCGGGAGGCCGCGACCACGGCGAATGCGTGCTCGACCGGCACGTTGCCATCGAGCCGGCCGTGCACCACGAGTACGGGAGCGGTAACTCGCTCGCTGACGCATTCGGCCAGCGAAGCGAACACGGCGAGGTCGTTGTTGACCCCTGCCTTGCGAAGGCTGATCGGCAGCGAGTGATGCAGCAGGCGGAGGATCCAACGCAACTGTTGCGGTCGTTGACGGAGGGCGTCAACACGCGCCCGAGTCGAACGGCGATCGCCGAGTTCTGTCATGCGCAGGACACTGTAAGCCATGAACGCTGGAGCAATACGCGAAACCTGGAGTGCCAGCCAGCAACCGCCGTCGAGGAACCACGCGCCAAGGTCCGAGAGCACGAGCCGGCCCAGTAACGTGCTGGTTGTGATGGCGGGTTGGAGATTGCGGTGGCTGATGGCGCACACCATGACGAGCGATCGGATGCGGTCTGGGTGCCTCGCGGCCATCGCGAGTGCGGTGGGGCCGCCTCCGGATACACCCACAAGGTGCACGCGGTGAATCGCCCGGGAATCAAGCAAGGCCGCCAGGAGATCGGCGGCCTCGTGAACTGTCTTTCCCGCTTCCAGCGGCGTGCGCAGGTACCCAGGTCGCGACGGGGCGATGAGCCGGAAGTCGCGATCAAGGCCCAAGTCCTCCCCGAGCATGATGCCCTGGTCCCAGCCTCCCAGTCCGCCGTGAAGAACTAAGACGGGTGGAGCGTCGGTTGGTCCGGCGAATGCGCAGTCGATGGGGCCGCGCCTTGTGGTTACCAACTCACCGCCCGTATGGAGCCGACGAATGGCGCGAGCCCGCCAGCGCACGAATGCGCCAGCACAAACGACTGACGCCAAGAGCAGTAGAGCCGCAGCGTAGAAGAGCCCGCGCATCGCGAGATGGTACTTGGCGACGGTGGTTCATTGGGTCCTGACGCCAGGGCGCGAAGGCCATTTCGCACGGTGGCTGGCGCCGCACTCACTCGGGCGCTGCGCGCGCTCCAATCGACTCGGTTCGCTGCCCACGGACGATCCCGACTTTGGTGCCGTACACGTCCGTTCGACTGCCGGTGTGCACCCGCTATTGCCGGGCTGGTTGCGAAAGCAGCCCCTTTGGTTTTCAGCCCACCTTCAAGTTTGGGCCGTCGAGAGACCTCGGCGGCGTCTTCGCGTTTTGGGCCCACGTTCCGACGGGATCGCGAGCGAGTCCGCCCGATGGACAAGTCTCTGCCGTGCGGCGTGTCCATAACCGGCTCCGGCCCGCTGAGGCCCCACGGGCGCGACTTTGGTCCAAAGTCTCTCCGCGTCTCTCGTCGTGTGGGGGCCGGCAATGAGTGGTTCGTGCGCGCGAGAACAGGACGGACAGCCCCTGCGCTGCGAGCGATGCGGTCATGCATCGATTCAGCGCTTGCTACGTCGCTCCTGGCGCAAGGCGATGGGTACGTAGCCGATTTCGAGACCCGGTGGCGGCTCCACGATCAAAGCCGGGTCGATCGATGCCAGAGAGCCAGTGGTCGGCGGCGCGAGATACGTCTGATCTCTCGTCCAGGCTCGGTGAAGCATCTCAACGCGCCGCTGTACGACGTCGCGTTGTGCGGGCGAGAGGTCGGCGTGCAGCATCGCCGGCTGGTCCGCAAACCGATACCACGCGTATGTCACGGTGCTTCCATCGCCCAACGTGATCTCGAACGGACCCGCGACCGGACCGGGCGAGCGGAATGGGCTCTCGGGGCCCTCCGGCGTCACATAGGCACCATCGCCCTCTTCACGCGGGGTCTCGAAGCGCAGGGCATGGAGGCCTGTCTCGACGGGCACCTCGGTCGGCGCGACCGGGACCCAGTTCCGCGGTTTTCCCTCGGTCTCGTCCAGGCGAAAGTACTCAGGCAAGCGCACGCGGCTCCCCGCATCATCGTCAACCGGACGCACGATCGTACGATTCCAGCGATAGCCAAACGTCATCGGATCGTGAGCCGTCGGCGTACCGAAGATCGACCAGATGATGTCGTGTTTTTCATCATCGTGCGTGCCTTCTGGGGCAATCTGCCAGGTCGATCCGCCGCCATCGATGAACTGCTGCACGTGCGAAGCCGCAGGGTCGATCGCTCCGCTGGCTGCGGCGCCACCTGCGAACCAACGTCGCACAGGCTCGGTGAGTGCCTCGGGTGTATAGGTGGTCAGTCGATGCAACACGACTGTTCGGCCCTCGTGATCCACCGGAAAGGACATCGGCGCTGTCCTCGCAAAGGTCTTGAGGTCGTCGGTGTCCGACGCGACGGTGCCTAGCATCGCGGGCACCCACTGCGTCTCCATCTGGAACGCCTTGTTGGGATCGGATGGGCGCGAGTCCAGCAGCATCCCTGCGAGTTCCGGGCGTTCCACGGCTGAAGCCGACCAGAAGTACGGGGTGAAGAAGCAGAGCGGTCCCTTGAAGTTTGCGGTGTTCAGGAACAGAGTCCAGCACTGGTCGCCCGTCGGGATCGTCGCCCCTGCGGTCGTCGGCTTGGCGTCGATCAGCGGCAACGGCACGTACCCGTACCCGAAGAGTTCGCCGCATGTGCCCTGAGCGAGGTTGAGTCCATCAGGAGGCCAGACGACCCAGGGGCTGAGCTGGGCCACCGCGAATTTGCCGAGCGGACGATCCCAGTCTCGTCCCTTTCCCGCGCCGGGGCCGTTCGCCCAGCTAGAGAAGTTCGGAGCGACGCCTCCCATGATGAACTTCGGCGTGGTGGTTGCGAATCGAGTGTCGCGCCACCACCCGAGCCCGCCTTCGATGTCGGAGTAAAGATCCTTCGGCGGCTCGCCCTCGAACTGCGCGAACATCCAGGTGCCGAACAGTCCCGTCTGGAAGCGAGACCCCGGATAGACCTCGACGATCGGCCATGCCGCCGCGTAAAGCGAGAAGCCGGCATTGAACTCTCTGGGTACGCGCTCCAGCGGCACCAACATGTACCCGGACAGGTCGCCGTTCTGCAGGTGTATGCGCGCGTCGGGGGCAGCCGGGCCCAACGCAGGCGACCCGCTGACCACGAGCGACCGCATCGCCTGGCCGAGCGCGTTCCCGACGAGCACGTAGGTGTCGGCGTTTCCGAACTCGTGGTGCGCATGGGTCGGATGCGGGGAGTCCTCGGGCTTTCGTACGAACGCTGCGGTTGGAACGAAGACGACGCGTCCCTTCCACTCGTCTCTTCTCACCGCCGCGGCCTGCGCCTCGCGCAGGGCCTTCCATTCGCCGGGCGCATCGACCCACGGGCCGGTGAGCTCTCCCACGACGACCGGGAGGTCCGCCACGCCGAGATCGCGGCGGACATCGCGGATGAAGTGCGACAGACACTCGGAATACAGGTCGTAGCGGCCGGGCTTGCCGTGAGCCGGGTAGGTGTGCCCGTCGACCATGTCGTTCCAGCCCTGGAGCCATACAAAGCCCGCGATCTCATAACCGGCCGCGGGATCGTAAGCCGGGCAGACTCGCTTTGGGTCTGCCAGCACGCGCTTCACATGCTCGATCATGAGGCGGTAATAAACACCGGTTTCATTGACCTTGTCGGATTTCCACTTCTCGAAGTCCTTTGGAATCCCATGACCCTGTTGTTTGGGATAGTTCTCCTTCTGCCAGTCGCTCAAGACATACGGTCCGGCACTCGGCGGGCGGAAGTCGGTATGCAGCGACTTTCCGCCCCAGGCGGTCTTGATGATCAAGACCGGTTCCTTGAGCCGCTCGTCGAGGGTCAGTCCGAAGGTGAATTCCGGCCCAATCTTGCCGCCGTCTTCCGTCGGATTCTGCCGGGAGCCGTATCCCGCCGTGAGCTTGCCGAAGCCTTCGCCGTTTGATTCTCCCGTCCCCGTGAAATACGAAATCCAGACATGATCGCAAACCGCCGGCTTGCCGTCCGCGTCACGCATCCGCTTGAGGAGCGGTGCGGTCGCCGGGTCATCGCCGATGTAATCGAAGGTCTCGATTCTGGCGTGTCCTTCCATATTGGACTGACCTGCGAGGATGAAAACCTTCAACGGCCGATCCGCCGCCGACAGTGCCGAAATCCCGATCCACAGGGGAATGAACACGGCGAGACTTTTCGCCGGCAATGTCCTTGAAACGGTGTCGGCAATTGTCATGGACGGCTCCAGTCTGTGGATCTTGACGAGTCGAGGCAGTCTCGTATCGTAACGACATCTGAGTTTCAGGCACATCAGGCAGACCGTCTGGAGCCCAGAGAAAAAGTGAGCGGCAACCCGCGCGCCAACTCGCGTGTCGACCTGCCGACGGCGCCTGCGCGAACCCTTCCGCCGGGGGAGCAATGCGAGTGCAGAC
>JAANMX010004324.1_pt1 | contig 11362 bp, 13 predicted proteins | sample 7279681 | NCBI WGS metagenome assembly JAANMX01 (sample SAMN14094542, study PRJNA606508) | bioreactor metagenome | isolation source: A lab-scale SPAN reactor treating ammonium-rich wastewater day 351 | place: Ireland: Galway | collected 2018-01-01
GCGTGCGGCAGGGTCAGGCTGGACAGGCGCAGCGTTTCCGCCGCCGCCGCCTTGATCTCGGGCGCCAGGCCGTCCGGCCCGCCGATGACGAGGGCGACGTCCTGGCCGCCCGCCATCCACCGGCGCAGGCGCTCGGCCAGCGCGCGCGTCGTCAGGTCCGCGCCGCGCTCGTCGAGCGCCACCAGCCGGCAGCGCGGCGGCAGCGCCTCGCGCAGGCGGCCGGCTTCGGCGGCCAGCAGCGCCTCGGCGGGCTTGCCGCCGCCACGCGGTTCGGCCTTGATCTGCTTCAGCTCGAGCGGCAGTTCGCGCGGCATGCGCTTGGCGAACTCGGTGAAGGCCGCGTCGGCCCAGCCGGGCATGCGCGTGCCGACGGCCGCCACCAGCAGCTTCATCCTCCCGCCGCCGCCTTCTTGCGCGGCGCGGGCTTGGCGGCCCACAGCTCTTCCAGGTTGTAGTAGCTGCGAATGGCCGGCTGCATGACGTGCACGACGATATCGCCGAGGTCGACGACGACCCACTCGCCGCTCTCCTCGCCCTCCATGCCGAGCACGCTGCCGCCGGCGGCGAGCACCTTGTCCTGCACGCTGCGGGCGAGCGACTTGGTCTGCCGCGCCGAATCGGCGCTGGCGATGATGATGCGGTCGAACAGGGGGGTGAGCCGGGTGGTGTTGATGACTTCGATGTCGCGCGCCTTGATGTCCTCCAGCGCGGCAACGGCGATCCTTTGCAGTTTTCTAACGTCCATCAGGCATGCCGTAGAGGTGGTGAAGCTGAATATACTCCCGCACGTGATCGGGAAGCAAATAGCGCACGCTGGTGCCGGCCGCCAGTTGCGCGCGCAGCAGCGAGGCGGAAATCGCCAGCGGCGTCATGGGGAAGCGGACGACGCGGCCGGCCGGCGCCTCATGCAGCGCCGCGGCGTCGTCGCCCAGACGGCCGGCGCAGGCCGCCGCCAGCTCGGCCGGCAGGTCTTCGGCCGACAGCGCAAAGCCGGGGCGGCTGGCCACGCCGAAATGGGCCAGCGCGAAAAGCTCGCGCCAGCGATGCCAGCCGGCCAGGCCGAGGAAGGCGTCGGCGCCCAGCAGCAGCACCAGCGGCCGCGCCGGCATCCCCGCGCGCAGCCGCTCGAGGGTGCTCGCCGTGTAGCTGGGCGCGTCACTGCGCGTTTCGGCATCGTCGACCGTGAAAGCGCGATTGCCGGCCACCGCCCGCCGCACCATCTCCAGGCGGTGCGCCGCCGCCACCCGCGGCGCGGCGCGATGCGGCGGCCGGCCGGCGGGAATCCAGCGCACTTCGTCCAGGCCGAGCGCTTCGCGCGCCTCTTCGGCGAGGCGCAAGTGGCCGTAATGCACGGGATCGAAGGTGCCGCCGATGAGGCCGAGCGGTTCAGGCATCGGCCGGCTCGGCGGAACGGACAAAGACGTCGCGATAGCTCAGGTAGAAGCTGGCGAACAGGGAGGGCACGAAGACGAACAGCAGCGGCAGCGACATCGCCACCGCGGTCATGCGCACCAGCCCCGGCGATAGCGCGGAAGCGATGCCGAGGACAATGCCGGGCAGGATGGCGCTGATCAGCGCCACGCCGAGGCCATACATGAGGAAGGGACGCCAGTTGCGCAAGCAGGCGACGAAGCTGAAGAACAGCGCCTTCAGGACGGACAGGTCGTCCCAGGCCGCCAGCATGGGGGCGAACCAGAACGCCATCAGCATCGGCACCATCAGGATCAGGGTGATCTGCAGGCCGTGCAGCAGCTGGTCGCTCTCCAGCAGTTCGTCCGGCGGCGTCTGGCCGGCCATCATGATGCCGAACAGGGTGCCGCCGTCGACCAGGGCGCTCGCCGCGAACACCCCCAGCGAGCCGAGCAGGTAGGCCGCGCCGAGGACCAGCAGGGTGTTGCGATTCTTGCCGAAGCCGGAGAACAGCAGGCCGAAGCCGTTGCCCGCGTCGCGCTCGAGTTCGCGGCAGCCGTTCATGACGCCGACCGAGAGTGCCGGCACGCACAGCGGCGCCAGCACCACGCCGAGGAACGGCACCAGGTTGAGGAAGATCAGCGCGAGCCAGTAGCCGAAGACCAGGAAGGTCAGCAGGGCGGGGTTTTTCCGGAACAGGCGGAAACCCCCGACGATCCAGTTCCAGCCGCGGATGGCGGGAAGTTGCCGGGCCTGCATTCAGCGGAAGGCGCCGCCGTGCAAGGCCGCGGTCATGGTGCGGTTATTCGAATATCTCCACATACGAGGAATAGAGCGCGCCCATCAATACCGGCACCATCACCAGCATGCCGAGGCCGAAGGGAATCATCGCAACGACGCACAGCACGAAAACGATCACGCCATAGACGAGGAAGGGCACGATGTTCTTCAGGCAGGCGAAGAAGCTGGCCTTCATGGCCTCGAGCGGCGCGATGTCGCGGAACACCACCAGCGCCGGCGCGAACCAGACGGCCATCGCCAGCGGCACCATCAGCGCCAGCATCACCAGCAGGGCGACGAAGAACCCGCCGATGGCCATGCCGACGCCGGGGCCGCGCCCGATCAGGCCGCCGGTGAGGGCGGCGCCGCCGCCGATGAGGAACACCAGCACGGTGATGGCGATCACGCCGACGAGGTAGAACACGCCGACCAGGACGAGGTTGGTGGTGTTCTGCTTGAATCCCGCGAACAGCGTGTCGATGCCGAACTCGCCGCCCTCCGAGAGCGACCTGCAGCCGAGCAGGATGCCGCCGGCGAAGACCGGCATGAGGAATTGCGCCGCCAGGCCGCCGATGACGGGAATGAAGCTGAGGACGATGAAGACGACCATCAGGATGACGGCGATGGCGATCCACATGCCCGGATTCTTCGTGAACAGCTGCCAGCCCTGCTTGAGCCACTCGATGCCGCGGCCGGCCGCCACGCTGCGGCCGCCCGGATCGAAGCTGCCGCCCTGCCCGGCATCGCCGCCCGGCACTAGAAACGGATTCTGTTCAGCCATGACCACCCCCCTGTTGTTGGCAGTACGAACAAACCGCGAATCAGAACGTTCCGATCACCCACATCGGCACGCGCAGGCCGGAATCCGTCGATTCCTGGCGCGTCATGCGGCCGTCGCCCTTGTCGTCGACGAGGTAATAGGAGACGCCGTGCGGCGGCGTCACCCGGATCATGTAGAGGCGGCCGTTGATGCGGTATTCCTCGACCTTGTCCTCGCCGCGGCGGATGATGGTCACCTGCGGCTCCAGCGCCGGGTCGGGCTGGTAGCCCGGCGGGGGCGGGGGGGGCTCGGGCACCGGCTGCAGGCCGGCGGAAGGCTGCTGCGCGGCGGCGGGCAGGGCGAGGGCGATCAGCAGGGGCATCAGCAGGCGGCGCATGGCTTTGTCCTAGGGAGATTCGCCGGGAATTGTATCAGAGGTTGAGCAGCAGCTCGTGCTCGTGCGGCAGGGGCTCGAAGCCGCGCCCTTCGTAGTGCTTGAAGATGGCGTCGACCACCTGTTCCGGCTCGTCGATGACCTGCATCAGCTCGAGGTCCTCGACGTCGATCATGCCCTCCGCCACCAGGCGCTCGCGGAACCAGTCGAGCAGGCCCCGCCAGTAGTCGGCGTTCATCAGGATCAGCGGGAAGCGCCGGCTCTTGCCGGTCTGGATCAGGGTCAGCGCTTCCATCAGCTCGTCGAGCGTGCCGAAGCCGCCCGGCAGCACGACGTAGGCGGCGGCGAACTTGACGAACATCACCTTGCGCGCGAAGAAGTGGCGGAAGCTGAGCGAGATGTCCTGGTAGGCATTGCTCAGCTGCTCCTGCGGCAGCTGGATGTTGAGGCCGACGCTGGCGCTCTTGCCCTGGTAGGCGCCCTTGCTGGCCGCCTCCATGACACCGGGCCCGCCGCCGGTGATCACGCAGAAGCCGGCGTCGGAGAGCAGGCGCGCCACCTGCTCCGCCCGCCGATAGTAGGGGTGCTCCGGCCCGATGCGCGCGCTGCCGAAGATCGACACCGCCGGGCGAATCGCCCCGAGGCGTTCGGTGGCCTCGACGAACTCTGACATAATGCCGAACATGCGCCACGACTCGCGCGCCGTCGGCGAAGCGGCATCGGTCTGCGGGTTGGCGGCGTTGCGAAGTTTCTCGTTCATGGTTGTCTGAATTTCCTATGCCCGTACTGCTGCTGGTCGACGGCTCGTCGTACCTCTACCGCGCCTTCCACGCCATGCCCGACCTGCGCAACCGGGCGGGCGAGCCGACCGGCGCGGTGTACGGGGTCATCGCCATGCTACGCCGCCTGGATAGCGACTTCAAGGCGAACGGCGTCGCCTATCGCGCCTGCGTCTTCGACGCCAAGGGCAAGACCTTCCGCGACGAGTGGTACCCCGACTACAAGGCGCACCGCCCGCCGATGCCCGACGACCTCGTCCGCCAGATCGAGCCGCTGCACGCGTGCATCCGCGCGCTGGGCTGGCCGCTGCTCGCCATCGAGGGCGTCGAGGCCGACGACGTCATCGGCACGCTGGCGCGCGAAGCCAGCCGCCAGGGCATCGAGGTGGTGGTGTCCACCGGCGACAAGGATCTGGCTCAGCTGGTGAACCCGCAGGTGCGGCTGGTGAACACCATGAGCAGCGAGGTGCTCGACGAGGCCGGCGTGCGGGCCAAGTTCGGCGTCGGGCCGGAGCGGATCGTCGACTACTTCGCGCTGGTCGGCGACAGCGTGGACAACGTGCCGGGCGTGGACAAGGTCGGGCCGAAGACGGCGGCGAAGTGGCTGCAGGAATATGGCAGCCTGGACGCCATCGTCGCCCGCGCCGGTGAAATCGGCGGCAAGGTCGGCGAGAACCTGCGCAAGCACCTGGATTTCCTGCCGCTCGGCAGGAAGCTCGTCACCGTCGTCTGCGACCTCGAACTGCCGGTGAAGGTGGCGGACCTCGCACCGCAGCCGCCCGACAAGGCGAAGCTCGCCGAGCTGTTCGCGCGGCTGGAGTTCAAGACCTGGCTGCGCGAACTCGACACCCCCTCTCCCCCGCCGGGGGAGAGGGCCGGGGCGAGGGGGGAAATCGCAGAGACCCAGCCCGCCGGCGCCCACCGCATCGCCTACGAGACAATCCTCGACTGGCCGACCTTCGACGCCTGGCTGGCGAAGCTCGACGCCGCGCCGCTCGCCGCCTTCGACACCGAGACCACCAGCCTCGACCCGATGCGGGCGCGCCTGGTCGGGATGTCCTTCGCCACGGCCGCCGGCGAGGCCGCCTACCTGCCGCTCGCCCACCGCTATGCCGCCGTGCCGCAGCAACTGACTTTCGAGGAGGCGCTGGCGAAGCTGAAGCCGTGGCTGGAATCGCCGCGCCATGCCAAGGTCGGGCAGAACCTGAAGTACGACATGCACGTGCTCGCCAACCACGGCCTGCGCCTCGACGGCATCGCCCACGACACCCTGCTCGAATCCTACGTCGTCGAGTCGGACCGGAGCCACGACATGGATTCGATGGCGCTGCGCCACCTCGGCATCGCCACCATCAAGTACGACGAAGTCACCGGCAAGGGCGCCTCGCGCATCGGCTTCGAGCAGGTCGACATCGCGCGCGCCGCGGAATACGCCGCCGAGGATGCCGACGTCACGCTGCGCCTGCACGAGGCGCTGCATCCGCGCCTCGCCGAGGAGCCGAGACTGGAAGCGCTCTACCGCGACATCGAGATGCCGGTGATGCGGATCCTCTTCCGCATGGAGCGAAACGGCGTGCTGGTCGACGCGCCGCTGCTGGAGCGCCAGGGCCAGCAGCTCGGCCTGCGCATGCTGGAGATCGAGGCGCAGGCGCACGCCGCGGCGAAGCAGCCCTTCAACCTGAATTCGCCGAAGCAGATCCAGGAGATCCTCTTCGAGCGCGAGCAGCTGCCGGTGCTGAAGAAGACGCCCTCCGGCGCGCCGTCCACCGACGAGGAAGTGCTGGAGCAATTGTCGCTCGACTACCCGCTGCCGAAGCTGATCCTCGACTACCGCGGCCTGGCCAAGCTGAAGAGCACCTACGCCGACAAGCTGCCGAAATCCGTCGACCCCGCCACCGGCCGCGTGCACACCAACTATTCCCAGGCGGTGGCGGTGACCGGTCGGCTGGCCAGTTCCGACCCGAACCTGCAGAACATCCCGATCCGCACGGAAGAAGGCCGGCGCATCCGCCAGGCCTTCGTCGCGCCGGCGGGATCGAAGCTCGTCTCCGCCGATTACTCGCAGATCGAGCTGCGCATCATGGCCCACCTCTCGGCTGACCAGGGCCTGCTCGACGCCTTCGCCGCCGGCGAGGACATCCACCGCGCCACCGCCGCCGAGGTATTCGGCGCCGCGCCGGCGGAGGTGACGAGCGAGCAGCGCCGCTACGCCAAGGTGATCAACTTCGGCCTCATCTACGGCATGTCGGCCTTCGGCCTGGCGCGCCAGCTCGGCCTCGAGCGCAGCGCCGCGCAGTCCTACATCGACCGCTATTTCGCGCGCTATCCCGGCGTGGCCAACTACATGGAGACGACGCGATTGCAGGCGCGCGAGCGCGGCTACGTCGAGACGGTGTTCGGCCGCCGCCTGTGGCTGCCGGAGATCAAGTCGGCCGCGCCGGCACGGCGCCAGGCGGCCGAACGCGCCGCCATCAACGCGCCGATGCAGGGCACCGCCGCCGACATCATCAAGCTGGCGATGATCATCGTGCAGCGCTGGCTGGACGAGGCGCGCATGCGCACGCTGCTGATCCTGCAGGTGCACGACGAACTGGTGCTGGAAGTGCCGGAGGCGGAGCTCGAGGCCGTGCGCCATGAATTGCCGAAGCTGATGGCCGGCGTGGCCGAGCTCTCCGTGCCGCTGCTGGCCGAGGTGGGCGTCGGCGCGAACTGGGACGAGGCCCATTGAGGCAATGGGCCTGATGCGGGACGAGGCGCACTGACGATCGGCGCTTTCCGCCGATCAGCGAAAAGTCAGTCCCTGCGAGACGGCGCGGTCGAGCCAGCCGAGCGCCAGGGCGGTCCACAGCGAGAGCGGCCGCGCTTCGGGCAGGCGCAGCGCCTCGGCGCGGCCGAGCACCCGCGGGCGGATGTCCTCGCCCTCGTGGGCGAGGCCGTGGCTGCCGGCCACGGCGGCGGCGTCCACCGTCGCGCAGAAGAGATGCAGCCGCTCGCTCGAAAGATGCGGCGCGGTGAGGTAGCTGCCGATCGGCACGATCGTCTTCGCCGCCAGTCCCGCCTCCTCGGCGATCTCGCGCTCCACGGCTTCCAGCGGCGTCTGCCCGGCCTCGATGCGCCCGGCGACGATGTCGAGCAGCCACGGGAAGGCGCCGGCCAGATGGGCGCCGGCGCGATATTCCTCGATCAGCACGACCTGGTCCGCCGCGGGATCGTAGAGCAGCGCGGCGGCGGCATCGCTGCGGTGCAGGACCTCGCGCACCAGCGGCCCCGTCGTGCCGCCGTCGAAGCGGTCGTGCTCGACGACGAGCCGGCGCAGCCGGAAGAAGCCGGCGTAGGCGGTAACGTCCTCGAGGATCTTCGCTTTCATCTTGCCGTCCTCCCTGCGGCCATTGTGGGGCATCCGGGCCGCCCGCGCCAAGCCCGGCTCAGGGGGCGGCTTCGTCGACCAGCGCGCGCATGCGTTGCCAATGCGAGCCTTCCCAATAGATGCGGCCGCAGGCCTCGCAGGTGGTGAAGCGTTGGTAGCGCTCGCGCACCATCGGCGGCAGCCGGTCGAGCACCTGCGCCTTGTCGACATCGCGCAGCGGCGTGTTGCATTCCAGGCAGAGCGTGAACGGGCGCAGGCTGCCGACGAGGTCGAGGCGATGCAGGATCTCCCTGAACTGCAGCGAAGGCTTCAAGGCATGCACGTAGCAGCCGTGGGTCAGCTCGCGCAGCTTCAGCAGCTCGCGGTCGCGCGTCAGCACGATGCGGCCCTCTGCGACGGCGATCTCGACGATCTCGCGGTCGTCGAAGTCGTTGCGGTAGAGGGTGTCGAGGCCGGCCATGCGCAGCAGGTGCGCCAGCCCGCCCAGATGCGCGTCGGCGACGAAGCGCGTCTCGCGCAGCGGCCGTTCGCGCAGGCGCAGCAGGGGCGTCACGTCGAGGGCCTCGAACTTCGGGTAGACGCTGATGCGGTCGCCGTCGGCGATCAGCCGGCCGAAGCCGACCGATTCGCCGTTGACCAGGATCAGCTCGACTTCCGTATGGGGCACGCCCAGCGCCTCGATCATGTGCTTGACGGTGGCGGCGCGCGCGCAGGGCGCGGAGAATTCCTGCTTGCGCCGTTCCGGCGCGAGGAAGTCGTTCAGCTCCTCGTAGAAGCGGAAGGTGGCGGTGACCACACTCTCGTGCTTGATACGGCTACGCGGCCTTGCGGCCCTTCAGTTCCTCGCGAATGATCTTGCGCAAGGTCGCCTCGAAATCGGCCTGGCTCAATGTCGTCTTCAGCGCCTCGTTGATGAGCGTCTGGTAGCCGCGTTGGCCGGCTTTTGCCTTGAAGAACTCGACCAGGCCGGCATCGAGATAAAGGGTGACGCGCTTCTTCGTCTGCACCGCGCGTCCGGCCGTTCGTTTGCGCAGAATCAGCCTCCCGGCATCAATGTCCGCCTGGGTAATGGGCGTGTCCCCGTCAAATGTTGCGGTAGTAGATTTCCGTTTCATGGCGTTCGGCCTTTCGCATCGAGATCACGCGGATCTCCCCATCCGTTTCGGCGGTTGCGATCACAACCACCCTGTCGCGCAACACCCCCAGGGTGACGAAGCGTTATTCGCCGTAGTCGTGGCGACGGTCCTCGAAGGTCACGGTCCGCTCGCTCTCGATTACCTGCCTCGCATCCTTGAAGTCGAGGCCGTGCTTCTTCAGGTTAACGGCCCGCTTCTTCGGATCGTAGGTGTAGCGCATGGATGTATTGTATGCACAAATATATGCATATTCAAGCTCGAAGCGGGCGGCGCGGCTCAGCCTTCCTCGAGCACGCTCAGCAGGTACTTGCCGTAGCCGCTGTTGTGCAGCGGCTCGGCGAGCCGGCGCAGCTGGGCGGCGTCGATGTAGCCCATGCGCCAGGCGATCTCCTCCGGCGCGGCGATCTTCAGGCCCTGGCGCTTCTCGATGGTCTGCACGAAGTGCGAAGCCTCGATGAGCGACTCGTGGGTGCCGGTGTCGAGCCAGGCGTGGCCGCGGCCCATGGTCACGACGTTGAGCTCGCCCAGCTCGAGGTAGCGGCGGTTGACGTCGGTGATTTCCAGTTCGCCGCGCGGCGAGGGCTTCAGGCCCGCGGCGATGTCGCAGACCTTCTCGTCATAGAAATACAGGCCGGTGACGGCATGGCGCGAGCGCGGCCGCAAAGGTTTTTCCTCGATGCTGACGGCGCGGCCGTCGGCGCCGAATTCGACCACGCCGTAGCGCTCGGGATCGGTCACCGGATAGGCGAAGACCGAGGCGCCCTGCGCGCGCGCCGCGGCCGCCAGCAGGTCCTTCTGCAGGTCGTGGCCGTGGAAGACGTTGTCGCCGAGCACCAGCGCGCTGGGGGCGCCGGCGATGAAGTCGCGGCCGATGAGGAAGGCCTGGGCCAACCCCTCCGGCTTCGGCTGCTCGGCGTAGGAAAGGAAAATGCCCCAGCTTTCACCGTCGCCGAGCAGCTGCGCGAAGCGCGGCAGGTCCTGCGGCGTCGAGATGACCAGGATGTCGCGGATGCCGGCGAGCATCAGGGTCGACAGCGGATAGTAGATCATCGGCTTGTCGTAGATCGGCAGCATCTGCTTCGACACCGCCAGCGTCACCGGATAGAGCCGGGTGCCCGAGCCGCCGGCGAGGATGATGCCTTTTCTCTTCGCACTCATGATGTCAATCCGAATAATGTTGCGCGACCCAGTCGCGATAGGCGCCGCTGGCGACGCGGCTCGTCCACGCCGTGTTGTCGAGGTACCAGCGCACCGTCTTCCCGATGCCGCTCTCGAAGCTCTCCGCCGGCCGCCAGCCGAGCTCGCGCTCGAGCTTGTCGGCGTTCATGGCGTAGCGGCGGTCGTGGCCGGGGCGGTCCTTGACGTAGGTGATCAGTTTCTCGTGCGGCGTCACCGGCGAGCCGGGATGCAGCGTGTCGAGCAAGGCGCACAAGGTCTTCACCACGGCGAGGTTGGTCATCTCGGCGCGGCCGCCGATGTTGTAGACCTCGCCCGGGCGGCCCTTCGCCAGCACGGCGCGGATCGCCGAACAATGGTCGCCGACGTAGAGCCAGTCGCGCACGTTGAGGCCGTCGCCGTAGATCGGCAGCGGCTTGCCGCCGATGGCGTTGAGGAGGATCAGCGGAATCAGCTTCTCGGGGAACTGGTAGGGGCCGTAGTTGTTCGAGCAGTTGGTGGTCAGCGTCGGCAGGCCGTAGGTGTGGTGGTAGGCGCGAACCAGATGGTCGGAGGCCGCCTTCGAGGCCGAGTAGGGGCTGTTCGGCTGGTAGGGATGCGTCTCGGCGAAGGCCGGATCGTCCATGCCGAGCGAGCCGTACACCTCGTCGGTGGACACGTGCAGGAAGCGGAAGGCGGCCTTCGCCTCGCCGTCGAGCGCCGACCAGTGGGCGCGCGCCGCCTCGAGCAGGGTGAAGGTGCCGTTGATGTTGGTCTGAATGAACTCGGCCGGGCCGTGGATGGAGCGGTCGACGTGGCTCTCGGCGGCGAAGTGCACGATGGCGCGCGGGGCGTGGCGTTTCATCAATTCCGCAAGCAGTGCGGCGTCGTTGATGTCGCCCTGCACGAAATCGTGGCGCACATCGTTGCGCAGGCCGGCGAGGTTCTCCAGGTTGCCGGCGTAGGTGAGCTTGTCGAGGTTGACGACCGGCTCGCCGGTCTCGCGCAACCAGTCCAGGACGAAGTTGGAACCTATGAATCCGGCGCCGCCGGTGACCAAAATCATTGCGGGAGTTCCTCGAGGCAGAGTTGCAGGCAGTCGCGCCAGTCGGGCAGCGCGAGGCCGAAGCGGGCGCGGAAGGCACCGGTATCCAGGCGCGAATTGGCCGGGCGCGGCGCGGGCAGCGGATACTCGGCAGTCGTGATCGGCGTCACCGTTTTTACGCGCAGTCCTTTCCGCCCTTCGACAATGGCGGAAGCGAAACCGTGCCAGCTCGTCTCGCCGGCAGCGGTGAGATGGAAAACGCCGCTGTCGAATTTGCCGCCGCTGCGTTCCTGCATCACCTGGCGCACGGCGTGCGCCGTCGCCTCGGCGATGAGGCGCGCCCAGGCCGGCGCGCCGATCTGGTCGTTCACCACGCGCAGTTCCTCGCGCTCGGCGGCCAGGCGCAGGATGGTGCGCAGGAAGTTGGCGCCGCGCGCGGCATACACCCAGCTGGTGCGGAAGATCAGGTGGTCGCAGCCGGCGGCGCGGATGCCCGCCTCGCCGGCGAGCTTGCTGCGGCCGTAGGCGCCCAAGGG
>JAANMX010004331.1_pt1 | contig 11330 bp, 8 predicted proteins | sample 7279681 | NCBI WGS metagenome assembly JAANMX01 (sample SAMN14094542, study PRJNA606508) | bioreactor metagenome | isolation source: A lab-scale SPAN reactor treating ammonium-rich wastewater day 351 | place: Ireland: Galway | collected 2018-01-01
CGCCGGCACAACGGCCGCTTGCGGCCGATCGGTCCTCGCGGCAAGCGCCGCGAGTGTGTCGGCGCTCCGCGCCTTTGATCGTTCTTCCGCCGATTACCCGCACCGAACGCCAGAGGCGTTCGGTGGGGGCTTCCACTGTGATGGCGCTCCGCGCCAAACAGCAAGCCGGTGATTGTGTTGCCTAATCCCGCAGAATTCGGCTTCCAGCCGATGGCATGCGCTTGAAGCGCATGGAACTAATCACGCGCTGGCCTGCCCGACATAGCCTTTGGCGGTGTCGGGAAGCGCGTGCCACTACGCTGCTGCCACTACGCCGCTGCCACTACACCGCTGCCACTACCCCGCTGCCGCTGCTGCTACAGGAACTTGGCGAACGCGCCGTAGCCTTGCTCGTGGTGCTTTTTGAAGAATTTTAACGCGACCGTACGGGCTTCCTTGGTCTGCTTGGCCTTGCTGTCCTCGGGGTACAGGGCCAGCGCGTTGCGGTGGTGCAGCGCCATGGCCAGCATCTGCGGGTTCACCTGTTTGTCCAGCCCCTCCAGCAGCGTCTGCGCGTCGTCGTGGTACTTGCGCGCCTTCTTGTCGTCGCCCGCAACCCGCGCCAGGTGCGCCGCGCAGGCCATGTACGCGAACTCCTGCGCCGGGCGCACCGCGATACGGCCGCGCTCGGCGTTCACGGCCGCCTCGAAGCCGGCCAGTGCGTTCTTGTTCTCGCCGGTCAGGCCGCGGGCGTAGGCGTCCCAGATGCTGTCTTCGGGAATGCCGGTGCGGTCGTCGCCGCCGTACTTCTTGAGGAAGCTCTTCACGTGCTCGAGGTCGTCCACCAGCGCCGCGAAACGCACCAGTGCGATCGCCTTGGCGCTGGAATCCTCGCCGATGGCGGGCGCGTACTCGAGGGGCGTGAGGCCTGACAGCAGCATGCTTTCGACCAGCTTGCCGCTGAAGCCGCGTTTCATCTGGTCCGGCAGCACCGGGTAGGTGTCGTGCAGGTCGCGCAGGCCCTCGCGCATGTTGCCGAGCTCGATGTTCAGCACGGCGTGCAGGGCCTGCAGCTGCTTGTAGCGGCCCCAGTCCGATCCCACGTCCTCATACAGCGCCAGTGTCGCGCGGCAGATGCGGCGGGCTTCGCGGCAGCGATCGGCGCGGTGCAGGCTGACCACCAGGTTGATGGCAAGCGCCGCGTGGTCTTTGTCCATGGTGACGTCGCTGGCCGCCAGCGACTTCACGAACACCTTGCGCGACAGCTCAAGCGCCTTCACCTGGTCGCCGAAAATGTGCTCGTAGAATTCCTGCAGGCCGTCGAACTCGACGTTCAGCTGCGGGTCGTCGCACAGGCGGCTGACCTGCAGCGCCGCCTTGCGCACCTCGGTGGCGCGCTGCATGTCCATGTCCTGGAGCGCTTTGCGCAGGCTGTCCAGCAGCTCGCGGAACACGCTGCGGGTGCGCTTGTTCAGCACGGCGCGCAGGGCCTCGTAGCGTTCCAGCGCGTCGTTCAGCTCGCGCAGCACCTTCAGGTGGTGTTGACCTGTCAAGGCCCCCAGCTTCATCTTGGCCACCTGGTTCATGGCCTCCACCAGTTCCAGCAGGTTGCTGGCCATCTCGCTGGTGCCCGCCGAGACGTCGGCTAAAAACGGCGTGCCTTCGCCGGTCATCAGCCAAGCCGGGTTCACGCCGAGGCCGTTGATCACGGCCGTGCAGAACTCGCCGGGGATCTTGGTGGACTTGAGGTAGCGGTTGACGGTGCTGACCAGGGTTGCGGTCTTGCGCGCGAGGTCGCTCTGTGAGCGGGTTTTGACGAGGGTGCGGAGGCGTTCACGGATTTCTTCGTCGAAGGTTTTGGTCACGACCTGCTGGGACATGGCGTTCTCCGGCCCATTGCCAATGCGCAATCAGTAAAGAGGGTTGTGCGAGTACGCAGTATTGCACATGCGCCAACGCGCTGCCAAGCAAGATTTCGCGCTTTGGCATGATTTCCGGGGAGCCGCCTGACGCGAAGCAGCGAAGGCGGGCGGTATGCGAACGTGCCCGTCCTGTTCGCCCCCCGGCGCACGGTGACGGGCGATCGGTTTTTCCAAGGCTTGCGGCGGGCGCGCGGGCAGGATTGAATCGCGGTGGAGGCCCATATGAACCAGCCGCGGGCGTTGATCCTTCGTGCAGCCGGCACCAACTGTGAGCGGGAAACCGCCTGGACCCTGCGCCAGGCCGGCGCCGAGACCGAGATCCTGCACGTCAACGAACTGCTGGCCGATCCCGACCGCCTGCTGCTCTTCCACCTGCTGGCCATCCCCGGCGGCTTCAGCTACGGCGACGACCTGGGCTCCGGAGTGGTGTTCGCCAACCAGCTGCGCACCCGGCTCAAGTCGCAGATCGAGAAGTTCATCGAGTCCGGCAAGCTGATGCTCGGCATCTGCAACGGCTTCCAGGTGCTGCTGCGCGCGGGCCTGCTTACCGGCCGCGACGTGTTCGATGACCCGCCCCGCGCCACCCTGGCCTGGAACCTCAGCGGCCGTTACGAAGACCGCTGGGTGGACCTGCGCATTGTCAGCGAGAAGACCCCCTTCGTGTCGGGGCGCAAGGTGGTGAGCTACCCGGTGGCCCACGCCGAGGGGCGCTTTGTCGCGCCCGATGACGTGCTGGATGAGCTGGAGCAGGACCAGCAGATCGTGTTCCAGTACGTCGATGCGAGCGGCCGACCCACCCAGGACTACCCGGCCAACCCCAACGGGGCCTCGCGCGCTATCGCGGGCATTTGCAGCAAAAGCGGCCAGGTGCTGGGCCTGATGCCCCACCCGGAGCGCAACGTGCGGCCTTTCCATCACCCGGAATGGACCCGCCAGCCCCGCCGTGAAAGAGGGGACGGCTTCGAGCTGTTCCAGAACGCGGTGCGCCGCGCGGGCCAGCTGGTGGGCTGAATTTTCTCCCCCGGTCGCGCCGCGTGGTAGAATCCCGGCATGCGCAGCCTCGAGTCACGCATCTACAAGCGCCTGGCACTGTTTGCCTTCCTGGGCCCGATCATCTGCGCGCCTGCCGGCGCATTGGTGGCGGGGCAGGACGGGGCGATGGCCGGCTTGATGCTGCCAATCATGGCGGCCCTGCCGCTGGGCCTGCTGGCCGGCACCGTGCTGGCCGTAACACGCCACGTCTCCCAGCGCCGCGAACTGCGCGCCAACCTGGCATCTCCGGCGGCCTGCCGCACCATGAGCAAGCCTTGCCTGGCGGCTCCTGTCTCGGCCATGGTGCTGTTCGTGATTTCCGTGCCGCTGCTGGCCCTGGCGACGCAACTGGCGGCCAGGGACGGGTCAGGCTCATGGCCGGGAATCGCAGTGCTCACCGGCCTGGCGTTGCTGCCGCAGTGGGTGGGCATGCAGCGCATTGGAGATTACCTGCTGGCGCGCCGGGCCTGGCGCGAATGCAGGGCGTCCGCCAGGCCGTGAAAATAGGGACGCATCGACCGTTCCCGTGTGTTATACTGCTGTCCGGGCGGACTGTTGAAAGGGGTTGCACCATGATGAACCCATGGGATCAGGAACGCACCTGGGAAGACAAAGGCGCCCACGCATCGCCCTCTCCCGGCGGCGGCATGTTGTGGCTGATCGCGATCATCATCGCGGTGGTCGGGCTTGCGCTGCTGGCCAAGAACGGCTTCAACAACGTGGCGTTCATCCCGATCGGCATAAGCCTTTTCTTCATGGTGATGTTCCTGGTCAGCCACCGGCGCGAAGCGCGCCAGCTGGCCTGGAAACGCGAGGTCGCCCGCATGCAGGAAGCACCCGCGGTCGCCCCGCAGCCCGTGGCCTACGCCCCGCGCCCGGCCGCGCCCGATGCCAACCTGCGCAAGGTGTTCGACCGTTTCGACGTCAAGGTGATCAGCCACGGCCGCGAGAAGTTCTGGAACGCGCAGCGCATCGCCAGCTTCCTTGACTACGCCCGCGACTACGTGGACACCCAGCACGCGAGCGCCCTGCTGGCCGCCAACGAACGCGGCGAGCTGGACCGCCATCTCGACGCCGCCCTGCAGCGCGCCCTGCTGCAGCACGACATCGAAAGCAAGAACGACAGCATGGAACCGCCGTTCTAGATCCAGGCCAAACCCAAAGCGCGCAAGGGACAGGCACCTGTGGTGCCTGTCCCTTTTCGTGCAGACGCGATCAGACAGCCAAAGCCCCGGGGTACCGCCCCCGGTGAACCAGCTTGTGTCGCGCCACGGCCATACTGTGGCGTCGACCAGTCCCGCGCGGGCCTGCGGGTGCTTGCGAGTCCATCCACCTCCGCCCGGCATTTGCAGGCCGGGCTTGGGCAGATTGTCCCCGGCTGTTGCGACTCCCTCCGGAATCCGGAATTTCTCTTGGCGTTTGCTCGTTGCCATTGTGTTAATTGGCCGCGTTGATTCGGCTGTCGGCGTCCTGCGCGTGCAGGGGCCGGCAGTTGTTCGTTCGGAGACACAGCGTGTCTGCGCACCGGGATGTCGGACTGCCCCTGGCAGCCGACACCTCTTCGGGACCCACGGAAGCACCCGAAGAGGAACCCTTAAACCTCTACCGCTTCCCCGCTCTCTACGACACTCTCAAGACCCCCGACCACGAGGACATCACGGCCGTGCGCGCACTGATGCGCCGCTTCGTGGGCGACGGGCCCTGGTCGATCCTCGACCCGGCCTGCGGGCCCGGCAACTGGCTGCGGCCCTTTGCGCATGAAGCCTCGAGGCTGGCAGGCAACGACAACTGCCCCGAGATGGTCGAATACACCCGCGAAACCACGGGCGCCCACACCGTGCTGGGCGACATGTTCGAGCTGGCGTTCGATCAGCCCTTTGACGTGATCCTCGAGGCCAGCGGCGTGACCTCGCTGCTGCCGGACATCGACACCCTGGCCCGCTGGATCGGCAGCTTCCGCCGCCACCTCAGCAGTCGCGGGGCGGTGGTCCTGATGCTCAACTTCGAGGCGCCCGTGCCGCCCGAGTTGCCGGCCACCCTGTGGCGCACGCCCTGGCGCGACGTCCCCGGGGGCGAGGCCCGCATCCACTACGAGCTGCTGCGCGACGAGCCCGAGAACCACAGCCAGCACATCCGCCGCACGGTCGAAACCCGCGGCGGTGACTGGCCCAGGCGCATCGTGGAGAGCTACGATCTGCGGGTCTGGAAGGCCGAGCACCTGGACGCACTGCGCGGTGTGCCCGGCTTCGAGCTCACGGCCTGCACGGACCCGGCCGAGCCCACGCACCACGGGGCGCAGCCCCAGGGCGAACGCCTGCTGGTGTTCAAGCCCGTCTGACGACCAGGGACAGGCACCTGTGGTGCCTGTCCCTTCTTCGTCGCACCGGTTGTCGAGCGCCACTACGGCTTCAGCGCGCCAACTGCCGCGTCCACGCCGGCGTGGAAGCGCAGGCTGTCGCTCTCGTCCATGTGGGCCTTGTGCAGCACGCCGCGCGGCTGGGCCTGCAGGCCGGCGATGTGCACCTGCGTGCCCCCCTTTTTCATTTTGTCCAGCAGGCTCTGCAGCGCGACCAGCCCCGTGGCGTCCATGGCCGGCACCGCGTGCATGTCCAGGATCAGCGCCCGCGTGCTGCCCACGGTGGCGATGCCTTCGATGGCCTTCTGCGCGGCGCCGAAGAACAGCGGCCCCGCGATCTCGTAGATCACCACGCCGGGCGGCAGGTCCGCGCGCGAAGCGCTTTCCCCGTTGCCGACCATGCGCGAGCCCGAAATCTCCGCCATGCGCCGCATGAACAGCAACGCCGCCAGCACAATGCCGACACTGACCGCAATCACCATATCGAACGCCACCGTCAGGCCGAAGCAGACCAGCAGCACCACCACGTCGCTGCGCGGCGCCACCCGCAGCGTGTGCAGGAAGTGTTTGAGGTCGCTCATGTTCCAAGCCACGATCAGCAGCAGCGCCGCCATGCTGGCCATCGGCAGGTACGCCAGCAGCGGCGCCAGCACCAGCACCGCCGCCAGCACGAACAGCGCGTGCACCACCGGCGCGATCGGCGAGCGACCGCCGCTGCGGATGCTGGTCGCCGTGCGCGCAATGGCGCCCGTGGCCGCAAAGCCGCCGAAGAACGGCGCTACCAGGTTGCCCAGCCCCTGGCCCACCAGCTCGGCGTCCGGGTCGTGGCGCGTGCCCGCCATACCGTCGGCCACCACGGCCGAAAGCAGCGACTCGATCGCGCCCAGGGCCGCGATCGCCAGCGCGCCGCCGCCCAGGTCGGTAATCAGCCCCCAGCTCAGGCCCAGGGGCTGCCCGTCGGGGCCCGGCAGGTTCCAGGGCAGCATGGGGATCGGCGGAAGCTGCGGTATGCCCGGCCGCGTCTCGCCCCCCAGCACGTAGCTGAAGCGGCTGCCGATGGTGGCGACTTCGGCGCCCATGAACGAGGTCAGCGCCAGCGCAGCCAAGGTGCCCAGCAGGATCGCCACCAGCGGCCCCGGGATCTTCTTGGTGATCTTCGGCCACACAATCAGTACCAGCAGCGTTAAAGCACCCACCGTGGCGTCGGCCCACTGCAGGCTGGGCATGGCGGCCCACAGGTCCGCGATGCGGTTCCAGTAGTGTTCGCCGCTGCCGGTCACGCTCAGGCCGAGAAAGTCTTTCACCTGCAGCGTCGCGATCACCACCGCGATGCCGGCCGTGAAGCCGGTCGTCACCGGGTGCGGCACGAACTGGATCAGCCGCCCCATGCGCGCAAAGCCCAGCAGCACCATCACCATGCCCGCCATCAGCGACGCCACGGCCAGGCCGCCCACGCCGTACTTGGCCGAGATCGGCGCCAGCAGCACCACGAACGCGGCCGTGGGGCCCGAGACATTCAGGCGCGAGCCGCCGGTGACGGCGATCAGGCCGCCGGCGATAATCGCGGTATACAGCCCGTGCTGGGGCGGCACGCCTGACGCGATCGCCAGCGCCATGGAGAGCGGCAAAGCGACCACGCCGACCACCAGGCCGGCGAGGAGGTCTGCACGGAAGTTTTTCCAGCCGTAGCCCTCGCGCAGGGCGGAGCGCAGGCCGACGGCAACCGGGATCGGGCGGGATGGGCCAACGGACGCAGAGAGCCTGCGCGAGGCGCGTTCTTTCTCGGGTGACATACTGCGGTGTACCTGAACCTTGGCGGCTGTGCGGAACGCCCGTCAGTCCGTGTGGGGATGCCGCGTAGCTGGCGCGGCATGGAGCAATGTTAAGCCGGACGAGAACCGGGTACAAGCCCGGGGGGAAGACCCGAATTTTCCGGGCTGCGCAGGGGCACCAGCATCGCACAGGAGCGGCAACGGAATCCAGAGCCGGCGGCCTGCGAATGCGGCATCGTCACGTGGCAGTCGCGCGCTGTGCGGGCCGGCCACAACCGGCAAATGGGGCCTTGCCTGGCTGTGACATGGTTAGCGCAAACTTGGGATTCTCGCTGCGCAGTCACTATCAAATGGTATTAATCATAGCTGGGATTCTGCGGGGTTCGGGGTGCCCGGGCTCGCCGCGGCGGCGCATGGTTCCTGGACGCCTAGGGAACCTGCGATTCCTCGACCGAGGAGGTTCGCACCAGAGCGGCCGTATGGTCGAAGCGCGACAAAAGTAGTGGTTGAATTATTAATTTTGATGTGAAATGAGTAGATTACTTGCGTTTTGCTCCTGCATATCGTACTTGTCACGAATGATCTTATTATTCGTGAACAAGGAGAGTGTATGACAAGAATCGCGTTATTGGGGGGGCGGCCTTGCTGCTCTCGTTCTGCTGCGTTGAGCTTCGCGCACAGACATTTGCTCAGATAGTTGCCTATCACTTCACCGTAACCTCCAGCACCCCTCCGTCTTTGGCACCTAACAACTATTCCGACATGAAGACCGAGTTGCGTGCGTTTCACCAGAGCATCATGGCGGCCTCGCTGTCGTCGCCGCAGTCCGACACCAGCTACGCTTCGGCGGTGCCCGAAGTGCGCTGGGTGCTGGGTAACGGATTCCTGCATCCTTTCTTCGGCAGCCAGGACAACTCCATCCTGATCGTTACCAGCAACGACAGCACCGCCGTCAACACACCCGGCGGCGACGCCTCGGCCCTGATCTTCAACTCCACCTGCGCCGCCTATGTGCTGGCGGGCAACGGCTACAGCCTCAGCACCGGCAGCGTCGGAGGCGAGGCGACCGCCTCTGACCAGGGCAGTACCGGCGGAAAAGTAGAGACCTTCTCGGGCGACAGTTTCGGCTCTGGGCACCCAGGTGCTTACTCGTACGCCGAGTCCTACAACGGCGCGGCAACGGCCCACGGCGGCATCGGCTACGATGACGACGGCGGCAACGCGGAAGCCGTGGCGGACGTCAAAGCGGTGGCGAGCGGCGGGGACAGCTACGCCACGGGCGGGGTGGGCGGCCGTGCAGATGCGGATTCTGCCGGCGGCGACGCACAGGCGTATGGCGGCGGCGGCTTCGGTGGATCTGGAATCGGGGGAGATGCCGTGGCCACCTGCGTCAATGGCAACACGCTCGCGGCAGGCGGCGATGGCGAGGATGCCGGCGGCTACGCTGATGCGGGCGGCCCGCTGGGCTGCGACGGGTATGCCGTTGCTGTCGGCGGGACAGCCGGCGCCGGCGGAACGGGCGGATACGCTGTGGCGCACAGCGCCGGTGATGACGCCTTTGCTACCGGCGGTGACGCGGGCAGCGGCGGCAACGGCGGCGATGCGACAGCCATAGCTGACGCCGGTAACGGGGAAGCCTACGGAGGGCATTCAAGCGGCGCGGGGTCATCCGGCGGGGCGGCCGAGGTGGATGCCGCCGATACCGGCTACGCCGTGGGCGGCGACGGCGACGAACAGGGCGGCTACGCCCTTGTGTTCAGCAGCGGTGACGCCGAGGCTCGCGGCGGTGATGCCGTAGGCAGCAGCGGCATCGGCGGCGAGGGTTATGCGGACAGCGCCAATGGCGACGCGACGGGCTACGGCGGTTTCAGCGGCACGACGACCGTTCCCGGCGGCGGGACGTACTACGGCGGCCAGGGCCACGCCTACGCGGGCAACGGTGAGGCCCGCGCTTTTGGCGGCGACGGCGACTACTTCGGGGGCAAGGCCACGGCGTCGGGCGATGGCTACACCTGGGCGCGTGGCGGCGAAGGCGCGCGCGAAGCCGGGGGTGACGCGTGGGCGATCAGCGCTGGTGGTGTTGCGTTGGCCGAGGGCGGTGATGGGGAAATCTACGGCGGCAACGCGAGCGCGGAAGGCGACGGGCTGACGATCGCGCAGGGCGGCGAAACTACCGGGAGCTACGGCGGCCTCGGCGGCAGCGCGGACGCGCTCAGCCACTCCGGCGACGCCCAGGCCGAAGGCGGAAGCTGCGCGGCCACAACCGGCTCAACCGGCGGCGATGCCGTCGCGGACGCCTCAGCCGCAGGTTATGCGACTGCCTACGGTGGTGATGCGGTGTTCGCTGGCGCAGCCTACGCGTACGCTTTGTATGACGCCGAAGCAAACGGCGGAGATGGGAAAGGCAGCGAAAGTGAAGGAGGGTACGCGTATGCTCGCACTTATACCGGCGGAGCCTACACAGCGACCGCTCGTGGAGGTGATGGCATCGTCGGCGGTGCGCTTGCTGGACCTGCCTTTGCCGACGCTCTCGGCCCAACTGGCCAAGTGAGCAACACGCCGCGCAATACGGTCGCCGGCACCGGAGAGATAGAGATTTGGAACTAGTACTCACAGTCTGCAGGGGCAGCAAGCGAGGTCTACTATGTTCTGCCGATTGAGCTTTTTGGCTCTGGTTCTCTTTTCATCCCCTCTGGGTTTCGCCACCCCGCTAACGTTGGAATACAACGTTAGCGGGGTTGGCCTGCCTTACACCTATGAATTCAAGCTGGTGTTGGACAACCACGACGGTTCGTGGACTGCGGGACAGGGTTGGAATTCCCTTGCCTTCGGACTCCAATATGCTCCAGCAGAATTTGCCAACACATGGCAGACCAACTCGTCGAGCTACCCAGTAGGCCCTTGGGATACAACCATCTGGGGTGGCACCAGTACTTCTGGCGGCACGCTCTATTCGCGCGCCTTGGCCAGCAGCGGATCAACAGCGTCATTACATTGGATTCCTAGCTTCGCGGGCGACTATGTTGAGTGGTTCGGTACCGCCGACGTTTTCTTGAATGACTTGGAGTTGCTTTGGAGCACACCTGGCTCAACGGTTGGAGGCGCGGTTCGAGTTCAATTTGAGCCGGCCAAGCGTGTTGGTGACTACCTGCATGTTGAGCCAGCGGCGGCTGCGGCTGTGGATGTCCGGGCGCTTGAGACCGGATCGGGCGACGGCTTCATGATGGGCTCGTTCAAGGTGATCAGCCACTCCGTCCCCGCCGTCATGACCATCGTCTACGTCTCCGCCGACGGCACCGGCGACGACTCCAGCGCGTTCTCCGAAATCGGCCTGTTCGTCGACGTCAACGGCAACGGCGCATACGACCCCGGCGTGGACCGGCGCTTCGGACAGGCCTATTCAGCCTACCCCGCCGACAACGGCGCGCTCACCTTCACCGACGTCGCCAACCCCGTGACACTGGCCGCGAACAGCGAAGTCACCATGCTGGTCGTCGCCAAGCTCAACGGGCCCGTACCCGCGACCGTCCACCAGACTTTCAACACCGTGGTCAACGGCATCGGGGCCACCGGCTACGCCCACACCGGCATGCCCACGGCCGCCATCCCCGGCTGCAAAATCGTGCCGGGCCCGAACATCCGGGTGTTCCGCGACCTGACCGTGATCAACAACGGACTCAGCGACGCGCTGGGCAACGTGGCCGGCGCATGGTTCGACCTCACCTACACGATCCACAACACCGGCCTGCTGGCGCTGAGCCTGTCCGGCGACCCGGTGGTCACGCCCGGCACGAACGTCACGGCCGCCTGGGTGCTGACGTCGCCGTCGGCTACGGTTTCCGGCGGCCTGCCCACGACCTTCACGATCCGATGTACGCCGTCCGGGCCCGGGCCGTTTGAATTCACGGTCGAGGTTCACAGCAACTCCGAGCTGAACAACCCCATGAGCTGGACCGTGACCGGCAACGCCGTCGATCCGCCGCCCGGCAACAATAAAGGCAGCAGCAGCGAAGGCGGCGGTTGCAGCAGCCGCCCGGGCCGGGGCTCGGCACTGATACTCGTCGCAACAGGCGCAGCCATGCTGCTGCGCCGCAGGAGAACCCGGTTTTGACTGGGCAGCAGGGCGGCGCCGGGCCAGCCGGCAAACCTATCCCCGGTGCAGCAGCTTGAAGGCGTGGGTCCATGTGCCGGACTTCAGGCCGTGCAGCACCCAGGTCAGGCACATGGCCTCGAGGTAGCGCGAACTCTCGATGCCGCCGACATCCACGG